>Ga0114129_10011144_pt1 | contig 12815 bp, 7 predicted proteins | sample RhiMetdeltSRZDD1_FD_80071 | JGI IMG/M metagenome (GOLD analysis project Ga0114129, IMG submission 80071) | Populus rhizosphere microbial communities from Tennessee, USA - Rhizosphere MetaG P. deltoides SRZDD1 (version 2) (version 2) | ecosystem: Host-associated > Plants > Roots > Rhizosphere >...
GACGACGACCAGGACGGCATCACCGACGAGACGCGCGACGGGCCGGTGGGCCAGCTGCTGACCACGCAGGACGACATCCGCGCCTACGTGGCGACCCACTACGACCAGGCCAAGTTCGAGGCGTTCTACGGGCCGCTCGAAAAGCGTCCGGCGTTCAAGCTGAGCCGCTGGTGGACGGGCGACGAGGACATGGACTGGAACGTGGACCTCGACGACGTGGGTGCCGACGGCATCGCCGACACGCACGACACGGGCGAGGGCGACGGCCAGCCCACGGAAGGCGAGCCCAACTTCAACCGCACCGATCTCAACGAGTCGGACCAGATCGGGCTCACCGGATTCAAGATGAACCGCATCCGCTCGGCCGACGGCACGGGCGCGACCGACAACGTGCTGTTCTTCACCGACCGCGACAACTGGCCGCAGCGGCTCTACGAGCAGTTCACCGATCCGATCACCGGCAACCGCTTCGATCCGCCGCTGGCCACGAACTACAACATCGGCTTCCTGTTCGCCTCCGGGCCGTTCTCGCTCAAGGCCGGCAAGCACGAGCGCTTCAGCCTGGCCCTGGCCTTCGGCGGCGACCTCGACGAGCTGCGCGAGAACGTGAAGACGGTGCAGCAGATCTACAACGCCAACTACCAGTTCGCCGTGCCGCCGCCGCTGCCCACGCTCACCGCCGAGGCCGGCGACCACCAGGTGCAACTCTCGTGGACCGACGCCTCGGAGCGCGGCGTCGACCCGGTGACCAGCGAGTTCGACTTCGAGGGCTATCGCATCTATCGCGCCACCGATCCCGAGTTCCGCGACGCCCAGGTCATCTCGACCGGCACGGGCACGGGGCCGCAGCCGGGGAACGGCCGGCCGGTCGCGCAGTTCGATCTCGTGGACGGCAAGAAGGGCTTCTCCAAGCGCACGATCAACGGCGTCGCCTACTACCTGGGCAACGACAGCGGCATCACGCACCACTGGACCGACACCGACGTGGTCAACGGCCAGCAGTATTTCTACGCCGTCACCGCCTACGACTTCGGCTTCGAGCCGGGGGGCGAGTCGCTCGGCTTCTATCCGTCGGAGAACGCGATCGCCGTGCAACAAACGCCGCGCGGCGGGCTCATCCTGCCGCCCAACGTGGTCGTGGTGCGGCCGAATCCACGCGTCGCGGGCTTCGTGTCGGCGAGCACCGACACGGCGGCGCACGTGGCCGGGAACGGCACCGGCACGGTGCGGGTCGAGGTCGTGAACTCGTCGATCGTGCCCGACGACCACCTGTACGCGATGCGCTTCTCGACGCCGTCGCCCGACAGCATCCGGGCCTCGACGTACTCGCTCAAGGACAGCACCGAGAACGAGGTGCTGTTCGCGCGCGGGACGGATCTTCTCGGCCAGGGCATCGGCCCGGTGGGCGACGGGCTCCTGCCCGTCGTCACGCGGCCGCTGTTCACCACCGTGGACTCGACGCGCACGGGTTGGGCGCCCGGCAGCCAGACCGACGCCGCGCTCGACATCTTCTACCAGTCGGTCCTCGATCCCAACCTGAGGCGGCCCGGCTATCCCGACGACTTCACCATCACGTTCGACGACGTGGTGCGCGACACCGGGGTGGCCATCAATCCCACGCCCAAGCGCTACGCCAAGTTCTTCATCACCGCGCACACGGACACGGGCGACGTGCGGCTGCGCTTCCGCTTCAACGACATCCCGCCGCTCGACAGCACGCTGACCACCAAGAACGAGTTCATCGACGTCATCTACCCGGCGCCGGTGCGCGTCGACTCGCAGACCACGTGGCGCATCCGGCTCGACCCCGACGCCCCCTTGCCGACGAGGAAGCCGCGCGCCGGCGACGTCTACCACGTCTACCTGAGCCGGCCGCTCAACGACACCGACCTGTTCACCTTCCGCACCGGCGCCGAGCACGTCGATGCCTCGCTGGCCGTGGCCCAGCGGCAGGATCCCTACGTGGTGCCCAATCCCTACGTGGGGGCGGCGAGCTTCGAGCCGGCGCCGTTCGCCATCTCGGGGCGCGGCGAGCGCCGATTGGAATTCCGAAGCATTCCGCTCAACGCCGTGGTGCGCATCTACACGGTGCGCGGGGAGCTGGTGCAGACCCTGCGACAGGACGGCGGCACCGGCGGCTTCGTGGCCTGGAACCTGCGCACCAAGGACAATCTCGACGTGGCGCCGGGCCTCTACCTCTATCAGGTGGAAGCGACGAACGAGAAGCCGTTCATCGGAAAGTTCGCGGTGATCAAGTGAGAGTCGCGCTCGCGTTGCTCACCCTCGCTCTGGCTGCGGGTCCCGTCGGCGCCCAGTCGAAGACCGGCACGTCGTTCGGCGACTTCCTGCTCATCGAGCCCAGCGCGCGCATCACCGGCATGGGCAACGCCGGCGTCACCTTGCTCGACGGTCTGCAGGGCGTGTACTACAACCCGGCCTCGATCGGCGAGATCGACCGCTGGGGCGTGGCGTTCTCGCACAGCGAGTGGCTCGCCGGCATCGACTACAACTACGTCGCCGCCGGCTTCCCGCTCGGCAAGTGGGGGAACGGGTTCTTCAGCCTGACGGCGCTCCAGTCGGGCGACATCGCCGTGCGCACGGTGGATCATCCCGAGGGCACGGGCGAGCTCTTCCACGTCACCGATCTCGCCGCCGGCCTGGGCTACGGCCTGCGCGTCACCGACCGCTTCTCGGCCGGGCTCCAGATCTCGTGGGTGCAGGAGACGATCTGGCACACCTCGGCGAGCACGGCCGTGATCAACATGGGCACCGCCTACCGGCTCTCGCCCGACGGGCTTCACATCGGCGCCAGCATCTCGAACTTCGGCACCGACGCGAAGTTCTCGGGGCGCGATCTCGACGTCACGTTCGACCAGGATCCGGCACGCTTCGGCGACAACGGCGCGCTGTCGGCCGAGCAGCTCACCGACAACTTCCCGGTGCCGATCCTGTTCCGCGTCGGCGTCGGGCTGCCGCGCAAGCTGGGCAGCGACGGCCAGCTCAACCTGGCGCTCGACGCGTTCCACCCCTCCGACAACTCGGAGAGCGTGAGTTTGGGGGGCGAATACACGTACCGGAGCACGGCGTCCCTGCGCGCCGGCTACCAGAACCTGTTCCAGAAGGACTCCGAGGTCGGGCTCACGGTGGGGTTGGGGCTCCACGGCAGGCGGGCCGGCCGCGGCTTCGAGTACGGGCTCGACTACGCCTGGGCCGACCACGGGCGACTGGACGACACCCATCGCTTCACGTTGGCGTTACACTTCTAGACGAGGACATCCGCGGCCCGCGCGGCGGGCCGGAAAGGCAACCATGCGGAAGCTGCTTCTCGCGATCGGCGGCATCCTCCTCCTCGCCGCGCCGGCCGGCGCCCAGCTCTCGGACGACGAGCTGCTCGACGCCATCCAGCAGCCGGCGTTCCAGTTCTTCTGGAACGAGGCGAACCCTTCCAACGGACTCATCCGCGACCGCAGCCAGCCGGGCTCGCCGTGCTCCATCGCCTCGGTGGGCTTCGGGCTGTCGGCGATCTGCGTCGGCGTCGACCACGGCTGGGTGACGCGCACCGACGCGGCGCAGCGCGTGCGCACCACGCTCAACACGTTCTACACCGGGCCGCAGAGCACGGCGGCGAGCGGCACCATCGGCTACAAGGGCTTCTTCTATCACTTCCTCGACATGAACACGGGCACGCGCTTCGTCACCTGGTCGAACGTCGAGCTGTCGTCGATCGACAGCGCCCTGCTCATGGCCGGCATCCTCGACGCGCGCCAGTACTTCGACAGCCCGGACACGGACGAGGTGGCGATCCGCGAGATGGCCGACTCGCTCGAGTCGCGCATGGACTGGACGTTCTTCCGCAACGGCGCGTCGAACATCTACATGGGCTGGCTGCCGGGCACGGGCTTCGCCGGCTTCGGCCAGTGGCGGGGCTACAACGAGGCGATGATCTTGAACCTGCTGGCCCTCGGCTCGCCGTCGCACCCGCAGCCGACGTTCGTGTGGACCGGCTGGACCAGCAACTACAACTACTCGACCCAGTACGGGCAGACCTACATCCTGTTCCCGCCGCTGTTCGGGCATCAGTACACGCACTGCTGGGTGGACTTCCGGCTCATCAACGATCTCTACGGCCGCAATCACAGCGGGCTCACCTACTTCGAGAACTCGCGGCGCGCCACGCTGGCGCAGCGCGCCTACTGCATGGCGAACCCGGGCGGGTTCGTGGGCTACAACGACTCGACGTGGGGCATCACGGCGTGCGACGGCGCGCCCGCGGACGGCGGCTACAAGGCGCGCGGGGCGCCGCCGGCGCAGAACGATGACGGCACCCTGGCGCCCACGGCGGTCGCGGGATCGCTGCCCTTCGCCTGGGACGTGTGCCTGCCGGCGCTGCACAATCTCTACAACAACTATCCGTCGCTGTGGGGGCCGTACGGCTTCCGCGACGCGTTCAACCTGACGCGCGCCTGGTACGACACGGACTACATCGGCATCGACGAGGGGCCGATCGTCCTCATGATCGAGAACTTCCGCACCGAGCGCGTGTGGAACCGCATGATGTCGCACCCCTCGATTCAGACCGGGTTGAGCCGCGCCGGCTTCCTGCCGGCGACGGTGGCGGCCGGGCCCTCGCCGATGCGCGCGCTGGCCCTCCTGGCGAGCGAGCCGAGCCCGCTGTCGGGGCGTGGTCTCATCCGCTTCCGCATGCCCGAGGCCGGCGTGGCGCGGCTCGTCCTGTTCGACGCGCGCGGCCGTGAGGCCCGCGTGGTGATCGACGAGCGGCGCCCGGCGGGGGAGCAGAGCGTGGCCTTCGATCCCCAGGGCCTCGCCGCCGGCGTCTACCTGGCGCGCCTCGTCACCGATGCCGGCACCGCCACCGGCAAGTACGTGCTCCTGGAGCGCTGATCGCATGGCGCCCCCTGTCGGCTCGGTCGCGCGCGGCCTCTCGCTGTTGCCGGCCGCCGTCCTCGCCGACGGCGACTACGTCGCGTTCTGCACCGCGGCCGGCACCGGCGGCTCGTTCTGGCGCGGACAGGCGCTGACGCGCTGGCGCGCGGATCCGACGGCGGACCACCAGGGCGTGTTCTTCTTCGTGCGCGACCGCGAGACCGGCGTGCTGCGCACGCTGACGCGGCGGCCGTGGGGCGGGCCCGCCGAGCGCGAGTCGGCGACCTGGCGGCGCGGCACGCTGGTGCTCGAGCGCCTGGCCGACGGTCTCGAGAGCACGATCGAGATCGGCGTCGGCGGCGGCGCGGAGACGCGGCGCGTGACGTTGCGCAACCTGTCGGGCCGGTCGCGCAGCCTGGACCTCGCGAGCTATTTCGAGGTCGTGTTGCAGCGCTCCGAGGACGACGCCGCCCATCCCGCGTTCTCCAAGCTCTTCGTCGAGACGGCGTACATGGGTGAGGCAAACGCCCTGGTCGCGCGCCGGCGCCCGCGCCAGACCGGCGAGCGGCGGCCATGGATCGCGGCCACTCTGGCCGGTGAGGGCACGCTCGAGTACGAAACCGACCGCGCGCGGCTCGTCGGGCGCGGGCGCTTCGACCGGCCGCCGGCGGCGTTGGCCTCGGACCGGCCGCTCGCCGGCACCGTGGGCAACGTGCTCGATCCGGTGTTCTGCCTGCGGCGGAGCTTCGAGCTCATGGCCGGCGCGACCGTCACGTTCACGCTGACGCTCGCGGTGGGGGAGAGCCGTGAGGAAGCGCTCGCGCGTTTGCGCGAGCCCGCCACCTCCGGTTCGCCCCTGTCCGCCGAGAACCTCACCGTGCTCGAAGCGCTGGGCGTCACCGCCGCGAACGGCGATGGCGAGCTGGCCGACGTCGCGGACGACGTCGTGGCAACGCCCGACCTCCCGTCCGGCGCCACCTTCCCGAGCGGCGAGTCCCTCGACGACTTCAATGGCGTCGGCGGCTTCGATCCCGACCAGCCCCGCTACGTGATGCCGATCGGCCGCCGCCCGAGCGGGGCGCTCGCTCTGCCGCCGCAGCCCTGGATCAACGTCCTCGCCGAGCCCGACTTCGGCTTCCTGGTAAGCGAGACGGGCTCGCTCCAGACCTGGAGCCGGAACTCGCGCGAGCACCGGCTGACGCCGTGGTCCAACGATCCGGTGCTCGATCCGCACGGCGAGGCGTTCTACGTGCGCGACGACGCCACCGGCGCGTTCTGGTCGGCGCTGCCCGGTCCTTCACCCGGCCCCGGCGAGTACGAAGCCCGCCACGGGCTCGGCGCTTCGAGCTTCGGCTACGACGGCGGCGGCCTCGGGCACGAGACGCGCCTCTTCGTCCCGCCCGGCGAGTCCGTCCAGGTGGCGACGATCGCGATCACGAACCGCGGCTCCCAGGAGCGCACGCTCTCGCTCTACTCCTATCGCCGTCTCGTGCTCGGCACGCTGCCCGAGCTGACGGCGCTGCACGTGGTCAGCGAGCGCGATCCCGAGACCGGCGCTCTGTTCGCGCGCAACCCCGAAGCCGGCGAGTTCGCGGGCGGCGTGACCTTCGGCGACCTCCACGCGGCGGGGGCCGCAGCCACGTCCTTCACCTGCGACCGCGCCGATTTCCTCGGCCAGGGCGGCCTCATGCGTGCGCCCGCCGCCCTCGCCCGCGGCGCGCTGAGCGCCCGCGCCGGCGAAGGCCTCGACCCGTGCTTCGCCCAAGCGGTCACGCTCCACCTCGGCCCCGGCGAGACCGCCAACGTCGTCGCCCTCCTCGGCGAGGCCCCGACCGCCGAGGCGGCGCGCGCCATCGTGCGCCGCTACCGCGAGCCCGGCGCCGCCGAGAAGGCGCGCCGCGAGGCCGTCGCGCGCTGGGACCAGTTCGTGTCCGCGGTGCAGGTGCGCACGCCGTCCGCCGCCATCGACCGCATGGTCAACGACTGGGCGCCGTACCAGACGCTGGCCTGCCGCCTGTGGGGACGCACGGCGTTCTACCAATCGGGCGGCGCCTTCGGCTTCCGCGACCAGCTGCAGGACGCGGCCGGCCTCGCGCTGTGGGATCCGGCGCTCCTGCGCGCGCAGATCGTGCTCCACGCCGCGCACCAGTTCGTCGAGGGCGACGTGCTCCACTGGTGGCATCCGCCCGGCGGCCGCGGCCTGCGCACACGCTTCGCCGACGACCTGGTGTGGCTGCCGTGGGCGGCCGCGACCTACGTGCGCGCCACCGGCGACGACTCCGTGCTCGCGGAGCGCGCGCGCTTCCTCACCGCCCGCGCGCTCGAGCCGGGCGAGGACGAGGCCTATCTGGCGCCGCGCGACTCGGGCACCGCCGCCGACGTCTACGAGCACTGCGTGCGCGCCCTCGACCGCGCCATGACCCGCGGCGCGCACGGGCTTCCGCTCTTCGGCTCGGGCGACTGGAACGACGGCATGAACCGCGTCGGCCGCGAGGGCAAGGGCGAGAGCGTGTGGATGGGCTTCTTCCTCTACGCCGTGCTCGGCGACTTCCTGCCGTACTGCGAAGCCCGCGGCGACCACGAGCGCCTGCGGCGCTACGACGAGTACCGCGACGACCTGCGCGAAGCTCTCGAGCGCCACGGCTGGGACGGCGCGTGGTACCGCCGGGCCTATTACGACGACGGCGCCCCCATGGGCTCGCGCGAGAGCGACGAGTGCCAGATCGACGCCCTCGTCCAGGCCTGGGCCGTGCTCTCGGGCGCCGCCCCGGCGGAGCGCGCGCGCCAGGGCATGGCCGCGGCCGAGGAGCGCCTGGTCTCCGAGCGCGACGGCATCATCCGCCTGCTCACTCCCGCGTTCGACAAGACCCCGCACGACCCCGGCTACATCAAGGGCTACGTGCCCGGCGTGCGCGAGAACGGCGGCCAGTACACGCACGCCGCGCTCTGGGTGGTCCGCGCCTTCGCCGAGATGGGCCGCCGCGACCGTGCGGCGCGCCTGCTCGAGATGCTGTCGCCGGTCTCGCACACGCGCACGCCCGAGGAGGTCGAGCGCTACCGTGTGGAGCCCTATGTGATCGCGGCCGACGTCTACGGCGAGCCGCCGCACGTGGGCCGCGGCGGCTGGACGTGGTATACCGGCTCGGCCGGGTGGCTCCTGCGCGTGGCGGTCGAGTCGGTGCTGGGTCTCTCCCTTCGCGACGGGCTGTGGCTCGAGATGCGGCCGTGCGTGCCCGACGATTGGAAGGAGTACCGCATCACGCTACGGCTGCCCGGCGAAGCGACGTCCTACGAGATCTCGGTGCGCGGCGCGGGTACCGTGCGCTCGGCCCAGCTCGACGGCGAAGCGCTCGCGCCGGACGACGGCGCCGTGCGCGCCGCTCTCGCCCACGACGGCCGCACGCACCGACTGGAGATCGTTCTCGGATAGAGGAGGAGCCTCTGCCGACGCCCCCGCGCTTCCGCCCGCGAGGTTTGCTGGCCGCCATTGTTCTAGCGCTCGTGTTCTCCACCTGCCGTGTTCCGGCCGCGGCACCGCCGCCGCGCTACGGTCTCAAGCCCGACGAGGCGGCGTTCCTCGACACGCTCGAGGAGCGCACCTTCCGCTACTTCTGGAAGCTCGGTGACATCGACCGTGGCCTCGTGCCCGACCGCTGGCCGACGCCCTCGTTCTGCAGCGTCGCCGCCGTCGGCTTCGGGCTCACCGCCTATCCCATCGGCGTCGAGCGCCACTACATCTTCCGCTGGCAGGCGGTGCGCCGCGTGAAGAACACGCTGCGCTACCTGTGGACCGCCAAGCAGGGGCCCGATCCCTCCGGCACCATCGGCTACAAGGGCTTCTACTACCACTTCCTCGACGCCAAGACCGGCACGCGCTTCGAGAAGGTGGAGCTGTCGACCCAGGACACCGCCCTGCTCCTCGCCGGCGTACTCTTCTGCCAGAGCTACTTCAATCGCATGGAGGCCGACGAGATCGAGATCCGCGCCCTCGCCGACTCGATCTACCGCCGCGTCGACTGGAACTGGGCGCAGACCCGCCCGCCGCTCGTCTCCCACGGCTGGAATCCCGAAGAGGGCTTCCTGCCCTACGACTGGCGCGGCCTCAACGAAACCATGATCCTCCACATCTTGGCGCTCGGCTCGCCCACGCACCCGGTCACGCGCCAGACGTACCAGGCGTGGAGCGCGTCCTGCCAGTGGGGCAAGTACTACGGCCAGGAGCACTTTGGCTTCCCGCCGCTGTTCGGCCACCAGTACACGCACGTGTGGATCGATCTCGCCGGCATCCAGGACAGCACGGTCAAGGCGCACGGCATCGACTGGTTCGAGAACTCGCGGCGCGCCACACTCGCGCAGTACGAGTACGCGAAGGACAATCCCATGCGCTGGCGCGGCTACGGCCCGCACATGTGGGGGCTCACGGCGTGCGACGGCCCGCTCGACGCCAAGCTCACGATCGACGGCCACGAGCGCGAGTTCCACACCTACGCCGCGCGCGGCGCCTCGTTCACGCACGTGGTCGACGACGGCACGGTGGCGCCGACCGCCGCCGGCGGCTCGATCCCGTTCGCGCCCGAGATCACGATCCCGACGCTCATGGCCATGCGCGCCAACTACGGCGACCACCTGTTCGGCAAGTACGGCTTCGTCGACGCCTTCAACCGCTCGCTCGACGTCACGGCCAACGTGACCGCCGGCACCGTGGTGCGCGACGTCGGCTGGTTCGACACCGATTATCTTGGCATCGACCAGGGACCGATTCTGGCGATGGCGGAGAACTTTCGCACCGGGCTCGTGTGGGAAACCATGCGGCGCAATCCCTACATCGTGAAGGGGCTGCGCGAGGCGGGCTTCACCGGCGGCTGGCTGGATCGCCTGGGGGCGCAGAAGTGAAGGTCGGAATCGCATTCGGCCAACAAGGTCTAGACCCTGTACGCCGACTGTTCTTGTTCGGATTCGCGATGGCGCTTCTTTCCGGCTGCGCCGGCGGCTCCCACGACCGCGTCACGCTGCGCTTCTGGGCCATGGGGCGCGAGGGCGAGGTGGTGCAGGAACTGGTGCGCGACTTCGAGCGCGAGAATCCCAAGGTGCGCGTCATCGTGCAGCAGATCCCGTGGTCGTCGGCGCACGAGAAGCTGCTCACCGCCTACGTCGGCCGCTCGTGGCCCGACGTCGCCCAGCTCGGCAACACCTGGGTGTCGGAGTTCGCCGCGCTCAAGTCGCTCGAGCCGCTCGACACGCTGGCGCACCAGAGCCTGATCGCGCGCGACGCCGACTTCGGCGGCGTGTGGGACACCAATGTCATCGACGGCAAGCTCTACGGTATTCCGTGGTACGTCGACACAAGGGTTTTGTTCTATCGCCGAGACCTGTTGAAAGCAGCCGGCTACGACTCCATCCCGCAGAGCTGGGACGGCTGGCGCGCCGCCATGGCCGCGATCAAGCGCCGGGCCGGCCAGGACCGCTACGCCATCTTCCTGCCCACGAACGAGTGGAACCAGCCGGCCATCTTCGGCCTGCAGTCCGGCTCCGCGCTCCTCGCCGACGACGACACGCGCGGCGACTTCGAGGGCCCGCCGTTCCGCCGCGCCTTCGATTTCTACCTGGGACTCTATCGCGACGGCTACGCGCCGCCCGTCAACAACGTCGGCATCGCCAACGTCTACCAGGAGTTCGAGCGCGGCACGTTCGCCATGTACATCACCGGACCGTGGAACGTGGGCGAGTTCCGCAATCGCCTGGCGCCGACCACGCCATGGGCGACCGCCCCGCTGCCCGGCCCGCAGGGCGCCGCCTCGGGCGTCTCGCTCGCCGGCGGCTCGAGCCTCGTTCTCTATCGCGAGTCCAAGCACAAGGCCGAGGCCTGGAAGCTGATCGAGTACCTGTCGCGCACCGAGAGCCAGGTGCGCTTCTCGCACCTGAGCGGCGACCTGCCGGCGCGCCGCGCGGCGTGGCGCGATTCGTCGCTCGTCGGCGACCCGGCGCTGCGCGCCTTCGAGACCCAGCTCACGCGCGTGGTGCCCACGCCCAAGATCCCCGAGTGGGAGGAGATCGCCACGCGCCTTCTCGAGCAGTCGGAGCGCGCCATCCGCGGCGCCGCCCCGCCCGAGACCGCACTCGCCGCCCTCGACCGCGACGTCAACAACATCCTCGAGAAGCGCCGCTGGCTCGTCGAGCGCGAGCGCCAGCGATGAAAAACTCGATCGAGGCCCGCCAGGCGCGCGCCGGCCGCCTGTTCGTCGCCCCCGCCCTCACGCTCATCGCCGTTTTCTTCTTCGTGCCGGTGATTGGCGGGCTCGTCCTGAGCGTCACCGACTTCGACATCTATGCCATCGGCTCGCCCGACACGGCGCGCTTCGTCGGCCTGCGCAACTACGCCGACCTGCTCGCCAATCCCGTGTTCTGGAAGGCGGTGTGGAACACGTTCTACTTCGTGTTCGTGGGCGGGCCGCTGTCGGTGCTCGTCTCGCTCGTCGCCGCGCTCGCCATCCACTCGCGCCTCACGCGCCTGCCCTCGATCTGGCGCACGGTGTACTTCCTGCCCGTGGTGACCACGCTCGTGGCCGTGGCCGTCATCTGGCGCTACCTCTATCACCCGCGCTACGGGCTCCTGAACTACGGGCTGGGCGCGTTCGGCATCCCGCCCATCGACTGGCTGGGCGATCCGCACTGGGCCATGCCGGCGGTCATCCTGCTCGCCGTGTGGCGCACCTTCGGGCTCAACATGCTCATCTTCCTCGCCGGCCTGCAGAGCATTCCCGAAGAGCTGTACGAGGCCGCGCACCTCGACGGCGCCAACGACTGGGGGCGCTTCGTCCACATCACGCTGCCGGGCCTGGCGCCCGTGACCCTGTTCGTCGCCATCACGACCATGCTCGGCTTCTTCCAGCTGTTCGCCGAGCCCTACGTGATGACGCAGGGCGGACCGCTCAAAGCCACGACCACCATCGTGCTCCTCATGTACGAGCAGGGCTTCCGCTGGTGGCGCATGGGCATGGCGGCGGCGATCGCTTTCGTCCTCTTCCTCATCATGCTGGCGGGGACGCTGATCCAGCTCCGGGTCACGCGGGAGCGCGCGCGATGAAGCGCGCGCTGGCGCTGGCCGGCTGGAACGCGCTCTTGCTCGCGGGCGCGCTGCTCACGCTCATCCCGCTGCTGTGGATGGTGTCGGCCTCGCTCATGCCCACGGGCGAGGCCAACACCTTCCCGCCGCGCCTGCTCCCGAGCGTGGCCACCTGGGAGCACTACCAGACGCTGTTCACGCACCTGAGCGTGCTGCGCAACTTCCGCAACAGCGCCATCGTCGCCGTGTCGGCGACGCTGCTCTCCATTCTCATCAACGCGCTTGCCGGCTACGCCTTCGCCAAGCTGCGCTTCGGCGGACGCGACCGCGTGTTCGGCTTCCTGCTCACCGCGCTCATCATCCCGGCGCAGGTGGGCATGCTGCCGCTGTTCCTGCTGCTCAAGACCATGGGGCTCGTGAACACGCTCGTGGGCGCCATCGTTCCCTTCCTGGCCAGCGTGTTCGGCATCTTCCTGGTGCGCCAGTACGCGCTCGGCATCCCCGACGAGCTGCTCGACGCGGCGCGCGTCGACGGGGCGGGGGAGTGGCGCATCTTCCGCACCGTCGTGCTACCGCTGCTCGCACCCATCCTCGTGACCTTCGCCACGTTCACGTTCCTGAGCGCGTGGAACGACTTCCTGTGGCCGCTCATCGTGCTGAGCGACGACGCCAAGTACACGCTGCCGGTGGCGCTGGCCAGCTTGTCCGGCGAGCACGTGCAGGACACCGAATTGATGATGGCGGGCTCGGTGGTCACGGTGCTGCCGGTGATCCTCGTCTTCCTCGCTCTCCAGAGGTACTACATCCGCGGCGTGATGATGGGCAGCGTCAAAGGTTGAGCGTGCGTGCCGTCTGGATCGTCCTCCTC
>Ga0114129_10011145_pt1 | contig 12815 bp, 9 predicted proteins | sample RhiMetdeltSRZDD1_FD_80071 | JGI IMG/M metagenome (GOLD analysis project Ga0114129, IMG submission 80071) | Populus rhizosphere microbial communities from Tennessee, USA - Rhizosphere MetaG P. deltoides SRZDD1 (version 2) (version 2) | ecosystem: Host-associated > Plants > Roots > Rhizosphere >...
GATCAAAGTTTCTCTTTAATTCCAGGCTGAACATCGACTCTATACCTCAAGGTGCTCGCCCTGTGTGAAAATGCCGAACAACCCTGCGGGGAAGTCATGCCGTATCGGGGGGTTAGCGGCCGCTATTGTAGTGCCACCAGCATAATTGCGTTCTGCCGCTGTACTGGTCGGTCGATCTGGCCTTTGTCTTATGTCGCGCAGGGGTCTTCGTTACAATACAATTCTCGTCCGGAAAAAGCCGGGGTGACCGGCTGATATTGTGCGGTGTGATTGGCACTTTCTCATCTCACTTCGCTTCCTGAACCGATCCCGTAATTCCCGTACGTAGCAGCATTGTTACCTGAAATGGAAAGCCGAGAGAAAGTTAAGTGGCCTCTATGGTATTGCCCCATACACCGGCAGCCCCTTAAAGACCATGGTGATCTTCTGGTTTGCCCTGCCGATGATCATTACCCGCGCAGGAATGGAATGCCACGTTTCGTGCCAAGCGCTAAATATGCGGTTCCATTCGGGGCGCAGTGGACAAAATACAGACTCACACAATTAGATTCTTACACCCGAACGACGATTTCAAAGGATCGTGCTCGCCGCTGTATAGGAGAAGAACTTTGGGACGAGCTAGCTGGCAAACAAGTGTTGGAATGTGGATGCGGTGCAGGACGCTTCAGCGAGGTTCTTCTCAGCAAGAAGGTTTACCTTACCTCAGTCGACTTAAGTGAAGCCGTTGAGGCCAATCAAGAGACCTTTCCACAAGGCGAGTATCATCGAATTGCTCAAGCGGATATTGAACATCTTCCCTTTGCGCGGCAACAATTTGATGTGGTGTTCTGCCTTGGCGTCATCCAGCATACGCCCGATCCTGAAAAGACAATCGCCTGCTTGTATGAACAAGTTAGACCTGGCGGAATGCTTGTCATCGACCATTATACCCACCGTCTCTCATGGTACACCAAGACGGCTCCACTATTTCGTCGCTACCTTCGGCGCTTACCGCCGGAGCAGGGCATGAGATTCACGGAAAAGATCGTTAATGCCTTGTTACCCCTTCACAAGATGGCGCGAGCCTTTCGGCCCGCTCAACTGCTGCTTAATCGGTTGTCTCCTGTGCTTTGTTATTATCATGCGTACCCTACTTTGGACGACAGGCTTCAACGGGAGTGGGCATTTCTGGACACACACGATTCGCTAACGGACTATTACAGGCACATCCGAACTCGAAGTCAGATTCGGCGGACGCTTGAACAGCTCGGGCTCCGGGAAATCTGGTGCGATTATGGAGGCAATGGCATCGAAGCCCGCGGCCGGCGCCCGTCGGCCTAAGTGTAGAGAGGTTTTGCTAAGGCAGATCTGGGTAGAAATTTTTTTCCGACGCTTCAGTGGGCAAAGGCGATACTTCTCACATGCTGGCAAAAGTCAATGATGCCTGCACAGACTCCCAGAGCTCTGTGTTCATGGTTATTAATGGCGTCCTAAAGGACGGCCTCCCTCAGTTTCCTACGTTTGTTAGGAGTCAGGCTGAGGCCCTGCGAAAGGCCGGCTGGCATGTATGCGTGAGTGTGATCGATGACCGCACATCGGTCCGCGGCGTTTTTCGCAATATGCGCCGGCTCAAGAAGGAAATCGCTATTGCAAAGCCTCAAGTTGTCCACGCACAGTATGGCTCAGTAACGGCGGCCATTGCGAGACTTATTAAGGGACCATTGCCCCTAGTAGTATCTTTTTGTGGTGATGACCTTCTAGGCACGCCCCAACCAGGATTAGCTTGGCGCGTGCGCGAATCTTGCGCGCGTACTATTGGGCTTTGGGCAGCACGGAAGGCAGCAGCGATTATTGTAAAAAGCAACAATCTCTATCAGGCATTGCCGGCCCGTCTGAGAGGAAGGGGGACCGTCCTTCCCAACGGTGTGGACACAAGTTGGTTCAGACCGATGGATCGAGACGAGTGTCGCGCTAAGCTCGGTTGGCCGAAAGAATCCAAAGTCGTGCTTTTCAATGCAAGCCGTAATGAAGATCAGGCTGGCAAGAATCCGTCTCTTGCGCGTGAGACAGTTTCCCTCCTCACTCGTTCTTTTCCGAATGTATCTTTGCACATGATCTCCAACGTGAGTAGTTCCGACGTAAGGCTTATGATGAACGCCGCAGACTGTCTGCTGGTTACGTCATTGCATGAAGGATCTCCGAACATTGTCAAGGAGGCAATGGCATGTAATCTGCCGGTTGTTTCTGTGCCCTGCGGCGACGTGGTGGAAAGGTTGCAAATGACATGTCCCGGCGGCATCGCTTTATATGATGCCAAAGCCCTAGCGGAAAGGATCCATGAAGTTTTAAAGACAGGCGGCCGGTCGAACGGTCGTGAGCGGCTCATCGAGCAAGGACTTACCGCACCCAAAGTAGCCGAATCGTTGATCCAAATTTACAGTGATGTTCAACAAAACGGTCTGCCGCCTGTTTCAACTAAGCTCGTAGCAACTCGCTGCAGCTCTCGCTTTGGGCGCATGAACTCCGTGAAGTCACAGTAGTTACACCCTGAATGCCTTGACAGCACATCAGCGAAGCACCCAGTTATCAATAGGCGAGTACGTGTCGGAACTAGCGAAAAACGGAACGCCCGGAGTACCCGGGGCCGAAGGAACGTTCTGGATAAGATCCGAAAGTTTAGCGATGATACGATGCCCAACCTTCCACTTCACGCCACCAAGCTCCGACGAAGTCAAACGTGTGTTGTGGAAAGGTCCGGCTGCGGCTATAAGCTATGTCATAGAACCCAATGAGCATTTTCCTCCCAACACTTGGCTCTACCTTTGCCAAGACCATTCCTACATCGTGGAAAAACTCTCAAAGGCCGCCCGTCGTGATGTCCGCCGTGCTTTGAGAAGCCTGGTAATCGCTCCAATCGATTGGCCCGTCTTACTAGAGAAGGGGTGGAAAGCCTATAGTGAAACTGAAACGCGTATTGGGTTGTCGGATGACTCTCCCGTTACTTTTCGGCGCCATTATGAGCATTTTTCTAGAAATCCGTGCCACCACGTTATCGGTGCCTGGAAAGACGATTCACTGGTCGCCTTTATGACCCTTGTGGTCGTGGACGATTGGGTGGAAATCGAGGGCAGCTTTTTCGCAGACGCTCACAAAGGGCTATGCCCAAGCAATGGCCTAGCTCATTATGTGCTTGATCATTTTTTAGTACAGCGCAAATTCCGAACAGTCAGTTACGGGATGAGCTCGATCCAGGAAGAAAACGGCAAGACGGGACTGCACGCCTACAAGACGAAGGTTGGGTTTGAAGCGCGACCAGCGCATCGGATTTTTGTCTTTCATCCATTGCTTCATCCCTTTGTCAATCGGTTAAGTCTAAGAATTATGAACACAGCACTCCGCATTATGCCTGGAGATCGCCGCCTCAAGAAAGCGGCCGGAGTACTAGCCAAAATGATTTCAACCGCGAATAGTGAAACGAGTAAGCAAAATTATTATGGAAATGATTGCACACGCTCCTCCTGATCGATGCTTCCTCTGTAATGAACCTACGCGACTCGTTGGAGCCGGATTTCGGCAAGAGTATGAGCAGAAAAATGCGGCACCTGTATTTCTCCATTGGTGGGAATGCCGTGCATGCAAGGGTTGGTTTGTCCATCCAGTTCCTGCCCCGGAAGTGATTGAGGAACACTGGGGAGTCATAGATTACAATCAAGAGCGCAATGCAATCGAGCTTTCGCGTGCAAAATGCCGGCTTCAGCGTAAAATTCTGGTGGACCTTTCCAGTATAGCGGAAGCCGGCTCTCTGCTTGATTTTGGCGCGAATTTCGGGGATTTCCTGCTTATGGCCCGCGACGCTGGCTGGACGCCTTATGGTTTCGAACCGTGCACCAACGCGGCAGCGGCAGCGCGAGCGAAAGGCCTCGACGTGCGCGACGGATGGTCGCTCGAAGAAGCAGGCTTCGAGGAGGGAACATTTGCAGCGATCGTAGCCAATGATTCGTTCTGCTTCGCCTGGCGTCCCATTGACACACTGAAGACATTTCAGCGGCTTCTGAAGCCTCGTGGAATCCTTGTTATGCGCCTGACAAATAAACGTTTTGTCTTGGGAGTCACGCGGGCGTTTTCTAAAGTTGGTTCGTCACGAAACGAAAAAATCTCCAGAATTCTAAAAACGCAGTTCCATTCGATAGGCGTTGGCTCTTTGCGGCGTATCCTTGAAGCTGTTGGATTTGAGGATGTTAAAATTCAGCCCCGCGCCATGACAGCACCATGGTCAGCTCATAGCTGGCAAACGCAAGCCGCGTATCTGGGCGCTGCTATCTTGTACTGTCTCTCTCTTAAGACCGTTAATCTCTCTCCAGGAATCCTCCTCTTTGCCCGAAAGAACATTCCGTGACGGATTCTGCTGGTGTCCCCCCAAGTCGCTTGTTCTTTTTGACGGGAAACTTTCAGCCCCAATTAATGGCGCTGGGTTCACTACCCGGGTGTTTAAGATAGAACGCTAACTTCCAGGTAACCTAACGGCCGACTTGAAGATTAACCGGTGTGCTTGGTCGGGAGACCGCCCCAGACGAAACGTATTGATAGGCTCCAATGTCATAGCTGGAACCTCGGGAGACTCCATCGAGGTCAGTTGTAAAGACCGAAGAGAGGTTTACCCCTAGACCTATGCCTGGAGAACCTGGCTTGAGATGGAAGTTGCCTGCTGCGGGATTTACGAATACAGGATTCGTTGCATAGTTGGAGTTGGTATTGTTTGCGCCAGTGCCGAGAAGATCAACCCGACCCATGTTTGAAAAGATATTATTCCGTGCCGTCATATTAGTTACGATGTCGTACAGCTGAACACCGACATCCATGTCATGGCACGTGTTGTTGTAGAAGTACCAATAGCTGCCGCCGCCACGGCCGTCTCCCCAGCCGAGAAAACATTGGTTAGCAGCGCCATTATTCGCGTTTCCTCCGGCATAAATCAGATTGTTGTAGGCATAATAGTTGGTACCGTGGCCGAAGGTGATGCCCGTACCATATTGGGGTGACCCTCCTGGTGTCTGCGGCCATGTAGACTTGGTACCGAAATTACGGATAATATTATTTCGAACTGTGACGTTTGTCTGCGCTCCTTGGTGAAGGGCAATTCCACCTGCGCGACAGCCTTCGACTATATTACCTTCGACAAGGACATTAGTGCCGCTGCCGTGAATGCCAATGCCCTTGGTATCGCCCAATGATGTAGTAACGGCTCCGCAATCTTGGACGAGGCTGTTTCTAACAGTGATGTTATCGCCAAAAATAACGATTCCGTCGTGGCTCGGTGCGATGCAAGTAATGCCCGAAACCAAGTTATTTCCATAAAGAGCCATACAATTAGTGCCGCCAAGCTGACCGGCGGGCGGAAGAGGAAGGCCCCTAACATCAATAGTAAAATTTTGATAGGTAACAAACGCATTAAAGTTGAAGACCAAATAACCTACCCCACCGGGATCGGTAGTCGGTCGTAGGACCGGATTCTCGCTTGCATAGCCGCTGATAATTGTATGCGCACCTGACGATCCTCCCGGAAAAACGCTTGTAATCTCTTGGTCATACGTACCTCCTCTAAGATAGAGAGTATCTCCAGACTGTAGGCTGGATGTACCCTTCTGGATCGTCCTGAACGGTTGCGCAAAGGTTCCAGGGTTTGAATCGTTGCCAGTAGTCGCTACGTAGTATGTAGCGGCGTTAGCCGCCGCATTAGTCAGAACACACGCAGCGAGGATCACAGCTTGGACTAATAATAGCGATGTGAGTTTATATACCTTGATAATTACCTCTGCAATCATGTTATCTGATATCCTTTCAATTCAATAATGTTCAATACCACTCAATATCGCATCAAAAGACAACCCTGCGAAACTATAGCTACGCCGACTTTGCTTTCCTGAGAACGACCTATGAGAATTTCGGACATCAAAGCCCAGCGACCCGGATGCAGCAGATCATATCCTAATTATTGGTGTGATCTAGAAAAAAGCAAGTCTAATGCCATCAAAACTCTCGTCTTTGGCAATTGCTGGTCTTTCCCAGGGTTAGGCGGATGCAGATTCGAAAAGATGCAAAATTTCACGCTAACGCATGATGAAAATTGCTTCAATTCCTTCAGAATTCCTTGCCACGATTTTCGGTTTTTAACATGGTAATTGGTGTCGGAATAAACCGACATACAGCCAGAGCCAAAACTGGCTGTTTATTCGTACATTTGTGATCTATCTGTCAATTTTGTAAGACGAGAAACACACGCCTCTGTCTCAGCAGTGATTCCCTGTCTAGACTGAAACGGACAAATTTTGAACTGCCTGCTTGCCGTTTTTGAACAGAAGTATACACGGTTGTTTCGGAATCATTTGCTGACGGTTATCTCGGCAATGAGGGAGGATCTGTTGCGTCAAGATCAGGACTCGCGTGTCCATTATCATCCGTGAATGACTGAGCGTTTATGCGAACTTTTTCAAAATCTCTTGCGTGTCAACTGGAGCACCCGCGCTGCTCGCTTACGCGGCATGACTGTCAGCGCGTTACGGCGCGTCCGCGACTAACGATGCGAGTATTGCGTCAGCTTTCTCACAAACGCCAAAGAAGAGTCGAAGTTAGTGCAGACTCGTCAAGTTATCGCGCGCGAATCACGACTAGTGCAGATCGTCGATGTGAGAGACATACTAGGCTCATGCGGTCAGCGAGTGGATTGACCCTTTTAATTTTTTGAGGGTAAAAAGATGCGAATTATAGTTTGGGGCCTTGGATACGTCGGAACAGTGTCTGCTGCATGTCTGGCCCAGTTGGGACACGAAGTTATCGGCGTAGAACCAAACCTGACCAAAGTTGACGCGCTTAACGCTGGACGCAGCTCTATCAAAGAGCCTGGGCTGGACACTTTGATAAGCCCAACGGTAAAGACCGGACGGCTACGCGCTAGACGCGAGGGTCTTTCACTCATACCTTGGGCTGAAGTTTCTCTGATATGTGTGGGCACACCTGCTGCTGCCGACGGCTCCCCGCTGCTGGGCTATGTGCGTAGCGTAATGGTTGAAATCGGGCGCGGTTTGCGTGAAACAACTAACCACCATGTGGTTGTCCTGCGCAGCACAGTATTTCCCGGCACATCGCGCAATATCCTGATCCCGCTTCTGGAAGAGAAATCCAAACGAAAGGCCGGAAACGACTTTGGTGTAGTTGTTAACCCGGAATTCATGCGGGAATCCAATGCGATCAGTGACTTTCATACGCCCCCCTACACAATAATTGGCGAGCTGGATAACCGTTCAGGTGACTTGGTCGAGAGGCTCTATCGAGACATTAATGCTCCTGTCCACCACGTGTCGCTGGAAGAGGCAGAATGCCTTAAGTTGGCCAACAATGCTTTCCACGCTACGAAGATTAGTTTTGCCAATGAAATTGGCCGGGTATGCGATCGGCTTCGCGTCGATAGTCACGCCGTCATGCAGCTGGTTTGTGCTGATACCAAGCTCAATATTTCCTCTGCCTATCTAAAGCCTGGCTTTGCCTTTGGCGGCTCATGTCTGCCGAAAGACCTGCGCTCGTTGACCTTCAATGCCCGGCGGTTAGGTCTAGAACTCCCTGTTTTAGAAGCAGTGTTGCAAAGTAACCGTCTCCAGATCGAAGCCGCACGTCTTAAAATACATGAGCTTGGCGCCAGCCGTGTTGCGGTGCTTGGGTTGAGCTTCAAGCCCGGCACGGATGATCTCCGCGAGAGTCCTGTGATAGGCCTGATCCAAAATCTATGGCAGGACGGCGTTGACGTTGTAGTGCACGATCCAGACGTGCAGCCGGATAAGATGCTGGGGAGCAACCGCGAATACCTTGAGCGCCATTTACCCCAGATCAATCAGATTTTGCGTCTTGACATGGCCGATGCGTTAAATGGGTGCGATGCGGTGGTTGTGGCTCAAAAACGTTCTGAGTTCACAGCGGCGTTGCGGGCGCTTAATGGGCGTGCTGCGGTTCTTGACTTGGTGAGAGTGAGCGAAGATCCCTGTCCACTAGGCCTAACTAAGTATCGAGGAATTTCTTGGTGAGAGAATCTATCCGTCGTTGGCTCATTCTGACCCAATATTATGCACCTGAAATCGGAGCGCCGCAGGTCCGTCTGCGCTCTGTGGCACGAATACTTCGCCAGCATGATATTGAAGTGGAAGTTTTGACCGCTATACCTAGTTATCCTGCCGGGAGAATTTTTGCCGGCTACTCCGGACGATGGCAGGTGCGTGAAACAATCGATGGCATTCCGGTTAAGCGTACTTGGATCTATGCTGGAACCGGCAGGTCTGCCGCTGTTCGGTTGGCCAATTATTTAAGCTTCACCTTTACCGCGTTGCTGGCTGCGCTGACCTGTCCGCGGCCCAATGTGATGTTTGTCGAGTCACAACCGCTCTCTCTCGGCCTTGTCGCGGTCCTAATGAAATGGCTGCGGGGCGTTCCGTATATCTATAACGTGCCTGACCTTCAGATAGATGTGGCCCAACAGCTTGGCTTCATGCGCAATCGGGCTATCTTGTGCCTCGCTTTAACGCTGGAGAATTTCTTTCTCCGCCAGTCCTGGAAGGTATCTACCGTTACCCACCGTTTTATTGAGCATTTTCAAGATCGCGGTTTGGCTCGGAGCCAAATCACGTTCCTTCCTAATGGTGCAGATGCGGAGTTCCTAAAACCACAACCGCCAAGCAAAAGATTGTTAGACCGTTGGGCGTTACATGGCAAGCAAGTGTTCCTTTATGTTGGGACGCATGCTTATTACCACGGCCTGGACACTTTAATCGAGGCTGCCGCTTTACTGCGCGACGAATCAGGCATTGCCTTTCTAATGATTGGCGATGGGCCTGAAAGGCCTCGACTCAAGCAGATGTGCACGGACCGTGGGCTGGCCAACGTCATTTTCGGAGAATCCACGTATGAAGAGATGGATCAGCTGTACTCGATTGCCTACGCTTCAATTGCCACGCTACGTAAATTAGACGTGGCCAAAGGAATGCGTTTGTCTAAGATATTTCCCTCTCTCAGTTGTGAAGTGCCGGTCATTTACTCCGGTATAGGTGAGGCTGCCCAATTACTCGAAGCAAATGGCTGTGGTGTTGTGGTCGAACCAGAAAAGCCACAACTCTTGGCTCACGCTGTAATCAATCTAGCCTTGAACCCAGCGATACGAGACAAGATGGGCAGTGCGGGTAGAACGTTGGTGGAAAGGGAATATTGCTGGTCGACGATAGTCAAACGTTGGCTCCAAGAGATAGGGTTTGAACAGTTCCAGGCTCCTCATAAGGCTGATCCCGTGACTGACTGACCATTATCTGAAATTGGGAAAAGTATAATGTGCGGTTTAGCTGGTCTATTCGGGTCATTCGGAGTCGAGGACACGCGTGTGTCCGTTGAGCGTATGCTTCAGGTACAAGCCCATCGGGGGCCCGACAGCACCGGGAGCTGGTGTGGCACGATTCACGGAGTGAATATCGGACTTGGGCTCCAACGCCTTAAGATTCTCGACCTGTCAGATGCGGCCGATCAACCGATGCTCTCCGAAAATAGCCGGTTTGTTCTCGTGTATAACGGAGAGATTTATAACTACATTGAGCTTCGTGCCGAGCTCGTGGCGTGCGGGGCTCGATTCCGGACTCAGGGAGATACAGAAGTACTACTGTGGGCGCTGACGCTTTGGGGGCCAGCCGCTTTCGCCCGCTTCAACGGAATGTGGGCTGTCGTGCTGCTAGACCAAAGCACGGGGGAGGTTCTTCTATCGCGTGATCGTTTTGGGATTAAGCCTCTCTACACGTACACCGATGACAGAGGGTTGTTCGTATCCTCCGAGATAAAAGCAATTCTAGCGGTGGCGCGCAGAAGGTTCCAAGTGACAGCACGCGTGGCGAATGCCTATCTGTGTCAAGCTCTGATGTGCGCTAACCCAGCGACTTTCTTTGCTGGCATCGAGGAATTTCCCGCTGGGCATCTGGCCCGGATCTCTGTGGAAGATATGGGGAAGAAGGATCTCAACCCGCAGCGTTATTGGACGATCCCGGCCACTTCGTCGAACAATTTGAGCGATAGCGCATTGATCGAATCCGTGCGGGCTACGTTTATTGACTCCGTAAAGCTTCGCCTCCGCAGTGACGTGCCCGTAGGCGTCCTCTTGTCTGGGGGCACAGACTCCTCTGCCATCGCAGCGGCGGTACATCATCTCGCTCCGTCTCGAGACGACATCAAGCTAATCGCAGCCGTGGGAGAGAACGGCAGTGACGAACAACCCTTTATTGACATTATGGCGAAGCATCTGCAGCGTAACGTGGAGAAGGTGGTCTTAAATTATCCTGCTGCAAAAGCGCTTGACCTGGTGAGTGAGGCGAGCTGGTTCAACGATGAGCCGATCGCCAGTTTCGCAACCGTCGCCCGTTGTTTGCTCATGAAACGGGCGAGGGATCTTGGGATTACTGTGTTGCTGAGCGGACAGGGTGGGGACGAGCTCTTGGGGGGCTATACGAAATACCTGGGATTCTACCTCCAGGAACTCGGGACCTCTGGGAAGTGGCTCGAGGCGGCTCGCGTGTTGAGCTCATTCCTGTCAAGAGGAACGGTCTTGTCTCAGGTGACCTATCGGGAGGCCAAACGGTATCTCCCTCGGTGGTTCCGTCTTCCGGAGATCGACATTCGTGGCCCAGCCCTGCTCGATCTCAATGACTGGGTTGAGGTGGGCCTCACTGGGGGGAGCGTCATCGAGCGGCAAGTCGCTGATCTTGAACGGTTGTCGGTGCCTGCACTGGTGCACTACGAAGACCGGATGTCGATGGCAGTGGGACGTGAGGTCCGCCTGCCGTTTCTGGATTATCGGTTGGCGAGTCTACTTGTGCCGCTCTCTGTTGAGTTGAAGTTACGAGATGGATGGACCAAGTGGATTTTTCGGTGGGCGATGGAACCCTTCCTGCCACGGGAGATAACTTGGCGGAAGGATAAGCAGCATTTCCTCGTCCCTCAGCATGAGTGGTTCAGAAGCGAGCTGCGTGAGGAGGTTTCGCGGTTACTCAAAAGTGAATGGGTGTCCGAGCGGCTGGGACTGATTGATCGTCAGAAGTTCTCTACCCGGTATCATCTGTATCTGCGTCAGTCCGCCAGAGGTGGGCGACTTGCTGTCAAGGACATCTTTGCTCCAGTCGCATTAGAACTCTGGGCTCGCCGCTTCGAAAGGTATCTGTCCCCCTGAGTTGGCAATGAGATTAAGCTTGATCATATTTTCCGATGAAGGAAACCAGTAGACGGTGCGGAAGAGAAGGGATGCACAAGCGGGTACTCATCACCGGCTGCGGAAGAAGCGGAACGAAATACATTTCGATCCTCCTGGGGAGATGCGGCCTGGAGATAGTACACGAGAGGAGAATGGGAAAGGACGGCATCTCTTCGTGGCTGTTCGGCGCGGAGTCGTTGACAGCACCCTGGGGGCCATCTCCCGCTAACTACAGTTTCGAGCACACATTCCATCTGATTCGAAACCCTCTCTCGGCTATTCCTTCAATCGCGACGTTCAGGCCGGCCGCGTGGAAATATATTTCAGGCCACATATCAATCGAATCATCCGATTCCCTGATCCTGAGATCGGCGAAATACTGGTTATACTGGAACGGGATGGTCGAGAACAAAACGGATATCCGTTTGAAGATCGAAGATATGCCCAGTGCCATAGCCATCCTTTATAACCGAGTCGGTGCACAGTTCGATATCTCGAGCATTAAACAGGTACACAAAGACCTCAATACGAGACGCTACGGAAATCTCTTTAATATATTTGAGTCAACGTGTCTCGATGTTGGCCTGGTTCGCAACAACGCCTTCCTCAAGAAGCTGCTTTCGAAACTGCCGCCCATGTATGAGGACCTCACGTGGAAGGATCTCGGGGTGCTGGATCCGTCGTTGACGGAGAAGATATATAACAAGGCGTTGAAGTATGGGTATGATTACCCCACAAGCGTAGCGGGGATTCGTGGGTGACCCCATATTGCCGATTGTTATCATCGGAATATCTGGGGCGACCTGGACGGTGATCGATCCCATGTTATCCGACGGCGCCTTGCCGAGTCTTCGAAGATTGATGCGCGAAGGTTCCTGGGGCGTCCTCGAGTCGGTCAAAACGGAAAACGACAGGCACTACCGCCCCCAGACTGCGTGGCCGTCGTTATTGACCGGGAAGTTGCCCGAAAAACACGGGATCACAGAATACTTCCATACATACAGGAATATGAGGTCGCCGGGTATATGGGACTTCTTCAACGCGAAGGGTCTGAGTGCGGGTCTTTACTCAACGCCCGTGCTCTGGCCGCCGCCGAGGATAAACGGTTTTGTCATACCTGCAGCATACGCACGAGACGACAAGGCGTGGCCCGAAGATCTTTCTTTCATTATGGATTATTACCGCCATCACCAGGATTCCAAACTCAGGACGAAGTATTTTGGCACCCTGCTGAAATCGTTGAAGTTCGTACCGGTTCTTTTCGGGCGAGATCAAGATCGCAGACTTCCGATCCGATTACTGCGCAGCGTGGTCAAGCTGTCAATGGCGCGAGATCGCGAAACAAAGGCGCTGATACTTCGAAACGCCAAGCTCGATTTCAGCACGGCCATTTTCCTGTCGTTATACAGAAAGTACAAACCCCATTTCTCCATCTTCACCAGTTTTGAGGTTGATTTCGTGTCTCATGGGTATTGGAGGTACCATGAACCGAACAAGTTCCCAGACCGACGGGGCGATCCTACACACGTTTTGAAACGAGCCGTTAAGGACGCATATGCGCATATGGACGAATGTA
>Ga0114129_10011146_pt1 | contig 12815 bp, 8 predicted proteins | sample RhiMetdeltSRZDD1_FD_80071 | JGI IMG/M metagenome (GOLD analysis project Ga0114129, IMG submission 80071) | Populus rhizosphere microbial communities from Tennessee, USA - Rhizosphere MetaG P. deltoides SRZDD1 (version 2) (version 2) | ecosystem: Host-associated > Plants > Roots > Rhizosphere >...
ATCGGCGATTGCGGATTGATTGCGGATTTGCGGATTGTGGATTGTGGATTGTGGATTGTGGATTGCCGTCCACGAATCAACAATGAACAATCAACAATGAACAATCAACAATAAATCCGCAATCCGCAATCCGCAATCAAAAATTGAATTGTCCACCGATCTTGAAGAACCGGCCCTGCAGCGCATTGGTGGGCCGCAGCCACGCGCTCGTCGCCGCCGTCGAGAACGTCGTGTTCACGGTGTACGGCCAGTTGTTGTTGAGCGCGTTGTACAGATCCGCATCGATGCGGAACGTGTACCGGGCGAACTTGAACCGCTTGGACGCGCGGAGGTCGATCTGATTCAGGTTTTCGCTGCCGTAGATCGTGCCGGGCTCGATGATGTTGACGGTCTTCGTGCCCGTCGCGCCGGCCGCGAGGTTGCGGCCGAGCGCCGGCGCGATGACGGCGTTGGGCACCGGCCAGTCGGCTCGTACGCTCGGATAGAACGGATTCTGGACGCCTCGGCTGAACTGATACGTGCCGCTGATCGCCACGTCCCACGGCAGCACGTGCGACGCGAGCAGCTTCACGTCCGGACGGAATGGGTACTTCTGATCGCAGAACACCTTCTCCGGATTGTCGACCTGAAGAACTGTGTACATCAGCGCGGTGATGCCGGGCACCGCCGATTCGAGCGGCGCGTTGCACGTATCGTAGTGCCGCTGCTGCGCGTTGAAGCCGCCCTGCACGATTGTGCCGGCGCGCAGCCGCGCGTTCATCGTGAACTCGAAGCCGGTGAACACGTCGGTGACGCCGCCGAAGTCGCTCGCCAGCTTGTAGACGTTCTGCACCTGCCCTTGCGATGTCGGCTTGATGTCATACAGCCCGCATACCTGATACCCGCTGCTGTTGGGCAGATTCGGATCGGAGGGCGCCGGGATGCAGAACGGTCCGTCGTAGCTGCTGTTGCTCGTGAGCTGGTTGTCGATCGCGATCTGGTTGCCGAACGAGCGTCGATACCAGCTGGCGTTCACCGACACGCGTGGAACGAGCTCGTGCTGCAGGCTGACGGCGTACTCGAGGTTGTACGGCCGGACGCCCCAGCCGTTGAGCACTTTCGGATCGTAGGTCGTCGATGAAATCAACTTGCCGAAGTTCGCGTTCGTCGACGGCCCGAGCTCGGCGAACTGCACCGACCCGTCCGGATTGAAGATCGTGAAGTCGCCGTTGAGATCGGTCCACGTGCGCGTGTCGGTTCGGCTGATCGTATTCTCCGGATTGAGGGCCGCCGCCGTCGTCACGTTCTCGCCGTTCACATAGCGGGCGAAGCTGGCCTTCACCGCGGTCTTGCCGTTGCCGAACACGTCGTACGAGACGCCGACACGCGGGCTGATGTCCTTCCAGTTGTTCGTCTGAAAGCCGGCAAAATGCGCCGCGGGGTTCCACAACCCGGCGGGCAGATCCTCGTCGAGCACTTGTTCTCTGTACCAGTCGTACCGGATGCCGGCATTGATCGTGGCGCGATTGATCGTCCAGTGATCCTGGGCGAAGAGACCGACATCGCCCTTGACGCCTTCACGTTGATCGCGTCGCGTGCGCAGCGTGACTGCCTGCGGACAGGGCGGCGCGCCGCACGTGGCGTTCAGCGCGCTGATCGTCATCGTAAGGTCACCGGTGAACTGTTCGACGGTGCGGCGCGGACCCTCGCTGAGCGAGCCGCCGAATTTGAACGCGTGCGAGCCGGTGACGTACGACGCGGACGCCATGTACGTCCGCAGAATCGAGAAGTGATCCGCCGGCGCGTTCCATGCGTTGAACACCTTGCTGTTGGTCTGCTCGGTGATCGAGTACACCTTCGACGCTGCGATCGAGGCCGGATCCCAGATTTTGTCATTCAGACCCGTGACCGACGGTTGATACAGCTCGGTGTATTCCTGGTCGTACATCGCAAAGCCGACGTCGAACAACAGTTTGTTGCTCTGCGTGCGCGTCCATTTCGACACGGAGACGAAGCTGGTGGGCGTCACCTGAACGCCGGCGGCTTCCGGAGAGATCAGGGCACTGATGCCCCAGTGGTTGCGGTACTTGTTCTGATAATCGTGATAGTAGGAGATCTTGTCCTTCCCGCTCACCTGCCACGTCACGCGCCCGGCGCGGCTCACGATGTGCCCATCGTCGATGCCGGGCCGGCTCGGGTCCGCCTGGTATCTGAGCGAGGTTGGCCCCAACGCGTTGAAGAAGCTGTCGGCGGTGGTCTTGTTGACGCCCCAGTGACGGAACGTGAATTGCCACCAGACTTTGTCTTTGACGATCGGGCCGCCGACCGACGGATTGAAGTCCCAGATCTTGTCGATGACGCTGATGTTCGTGAGGCGATTGTTCGGATTGAACGTGAGGTCGCCGGCGAGGTTGTCGCGCAGATTGCTCGCCTGCCAGTTGCCGGTGGTGTAGTTGCTGACGACGACGCCGCGGAACGTGTTGCCGCCGTCTCTCGGGATCATGTTGATGCGGATGCCGCCCTGCGCCATTTCCGCCGAGTCGGCGCCGGTCACGTAACTGATCTCCTGCCAGCTGCCGTCGTTCCAGTAGACGCCGCTGTACGCGCCATTCGCGCACAAGTTGTTCAGCCGCATGCCTTCGACCGTCTGCACCGCGTCGTTGGAGCCTTTGTAGTTCAGTGGCGACTGCTGCAGGTTGCCCGATCCGCCCACATCGCGATTCAGCGCGTTCCCGCCGCCGAACGACACGTTGGTGCCCGGGATCATGATGCCGACCGCCTGGATGTTGCGGCCGGTCGGAATCGCATCGAGCACGTCGCGCGTCATGACCGTGCGCGTCGTGATGCTCTGCGTGTCGACCACGGGCGATTCGGCCGACACCGTGATCGTTTCCTCGACCGCGCCCACCTTCATGTCCGCGTTGATGGTCGCGGTGAAGTCCGACGTGAGCTCCACGTTCTCGCGCTTCACCACCTGGAATCCAGGCAGCGTGAACGTGACGGTGTAGGTGCCCGGCCGCAGCTGGATGATTTTGTACTGTCCCGCACCGTCGGTCGTCACAGATCGGACTTTTTCAATCAGCGCGGGGCTGGCCGCTTCGACTGTGACGCCGGGTAGCACGGCGCCGGATGTGTCTCGAACGGTGCCGGCAATGGTGCTGGTCTGCGCCGACGCCGCGACCGGCAGCAACGCGACACACACGGTCGCGATCAAACAACGAGCAAACGTTCGCATGCCCAATCTCCTTCTCGAAATCATGCAGACCAGTGCGTGCGTCTGTCGATAGCTTTCCAGGCTATTTGGCTGCGCGCGACTCAGCCGAAGCGTTGACTTCCAAATTTCCGTATTCATCATTTGGCGAGGCTGCGGACGTAATTGACGACGTTCCAAATCTCGGTGTCGTTCATCCGCTCTTTATAACCTTCCATGTCCTTTGAGGTGCCGTCGTGGATGGCCGCGAACATCTCTCCATCGGACGATCCGAACTCCCACTTCGCATCGGTGAGATCGGGTGGTTGTGTCTCGGTGACGGCGGTGCCGTTCCCTTTTCCCTCGGGGTCGTGGCACTTCTCGCAGAGCCGCTGATACGACCGCTTGCCCGCGGCGAGCGACGCGGGCGTCGCCGCGACAGGATTCTTCATCTTCGCCGCTGCAGGATCGCCGCCCTTCTTCGCGAACCCGGACGTCTGCTGCGCCGCCACGATCGACGCCGCGGCGTAGACGGCCACGCCAATCGCTAGAGACCGCCCATGCATAGGTATTTGATCTCCAGGAATTCTTCGATCCCGTACTTCGATCCTTCGCGGCCGATGCCCGATTCCTTGACGCCGCCGAACGGCGCGACCTCGGTGGAAATCAATCCCGTGTTGATCCCGACGATGCCGTACTCGAGCGCCTCGGCGACGCGCCAGATGCGTCCGATGTCGCGGCCGTAGAAGTAGGCCGCGAGGCCGAACTCGGTGTCGTTCGCGAGCGCGATCGCATCAGCTTCGGAGTTGAAATGAAAGAGCGGCGCGACCGGCCCGAACGTCTCTTCACGCGCGATCGCCATCGCCGGCGTCACGCCGGTCAGCACCGTCGGCTCGAAGAATCGTCCGCCGAGCGCGTGACGCTTGCCGCCGACCAGCACGCTGGCCCCTTTTGCCGTCGCGTCACGGATGTGGCTCTCGACTTTTTCCACCGCGCGATCGTCGATGAGCGGCCCCTGCGTCGCACCGGCGTCGAGACCCGGCGCCGGCTTCAATTTCTTCACCGCATCCGCGAGCTTCGCGGCGAACGTGTCGTAGACGGCGTCCTGCACCAGCAGGCGGTTGGCGCACACGCACGTCTGACCGGTGTTCCGGTATTTCGACGTGATCGCGCCTTCGACCGCGGCCTCGAGGTCCGCGTCGTCGAACACGATGAACGGCGCGTTGCCGCCGAGCTCGAGTGACAGCTTCTTCACCGTCGTCGCGCACTGCGCCATCAGGACCTTCCCGGTCTCCGTCGATCCAGTGAACGACAGCTTGCGCACGGTGGGATTCGACGTCAGCTCGCCGCCAATCTCCGAAGCGGCGCCGGTGATGACGTTCAACACGCCTTTCGGCATACCCGCGCGCTCGGCGAGCTCCGCGAGCGCGAGCGCCGAGAACGGCGTCTGCGACGCCGGCTTCAGCACGACGGTGCAGCCGGCGGCAATCGCGGGCCCCGCCTTGCGCGTGATCATCGCGAGCGGAAAATTCCACGGCGTGATGCAGGCGACGACGCCGATCGGTTCCTTGACGACGACGATGCGCTTGTCGGCCTGGTGCGAGGGGATCGTGTCGCCGTAGATGCGCTTCGCTTCCTCGCCGAACCATTCGAGGAAGGAGGCGGCGTACGCGACCTCGCCCTTCGATTCGGCGAGCGGTTTCCCCTGTTCGGTCGTCATCAGCCGCGCGAGATCGTCCTGATTCGCCATCATCAGATCGAACCAGCGGCGCATGATCGCCGCGCGCTCCTTCGCCGTCTTCCTGCGCCACGCCGGAAACGCGGCCGCCGCCGCGTCGATCGCGCGCCGCGTCTCCGCGCGCCCCAGCCGCGGCACCGTGCCGATCGCGTCGCCCGTCGCCGGGTTGTCGACCTCGATCACGCCCGCCGCGCCCGCGTCGACCCACGCGCCGTCGATGTACGACGCCTGGCGAAACAGCTTTTGATCCTGAAGCGTGACGCCTGTGCTGGTTTTCGTAGTCATGATGCTGTCGATTCTAGTCGACGTCCATAACGCTCGGCTAAAACCTCGCGCGCCATATTGTCAAGTTATCCGCGCGGTTGGTTTCAGATGGAGCGCGAGGCTTTAGCCGAGCGTCACGCGTCAGGCGGACACGGTGCGTTTGCGTAGCCGGATCGGAACGGCGTCACGGCGCCGCTTGCGGGATCGAACTTGTGGCGCCAGACGCAGGCGGTGTCGTTGGCGAGGAGGTGAATCGAGATGGACGGCGTCTCCGAGATCGTGCGGACGTAATGAATGTCGTCGGTCGGCGGGAGGAGCGTGTAGAACTCACCGCGGCCGAGCTCCTGGCGCTTCGCGATCTCGAGGTCGGCGTGCGCGGGATCGCGGCCATCGTCCAGGCGGCGATAGACCGTCTCGTCCTGGCGGCCGCGATAGATGCCGACCAGTCCCCACGCGAGATGATCGTGAACCGGCGTCGACGCGCCGGACGGCACCACGAGCGAGAAGAGACACAGCGATCCGTCTTCCGCGCGGTAGAGCGCGTACTGTCCAATGCCGCCGCCCATGCGGCTCGCGTCGTCCGGCTTCGCGCAGGCGTCGGGCAGCCAGCCGTCGGACGCGAGCAGCCGCGCGAAGGCGGGACGCAACGCGTCGACGCGCGCGGCCACGTCGCCGATCGCGCCAGTGAGCCGCTTCGTTTCGTCGATGAGCCCGCGAATCTCCGGCGTGTCGACGAGGAATCCGAAGTGCTGATGGTCGTGGGCATGACTGAGGTCGCACATGGGGTGAGCATACCGGAACTCAGAACTCAGAACTTAGAACTTAGAACTTAGAACTCGAACTTCGGAACTCGAGAAGTTCCATAGTTCCATAGTTCCAGAGTTCCAGTTCTGAGTTCTAAGTTCTAAGTTCTAAGTTCTAACTTCGCCCTGAGGATCGTGCAGGGCGGCGTGAACGGCGGCGAGGAGCGCCGGCGCGGCGAATGGCTTTCGCAGCATCGACCCGTCGCGCACCGCGCCTTCGCCGGCGTAGCCGGACATGTAGAGGACGCGGATGCCGGGACGCCGCTGGCGCAGACGCTTGGCGAGCGCGCGGCCCGACATGAACGGCATCATCACGTCGGTCAACAGCAGATCGACCGAATCGATCACCTCGTCGGGCAGCGCGAGCGCCTCGCGCGATCCGACGGCCTCGACCACGTGATAGCCGTGCCGCGTGAGCGCCGCCGTCGTCAGCGCGCGCACGCGCGGCTCGTCCTCGACCACGAGCACCGTCGCCGAGTCCGGCACCGGCGAGACCTCGACATCGATCGGCTCCACGGCGGCCACGGTCTCGGCTCGCGGAAAGAAGATATCGAATCGCGTCCCCGCGTTCTCTTTGCTGTCGACGAAAATCGATCCGCCCATCTGCTTGACAATGCCGTACACCGTGGCAAGGCCGAGGCCGGTCCCTTTGCCGACTTCCTTCGTCGTGAAAAACGGATCGAAGATCTGACGCTTCGTGGCGTCGTCCATGCCGAGGCCCGTATCGCACACGGTCAGGCGCGCGTACTCGCCCGGCATCACCGGGAGATTCACCGACGCGCCGGCGTGTTCGACCGCGACGGCATCTGTCTCGATGACCAGCGTGCCTCCGTCGGGCATCGCGTCGCGCGCGTTCACGGCGAGGTTGACGAGCACCTGCTGGAGCTGCGCGCGGTCGGCCTTGACGAGGCAGACAGCGGTCGTGAGCACCGTCTGCACCCGGATCGTGTCGCCAATCAACCGCTGCAGCATGCCGCCCGCTTCGCGGGTGAGATCGTTCAGATCGAGGATGGTGAGATTGAGGGGCTGCTGGCGCGAGAAGGCGAGCAGTTGATGGGTGAGCCCCGCGGCGTGCTGCGCCGCGTGCCGGATCTCGGCGAGATCCCGTCCCATCGGCGTGTCGGCATTGATTTGCACGCCGAGCACGTCGGCGAAGCCGAGGATGATGGTCAAGGCGTTGTTGAAGTCGTGCGCCACGCCGCCGGCGAGACGGCCGATCGCTTCCAGCTTGTGCGCCTGACGGAGTTGATCCTCGAGGCGATACCGCTCGGTGACGTCCTCGATGAAGGTCTCGAATCCGTCGTCGACGCGCCGGCCCGAAATGCGTACGCGGATCCGTTGTTCGTCGCGCCGCTTCCACTCGATCTCCAGCGGTCCAATGGTCCGCTCGCGTCGAGCGCGCGCGACCAGCATCGCGCGCTGAGCCGGATCGGCGTAGAACGGAAGAATGCTGCCCGCTTCGAGCAGCTCGGTTGCCGTTTGGTATCCGAGCATTCGCGCCAACGCATCGTTGGCCGTGACGACCTGGCCCTCGTTCGTCGTATGGAGAATTCCGTACGGCGCGTTCTCGACCACTCCTCGATACCGCCGCTCCGAGGCGCGCAGCGCCAGCTCGGCCTCGTCGCGCGCCTGACGCGCCGACGCTTCGGCCTCGACACGACGCAGCAATGTATGGATGACTTCACGCAGAACATCAGGACCGATTGGTTCACGAAGGTAGCCGTCGGAGCCGACGCGCAGACCCTGCACCCAATGCTCTTCGTCGCGGAACGCGGCGGAGACGTGCAGGACGGGGATTCGTCTCGTGACCGGATCGGCTTTGAGCCGGCGACAGACCTCGAGGCCGTCGACATCGGGCAGGAGCACATCGAGCAGCACGAGCGACGGCTGCGAATCCGACGCCATCTTCAGCGCCTGCGTTCCCGTGCGCGCTTCGAGCACGTCGAAGCCCGCGTCTTCGAGCACCATCGTCCTGAACCGCAGCCGATCGTCGCTGTCGTCGACGTTCAAGACGACGCCGCCGTTATGAGTGGTCATACACGTGCTGTTTCCTTGCCTCAGCGGCCCAGATCACAACCTGATCTACCGGGCCGTAAGGAATCCCGACAGGGCGCATGCACAACCGTGCAAGCCACGTCGTGTACGACGACGTTTAATGGGGGGCGTGACCGACTAGAGCAGGAAGCCTGCCATTACTATTCGACTTCGCCGAGCGGCGACTCAGCGGGGCCTGCGATCACAGATCCGTCAGGCTTGAAGCGCGAGCCATGACACGGGCAATCCCAGGTGTGCTCCGCGTCGTTCCAGGTGACGGCGCACGCCATGTGCGTGCAGATCGCCGATCGCGCGATCGTCGCGCCGCGCGTATCGCGATACAACGCGACCTTCTGTCCATCGCGCGTCACGATGCGGCCGGCGCCGCGCGGCACCTCGCGCGCGGATCGTCCCTCCGCGCCGGCGAACCGATCCCGAATCATGTAGTACGGATAATCTTTGTTCTCGCGGATGTAGTCCCACGCCGCGCCGCCGAGAATTTTTTTCCGTCCTGGATCGAAGAGCTCGCTCCACGGATTCTTGCGTCCCATCACGCGATCGGCGGCCATCATTCCGGTGAGCGTGCCGAACGTCAGCCCGTTGCCGGAGAATCCGGTGCCGGCGAACTGCCGCTCGGCGGTCTCGCCGATGTACGGCAGACCGTCCGGCGTTTCGATCACCTGCCCCGACCAGCGATGGGTGATGTCGATCTGACCGTTCATCGATCGCAGCGTTCGCTCGAGCCGATCGAAACACGCGCTCGGATCGGCGGCCTGACCCGTCTTGTGATCCTCGCCGCCGAAGATGACGACGTCGAAGTCGCGATGCCGCTCGAGGCGCAGGTAGTGATACGGATCGGCCGTGTCCCAGAAGAGCGCGTCGGGTAGGTGATTCTTCGCGATGCGGCCGGCGACGACGTACGTCGTATAGAGCGCGAGCTTGGTTTGAAACAGCGTCGCGCGGACCAGCCCCGTATTCCCCATCAGCGGCGTGTGCGTTGCGAGCACGATGTACCCGCAACTGATCGTATGGCCGTTCGCTTTGAGCGAGAGCGGCTCGTCGCAGAACTCGTCGACCGACGTGTTCTCGAAGATCATCGCGCCGCGATCCGCGAGCACGCGCGCGATCCCCGAGAGATACTTGCGCGGATGAAAGCGCGCCTGGTCCGGAACCATCACGCCCGGTCCACCGACGAACGGCACGTCGTCGACGAGCTCGGCGTCGAATCCGAGCGCGGAGGCGAGGGCGGCTTCGTCCTCGAAGCCCTTGCGGTGATCGCTGGGCTTCGCCCCGATCGGCGCGTGCATGTAGCCGCGAACCCACGCGTGGTCGCAATCGATGCGCTCGTCCTGGACGATCGTGTCGATCTGTCCGAGCGCCGCGAGCCCTGCATCCCACACCGCCTGCGCGTGATCGCGTCCGAAGCTGTTGACGAGATCGGTGAGCCGGTGGTCCGTGACCATCGTGAGGTGCGCGCTCGTGTGACCGGTGTCGATTGCCGCACATCGCTCGCGCTCGATCACCGCGACGCTCTTGCCGGCCGCGGTCAACAGATACGCGGCGGTCAGACCGGTGATTCCGCCGCCGACGATCGCGACGTCCACCTGCTCGTCGCGATCGAGCTTCGGAAACCTGGGCAGCGAGACGGAATCGAACCAATACGGCAGAGTGTCGGTGCGTAACGGGCTCGCCATGCCTTGACCGGTAGCAAGCCCGTCGCCATGATGGAGCCCCGAACGGGAGCGCGGGGCTCTAGTCCAGCCGAGCGAAAGTGGAGCGCGCGTGTCATCTGGCTGAACGCGATTCCATTTGTTACACGGTCGCGTCCGATGCAGCCGCGGCGAATTTGGTGAATTAGTGACTTGGTGATTTGGTGAATGATTTTGAAATCAACTCACCAACTCACCAATCCACCAACTCACCAATTTCTTCTAGGCGACGTCTCGCTTGTCGTTTTCGACCGTGCGCTCGACCTCGATGGTGCACTCGGTGAGCACGGCCGCCAGCGCGCCGGCGGCGGCGAGCATCGGCGCGAAGACGGTGCCGATGACGCCCACGGTGAGCGGGAATTCGACGACGGTGCGGCCGTCCTGTTTGACGATGACGCGGCGGACGTTGCCCTCGTGGACGAGGGTCTTGAGCGTGTCTGCGAGCTGATCCGCCGCGATCTTGAACGATTCCTTGCAGGTTCGATCCATTCACTTCCTCCGTAAGAAAAATATACGAGATCGCGCGCGCGAAAGTTTAGCGATCGTCGAGGGCGCGGGAAATGTTTTCCAGGCCTCGCGCGAGCCGCTTCGCGTCGCACCCGAAGCTGATTCGAATGTGCCGCGGCGATCCGAAGAATCGGCCGGGCACGACGAGCGTCGAGTATCGCTTCAACAACCGCGCCGTGAGGTCATCGCCGTCGACGCCGGCGGGCAGACGGGGAAACACGACGTTGCCGCCGTCGGGGAGCACGGCCGGCAACCGCGGCTCCTTCTCGAGAAACGCGCGGACGCGCGCGAGACTCGGATCGAGGATCTCGTGGGCGCGGCGATCGATCGCGCGGTGATGGCGCAACGCGGCCAGCGCCATCTGCTCGCCGGGCGCGACGCTGTTGTTCGTCATCAGATCGTTGATGCGGCCCGCACGCGCGACGAGCGGCGCCGCACCGAGGATCCATCCGGCCCGCAGCCCGTCGAGGCCGTACGCCTTCGTGAGGCTGTTCGTCGTCACCACGTTCAGCCCGGCGTGCACGCACGACTCGGCGTGCTGTCGAAACACGCACTCGAGATAGACCTCGTCGACGAGCAGGTACGCGTGCACGCGCTCCAGCAGGTCGGCCATCGCGCGCAGCGTCTTCATGTCGAGGCGCGCGCCCGACGGGTTGTGCAGGTTGGTGACGATGGCGAGCCGCGTTTTCGTCGAGACGAGCGAGGCGAACTTGTCGAGGTCGATCGCGTAGCCGTTCTCGAACCGCCGATCGAACCGCCGGATGCGATGACCGAGCGCCTGCGGCACACGAAGCAGCGGCTCGTAGGTCGGCCGCTCCACGAGCACCTCATCGCCGCGCCGGCACCGATCGAGAATCGCCGCGCACGCGATCCAGTTGGCGTAGCTGGTGCCGCCGGAGAGCGGGAACACCTGCGCCCGCCGCACGCGATACCGCTCGGCGATCGCGTCGGCGAGCGGCTCGTAGCCGTACTTCACCGGCAGCGTCGCCACGAGATCGGATGGCTTCAACCCGAGGAGCGACACGGGACAGGGCTCGATGCCGCTGCGCGCGAGGTTGATCTCGACCGCCGGCAGCGACTTCGCCCACGCGATGTATTCGAGGTTCGGAAACTTCATCGCGGCACGCGACGGCTCGTCACGAAGAGACGAAGACCCACGAAGGCCACGAAGGACGCTTTTGTACAAAAGATGCTTCGTGTCACTTCGTTTCCTTCGCGGCTTCGTGATAGTCCGTTCGCCGAAACACGAATGCGGTCGCCGCGGCGCCGAGAATCGCGGAGCCGACGAGCGACTGCGTCGGATACGCGATGAAGCTGTTCACGACCACGCCGACCGCGACGGCGATGAAGGCGAACGTGGTGAACGGATGGCTGGGCATTCTTGCGATTTCTCCGTCCGGCGCGGGCGCTCGGCGCCGGACGATGACGAGCGCGCCCGCCGTCAGCCCGAAGAACAGCCAGTCGGCGAACACGACGTACGAGAGCAACTGATCGTACGTATTCGTGGTGAGCAGCGCGAGAGAGACGGCGGCCTGAAACCACAACGCGAACACCGGCGTGTGGTAGCGCGGGTGCAGCCGCGCAGCCGCGGTCACGAAGAGACGATCGGCCGCCATCGCGTAGATCAGGCGCGCGCCGGTGAGAATCACCACCGCGAGGAACCCGAGGCTCGAGACGACGATCAGCATCGCCACGAACCGCGCGCCCGCTTCGCCCGCGACCCGGCCCGCCATGTCGGCGGCCAGCGCCGGCGATGCCGCGATGTCCGCGGGGGTCATCACCCAGAGATACGCGAGGTTGAGCGACAGGTACAGGATGACGACAACGATCACGCCGAGCACGTTGGCGCGCGGGAGGTTCCGCGCGGGATTCTTGATCTCCGCGGCGATGTTCGCGCAGCTCTGCCACCCGCCGTACGCGAACAGAATCGGCACGAGCGCGGTCAGCAGCAGACGCGGGTGAAGGAAGATCGTCCGGCCGAATACCTCCGGCGACGGATCGAATCTGCTCGCCGGCGGCGCGCCCCGCCCGAACGCGAGCCCGAGCAGGGCGAGCATGCCGAGCACCTTCGCGCCCATCAGCAGATTGTTCGTCCGCTTGCCCGCGCCGACGCCGATCACATTCACCGCCGTCAGCGTGATGAGCGCCGCGGCCGCCGCGCCGCGCACGCCGACCGGCCCGAGCGGCACGAACGATCGATCGACATAGCTCGCGAACAGAATCGAGACGGCCGCCAGCGATCCGCCGTTGATGATGAACAGCAGCGCGACGCCGTAGAGAAAGCCGATCACAGGGTGATAGGCGCGCTGAAGGTAAACGTACTGGCCGCCGACGTGCGGATAGCGCGACGCCAGCTCCGCCCACACGAACGCGCCAATCAGCGCGACACCGCCGCCGATCGCCCAGACGAACAGAATCAGGACGGGATCGCCGACGACGCGCGCGACGTTCGACGGGTTGGCGAAGATCCCGACGCCGATGATCCCGCCGGCGACGACGGCGACTGAATCGAGCAGCCCAAGCCGGAGTACGCGACGCTCGATGCGTACCTCAACATCGACTCGGGCACCGGCCGCGCGCGCGGCGCCGGC
>Ga0114129_10011147_pt1 | contig 12814 bp, 10 predicted proteins | sample RhiMetdeltSRZDD1_FD_80071 | JGI IMG/M metagenome (GOLD analysis project Ga0114129, IMG submission 80071) | Populus rhizosphere microbial communities from Tennessee, USA - Rhizosphere MetaG P. deltoides SRZDD1 (version 2) (version 2) | ecosystem: Host-associated > Plants > Roots > Rhizosphere >...
CCCGAACACTCGCTCCTTCGTGACTGCGGTTTTCACGTCCCCCTTCACTTTCCCCTTCCCCCTTTCCTTTTTACTTCCCCCTTCCCCCTTCCCCCTTCCCCCTCCCCCTTCTCCCTTGGTCCCGTCCTCCAGATAGACTCAGTCAATGAATCGAAACGTCGTCATAACTGGAGCAAGCCGGGGCATCGGCGCGGCGATCGCGCGCGAGCTGGCGGGGCGCGGCGACAACCTTGTGCTCGCCGCGCGCACGCAGGAGGCGCTCGAACAGGTGGCGTCCGCTTCGCAGAACGGGCGCGCACATATCGTGATGGCCGACGTCACTCAGCGCGGCGACGTGGAGCGAATACGCGACGAAGCGCTGCGGGTATTCGGTCACGTCGATGTGTGGATCAACAACGCCGGCCGTGGCATCGTTCGTCCCGTCCTGGCACTGTCCGATGAAGACGTCGACGAGATGATCGCGATCAATGTCAAGTCAACTCTTTACGGCATGCAGGTGATCGCCCCTCACTTCATGGAGCGCGGACGGGGACACATCATCAACATGTCTTCGTTTCTGGCGCGGGTACCGGTGGCGACACCCAGGTCTGCGTACAGTGCGGCCAAGGCCGCACTCAACAGCCTTACCGCCAATGTCCGTGTCGATTTACGTCGCACCTACCCAGGCATCAACGTGTCGCTCATCATGCCCGGGCTGGTCACGACTGAATTTGCGCGACATGCGCGTGGCAGCACCGGTCCGACCCCGCCCGGCGCCATTGGTTCGCCGATGAGACCGCAGACCGCGGAAGAGGTCGCCGCGATTGTGGCTGACGTCATCGACCAGCCCGTTCCGGAGATCTACACGAACCCGGTAAGTCACACGGTGGCTGCTCGCTACATCGCCGACGTGGCCCTCTTTGAGTCCGAGGCGGAAAGCAGATCCTGACTCAAACTCAGCCGTGAACATTCCATTCCCCCGCACCCTCCAAATCGCTTCTGTCTGCGATCGTTCAGTCCTCTAACGCGCGATCGTCAGCAAGGATTTGAAGAGCATTGTCACTTCGTGGAACCCGCCGCGGAGCAGATGTTTGGTTACAGCGCCACAGGAAATGCTCGGACGGTCCGGATCATCATCCCGCCGGATCCCAAGCGCGTGCGTATGAGCAGCTGCAGGCGGCGAATCAGTTGAAAGACGAATTCCTCGCGACGCTCTCGCACGAACTGCTCACGCCGCTCAACGCGATTCTCGGCTACGCGCCGCATTCCTCGCAGCGCCAGAATCCCTGATTCAACATCATTCGGATCGTTCGATGGTTCGGATCGTTCGAGCCATTCACATCACTGAACGGCCCGAACGATTGAAAGGACCCGAACGATTCAAACGATCCGAACGACGCGAACGATTTAGCGTTCGTAGATGAACGCGTGTCCGTCCCTCTCCCCGAGCGGGAACCACGCCTGGATTGGGCGCACCTGACCGGCGGGCGCTTCGCCGACCGTCACCAGAAGGTCGGTGCCAGCGCGCGGCCGTGACACGGGCCGCGTGATGCCCATGTAATACGACTTGCTTTGGGCGCGGTCCATCACCTGGACGACGTTCTTGTCGATACCGCTGGGCGTCCGGAACGTGTACGTGCCGGCGGGCAGCGTGACGCCTGGCAGCGCGATCGGAGCGCTGAACGTGAGGTAGTTGGTGTCGCTCGTCCACGCGTGCGCGGAGACGGCGACGAGAACACCAATAACCGCGATTGCGAACAACGACTTGCGAATACACATTGTGTTTCTCCTCTGTCTTGCATAAACGCGGGAACTCGACTGGTCAAACACCACAGTCGCGTGATCCGGATCACACGCCGTGAGCGCTCAACGTCCAACGGTCAGCCGGGAGACGATCTGCCGCGCCTGAGGATCGGTAAAGGTTTCGAGCGCGCGCGGGTGCACGTCCACACCCGAACGCATGATTCCTCGAGCGGAATGCCGGAGCGACGGCAGCATCAGGTGGCCGAGCTCGTGGGCGATCACGTCGCCCAACAGGCTGGCGGCACTTCGCTGCGATCGGGCCGTGAGTGCTTCGACGCGGTCGTAGATCACATGTGCGCGCGACACGCTGGGATCGGCGAACCCCAATGCGTCGACCACGGCAGGCCGTGCCTGCAATTGCACGCCCGAGTTGATCAGGACGACGGTGAACGGAGGCCTCAGATGCTCGCGAAAGGCCGTCTCCTCGTCGATCCATGTCACGCGAACGCCGATACGGCTGAACACCTCCGCCGCGCGGCTTTCGGCGAAGTCGAGATAGTCCGTCCGAACCAGCGCGACGTTGTCGAGGCGCACAACGGCGACCGGCGTATTGGGCTCCTGCGATGCGTCTGCGTCGACTGCTGAAAGGGCGAACAGGACCACCAGAATCGCGGCGGCCATAGCCGTCTCCTCCTGCGTTCTGCGAACGCGAAGGACACGCTACGGTTGGGGTCGGATTGTGTCGGTGACGTCCGTCACGGCGCATGTGTGATCGAGATCACGTCGTCGCCGTTTCAGTTCTTCTTGGAGGGGTTTGTGGGGTGGGTGACGGGGTTCGAACCCGCGACTTCCGGAGCCACAGTCCGGCGCTCTGCCACTGAGCTACACCCACCGTTCAGAGCAACACACAATTATAAGTGAGATGCGTGATGCCACAATTCGCACTGGTACCTGGCAATCACACCTGATACCAACCTGACACCTGACACCTGATACCTGATACCTGATACCTTGTGATCGGCCGATGAAACGCAGCCGCGATCGATTCCTCACGACACACACGGGCAGCCTGCCGCGTCCCGAAGATCTGATCCGCATCATGTTCGCGAAGGAAGAGGGCATTCCCGTGGAGCCGCATGCGCTCGCGCACCGGATTCGCGATGCCGTCGCCGACATCGTTGGACGCCAGTCCGCCGCCGGGATCGACATCCTCAACGACGGCGAGATGTCGAAGCCGAGCTACGCCACTTACATCAAGGATCGATTGAATGGTTTCGGCGGCGAGAGCCAGCCGCCACCGTATCCGGATCTCGTGTCGTATCCGGGGCTTCATCAAAAGGTCTACGGCGATCGGGGCCGGGCGCGCCGCAAGATGCCGGGCTGCAACGGTCCCATCAGCGTCCGCGACCGCGATGCCGTGAAGGTGGATATCGACAACCTCAAGGCGGCGGCGGCCGCCAGGGCACCCGAGGACCTGTTCATGAGCGCCGCGTCGCCGGGCGTCGTCTCGCTGTTCTTTCACAACGCCTACTACAAGACTCCGGACGAATATCTGTACGCGATCGCCGACGCCATGCAGTACGAGTACGAGTCGATTGCGAACGCCGGTCTCGTGCTGCAGCTCGATTGCCCCGATCTCGGCATGGGACGCCACGTGCAGTACGCCCACCTTTCATTGGAGGAATTCCGAAAGAAGGCACACCTCCACGTCGAGGCGCTGAATCATGCGGTGCGCAACATCCCACCAGACCGGATGCGCATGCACCTGTGCTGGGGCAATTACGAGGCGCCGCATCAGATGGACGTGCCGCTGGCCGACATCATCGACGTCGTGCTGCTGGCGCGTCCGGCGGCGATTTCGTTCGAGGCGGCCAACCCGCGTCATGCCCACGAATGGGCCGTGTTCGAGACGGTCAAGCTGCCCGATGGAAAGATCCTGATTCCCGGAGTGCTCGAATCGAAGTCGAACTTCATTGAGCACCCCGAGCTCGTCGCACAGCGGATTGGCCGTTACGCGAACCTCGTTGGCCGCGAAAACGTCATGCTCGGCACCGATTGCGGCTACGGCACCTGGGTCGGCCAGGCCGCCGTCGATCCCGACGTGGTCTGGGGCAAACTGGCCGCGATGTCAGAAGGCGCACGGCTCGCATCGCAGCAGTTCTGGGGGCGTGCCGCCGCTGTATAACCCGACATCGATGCGAGTCTGGTCAGGATCAGCGCAGCTTGTTGCGGGGTAAACCGCAGCTGCCGTTCAGAGGCCCGTTGCAGATCGATGACGGCGCGCATCACGCCTGCCGCCGAATGCGATTTCGGCGGGAGCAGCAGGTGCCCCAGCTCGTGCGCGATTGTGTAACCAAGCATGACCCCGCAGTTGATGTGATACCGTCGCGCGAACTTCTTGACCCGGTCGTACAGCACTGTCGCATCCCGGGTGCCCGATTCGGCAAAACCGAGTGTGTGGTCCGATACCACGGTGTCGGCCATCTCGCGTGATGTGATGTTCACCGCGAACACGCCGTTACCCGGATGGCAATCGTTGTCGGCCCAGTCGAGCTCGAGTCCGATGTCGCGATAGACCTCGCCCGCCACCTCCTGAGCGACACGCACGAATGCGTTCGGCACCCCCTCGAGATCGCACACCGCGACCGCTACGTGGTGCGCCGCACCGCCGTCCGACGCCCAGGCGGAGCCCGCCGCGATGCTGAACCCGAATGCGATCAGTGCCACGCGAAAGCCGGACATTGGACAACTTCCTTTGTCCGGGATAACGCTTCGCTCGGGTGAAAGTTACAGTGAGGTCAGGATTCGGGATTCGCGGAAATCAGTTTTGGGCTTTGGGCTTTGCGATCGGAGACTCATCGAGGCAAGCGAGCAGCTCCCACGGCCCGTCATAAATCGCGATCGCGCCGTGTAGCGCCGCATCGTGCCAGCCGCCGCAGCGGAACGCGATGGCGCGGACGCCGGCGCGCGCGGCTGCCTCGATGTCGTACGGGGTGTCGCCGATCATCAACGCGTCAGACGTGGCGGCGCGCGTTTTCTTCAGCGCTGCATGGATGATGTCCGGCTCCGGCTTCGACTCTTCCGCATCATCTCCCGATGCGGCATCACCGAGCAGCGAGAGAGCACCGGCGATTTTCAGCAAGGCCTCGAGCTCGTCCCGTTTGGCTGAGCTCGCTGCAGCCGTGTCAAGACCGCGCGTCTGAATCGCGGATACGAGAGCCGCCGCGTGACGAAAGGGAAGGAGCTGCGGCAGGTATTCGCCCTTGAAAATTTCGCTGCGCCGCTCGGAGATGTGTTGGCCGAGTGGCGAATCCGCCTGGATGTCCGCTACGGCAGGCATCAACTTGTCGCCGCCCATTCCGATGGCGCAGCGAACCTTTTGGAACTCGACACGGATACCCGCCTGGGCGAACGCTTTCACCCACGCGTGCGCATGCGCGTCATTGCTATCAACGAGCGTTCCGTCGATATCGAACAAAACGGCACTCCAAGCGTTCACCCTTCTGTGTTCTCCGTTCTCCGTTCGTGTTCACTTTCATGTTCGGTTCCATGTTCATGTTCACGTTCGGTTCGGTGTTCGCTGCGCGAACACCGAACACTGAACTCTGAACCCAGAACCGAACATTGAAACTGAAGACGACTCGAGAACCGAGAAGACAGAAGAGTGAACAGCCGGGCTACAGGTGATGCTGGGCTACACCGGATGCTGCTCGAATTCGACCAACATTCCGTTTTCGATGCGGACGCTCAGCGGATGGATGTGATCGGCGCGCTCGTGCTTCGCCTCGTACATCAACTTGTCGGCGCGATCGAGCAGTTCCTGTGCAAGCTCGTGCGCGATGGGGCGACGCTCGGCGACGTCGCTCAACATGAGGCAGACGATGCCGACGTCGACCCGTACCGGTTTGGCGACCAGCCGCGGATCGTCGTGGGTCCAGTCATGGCGTTCGACCGCTTCGCGGAAGCGTTCGGCGATCACCCACGCGGCGCGGCACTCGTCGAGATCCGGGATGAGGAAGCAAAATTCGTCGCCGCCGAACCTCGCGTGCAGGTCCTGACTGGCGCGGACGTCAACCGCCTCCTGCGCAATGAGGTCGTCCGAGCGGACCTGTTCGCGAAGCAGCCGCGCCACGCGATCGATAATCTTGTCGCCGGCCGCGTGGCCAAGCGTATCGTTGTACCACTTGAACGAATTGATATCGACCAGGCCGACGGCGCACCAGCGGCCGCGCTGTTCGAGCGCGAGAAACGCCTCGACCTGCTCGATGAACCGGCGGAAGTTCATGAGCCGCGTCTTGGGATCGCGGTGCACGCGGTCGGTGAGGTCCGCGACGAGGTCCTCGAAATATCTCGCGATGCTGCTGACCGTCGCATCGCGGGCGGAAAGCTCGTCGCGCAGCCGCTTGAGACGGTCCGTAAAGCCGGCGGACACCGCCTGGATGGCCTCCTGCTTGGACTGCTGCCAGAGCTGCTCGTGCTTCATGAACACGTTGTCGATCGCGTCGATCAACGCCTGCTCATGTGCGGCCGGCAGGTGCATGCGCTCGCGGATCCACTGCTGGAGCTCGGATCGAGTCTGCGGCGCGGAATCGGCGTGGGTGTCGAGGCCTTTGCGCACTCTCATGGATGCCGGCCGGCGGCCGTTCGGGCGACAGGTTCAAAGCATGTGCCGAGCTGCCCGCCTTCGGTTGCCGGGCCAGGTTCGGGGCGAGACAGGTGTGGGTCCGGCTCAGCTGTTGGGCTACCGAGCCGTTCTGGCATGAAAGGAGACTCATGGAGCATCCGTCGATCATCCGCCCGAGCGACCATGCCGAGTGGCGGTCGGACAGGATGGGGAAGACCACCCTGTTTCATTCCAAGCGCCTGCTGATTGGCCTCAATTCATTCGAGCCTGGGCAGTTTCATGCGCTTCATTCGCACGAGGGTATGGACAAGGTCTACCAGGTCGTTGAGGGGGAAGGGACGGTCCTGCTCGACGGCCGGGAGCTGCCCATCAAGGCGGGTGAGCTGGTTGTCGCCCCTGAAGGGGTCCCTCACGGAATTCGGAATACGGGCACCCGTCGGCTGCTGGTCCTGGCGGTCCTGGCGCCGTCACCGTGACCAGAATGCCGTCCTTTGTGTCTTGGTGGGATTCTCAACAGGGGGAAGGGGGAAGGGGGAAGGGGGAAGGGCTGGTCTAGGAACTAATCCCTGGACCACCTCTTCCCCCTTCCCCCTTCCCCCTTGGTCTACCTGGTCGCTGTCGCCGGTCCTTTGATCAGGATCTTTTGCACTCGCCAGTTGTTCATGTCGGCTACCCACACGGTGTTCTCGTTCGGACAGGCGAGCCCGTGCGGCCAGTTGAATTGCCCCATCTCGTGACCCGAGATGCCGAGCATGCCGAGGATCTTGCCGTCGAGCGACATCTTGTACAGCCGCCCGGGCTCTGAATCGACGACGAACAAGTACTGCGTCGGCGTTGGCGTGATGCAGAGCGCCCATGGCGCCGTCTCATCCGGCGGATTGGCCGGAACGGGCGCGAGTGTCGGGTGGTGCTTCTTGTCGTACGGCGCGTTCAGGAAGAGGAAGTACTTGAAGTTGCCGTCCGTGTCGAACACCTGGATGCGCCGATTGCCGCGGTCTCCCACGTAGACGTTATCGTTGCGGTCGATCTGCATGTTGTGCGGATTGTTGATGCTGCCCGGATTCTCGTTGGCGTGATCGCCCCCGCGCCCGAACTGGCCCCACGACTTGATCCAGTTGCCGTTCTTGTCGAACTTGGCAATGCGGGAGTTCACGTAGCCGTCGCTGACGTAGACGTTATCTTTCGAGTCCCATGCGACGTCGGTGGCGCCGTTGAACGTCCCTTCTCCGGCTCGCGCTTCGGCCTGCGTCGGCCGCTCGTAGCGCCAGCTGTCGTACCCCTCCGGGCGACGCCCCAGGTTCAGGACGACGCGCCATCCGGGCCCCGGGGTGAACTTCATAGCGGAGTTCGTCCCCTTATCGACGACCCAGAGGTTGTCGTACTTGTCGAACCGCACCGAGTGCGCATAGCCGAGGCCGTACACCCCCTGGCCGATTTCGCCGATGTACTTCCCGGTCGCATCGAATTCGAGCAGGTTGGTGGTGGCGTTTCCGTACAGCGGGCCTGATGTCGCTGTGCCTGGATGATTCAGCACGACAACGGTCCCTTTCGAGTTGACCGCGACGCTCAGCACTTCGCCGAAGTTCATCCTCGGCGGCAGCTTCAGCGGGTCGGGTACCGACTCGAACTGGAGGATCGGCGCCTTGCTGTTGTCCACCGGGGCGCGCTGTTGCGCCATCGTGGGCGCAACGGCCGCGAGAACCGCAACTGCGAGCATGTAGATACGTCTCACGGATTCCTCCTTAGAAATTGACCTGCACCCCGAATTTCACCAATCGCGGCGCGAGAACTGTCTGGGCATTCTTCCAACTCGGGCCGTAGCGCGTATTCAACGCGAGTACGGACCCGGCATTCAAGACGTTGAAAGCGTCGAGCGCCGGCAGTACGGACGCGCGCCCGACGCGGAACGTGCGTGTCAGTCGAACGTCGAGCTGGTTATTTCTTCCCTCCGTGTAGTAGCTGCTTGGCGTGATCAGCTCGATCGTTGTCGTGCTCGTGCAGGTTGGCCGGCCTGCGCACGCGCCGACGTTGCGTCCGAGCGATGGTGCGATCTCCGCGTTGGTTGCGACATAGCTGGCGCTCGTTGGAATCGGCGGCAGGTTCTGCCAGTTTGCGCTCACCTGGAAGTAGTAGGGCAGCGGATACACGAGGGACAGTTTGATTTGCGTTCCCGCCGACCAGGGCGGCGCGATGTGGCATTGGTAGCTGCCGGACTCCCGCGTTGTGCCGTTGAAGCCCGTGAAGCCGGTGCCCGGTGAATCGACGGTGAAGCAGTAGTCGGTCATCTCCGAGCCGGCGCTGAGACCGCCCGATACGATGATGCCGCGCCGCATCCGAGCGTTCACGGTGACGTCCACTCCGTTGAAAATGTCCTTCGGCTTACCGAATTTCGACGCGCGAACGACCTGATTCTGCACCTGGCCGAACTTCTCCGGTTTGATGTCGTACAGACCGCAGATCCGCTGGCCGCTCACCGGCAGTGCGCTGTTGGTCGGTGCGACGATGCAGTACGAGTCGTAATCCGCCGGCCCGACGGCCAGGTTGTCGGTCACCGTAAAGTTACCGAACCACGTACGGAAATATCCGACATTCACAGCGAAACCCGGCGCGAGCTCGTGCTGTATGGAGATGAGCCCCTGCCAACTGTACCCGCGGGCGCCCCACCCGTGAATCACGTCGTCGGCATAGGTCGTGTTCGCGACGACCCTTCCGAAGTTGACGTTCGACAACGCGCCAAGCTCGTTCTCCTGCGGCACGTAATCGCCGTTGAGATCGTTCCAGGTTCGCGTCGCGCTCGTCACCATCTGATTCACCGGGTTGTTTTGCAGCACGATTCCCGCTGCCGACTCGAAGTTCACATATCGGCCCACCGCCGCCTTGACGGCGGTCTTTCCGTTACCGCGTAGATCGTACGCCACACCGAGACGCGGGCTGATGTCCTTCCAGCTGGGTACGTGCCTCACACCCGCGAAATCACGCGCCGGGACAAACGGGCCGGCGGGCAGATGCTGATCGGGCACGGTTCCTGTCATTGCGTCGTAGCGCAGGCCGACGTTCAGGGTGTAGCGCTTGATCGTCCATTGATCTTCGGCAAAGAGCGCGGTGTTATCGATTGAGTGTTCGTAGATGAATGGCGTCGCCCAGTACGTCACCAGATTGGGCACGCGGTTGACAAAGGTGTAGCTGACGTCGTGATTAATGGCGGAGAACTTCTTCGACCACCCCTGCCGCAGCGAGAGGCCCGCTTTGAAGGCGTGCGAACCGGTGACGTACTGCATGTTGATGTTCTCGTTGCCTTGCCCGAAGTGCTGCGTTCCCCACGACGTCGTCAGGCCCAGGCCGGAACCTGACGATCCGTAGCGATAGTTCGTCGACTGCTCGAGCACGGAATAGTCGCTCCCGGTTCCGCCAGTGAACCGGCGGATGATGTCGCCGTCGACGACCGTCATCCCTGCCCAGAAGAGCAGCCGCGTCGTGGCGGGGAAACTCCATGTCCACTGCGTGCGCCAGTTTGGCTTGTACAGGTCGTCGCCGGTGGCTTCCGGCGCCAACGTGCCCGCGGCAATTCCGAAGAAGCAGTTGCAGTTGTATTCGGTGGTGTAGGACCCGGTGATCTTGTGTTTCTGCGCCGCCTGCCATGTGGCTCGGACACCCGTCTCGCGATAGAAGTTCAAGTCGTAAGCCGGACGGCTCAAGTCGGGTGTGTAGAACAGCGTCCCCTGCGTCTTGTTGAAGTAGTTGCCCGCCTGGAAGCTGGAACTGGTCCAGTATCTGGCGCTTGCGAAGAACCACAGTCTGTCGCGCTTGATCGGACCGCCCACACCTCCGCCGACTTCGTAGAGCTTGCGAATCTTCGACGGGAGCAGTGCGCCGCGAGCCTGGAGATCGGAATTGATGTTGTTACCCTGGAACCGGTTGTTGCCGTAGTCGGCTTTAAACGATCCGTTGAAGAAATTTCCTCCGTCACGCGGGACGACGTTTACGTGACCGCCGCCGGTTTCGGCATCCGCTGAGAATCCACTCGTTTCGACGGCAACTTCCTGCACCGTCGCCGGATTCGTGCTCGACATGAAGTTGCCGGCGGCGACCAGCGTGCCGAAGAACATCCCGTCGCGAAGCTGCTGGAAATCTGTGGAGCGGCTGCCGTGGATCTTGAACCCCTGCGTATTCTCGCCCTTTGTACCTCCAACATCCTGATTGGTTGCGGTGCCAATGGCACCGGGGACCAACGCCGTGTAGACGTTGAAGCTCTTGCCGACCGGCAGCGCATCGAGCACTTCTTTCGCGATGACACGTTGCTGAACGGTGTTCTGCGTGTCCACGACGGGACTCTGCCCCGTGACCGTAATCGTTTCCTCGAGCGCACCAACCTTCATCTCGACGTTAATGGGGGCCGTGAAGTTGCTGGTCAGCTCGATGCCTTCACGGCGTACCGTTCCGAACCCTCCGAGCGTGAACGTCACGGCGTATACGCCCGGGCGCAGGTCGACGATCTTGTACGCGCCCTGATCGGCGGTTACCGCGGTTCGTGACTTTTCGATCAGCACGGGACTACTGGCTTCGACGGTCACGCCAGGCAGCACGCCGCCCGAGGCGTCCTTTACGACACCAGCTATGCTGCCGGTCGCGACGCCCTGTGCCGCGACAGGAGAGTGTGCCCCAAGCGCGGCGAGCAGAACGACGAGAACGAGAACGGTCCGAACGAGAACGATCCGACCGTCTCGAACGAGCTCACACACGTTCGTCATAGGGCTCCTCATACGGATTGAACGTGCCGACAGTTTTCTTGTTCGCCTTGATCGCGTTGTATTCCTCCGTCGCATTGCGGATCCCCTGCACGTTCATGTCCGGAACGAGCCGTCCTTCGAATTCCATGTAGAAGCGATCGGTGTCCATGATGATCCGCTCGGGGCCAATCCAGTTGTCGAACTTGCCGAGCGTGATGTCAGCGGCCGCCTGGCCGGCCGTCATCTTCTTGTCCCACCGCTTCTTCGCCTCTACGCGCAGCAGCCGAAGGTAGTCCGCCATCTCGGTCAGCTGTTGTTTGCCGCCGAGCGGTCCATGCCCCGGCACAATCCGCTCGACGTCCATGCCGACGATGCGATCGCAGACCGAAATCCAGTTGCTCGGATTTGCGTTCTGGCAGAACGGCGCGACGTAGAAGAAGCCGACGTCGCCGGCGACGAGCAGCTTGTGTTCGGGCAGGTACATCACCAGATCGCCATAGGTGTGCGCGGGCAGCATCGGCATGATCCGCACTTCTGTCTTGGCGATGTGGAACGTGAGATTGCCGTCGAAGGTCTGCGTCGCCGGGAGAATCTTGCGAGGCTCGGTGCCGTCTGCCCACCCGTCGCGCTTTGCCCACAAGGCGGGACCTGGAATCTGTTTCACGACTTCGTCGCGGCAGTACGGATGAGAAATGATCACTGGATTGTCGGGGATGAACTGGTTGCCGCCGATGTGATCGCCGTGATGATGGGAGGTGACGAGGTACTTGAACGGCTTGTCCGTCACTTTTCTGATCGCCGCCACCATGTTCTTCGCGTGAATCGGCACCGCGAGCGCGTCGAACAAGAGGATTCCCTCGTCGCCGACGACGAGCGCCGCGTTGCTGACCGAGACGTTGTTCTTTGTCGGCCCGCCACCCTGGATGTACACGTAGACGTTCGGCGCAAGCTCCTTCAGTTCGGTTTCCCATGTCGGCATGATCGGGAAGTTCTTGTTCGGCTGCGGGTCTGGCGATCCGGGCGCAGGTCCGAACTGCGCGGCAAGATCCGTGCGGCCTGCCTGCCATGCGACGGCCGATGCGGCTCCGAGTCCGGCAAGTCCGAGCCGGAGGGCATCGCGGCGCGATAGCGACGTACCCGCGTGGTGATCGGTCTTCGTCATCGCGGTCTCCTTACTGGAAGTGCGGCGGATTATACGTCGCGGTGGTATGCTCCGCGCACTCACGAGAGATGCAGATGCCGAATCGCCGCGAGTTTGTCCGAGGTGTTGTGACGGCAGCAGCGGGAGTCTGGGTTGGCGGTGCGGGAAGCGTATCCGCGCAGCGATCCGGCGGTCCCGCCGCACGGCGGCAGATCGCGATCGGAGCACGTCGCGTAAAGACGATCGACGTCCATGCGCACATCACGATTCCCGAAGCCGCCGCGTTGTTCGCCGAAGCGAGTGGGGCGAGCAGGGCTGGTGGGGCGGGTAGGGCAGGTGGGGCGGGTGGCGCCGGTCAAGCAGGTGGCGGCGGAGGCGCGATCGCCGGCCAAGTGATGGGTCCGGAGCGGCTGCGCACGATGGATGGATACGGCATCGACATCCAGGCGCTCAGCATCAACCCGTTCTGGTACGGCGCCGACCGCGCGCTTTCAACGAAGTTGATCGATCTGCAGAATGACAAGCTGGCCGAAATCTGCGCCGCACAGCCCGACCGCTTCGTACCGCTTGCGTCGGTCGCGCTTCAGCACCCCGATCTCG
>Ga0114129_10011149_pt1 | contig 12813 bp, 6 predicted proteins | sample RhiMetdeltSRZDD1_FD_80071 | JGI IMG/M metagenome (GOLD analysis project Ga0114129, IMG submission 80071) | Populus rhizosphere microbial communities from Tennessee, USA - Rhizosphere MetaG P. deltoides SRZDD1 (version 2) (version 2) | ecosystem: Host-associated > Plants > Roots > Rhizosphere >...
GGTATGGTCGCGGCTTCAGCCGCAAGCGCCGACTTTAGTCGTTATTCGAAGCCTCCGCCTTTAGGCGGTGGAGCATTCACTTCTAGACGAATCCTAAGCATATCTATGTGCCACGGGAGAAGCCGGCCATCACCCAGACACCCCTGCCTCGCTATGATCTCATCAACATGCGCGAGTATGGCTCTATGCTGCTGCAATTCTCGCGCGGGTGTCCGTTTGATTGCGAGTTTTGTGATATTACCAAACTGTACGGCAGAGTGCCGCGGACGAAAACCAATGCGCAAATGCTGGCGGAATTCAGCCTTTTATACGACCTTGGTTGGCGCGGGAGCCTCTTTCTCGTGGATGACAATTTCATCGGCAACCGGCGCGATGCCCTACGCTTCCTCCATGCCCTCATCGCCTGGCAACGTGCATGCAACTATCCCTTCAACCTCTATACCGAAGCTAGCGTGAATCTCGTGGAGCACGACGAGCTCATGGAGGCCATGATCCAGGCGGGGTTTACCTCCGTCTTCGTGGGCATTGAGACGCCAACCCCCGCCGCGCTCCTCACCACTAAAAAGAGGCAGAACGTGCGCAAAGACGATCCTGATTATCCTCTCCATGCCGTGCAAACACTCCAAGAGAAGGGATTCGAGGTCATGGGCGGCTTCATTCTCGGTCTGGATGGCGAGACACCGGAGGCGTTTGATACCCACATCAGGTTTATTCAACAAGCCGCCATCGCAATGGCCATGGAAGGCCTGCTCACCGTCCTCAAAGGCACGGATCTCTACTACCGCATGGAACGCGCAGGGCGCTTGCGTGGCGACACCACCGGGAATAACCTGGATACACAACTCAACTTTGTGCCGGAGATGCCAGAAGCGGTCCTCACAGCAGGCTATACACGTGTCCTCAATACCATTTACGATCGTCGCTTGGCCAACTACTTCGCACGCTGTTGGACCCTGCTGCACAACCTGGATCGGAGCCAAGCCCCCAAGCCCATGCATGCACCGTTGCGCCTGACCGAGATACTGCGCTTTGCCTTGGCAAGCACGAAGCAACTCCTGTCCACACAAGGACCCGCCTACCTGCAGTTTCTCAGCCGCGTCCTCACGCATCATCCAGACATGCTCTGGGAAGCGTTTGCACTGGCCGCGAAAGGCTACCACTTGCGCAAAATCACGGAGCAGGTCACGGCCGTCGATCACTTTAAACAGTCCCTGGCGCACGAGATGGAACATCTGCAAGAAGAAATAGCCCGCCGCGCCCACGAGGGGAATACACGTCTGAAAGCCTACGTACGGAAGGTCGTCGCGCAGGTCCAGCGGGAGTACGGAGCGATCCATCACGATTTTCGTCCCGAGGTCAACGCCGCGCTCACCACCTTTGTGCAGGCGCTCGCCCCCGTCCTCCACGCCTGCCATCTGCGGAGGCCCAGACGTTTCTCCTCAGCAACGTGGCCCGGACATGTGTGACCCCAGTGCGGCAATCAACGGAGTGTGTTGTGAGCCTCACATGGACCCCGGTGACCTGAGGAAACGCTCCGCAGTGGCCCAACGGAACGCCGCAAGGTTTGGAGCACCTTTTTACAGTAGGCTCCAAGCATTTGCGCATCTAGGTCACTGACGTTTTGGCCATGTTTGGACAGGCTCCCTTCATCTGGTTGATGGCATCCAAGGAGAGGCGACGCTGGCGCGCTCGGTGCCAGCCCCCTACGGCACCCGCAGCGCCTGCGCAATGGCGTGCCGGACCGCCGCCGCCGTGAAGGGTTTGATCAGCCGGGGCACGCCGCTGTGCGCCAAGAAGGTCGCGACTTCGGGGCTCAGGCTATCTCCCGTGAGGACAATGAACCGCCGGCACAGATGCGGCGCCTGGGTCTCCAGCGCCCGGTAGAAGCCCGGCCCGTCCAGCTCGGGCATCCGCAGGTCACTGAGGATCAGGGCATAGGGGCACGCGTGGAGCTGCGCGAGGGCCAGCCGGCCATTGGCCACCGTGTCGACGGTGTAGCCGTCGCGGCGGAGCAGCTGGGCCAGCGCTTTGGCCACCGCGGGATCGTCCTCCACGAGCAAGATGGCGCTGCGTCCCGGGTGTTCCATCGCCGTCTCCTCCTCTCACGCGTCGCGCGTGCCCTCCGCCTTGTCCGGCCCGGACGCCGCCTGTGCGGCGCGAGGCAGGGTGATGGTGAACGTGCTCCCGTGCCCCTCGACACTCTCCACGGTCAGCTGTCCCCCGTGCGCCGTCACAATTTCCCGCACAATGTACAATCCTAACCCGGTCCCTCCGGGCTTCGTCGTATACAGCGGCGCAAAAATCTGCTCGAGCTGTGTGGCGGGCATGCCACTGCCCGTATCCTGCACCTGCACCTGTACCTGGGCGGCGGTGCCCTGCCCGACGAGCGTCAGGCTTCCCCCCTGCGGCATGGCGTCGAGCGCGTTCTGCACCAGATTCAGCAGCGCGCGGTGCAACGTCGCGGCATGAAAGGTCACGAGCCCCAACGTCGCCAGCCCCTCCGGGTGCAGCGTCACCCCGCTGGCCGCGGCCAGCCCCTGCCACTCGGTGGCCCAAGTCGTGACGGCTGCCCCGAGGTCCTGCACCGTCGGCTGCAGGCTACCGACGCGCACCAGCGACAGGTAGTCCTGCACCAGATCTTCCAGGCGCGCTAGCTGCGTCCGAATGTCTCCTAGCGTGTCGGCCATGGCCGCCGGGCTGTCGGGCGTGGGCGCCTGGAGTTCTTCGGCCAAGATATCAACCTGCAGGAAGATGGCGGCCAGGGGATTGCGGATTTCGTGCGACACGCCGGCCGCTAGCCGGCCCAGCAGGGCAAAATGCTCGGCCCGCTGCGCGTCGTGTTCGAGACGCTGGCGTTCCGTCATCTCATGCTGTAAGGCGGTGGTGCGCTCCTCCACCTGCCGGGCGAGGTCGGTGTGCACCTGGGCGAGCGCCTGCGCGGCCTGTTTGCGCACGGTGATATCCTCGATGGCCAGCAGGATGCGCGCCGGCGCCGCACCGGGAATCTCGCGGGCATGGAGCAGCATCGTCTTTGGCCCGATGATGGGGAAGTCGTACTCCACCTCCACGTCCTCGAAGCCCTGGTGCTGCGCCAGCACTGCGGCCAGCTGCTGGTGCAGCGCCGGGAGGTCCCATTGCCCGGTGCCCGCCGCGGCGAGCCGGTGGCCTTCCGCCTCCGCCGGGGTGACGTGGAAGAACGCGTAGAACGCCCGGTTCGCCGAACACACGCGCAGATCCGCATCGAGCACCAGCAGGGGGGTGCGGACCGTCTCCACCAAGCTTTCCGCGTAGACCTGCGCCGCGCGGGCGGCCTCTTCGGCCTGCTGTATGGCCGTGACATCGGTAAACGTCAGGACCACGCTGTCAATGACATTGGCCACCGTGCGATAGGGCCCGAGGCGCAGGAGGTAGCGGCGGTCGCCGTCGCGCGTGCGCAGGGAGCGCTCGCGCCAGCTGAGCGTGCGCAGCACGTCCTTGGCCTCGTGCACCAGGTCGGCGTCGACGAAGCGGAGGGCGAGGTCGGCAAGGGGCCGGCCGCGATCACTGGGCCGGAGCGGCACGACGGTGCTGATGGCGGGTGTGAACTGCGTGATGTGCAGCGCGGTGTCCAGGAAAAGCGTGGCGATCTGCGTACTGTCCAGGAGGTTCTGCAGGTCGCTGTTGGCGCGGTCGAGGGCCGCTATCTTGCGGCGCAGTTCGGCGTTGACGGTCTCCATTTCCTCGTTGACGGATTGCAGTTCCTCTTTCGACGTTTCGAGCTCTTCGTTGGCGGAGTGAAACTCCTCATTGGCGGAGCTCAGCTCCTCATTGGTCGTTTCGAGCTCCTCAATGGTGGTGGACAAGCGCTCGCGGGTGGCCCGTAGCTCGTCCTCCAGGGCGCGCAGGTGCGCCTCCTCCGGGGCCGGCGGCGCGGCCGCCAGCACGGCGGGCGCGGCGGACGCCGCGGGGCCCGCCTCCTGGAAGAGCACCATATATAGGGGGGCATCCTCGCTGTCGGGGAGCGGCTCGACGATCAGCGTGATGGTCTGCACGCCGCCGTTGCTCTGCACCTGGACGCGCTCCTGCACCACCCGCTGGTGCGTCGTCACCGCCTGATGCAGGGCGGTGCGCAGCCGCGGCCGCAAGCCGGCGCGGGCCATGCTGAGGAGGTTGCCGTCCGGCACACCGGCGGCGGGTTCGAGGTAGTGGCCCGTGCGGCCGCTGACGTAGACGACCGTGCCCTGCGCCGTGCACATGACGCCGGCGGGCGCGTAGTGCTCCAGAATGGTGCGCTCGAGGCGTTGGCCCAGCTGCCGGGCCGCGGCGGGGCGGGCGGGCGCAGCCGCTGCGTCGGGCGACGCTGGCCAGCGCGCGTTGGTGGGCGGGAACGCGACCAGCGCGTGGGGGACACGGCCCGTCTTCTGGAAGATGCGGTTCGACTGGTCGAGAGGGCGAAACAGGTCGTGCTGCCCCGTGATGGACTCTGCCGGCCCCAAAAAGAGATAGCCGCCGGGCTGCAAGGCGTAATGGAACAGCCACATCAGCTGCTGCTGCAGGTCCGGCTCCAGGTAAATCAGCACATTGCGGCAAACGATGAGGTCCAGGCGCGAAAACGGTGGGTCCTTGATGAGGCTGTGCGTGGCGAACAGGCACATCTCGCGTACCTCGGGCTTCACCTGGTACGTGTGGTCCTGCTGGACGAAGAAGCGCTCCAGGCGCTCGGGGCTCACATGCTCGGCGATGCCTACCGGATAGATACCGCGGCGGGCGGTCTCCAACGCCAACGCATCAAGGTCGGTGGCGAACACCTGGACGTGGGGGACCACGGCGAGCGTGTCCATATGCTCGCGCAGGAGGATGGCGAGCGAGTAGGCCTCTTCCCCAGAGGCGCAGCCGGAGACGCCCACCCGCACCCGATCGGCGGCGCCCTTGTCCGCGAAGAACTGGGGGATGACCGTCCGCGCCAGGGCGGCGAAAGCCTCCGGGTCGCGGAAGAAGTGCGTCACCCCAATAAGCAAGTCCTTGAAGAGAAACTCGACTTCGTGGGGGTCGTGCCGCAGGCGCTCGACGTAGGTGGGCACGGTGGCGAGCTGCAGCGCCTGCATGCGGCGCTGCACGCGGCGCTGGATCGTGGTCTCTTTGTACTGGCTAAAGTCATGGCCGGTGTGCCGCCGCAGCAGCGCATAGATCGTGGGCAGGTGCGCGCCCCCTGTCGCGCCGAGGTCCGACGGGCCATCCGGGTCGCGGTGCGCGGTCAGATGTGTGGCGTACTCGAGGAGCTTGGCCGGCATGGCCTCGACCGGCAGGATATGATCCACCAGCCCGGTGGCAATGGCGCTGCGCAGGAGGCTGTCATAGCGGGCGGTGGCCGGGGTCTGGGCCAGCGCCATGCCGCCGTACTCCTTGATGGCCTGGAGGCCCAAGGTGCCGTCGGTGCCGGCGCCGGAGAGGAGGATGCACACGGCGTACGCGCCCTGGTCGGCCGCCAGCGAGCGGAAGAACTGATCGATGGGGGTGCGCTGGCCACGGGCCTCCACGGGCGGGGACACCAGGTGCAGCCGGCCGCCGTGGACGGTCAGGGTCGCATCCGGCGGGATGATATAGACGTGGTCGGGCGCCACGGGGGTCTCGGCCCGGACCTGCAGCACGGGCATCCGGGTGTACCGCGCCAGCAGTTCGGGCAAGAGGCTGGCGCGGTCGGGGGCCAGGTGCTGGACGAGCACGAAGGCCATGCCGCTGTCTGGGGGCATGTGCGTAAAGAACGTCTCGAAGGCCTCCAGGCCGCCGGCGGAGGCGCCCATGCCGACTATGATACCGTGTGGCTGTGAGGTGCTCTGCGGTGGCACGGACTCCACCTGTGCAGGCGGCTGCGGGTCTGGTGAAGCTGTGTCGTTCATGACCTGGACTCCCGAACAAAAGTGCCGACGCGTGGCAGCACCCCCTCCGTGCTCCTGCCCCTCGGCACAGGGCGATGCCTGGCGAGCAGAGGTGCCGAATCCCACGTACTGTGAGCCTTTGTGCATCCATGCGCGTCGCAGAAAGGCCGCCGTTATCTTGGACATGGCGGGTCAGAGGCACGGTGCGTGTGCCTCGACAACACCGTGCACGCTCTTTGTATCTCTGCACCGTATAAGGCCCTATGATGGCATATATGAATACCAAATACCATTGTAAAAACATGAACTTATATGCACGATCCCGTGCATACGCAGAGTTAGGCGCGGGACAGCTCCGTCTGCATGCGCTGATAGGCGGCGGTGATGTGTGCATAACACGGGCACGCGACGGCTTCCAGTCCGGCCCGATCGCGAATCTGGAAGCGCCCCCGCACATAGGTGATCAGCCCGGCCCGCTTGAAAAGCCCGAGGGCAAGACCCACGGTCGCGCGCCGTACGCCGAGCATCTGGGCCAGGAACTGCTGGGTGAGGGCGAAGGTCGCCCGCCCGACTCGATCCTGGGTCATCAGGAGCCAGCGGGCACACCGCTCTTCCATGGTGTGCAAGAGATTGCAGGCACTCACTTGCAAGATCTGCCGTGTGAAGGCATCCTGATACTGCGCGAGAATAGTGTGCAAGAGGGGCTGCCGTTCCAGGTGCGTCAGCAGTGCCGCCACCGGCAGCTTCACGGCCACGCCAGCCACCTGCACGAGGGTGCGCCCCCAGGCCCGCAACACCTGGAGGACGATCATGCTGCCGACCATGCCTTCATTGCCCACGGTGGCGAGATCAACCTCGCTGCGGTGGCCCGCCTCGACGAGGATCGACGCCATCATGGTGAGCGGAAAATACACGTGCTCAATGGGACCATCGACCGGATAGAGTTCGTCATACGCCTGCAAGGACACCATGTCCGCCTGCGCCACAAGGGCCTGGCGGTCTGCCTCCGGAAGAAGGGCGAGGAGGTGATTACGGTGCAGAGGGCTCTCCATATATGAACCTCCGAGCTGGCCGCATACCCCCTGTGCACGGTGCGCAGGGGCCGGTGCCATCCACACGGCACTTCGGCTGTAAGACACCGGCAGCTGCTAATCAAGCAAAAGGCATACCAGCCGTGCCGGGACGCGCGGCGCCCACGGCACAAGGGCTCTAGGCAGGGGCTGGAGCCTCAACTCAGGTCCAGGTGCAGGTCATTTTCAAAATGATAGACACTCTCTAAATGAGAGATAGTGTTTTTGCATTCCGATCATTTTGAGACGAAGACGGCTCTGGAGGATGCTGTTGTAGGTTTTGGGGATCTGTTCACCCTGATGAGTGCCGTGTCTTCTGTCGTCCCTTTCCACAGCCAGCTCAGCACTGTGCGCCCCAGGAGCACACGTCTGGTGCGTTGCACCATGGGGTGTTCCACCGCGACCACGCGGCACACTCCGGTGTTGGACCTCTTCAGCCAGCGCTCGGCATGTGGGGGAGGCATGGGAGGCGTCAGCAACAGATCGGCAACGCCTTCACGGATGGCTTGGCGATGGTGCCGACCATAGGTGCCCAGGGATGCTGCTGGGCCGCACACCCCCTGTGTCTGGCATTGCTGCCTGGAGGCCTGGCATTCTGGTATATAACTTGCACGAAAGCATAGGGTTCTCGACACACGATCCCGACATTATGAGAAAATCACCACACAGCCCCCAACTCGGTCCTCTCACCTCGCACACGGAGGAAGCGCTATGCGCGTATGGCCAGGGAATTCGTATCCACTCGGGGCTACCTGGGACGGCAAGGGCGTCAATTTCGCCCTCTTTTCCGAGTATGCCACCCAGGTCGAGCTGTGCTTATTCGACACGGTCGACGCGGAGCAGCCGTCCCAGTGTCTGACGATGCCTGAACGGACAGACCAGGTCTGGCATGTGTACCTGCCAGAGGTCCTCCCGGGGCAACTCTACGGCTACCGGGTCCACGGCCCGTACGAGCCGCAGCAGGGCCACCGCTTTCACCCCAGCAAGCTGGTGCTCGACCCCTATGCCAAGGCGATTGGCCGCGATGTGGGGTGGGCCGACGAGCTCTTTGCCTACCGCGTGGGTGACTCCGAAGCCGATCTCTCCTTTGACGACCGGGACAATGCGGTGTATGCCCCTCTGGCCGTCGTCATTGATCCGGCCTTTACCTGGGGCGACGACCGTCCCCCGCGCATCCCGTGGCACAAGACCGTGATCTACGAACTGCACGTCAAGGGGTTCACCCAGCGCCATCCGGAGGTCCCCGAGCGCCTGCGCGGCACCTACGCCGGGCTCGCCTCCGAACCGGTAGTCAAGCACCTGGCCAGCCTTGGCGTCACGGCGGTGGAGCTCGAGCCCGTGCACCATTTTCTTGACGACCGGGGCCTGGTCGACCGCGACCTCACCAATTACTGGGGCTATAACACCCTGGCCTACTTCGCCCCCGCCAGCCGGTATGCCGCGGCCCACCTCCCGCAGGACGCCGTGCAGCAGTTCAAAATGATGGTGGCGGCGCTGCATGCCGAAGGCATCGAAGTGATTCTGGACGTGGTCTACAACCACACCGCCGAGGGCAACCAGATGGGACCCACCCTGTCCATGCGTGGCATTGATAACAGCGCCTACTACAAGCTGTCGCCTGACGATGCCCGCTACTATATGGACTACACCGGTTGTGGCAACTCGCTCAACGTCCGGCACCCCCGTGTCCTCCAGCTCATCATGGATAGCCTGCGCTACTGGGTGACAGAGATGCGCGTCGACGGCTTCCGCTTTGACCTGGCCAGCACCCTGGCGCGCGCCCTCTACGAGGTCGACCGCTTGAGCGCCTTTTTTGACATTATCCACCAGGACCCGATCCTGTCCCAGGTGAAGCTCATTGCCGAGCCGTGGGATGTCGGCATGGGGGGCTATCAGGTGGGGAACTTCCCCGTGCTCTGGAGCGAGTGGAACGGCAAATACCGCGATACGACACGGCGTTTCTGGAAAGGGGATGGCGACACGCTATCGGAGTTTGCCACGCGCCTGAGCGGCTCCAGCGACCTATACCAGGGTGACGGGCGTAAACCCTACGCCAGCATCAATTTTATCACCTGCCACGACGGCTTGAACCTCCACGACCTGGTCAGCTACAACGAGAAACACAACGACGCCAATGGCGAGCAGAACCAGGATGGGACGCATGACAACGACAGTTGGAACTGTGGCGCCGAGGGGCCGACCGACGATCCCGCCATCACCGCCCTGCGCTGGCAGCAGAAGCGCAACCTCATCACCACGCTGCTCCTCTCGCAAGGCGTGCCCATGCTTCTCGCCGGGGATGAACTCAGCCACACGCAACAGGGCAACAATAATACGTATTGCCAGGACAGCGAGCTCACCTGGCTGCAGTGGGAGCTGACGGATGAGCAACGGGCCTTTTGTGAGTTCGTACGCCAGGTGCTGCACCTGCGTCGCACGCAGCCGGTCTTTCAGCGCCGGCAGTTCTTCCAGGGGCGCCCGATCTATGGCCAGGGCGTCCAAGATATCACATGGTTTGATCCCTCGGGCCAGGAGATGAGTGCCGACGCCTGGCAGACCGGGTACGCGCGCTGCCTGGGGGTGGAACTCCGGGGGGATCGCATTGGCGACAGCGACGAGCGGGGCGAGCCGCTGTGGGGGGATTCGATCTTGCTGCTCATGAATGCGCACTACGAGGCCATTCCGTTTACGATCCCCGCCCGCGGCGGGGGCGAGCCGTGGGAGCGCCAGCTCGATACGGCAGACCCCCACGGGGAGGCCATGGCGTGTCCAGCCGGGCAGCCGTACGCACTGCAAGGTCGTTCCATGGTAGTCCTGTGCACCCCCTCGCCCCAGGAGGAGGAGAGACCATCTGTGATGACGGCGCCAGCCGCGCCCTAGGAGGGCGCCAGCGACAGAAGGACACCAGAAGCCGCCAGAGGTATGAAGGCGGCCTCCACGGGTGTCGGTCGCATATTGAGCGAGTTTCTGCCCCATTGTGAGAGGGGTCTCTTATCATTATGAGACACCCAGCGACGATTGTATCGACGCGGCATGTCTGTCACCCACGGAAGGAAAACTCTACCCATGGCAGCGACACTACATCCAGTACAATATCCTGGGGCGCGAGACCCCAGGCACAACCGTCGGCTCCCTGTGGGAGCCGAGGTGCAGTCGGAGGGAGGCGTGCACTTCCGGGTCTGGGCCACGCAGCCGCGGCGCGTCGAGGTGGTCCTCGAAGGTGGCCCCGGGCATGCTCCAGGGGCCGCGCCGGTGGTGGTCGCTCTGGACCCCGAGGGCAGTGGGTACTTCTCCGGGCTAGTCGCCGAGGCCGGCGCTGGCACGCGCTACCGCTACCGCCTCGACGGCGGGGCAGAGGTATACGCTGACCCCGCCTCGCGCTTTCAACCCGACGGCCCACACGGCCCATCGCAAGTGGTTGATCCGACCACCTTTCGGTGGCACGACCAGGACTGGCGCGGCGTACCCCTGGAGGGGCAGGTGCTCTATGAGATGCACCTTGGGACATTCACCCTGGACGGCACCTGGGAGGCGGCCAGTCGTGAATTGCCTGCCCTGGCGGAGCTGGGCGTGACGGTGCTGGAGATCATGCCCATTGCCGACTTCTCCGGCCAGTTTGGCTGGGGCTATGACGGCGTCAATCTGTTTGCACCCACCCGCCTCTACGGCACCCCGGACGACGGTCGGCGTTTTATCGACCGGGCACACACCCTTGGCCTCGGGGTGATTCTCAACGTGGTCTATAACCATCTTGGGCCTGAAGGGAACGTGCTGCAGCACTACTCTCCGGCCTATTTTAGCGACCGCTATACCACGGACTGGGGCAAGGCCATTAACTACGACGATGCGCATGCGGGCCCCGTCCGCGAGTTCTTCCTGGCCAATGCGGGCTACTGGGTCGAGGAATTTCACTTTGACGGCCTGCGCCTCGATGCCACGCAGAATATCTACGATACCTCAGCGGACCATATTCTGGCGGCCATTGCCCGCCGGGTGCGACAGGCGGCCCATGGGCGCGCCACCCTGCTGGTCAATGAGAACGAACCCCAGCACACGCAGCTGGTCCGACCCCCGGCGCAGGGCGGCTATGGCCTGGACATGCTCTGGAACGACGACTTCCATCACAGCGCCATGGTCGCCATGACCGGGCGCAATGAAGCCTATTACACGGATTATCTCGGCACTCCGCAGGAATTCATCTCCGCCCTCAAGTACGGCTACCTCTACCAGGGGCAGTACTATACATGGCAGCAGAAGCGACGCGGCACCCCAGCCTTGGACCTCCCGCCCGCGGCGTTTGTCACCTTTCTGCAGAACCACGACCAGATTGCCAACTCGGGTCTTGGGCTGCGCTGTCACGCCCTCACCAGCCCTGGCCTCTTTAGAGCGCTGACCACCCTGCTGCTGCTGGGGCCGGGCACACCGATGCTTTTCCAGGGCCAGGAATTTGCCGCCTCCAGCCCATTTTTCTACTTTGCAGATTGTCACGGGGATCGCGCCCGGCTGACCGCTGAAGGACGCGCCAAGTCACTCAGCCAGTTTCCGAGCCTGGCCCAGCCGGAGACGCAGGCCTGGCTGATCGACCCCGTCGCCCCAGAGACGTTTGCGCGCTCGAAGCTCGATCTTGCCGAGCGGCAACGCCACGCCGAGATATATGCGCTGCACCGTGATTTGCTGCGGTTGCGACGCGAGGAGCTGGTGTTCCGGGCCCAGCGCCGTGGCAGCCTGGACGGCGCGGTCCTGGCGCCCGAGGCCTTGGTGCTGCGTTTCTTTGGTAGACACCACGATGATCGCCTGCTGGTGGTGAATCTGGGGCGCGACCTGCACCTCAACCCGGCTCCGGAACCGCTGCTCGCCCCGCCCGCGGGACGACGCTGGCAGACCCAGTGGTCCAGCGAGGCTCCGCGCTACGGGGGCAGTGGCACCCCGCCCCTGGAGGGCGAGGCACCCTGGTATCTCCCCGGCCGGGCGGCGGTGGTCCTGCGGCCACGGCCCCTTGAGGCATCAGCGGGGCAATAAATGTCTGAGGGCAGGCGAGCACCATGCCGGACCTTGTGCCAGCCTTGCGGGCGGCCGTCACGGCGGACCTTGCGGGCAGCCGCTGCCACATCATAGGCTCTCCTTTTTTGCCCTATATGAGGATGTCGCAATGAGAATAACGTGGCTTCCCCGTATGGTTTCCTGACCAGGGAAGACTACCTTACATAGAGGTATCTGCTGCCTTTCTATATTCCTCAGGTCCCCCTCACGGATCCCTCGTGGCCGAGACTGGAGCAATATCTTCTGGATACTGCTTTCTGGGAGGCATTGGGACGTACTCTCGAATGGAAGCCTGCAAGCCTCTGGCGACCGTACTGGGACCGCTTCATCATCCATCTGAGGCAGGGCAAATCTCTTGTATCATTTTTTGTCAATTTATGAAACCCACCTACACCTCTCAGTGTATTAAGGGTATGTTATATCAGTCATGCTGTACTAGCCACCTGCATACTCTCCGTTGCTTGCATCCCTAGAGCATATACATCATCTGTTTGGGATCACTGTGTACGCTGCCTCCGCCCCAATTCCCGTCTCCCATGCAGAGACAGCACAACACATCCCTGGGAATCGGTGTAGAGATACCCGGCTTTGTAGAGATGTAAACACCGCTGTGCCACGCGCATGGGAAGATCTCTGAGGGGTTTGGGCTCGGTCAATGACGCCAGAATGATCCAGTCGTCGTCAGTCATAGCAAAGGGCACCCTACCCGCTTGGCGACCTCTAATGATGGCTTGATCTCCTTGAATGATGGACACAGTGCTTGCCAACCCCTGCTGGCGTACCTTCCCGTTTATGGCCTAATTGAAAGTATAGACGTCAGCGCCACGGCATGCAGCTTGGGCGGCCTA
>Ga0114129_10011151_pt1 | contig 12812 bp, 10 predicted proteins | sample RhiMetdeltSRZDD1_FD_80071 | JGI IMG/M metagenome (GOLD analysis project Ga0114129, IMG submission 80071) | Populus rhizosphere microbial communities from Tennessee, USA - Rhizosphere MetaG P. deltoides SRZDD1 (version 2) (version 2) | ecosystem: Host-associated > Plants > Roots > Rhizosphere >...
GCGATTGCAAAGCATTTACGACGAATTTACGAAAGTGTGAGGGACTGAACATGAGACCGAAAATGAAGAGATTGATGTTTATTGCTCCGCTGGCGATTGTGGGAATGCTGGTATTTATCGCCATCGGCGGAGGAATAGTGCTGCAACTGTGGAATTGGCTGTTGCCGCCGCTGTTCGGATGGCGCGAGATCACCTTCTGGCAAGCCATTGGCCTGCTGGCGCTGTGCCGAATCCTGTTCGGCGGATTTGGATTTCACGGTTCCAATCGCTCCGATTACCGCCATCGCATGTCCGAGCGTTGGGAGCGCATGACACCGGAGGAGCGGGAACGATTACGGCAGGGCTGGCGCGGACGTTGGGGTTTTGTCCCACCCGCCGGCGAGAGCAACGAGCAATGAGCCTCAGATCAGGCTAATATTTTGTTGACCACTTCGCCGTGCACGTCAGTAAGCCTGAAGTGGCGGCCCTGGAACTTGAAGGTGAGCTGCTTGTGGTCGATCCCCAGACAATGCAGAATCGTGGCCTGCAGGTCGTGCACGTGCACCGGGTCCGAGACGATGTTGTATGAGTAGTCATCTGTCTCGCCCAATGTCATCCCCCGCTTGATTCCGCCACCCGCAAGCCACATCGCGAAACAGCGCGGGTGATGATCGCGTCCGTAGTTGTTTTCGGTCAGCTTGCCCTGGCAATAAACCGTGCGGCCGAATTCTCCACCCCACACCACCAGAGTATCGTCGAGCAGTCCGCGCTGCTTGAGGTCCAGAATCAATGCCGCCGAAGCTTGATCCGTTCCTTTGCACTGCAACGCCAGATCGCGAGGCAAATCGTTGTGCTGGTCCCAGCCGCGATGGTAGAGCTGAATAAAACGAACGTTACGCTCCGCCAGCCGCCGCGCGAGCAGACAATTTGCCGCATAGGTTCCGGGTTTGCGGGAGTCCGGGCCGTACATCTCAAAGACGTGCGCCGGCTCCCTGGACAGATCCATCAAGTCTGGCACCGAAGCCTGCATACGATAGGCCATCTCGTATTGTGCGATGCGCGTTTCTATCTCCGGATCACCGTACGACTCTGACTTGATCCTATTGAGTTTCACAACTGCATCGAGCATCTGGCGGCGGGTGGTCTTGTTGATGCCCGGCGGGTCATCGAGGTAGAGCACCGGCTCGCCGCTTCCGCGAAAGCGCACGCCTTGATAGCTCGATGGAAGGAAACCGGGTCCCCACAGCCGCGAAAACAACGGCTGGTCTGTGTTGAGGGCGTTGGCGACCGACAGCAGCACGACGAACGACGGCAGGTTCTGGTTCTCGCTGCCCAGACCGTAGCTCACCCACGACCCGAGGCTCGGCCGCCCGGGCTGCTGGCTGCCGGTTTGGATGAAAGTGATCGCGGGATCGTGGTTGATGGCATCAGTATTCATACTCTTGATGATCGTGATTTCATCGACGATCTTCGCGGTATGAGGAAGAAGCTCGCTGAGCCAGGCCCCTGTCTGGCCGTGCTGGCTGAACTTGAAGAGCGAGTTTACGACCGGGAAAGAACTCTGGCCCGAAGTCATTCCGGTTATCCGTTGGCCCATTCGCACCGACCCCGGAAGCTCCGTTGCGTGGTAGCGTTGGAGCTTGGGTTTGTAGTCAAACAAGTCCATCTGTGAAGGGGCGCCCGACTGATGAAGAAAGATCACCCGTTTGGCTTTTGGGGCGAAGTGCGGAAGACCAGCAAGTCCGCCAGTCGATGGACCTTTGCCTGATTGAGTATCGGCGAGCCCGATTGGCTTGAGCATCGAAGCGAGAGCGGCGACCCCGATGCCGCGGCTCGCAAGTCCAAAGAGCTGGCGTCTGGTTAAGATCAGCTCAAGTTCTCGCTGGAGGTCCATGCTGGCTGTTACTCCTTGGTGATCGTCTCGTCCAGATTCAGTATCGCGCTCGCCACAATAGTCCACGCGGCGAGCTCGGATGCATCGAGCTTCGAATCCCATTTCGACTCGCCGACACCAAGCAAATCGACGGAGGCTTTTTTGTCGGCCCGGTAATGAGCAATTCCTCGCTGAAAAAGATCGCGTAGCAATTGAGCCTCTTTAGCGGACGGCATTCTCGCGGTCGCATGGCGGAAGGCAAAGGCGATTCGGCTCGCGACATTCTTTCCGCCTTCGGTCATCGCGCGCTGCGCCAGCCATCGCGCCGATTCGATATAGGTCGGATCATTCATCAACACCAGCGCCTGCAATGGAGTGTTGGTCAACGCGCGACGAGCCGTGCACTTCTCGCGGTCAGGCGCGTCGAAGGTTGTAAGCTGAGGTGGCGGAACGGTGCGCTTCCAGAATGTGTACATGCTTCGCCGGTAGAGGTCTTTATTTGTGCTGGGAGTGAACGACTGCGCCGAGAACCCGTCGCCGAACGCAAGCTCGTCCCAGAGACCTTGCGGTTGATAGGGGAAAACGCTTGGGCCGCCGATTTCCTTATTAAGCAGGCCGCTCACTGCGAGGGCATTGTCACGGACGGTCTCCGCCGGCAGTCGCATTCGCGGTCCGCGCGCCAGCAGCCGGTTCTCGGGATCCCTTTCCAGCAGAACGGGCGTGATCCTCGACGATTGGCGATATGTTGCCGATGTTACAATCAATCGTTGTATAGCTTTCACATCCCATCCGATTCGTATGAACTCAGTTGCCAGCCAGTCGAGCAGTTCGGGATTAACCGGCGGCTCGCCCTGGACGCCAAAATTCTCTGAGGTCTTGACGATGCCCAGACCGAAGTACATTTGCCAATAGCGGTTAACGGCGACCCGCGCTGTAAGCGGATGCGCTGGTGACACCAGCCACCTGGCCAGCCCGAGACGATTGGCGGGCGCGTCTTGGGGGAGGGGTGAAAGCACCGCCGGAACGCCCGGCGAAACCTTCTCGGTCTGGTTGCGATAATCGCCGCGGCCGAGGATGAATGTCTCACGCGGCTTCTCCATTTCGGACATCACCATGACGGTGGGGATCGACTTGTCGAGAGACTCTTTTTCCTTCCTGAGATTCTTCAATTCCGCGTAAAGTGTCTGTAGGGAATCGGGCGCCGCGTAAGTGAGGAAGTAATCGCGAACACGGCCGATCTCGTCTCTCGTTCTTTTGCCTGAAACGCCTGACAGGATTGTACGAATCGGGTAGTGAATTGCGAGTTGCTCTACCTCGGAGCCATCCAGTGCGCGGTCGTACAATCGCAGATCATCGATACCGCCCTTGAACGGCTTGCCGAGCGTCTTGTTGCCGATCTGCAGCTCGGCATCGGTCTTGATCATTCCTGAAAGACTATCCTGCAAGACTTCAGTCTGGTGGCGCTTCCCGTTGATGTAGAGCTGCAAACCGGCGGCCTTGCCTGAGCCGTCATAAGTGAGCGCGAGGTGATACCAGTTATCAAGATGAAGCTTGTTTGTCGTGCGTATCTGTATCGCGCTGTCAGGCCAGTGCGAAGTCACCCTGATTGTCAGTTGCGCCGCGCGTCTCTGAATGCCGACAAGTTCGAGGTCGTCGAACAGAAACTCGTATCCGCGTCGGGACTCCGGATTATCGATCTTCTGCAAAGCAGACATCGGTGTATTGCCGCCTCCGCGCATCCATACCGCGAGGGTGAAAGGGTCTGAACGCTCGAACGCCCCGACGTTACCGAAGCTCACCTGTGAATCGCCGTCGAAGTTAACGGCCCGTCCGACCTGTCCGGAGCCGAATGTCGGATCGCCGCCGACAGTTCGCCCGTTCTGGCAGCGGCCCGACACATCCGAAAAGCTACCATCGAGTTCGAAGTGAGCGCTGAGCCCATTTCGGGGAGACGCGGCGATCTTGCCGGCCAGCGACTTCTCCCACTTCTCCTGCACCTGAGTGACTTCCTTCTCAGAGAGCCTATCCTCGTCGATCTTTATTGACCTTGCCAGATCGTCGAGCCTGGTCTGCTGCTCCTTGGATGGCAGCGGCAGGAAAGGTTTTGCATTGCCTGTTCTTCCGTCGAGTCCCTCCTCCGGAACCGAGTTGAAGAAAGCGAAGAATTGATAAAACTCCTTCTGGGTGATCGGGTCGTACTTGTGGCTGTGACACCGAGCGCACCCTAATGTTGTAGCCATCCAGACATTTGAGGTCGTCTCGACGCGGTCGACCACATACTCAACCTGATACTCTTCAGGGATTGCCCCTCCCTCGAAATTGATCATGTGGTTTCGGTTGAATCCCGAGGCTATTTTCTGTTCGGTGGTTGCGCCGGGCAGCAAATCGCCGGCCAGTTGCTCGATCGTGAACTGGTCGAACGGCAGGTTGCGATTGAACGCATCGATCACCCAGTCGCGCCACCGCCACATATCCCGGTGGCTGTCGATGTGGTAGCCATGAGTGTCGGCGTAGCGGGCAAGGTCAAGCCACTGCATCGCCATGCGCTCGCCGTAGTGCCGAGAGCCGAGCAGCTGATCCACGCGCTTCTCATATGCGTCGGGTGAATCGTCTTTTAGAAACGAACCGATTTCTTCAGGCGTCGGCGGCAATCCGGTCAAATCGAGAGTCACCCGGCGAAGCAATGTAACTTTGTCGGCGGCGGGTGAAGGCTTGAGCCCTTCCCGTTCGAGGCGCGCGAGGACAAAGTTGTCGATCGCATTGCGTACCCACGAAGGAGTCATCACTGCCGGTTGTTCGGGACGTTTCGGGGGCAGATACGCCCAATGTGTCTCCCATCTCGCGCCCTCCTCTATCCATCGTCGCAAAAGATCGATCTGCCTGGTGCTAAGCGTTCGCCCCGAGTCGATGGGCGGCATGCGCGATTCGGGTTCCGCAGCGGTGATGCGTTTGATCAACCGGCTGCCTTTAGCGTCACCCGGAACGATGACTCCGGCTTTGCCAAACGCGCCATCTTTGGTATCGAATCTAAGGCCGGCCTTTCGTTGGGTTGGATCCGGGCCGTGACAGGCGAAACAGGTGTCGGACAGAATCGGGCTAATGTCGCGGTTGAAGTCGATGGGGGCGGTTGTTTGACGCTTCTGGTCCTGGGCAAAGACTGCTGCCGCCAGCACCACTCCGACAAATAGAATTGACAGTCTGCTCCTCACATCAGCACCTCTGTCCGGAAAAGATGAATGGCTGTTGCGAGACCATCGACGCTGATTCCGCTCTTTTTGAACTCTCTCCGACTTTGCGCCACAGTATACCACCTTCTCGTTTAACCGCGAGCGGCTGTTTACGTTCGGTAATGGGTAATGTTGCCGCACCTGAGCGCCGCCAAGTTTAGCATCAGAACAGAGGGTAACCTCGTAGCGGTGTTCTCTCTATAGCCGACGCGTCGGTGCCGGGCAACCGATAATTGTCGAAAATTAACGAAAATGCTAAACTGCGCGCCGTGGCATCGTGCAGCGTAACATATCTCGATACGGAGGGCCTGCGACACACCGTCGAGGTCGAGGCTGAGAGCCTGTACGAAGCGGCGGTCCTGGCGATTCGAACCTTCAGGCAGCACGACTGCGAGCCTGGATCAGCCTCGCGGCTGGACATCGAAGTCAGAAGTTCCGTCACCCACAGCATCACTCCTAGCCGTGTTCACGAGTGGTTGAACGGAGGTTCGAAGAATCCGCGCGAAGCGGTAATGAAAGAGAAACTCCGCGCCCTGCTCTAATCCGGGGGTAGGGGTCAGGCTTGAAATTATTGACATTTGAAAATTCGACAAGAAAGGCGGTGCTAAATCATGGCCAGAAAACCAAGGATCGAAATCGAGGGAGGGCTATACCACGTCATGTCTCGTGGCAACAATCGCAGGAAAACATTCCGATGTCACGATGACTTTATCAGGTTCACTACCATTCTCTCGCAGCAGAAGTTGAAGCTGCCCTTTTACCTTTATGCCTACTGCCTGATGCCAAACCATGTGCATCTCCTGATCGAGATGCAGGAGGCGCTGATTAGCCGAATAATGCAACGGCTCCTAACGAGCTACAGCCAGTACCACAACCGAAAGTACAGAAAAACAGGTCATCTCTTTCAGGGACGCTACAAGTCAATCCTCTGCCAAACAGATTGCTATCTTGCCGAACTCGTTCGGTACATCCACTTGAATCCGGTGCGAGCCGGAATCGTCAAACGCCCGGAGGATTATGAATACAGCGGTCATCGTGCGTATCTTGGTTTGGACAAGACAGGGCTGGTCGATGCCGAAGCAGTGCTGCGCCACTTCGGCGCGAACAGGAAGCTCGCAGTCGAGACTTACATTCGATTCGTGGAAGCGAGGTTGGCTGAGAAGAGTCAAGACCAATACTATCGTGCGTCGGAAGGTCGGCTGTTGGGAGATGAGGAGTTTCTAAGCGAGATCAAGCACCGGGTAGGCGAACACAAACAAGTGCGAAAGGAACCCGGGCACACGAGCATTGAAGACTTGTTAAGTGCGGCAGAGAGGTCCAGCGGGTTAAGCCGGCACGAATTCTGTAGCAAGAGCAAGAACCGTAAAACCGTCGCGGTGAAGGAAGCGATCATTGCGATAGGACGGGAGAACGGGATCGCAAATCGTGTGCTTGCTGAGGCACTAGGCTTAGATCCTTCAGCAATAACGAAAAGAGCTGGGGCCGCTCAATCACGAGCCGCGGAACCGTTTGCAATGATCGAGCTTCGTAAGCAGCTGACACGAAAACCGGGTCGATAGTTCAAATGTCACAAATGTCAAGCCTGACCCCTTTTTTGGTGCTGGGCGTCGCGTGACAGATCGTAGGTTGCGCTTCAGCGTACCTGGCCTGGCCCTAAAACTCGGCCACACCCTGGCCCTAAAACTCAGCACCACCCTGGCCCTAAGACTCAGCACACCATTTAGGCGCTGTCTGCCGGCGCAGAGCTCCTCGCAGGGCCTTCGAACTCGTTGTATAATCGACGTTTGATATCCGGCGCCTCAGGGTGCTCGTAGAGGGGATCACTGACAAATGAACTCGGAAACTGCCTCCGGCGAGACACCGGTCGAATCGTCTACCCGGTCTAATTTTATTCGCGATACCATTATCGAGGACCTCAAGAGCGGAAAGCATGGAGGGCGAGTCCAGACTCGCTTTCCGCCCGAGCCCAACGGGTATCTGCACATCGGGCACGCTAAAGCAATCTATCTCGATTTCGGGCTGGCGGCGGAGTTTGGCGGCAAGTGCAATCTTCGATTTGACGACACGAATCCTTCAAAGGAAGAAACCGAATACGTCGATTCAATCCAGGAAGATGTGCGTTGGCTGGGATTCGAATGGGATGCGCTGTTCTATGCCTCCGATTATTTCGCGCAGCTCTATGATTGGGCGGTTCAGTTGATCAAAGCGGGAAAGGCTTATGTTTGTGACCTCAGTGCGGCCGAGATTCGCGAGTACCGAGGCACGCTGACTGAGCCCGGCAAAGATAGCCCGTATCGAACCCGCTCCATCGAAGATAACCTCGACCTGTTCGCGCGAATGAAGAACGGCGAATTCGCCGATGGATCCCGGACGCTGCGCGCCAAGATTGACATGTCATCCCCGAACCTGAATATGCGCGATCCGGTGATGTATCGGATTCTTCACATGGAACACCACCGAACCGGCAATGAATGGTGCATCTACCCGATGTATGACTACGCGCACGGTCAGTCCGATTCGATTGAGAACGTTACGCACTCGATCTGCACCTTGGAATTCGAAAACAACCGTCCGTTGTACAACTGGTTTATCGAGCAACTCGGGATTTTTCCGTCGCAGCAGTTTGAGTTCGACCGGCTCAACATCACCTACACGCTGCTGAGCAAACGGAAGCTTCTGGCGCTGGTACAGGAAGGGTACGTTAAAGGTTGGGATGATCCGCGTATGCCCACGCTGAGCGGGATGCGTCGGCGCGGGTATACACCCGAAGCCATCAGGAGCTTCTGCGCAAATCTGAGCGTCTCCAAAACAAACAACACCGTTCAGTTGTCGGCTCTCGAGTACAGCGTCCGCGAGGACCTGAACAAGCATGCGGCTCGAGTGATGGCGGTGCTGCGGCCGCTCCGGGTGGTTATAGACAACTATCCGGATGATCTGGTCGAAGAGATGGACGCCGTCAACAATCCCGAAGATGAGAGCATGGGCACCCGCAAGGTTCCGTTCTCTAAGACCCTCTACATCGAGCAGGACGATTTTCGCGAGGACCCGCCAAAGGGGTTCTTCCGTCTCGCCCCGGGCCGTGAAGTCCGTCTGCGCTATGGCTATCTGATGACCTGCAACAGTGTAATCAAAGATGCCGACGGAAACATCGTAGAGCTGCATTGCAGTTACGACCCGGCTACGCGGGGCGGCAATACCCCCGACGGGCGCAAGGTCAAATCGACGATTCACTGGGTCTCTGCAGCGCGCGCCGCCGACGCCGAGGTCCGTCTCTATGACAACCTCTTTACCAAGGAAGATCCGGGTGAGGTCGAGGAAGGTCAGGACGTAACCTCAAATCTTAATCCGAATTCTTTAGAGGTGCTGAAGGGGTGCAAGGTCGAGCCGAGCTTGCGGGACGCCGCGGTTGGAGCGCGGTATCAGTTCGAACGACTGGGCTACTTTTGCGTTGATTCCGATTCGGAATCAGGAAAGCTGATATTTAACAGAACGATCGGTCTGCGTGATACCTGGTCAAAAATCGAGCGCCGCGATAAGAAGTGAACGCGGGAAGTCTCAAGACCTCTACGAACCTGCTTCAAGTTCAACCTGGAACACTCAGCAACGCGCCCAACAGACACCACTCGGCTAAGGCTGGTGGCCTCTGTGGGGGTGTGCGTGTCCTACAAGCATTCAGTCTCCGTGGTTGAGCCAACTTTGCGACCGCGATGGTCTTGGGTTGTATCTCCCGGCATTTCAACGCCTAGCGACTTTGTGCACCAAAGAGTGTGAAATCCGCGGGTGGCATCCTCCTTGCGTTTCACAGTGGAGTGCAACAGAGAATAGCGACAACCCTGGCGGCAGTCGTCGGCGGGCAACTACTTGTGGGCCTGACGTTCTTGCCCATTTCTTCTCTTGCTGAATCTGGTTTCCTGGTTCAGAGGCAGCAATCTGAAAAGGCTCAGACCGCGAGCCCCAATCCAACAGTCAAGTCCTTTGAGAAACGGGTCAAGAAATATGTCAGCCTGCGCGAAGGTCTGGAACGGAAACTCCCCACTCTCTCGAAGGAGGCCAAACCGGAGGAAATAGAAGCGCACAAAAAAGCCTTCGAAGACTTGGTGAGAAACGCGCGAGCAGCCGCGAAGCCGGGAGATGTTCTTACCTCGGACATCGCTGGTTACATGCGCAACACGATCAGAGTGGAGTTCAAAGGAACCGACAGGAAGGAGCTGCGCGAAACGGTGCTGGAGGCGGATACCAAAGGCGTTCCGCTTCGAGTCAACTATCCTTATCCCGAGACAAAGGAACTGGCACAGGTTCCGCCTACCCTGTTGTTGAAACTTCCGCAGCTGCCGAAGCAGGTGAAGTACCGCTTTGTCGGCAGGCATCTGTTATTGGTTGATCGAGAGAATGGTTTGATCATTGACTTTATGAAGAACGCTCTTCCGTGAGAAAAGCGGAGCAGGAGGTTCCGTATGAAACGCATAGTTGCTTCGGCGATGACCATTGCTTTATTGGCTTGTAGCGCCCTGTGGAGAACGTCCGTTGCCAGAAGACATCGGCTGCCACGAACGAGACCCTGAAAGTCAGTCTACCGACAAAAAAGGACTCGGTTCGATTTGCGATTATCGGGGATACGGGTTCAGGAACCGATAAGCAACAACAGGTTGCCGATATGATGGTGCGTTACAAGCAGGTTTTCCCTTTCGAGTTTGTACTGATGATGGGCGACAACCTCTACGGCGGCGACAGCGCAAAGGACTATGACAAAAAATTCGAAAGCGTCTATAAGGTGCTGCTGGACGAAAAATTGAAGTTTTACGCCACTCTGGGAAACCACGACGAAGCCAACCAGCGACTCTACGATCATTTCAACATGAACGGCAAAGAGTACTACAGCTTCAAGAAAGGCAACGTCACTTTTTTCGCGCTTAATAGTAACTACATGGACAAAAAGCAGGTCGATTGGCTGGAGGACGAACTAGCGAAGAGTAAATCCGAATGGAAGATATGTTTTTTTCATCATCCTCCTTACTCATCGGGCAAAGCCCATGGTCCGGACGAACAGCTGCGGCAGGTCGTAGAGCCGATATTCGTAAAGCACGGAGTCGATGTTGTATTTACCGGTCACGAGCACTTCTATGAGCGACTAAAACCGCAAAAGGGTGTTTACTATTTCATCTCCGGGGCAGGCGGCAAACTGAGAGCCGGCGGCGTAGGAACATCGTCACTCAGCGCGAAGTCTTTCGATCAGGACATGCATTTCATGCTCATAGAAATCATCGACGATAAGTTGTACTTCGAAGTTATTTCGCGCACCGGCAAGACTGTTGATTCAGGAACCATCAGCAACCAGCGAGCGAAGAACGGCGTGGCCCCAATGTAGGACGTAGCATAGACTTTAATCTGTGCCTGGACTTTAGTCTGTGCCTGGCGGTTGTTCTTTAGCGAAGTTACCGGGCCCAGACTAAAGTCTAAAGTCTATGCTACCCTTGCCGATCTGGCGCGATTCAACAGCTCGGGTGAACTCATCTGGCGGCAGTATTCCTCAAAGCTCGATCGCGGGCCTCTCCACCGAAGATCATCGACCGTATCAAACACCGGAATATCTACTCGCAACGTCGCCAGCGTGCGAAACAAAAGGGCGTCGCTCCAGGAACCGAATAGCGTTGTTGCAAGGCGCTGAGCGCTCCGGATCGATGGATGCCATTCTCGCCAATCTTTCGGAATACCCTCGAGGTGCTCATACCTGGATAGGATCAACGCGGCAGTCTTCGCTCCCCATCCCGGCACGCCCGGGAATCCGTCGGCGCTGTCGCCAACCACTGCCAGGTAGTCCGGAATTGATTCAGGCTTCACCCCAAACTTGGCGATCACCCCGGCCTCGTCCCGCACTGCGTCGCGCCTGCGATCCAGTTGAACGATTCGGTCTCCGGCGACGCATTGGCTGAGATCCTTATCCGGGGTGCAAATGATTACCTGGCGCACGCGTTCGTCCAGTGTCGCCCTCGCCGCAGCGGCAGCAAGCGCATCATCTGCTTCGAATTCGACCATTGCCCACACCACTACACCCATCGCCTCAAGCGCCTCTTCGAGAATCGGAAACTGCGAGAGCAGTTCCGGAGGCACACCTTCGCCGGTCTTGTATCCGTGATACAGATCATTCCGAAACGACTCGATGACATGATCTGTGGCGACCCCGATGTGAGTCGCGCCGTGTTCGAGCATGTACAAGACCGAATTCAAAACGCCGCGCACTGCGCCAACTTCCTGCCCGTTCAAACCGGCAGCAGGCGGCACCGCGAAAAAATGCCGAAACAGTTCATAAGTCCCGTCTATTAAGTGAACATCCATAAGACCTCGAAGTGGAGTTAGCAATTTAGATTAGTTTGCGCCGCCGGACTAGCTGATTCCGCTAAGCGTTCTGATTCCCTTGAACTCTGAACTCTGAATTCCGGCTCACCGCATCGGATCATAACTCATACCCAGAGTTAGTATCTTCTGCAACAATGCTTCGTACTTGACGCCGCAATGTTCTGCCGAATCGGCGAAGTCTTCGTTATGGGCGATCTGCGGGTTGGGGTTGACTTCAAGCAGGTATATTCGCCCTTCCTCGGTAAGCCGATAGTCGATTCTCGCATATCCGCTCAGACCGAGAATGCGGTAGACTCGTTTTGAGAGCCGCTCGAACTCTTTTCTGGTTTGTTCCTCAATCTTAGCGGGCTGCGTTACAAGACCGACCTTCTTTTGATACTCGACATCCCATTTGACTTTGCCGGTCGCTATGTTCGGAGCGCCTTCCGGCAGATTGGGCATTAATAGCTCCCATGGCGTGTATGCCTGTAGCCTGTTGTTTCCAATGACGCCGACATATATTTCGCGGCCCTCGATATACTCTTCAGCGATAGCGGCGTTTTCGTTCTGGCGGTGAATAAAACTGACGCGCTCTTTGAGCTTCTGTTCATCGCGCACGATCGACGCCTGGGCTATTCCGACGGAACCTTCATCGATCAGTGATTTCACGAACAGGGGGAACTTCAATCGAGCAGGACGCTTCACGCTGCGGTTCAATGGAAAGACCGCGAAGCGGGGGACGTGGATGCGGTGATAAGTAAGAATCTTATTTGCCAGAGCCTTGTCGTGGGTCAGAGTCAATCCGCGAGGGTTGCACCCCGTATACTTTTGTTTTGTCAGTTCCAGATAGCTGACCACATGCTGGTCAAAGAGCGGATAGCCGTCAAATTCCTCGAGAAGATTGAATGACACGTGCGGTCGATGTTCTTCGATGGCCTCGCGGATCGCGCCCAGCTCGCCCCCAACCGCGACTGGCCGCACTTCGTGTCCCATCTTGCGCAGCGTAGAGACTACGTCATACTCGGTGCGCCACTCCTCCTTCTCTTTCGCTTCGACGCCTTCGAGAGTGTCGGGCGGCACCAGGTCTTCACGTACCAGGGCAATGACCCGAAGCTTTTTCTTGGGCTGATACTTCACAGCGCAATCCTGTGATAGCCGGAGTGAATACCGCTCATCGTCTGTACCGTCAACGATACCAGCACCTTTTGCAGCGCAATAGTGGGTGTCAGGTTTAAGCGCAGGTTCAGCTCCCTGCAACGGTTGATCATATGCGACAGCATCTGATTGATGGCGTATTGATGTGCCCCTGTTGCCTCTGAGACTTCGTTGCAGAGCGTTCGGCGATGGCGAAGAAGGAAAGAAGCCGCAGCGGTATCGGAATGGTTGCCGCGCCCCGGAGA
>Ga0114129_10011153_pt1 | contig 12808 bp, 13 predicted proteins | sample RhiMetdeltSRZDD1_FD_80071 | JGI IMG/M metagenome (GOLD analysis project Ga0114129, IMG submission 80071) | Populus rhizosphere microbial communities from Tennessee, USA - Rhizosphere MetaG P. deltoides SRZDD1 (version 2) (version 2) | ecosystem: Host-associated > Plants > Roots > Rhizosphere >...
AACAGCGTGCTCTCGACCAGCTCCTTCGGGATGGCGGCGAGATTGACCGGCACGAACGCGCTCTTGGCATCGCCGGATTCGCGGTGGATGAGGCGCGCGAGCAGCTCCTTGCCGGTGCCGCTCTCGCCGAGGATCAGCACGGTCGCCGAGAGCTTTGCAATCTTGTGGACGAGCTCGACGATGTCGCGCGTCGCGCGGCTCGGCCCGACGATGAACTCGCGCTCGGTGTGCTCGGCGACCTCGGCGCTGAGCCGTAGCACGTGGCGGCTCAGGTCCTGCCGTTCGCTCGCGTTCTTCACGAGCGTCCGGACCCCCTCGATGTCGAAGTCCTTCGAGAGATAGTGGTAGGCGCCGTGGCGCATCGCCTCGACCGCGGTGTCGAGCTCCTTGAGCGCCGAGATGACGATCACCTCGATGTAGGAGTAGTTCTCCTTGACGATCTTGAGGACCTCGAAGCCGTTGATGCCCGGCAGGCGCACGTCGAGCATCATGAGGTCGACGTTCTCCTTCTCCATGATCTGGAGCGCGGCCTCCCCGGTCGCCGCTTTCAGCAGGCGGAAGTCGCGCCGGAGGACCGCCGACAGCGTGTCACGCATCCCCTCGTCGTCATCGACGATGAGGACGGTTTTGCGACGCTCGGGCATCCGGGCCGCGAGTATAGCGCGGCTCCTTGACACTTCCGAATTTCCTTCGATAACGTGAGGCTTGGACCAGCGTGTGATCCCCGTCCTCTTGTTCCTCACTGGCGCCTCGATCGTGGTTGCGCTGTTCGCGCTCGCTCAGGCGCGGCGCACCGCCAGGCGCCTCGAGCAACTCACACAAAACTACTGGGAGCTGAAGTACGAGAACGGCGAATTGCGCGTTCAGCTTCAGCGGCTCACCGGCGAGTCGACCCCGCAGCCGCCTGAGAATGCGGCTGCGCGAGGGCGAGACTCGTTCGTTCCGCTCGCCTCGTTGAAGCGATAAGGAATCTTCGTGCCCAACTCCTACGACGTGGTGATCATCGGCGCCGGTACCGGTGGGTACGTCGCCGCAATCCGCTGCGCGCAACTCGGGAAAAAAGTTGCCGTTGTCGAGAAGCAGAAATCGCTCGGGGGCACCTGCCTGATTTGGGGCTGCATCCCGACGAAGGCGCTGCTCGAGCACGCGCACGCGCTGAAGGTGATCCGCGACGCGAAGGAGTGGGGCGTCACGATCCCTTCCGCGGCGCCTGCCATCGACATGAACCAGGTCCAGTCGCGCAAGGACCGCATCGTCAACGGGCTCACCAGGGGAGTCGAGTTCCTTTTCAAGAAGAACAAGATCGACTGGATCAAAGGCACGGCCCGTCTGGCGGGGAAGGGGAACGTCGAAATCGTCGAGGGCGAGAAGCAAACGCTCGAGGCGAAGGAGATCGTCATCGCGACGGGTTCATCGGCGCGCAGCGTGCCCGGCATCGAGATCGATCACGCGCGGATCATCACGAGCGACGAGGCAATCGGGCTGAAGGAGGTGCCGAAGACGCTCGTCATCATGGGCAGCGGTGCGGTCGGCGTCGAGTTCGCGTCGATTTACCGCCGCTTCGGCAGCGAGGTGACCGTCATCGAGCTGCTGCCGCGCCTCGTGCCGCTCGAGGACGAAGCGATCTCGGCGGAGCTCGAGAAGTCGTTCAAGAAGCAGGGCATCAAGTCGCTCACCGGGACGAAGGTGACGAAGGCCGTTGCCGGCGCCGGTGGCGTGGACATCGAGGCACAGACGTCCGACGGACAGAGTCAGAAGCTGAAGGCGGATCTTCTTCTCGTCGCAACGGGCCGCGGCCCGGTGACGACCGGCCTTGGTGCCGAGCAGGCCGGCATCGCGATGGAGAAGGGTTACATCAAGGTCGACGATCTGTACCGGACGTCGGTGCCGAATATTTCCGCAATCGGCGACGTCATCACGCTCGGCACGGGCGCGCACCCGCAGCTCGCGCATGTGTCGTCGGCCGAGGGGATCCTCGTCGCCGAACGCCTTGCGGGACACGACGTGCGTCCCATCAACTACGACCACGTGCCGAGCTGCACGTATTGCGATCCCGAGATTGGCAGTGTGGGGCTGACCGAGGCCGAGGCCAGGCAGAAGGGGTACGACGTGCGCGTCGGCTCGTTCCCGTTCGGCGTGCTCGGCCGTGCGAAGATGGCGGGCGAAGGCGAGGGGTTCGTGAAGATCGTCGCCGACAAGAAGTACGACGAGATTCTGGGCGTCCACATGATTGGGCCGCGCTCGACCGAGCTGGTTGCGGAGGCGGTGCTCGCGCTCCGGCTGGAATGCACGGTGGAAGAGCTCATCAAGACGATCCACGCGCATCCGACGTTCTCCGAGGCCGTCGGCGAAGCCGCGCACGCCACGCACGGAGCCGCGATACATTTGTGATTGGAGGAATATGCCGACTCCAGTCGTGATGCCCCAGATGGGGGAATCGATTGCGGAAGGGACGATCGTCCGGTGGATCAAGAAGGTCGGCGATCAGGTCGAACGTGACGAGCCGCTCTTCGAGATCTCGACGGACAAGGTGGACGCGGAGATTCCGTCGCCCGCCGCCGGCGTCCTCACCGATATCAAGGTTCGCGAAGGCGAAACCGTCGGCGTCAACACTGTTGTCGCAACGATCGGCCAGGCCAACGAAGTGAGTAGGCCGGGTCCCGCCGAGGGTGGCGCGAGCCGAGGCGGACCCGGCGCGCCAGGCGGACCCGCCGCGCCGGGCGCGTCCGGCGGACCCGCCGCGAAACAGCAGGCCGACGGGCAGTCCACGCCGGCGCCAACGCCCGCCGACAAGACCGTCTCGTCGATCACGCCCGAGCGGCCGTCCGGCAACGGGCGCCGCCGCTCGTCGCCGCTCGTTCGCCGCATCGCGAAGGATCACAACGTCGACATCGCGCAGGTCTCCGGTTCCGGCATCGGTGGCCGCGTCACCAAGCACGACATCCTCGACTATTTGGAGGAGGGCCGGCTGAAGCCGGCCCCTACGACGGCGGCCCCTACGCCGGCCCCTATGACAACGGTCCCTACGCCGGCCCCTACGCGTGGACCGGCGGCCCCTGCGACGACTGCCCCTGCACCCGGCTCTCCTGGACCGGTGCAGGCGCGCGCGCCGCAGGTCGCCAGGCCCGCGGGCGCCGATCGTGTCGAGAAGATGTCGGTGATGCGGAAGAAGATCGCCGAGCACATGATCCTGAGCCACCGCACGTCGGCTCACGTGTATTCGGTCTTCCACGTGAACTTTTCGACCGTCGAAAAGCTGCGGCAGGACAAGAAGGCGGAATACGAACAGCGGGGCGCGAAGCTCACCTACATGGCGTTCATCGCGCGGGCGATCGCCGGCGCGCTGAGCCGGCATCCCGTCATCAACGCGTCGATCGACGGCGAGAACGTGGTGTACAGGAAGGACATCAACCTGGGCATCGCGGTCGCGCTGGACGAGGGGTTGATCGTGCCGGTCGTCAAGAACGCGGACGAGAAGAACCTGCTCGGCCTGAGCCGGGCTATCGCCGACGTCGCGGAGCGCGCGCGTTCGAAGCGCCTGAACCCCGACGAGGTACACGGCGGCACCTTCACCATCACGAACCCGGGGCAGTTCGGCGCGCAGTTCGGCATGCCGATCATCAATCAGCCGCAGGTGGCCATCCTCGGCGTCGGCACCATCGAGAAACGGCCCGTGGTCATCAACGACGCGATTGGCATCAGAACAATGGCGTACCTCACGCTCGGCTACGACCATCGCCTCGTTGACGGCGCGGTGGCGGACCAGTTCATGGCCGACGTGAAGGAACAGCTGGAGTGCTTTGACCCCAGCGACTGCTAAGGCCTGTCCGCCGGGGTTGTCTGCGGACGCGGACACGCTGGAAGTCCGGCGCCTCGGGGTCGTTCCGTACGCCGAAGCGCTGGAGATGCAGAAGGCGCTCGTCGAGGAGCGCCGCGCCGGCCGCGTGCCGAACCTGCTGCTTCTTCTCCAGCATCCCCCCGTGATCACGCTCGGCGTGCGTGGCGGCAGCCGATCGAACATCACCGCGAGCGGCGCGCTGCTCGCGAGCCGGGGCATCGAAGTTCACGATACCGGCCGCGGTGGCGACGTGACGTATCACGGGCCGGGGCAGATCGTCGGTTACCCGATTCTCGACCTCCGTCCCGATCGCTGCGACGTTCACAAGTACGTCAGGGATCTCGAGGACGTGATGATCCGCGTGTGCGCGGACTACGGCGTGACAGCGGGCCGGATCGACGGACTGTCAGGGGCGTGGGTGGGCTCCGACAAGATCGGGGCAATCGGCGTCCGCATTTCCCGATGGATCACGAGCCACGGCTTCGCGTTCAACGTGAACACGAAGCTCGACGACTTTCAGCTGATCGTTCCATGCGGCATCGCCGACCGCGGCGTGACCTCGCTGCAGAAGCTGACCGGTCGCGCGCTGTCAGTCGAGGACGTCGAAGGCCGGATCACGCATCGGTTCGCGGAGGTGTTCGCGAATATGTGAGCGCGGTGTCCTGCACGCCGCGACCCGCCACCGCCGTCACCTCGATTCGCACGTTGTTCCAGGTCACAGCGTCGCCGACCGCAGCCGGGCGCCCGAGCAGCGCGAGCACGAGGCCGCTGATCGTCTGAACCTCTGGATGCTCGAGCGACCGGCCGATCGCGTCGCCCGCATCCTTCAGCCGCACCGTTCCTCGAACGAGCAGCCTTCCCGACGGCTCGCGCCAGATCGGCGTGCGTCCGCGTCCCTCGTCTATCTCGCCGACGACCTCCTCGAACAGATCCTCGATCGTGACGATGCCGGCGGTGCCGCCGTGTTCGTCCATGACCACCGCCATCTGCGCGCGGCTGCGGCGCATCGCGCTCAGCACTTCATCCAGCGCCATCGTCGTCGGGATGAACGGGACGCGTCGCGCGTCGGCGGCCATCACCGGCTGGTTCGCGACGATGTGGCGCAGCACGTCCTTGATGTGGATGCTGCCGACGATGTTGTCGGGATCGCCGTCGTGAACGGGAAAGCGTGTGTGCGGCCGCGCGCGGACGATTGCCCGCAGGTGGTCGGCCGTGTTCCCGATGCGGACGGCGACGAGGTTCACACGCGGCACCATGACCTGTCCCGCGGTCATGTCTCCGAACTCGAACAGCTCGCGGAGAATCCGCCCCGACTCGCCGCGCAGCAACCCGCGCTCCTGGCTCTCCTGGATGATCAGCTGCAGCTCCTCGGTCGTGTGGTACTTCTCCTCCTCCGCGACGTCACCGGCCACGCCGGCGGCTCGAAGCACCGCGTTGCGGACGCCGTTGAGCGCCTTCACCAGCGGAAGGACGGGTATCTGCAGCGCCTCGATGATTGGTGACACCCAGAGCGCCGTCCGCGTCGCCCCCTGCAGCGCCAGCGTCTTGGGCACCATCTCGCCGAGGACGATGTGGACGTAGGTCAGCACCGCCACCGCGATCACGCTCGCGATCGTGTGTGCGGTAATCCAGCCGGCGATCGTGAACGGACCGAACCCCCCTTCGATCCACCGGGCAACGGTGTGCTCGCCGTACATGCCGAGGCCGAGGCTCGCGAGCGACACACCAATCTGCGTCGTTGCGATGAACCGGTCGCGGCGGTGAACGTTGTCGATAATCGCGACCACCCGGCGTGCGCGGTAGCTTCCTTTCTCGGCCAGGTGCTCGAGGCTCGCGCGCGGGGCGCCGACGATGGCGAACTCCGCCGCGACGAACAGCCCGTTCGCGACGACGAACAGCAGGATGAGCGCGAGCGTGAACAGGACGCCGCTCATTCTTCACCCTCCTCGTCGGATTCGTCCTTCACGCGCCTCGCAACCGTGCTGACCAGTGCTCGGCGGCGGACGTCTTCCACCTCGAACTCGAAGTCGCCGATGACGACGCGTTCGCGCGGCGTGGGCAGGTGTCCGAGCGCTTCGGTCACGAATCCGTTGACGGTTGCCGCTTCGGTGTCCCACTTCGTGCCGAGGAACGTCGCGGCGTCTTCGACGGGCATCTGGCCTGGCAGCCTCACGCGTCCGTCGGGAAGCGATTCGGCGACCGGCTCGCCCGGCTTGAATTCATCGCCGACGTCGCCGAGCAGCTCCGAGAGCACGTCCTCGAGCGTGATGAGGCCGGCCGTTCCGCCGAACTCGTCGACCACCAGCGCCTGGTGCGTGCGCCGTTCCCGAAGATGGCGCAGCACGCGATCGACGGTGACGCTCTCGTGCACGCTCGCAATCGGGCGGATCACGCCCTCGAGCGTTTCGCGCGCCTGATCGCTCACCAGCCAGCGGACGAGATCTTTCGTGTGCAGCATGCCGACGATGTTGTCGATCGAGTCGCGGTAGACGGGCAGCCGCGAGTACGGGCTCTGCGCGACGATACGGATCACCTCGGGGAGCGGCGTGCTGATGTCGATCGCGGAGATCTCCGGTCGCGGCACCATCAGCTGCTTCGCCTGGCGCAGGTTCAGGCGGAGCGCGCGGCGGAGACGTCGATGCTCGTCGGGCTCGAGGAGTCCGCCGTCGCGGCTCTCGGCGATCAGCAGCTCGATCTCTTCCGGCGAGTGGATGTGGCGATGCGCCTTCGGCGGCGCGCCGACGAGGCGCCGCAGGACCAGGCCGGTGCCGTTCAGCCACGTGATGACGGGGCGATACAGCCACATCGACGGCGCCATGGGAATCACGGCGTAGAGCGCGGACTGCGTCGGGTATTGGAGTGCGAGCGCCTTCGGGACGAGCTCCGAGAAGATCACCTGCGCGATCGTCAGGAGGAGCAGGACGATGGCGATCGAGGTCGTCTCCGCGGTGCCCGGCTGCAGGCCGACGCCTGCGAGCAGCGGCGCCAGGGAGCCGGCGATGCTCGCCTGCGCGTACGCACCGAGGACGAGGCCCGAGACCGTGATGCCAATCTGGCAGGCGGCGATGTAGCGATCGAGCAGCGCCGGCTGTTCGAGGACGGGCATCAGCCAGCCGGCGAGGCGGTTGCCCTCTTCCGCGAGCTGGCGAATCCGGCTCCGGCGGGCGCTGACGGCGGCGAATTCGGCGGCCACGTAGACGGCGTTGACGAAGATCAGCGCCGCGACCACCAGGATGGCTGCGAGAACCAACGGCTTCTGTATTTTGCACGTATTGCAACGTTGAGTCGGCTCGTACACGAGTCGGAGTCGGATACGGCCTGTATGCGAGTCGGAGTCGGATGCGCCGCGTATCCGAGTCGGAGTCGCCAACGCGGTGTATCCGACTCCGACTCGCAAACCCCCGCCGGCGGGAATAAGACCGAATCGGTCGGTGTTCTACCTTTCTAAGAGGACGGATATGAACAGGACCGAGGATCGCCAGCTGGTTGCGAGGCTGCAGGCCCGCGACGAGAGCGCCGTGCATGAGCTGGCAGAGCGTTACGGCTCAAGGATTTACCAGCTGGCGCTGCGCCAGATGAAGAACCGCGAGGACGCCGAGGAAGTCACCCAGGACGTGCTGATGAAGGTTTACCGGAAGATCGGCGCGTTTCGCGGAGACTCGGCACTCTCCTCGTGGATTTACCGAATCACCTTCAACACCGCGATGTCCCGGCTGAGGACGTCCAAGCTGGCGCGTGCAGCTCAGCAGCACGAACCGAACCGCCAGGCCGAGGACGACAGCCTGCGGGCCGCCCGCCAGCCGGCGGACTGGTCGCAGATGCCCGACGAGGAACTGCTTCGCGCGCAGCTCCGCCGCGCCGTCGTCACGGCCATCCAGGAGCTCCCGGAGATCTACCGCGTGCCCGTCGTGCTGCGTGACATCGAGGGGCTGAGCACCGAGGAGGCGAGCACCCGGCTGCGCGTGAAGGACCAGACGCTCAAGTCGCGCCTGCACCGCGGCCGCCTGATGCTGCGCGAGCGGCTTCAGGCATTCACCACGGGCCTTACCTTGCACCGGCAGACGCCGGCGTTTTCGGGATAACCGCGGGGAGCGAGACTCGACGTCATCGCGTAGGACTTTTTTCCGCAGCGAGCCGGGCCGCGAACTCGAGCGCGAGCGTCGCGACCCGCGCCGTTCCCGTCTTGTCGATCTTCTGCCAGTCGTCCGTCGGACGATGGTAGTCCGGGTGAAAACCGGTGAAGAAATTCACCGCGGGAACGTGCGCGGCCAGAAACGAGGAGTCGTCACTTCGCCCCGCGCCCGGCCCCTCCTGCCGGATGTCGATGCCGCCGGTCGCCTTCGCGGCGGCCATCAGGTCGGTTCGCAGCGTCGTGTTGTCGAGCCCGCTGACGTCGACCGCGCCGCGTGACCGGCCAATCATGTCGAGATTGATCATGGCGACGGTGTCGCCCATCGAGACCGGCGGCGCCGCGACGTAGTGCGCCGAGCCAAGCAGACCGCGCTCCTCCCCGGCAAACGTGACGAAAATCAACGTGCGCGGGAAGCGGCCGCGGTCGGCTATCGCGGCCCGCGCGACCTCGATCACCGACGCGGTTCCCGACGCGTTGTCGTCGGCGCCGTTGTGAATCTCGCCTGCGCGTTCCGGCGTCATCGAGAGCCGGCCGCCGAGCCCGACGTGATCGTAGTGCGCGCCAATCACGATCGCTTCGTGAGCCTTCGCCGGATCCGATCCCGGGATCACGCCAACGACGTTGCGGACCGTCTTCCGGTTGTGTGCGATGAACTCCGTGTAGTCGACGGTCGCATCCTTGATCGGCCTCGACCGCGGACGAAGGTCGCGATCGATCTGCAGCGCCGACGCATCGAGCCCCCACGCGTCGAGCAGCGGCTGCATCTCGTTGCGGCGCACGCGCAGCACCGGCATGCCGGCCTCGTCGAGGTCGGGCACGGCCTCGAACGTCCTGTACATCGCTTGAGCCTGATCGGTGGCGTGCGACGGATCCGACACGACGATCAGCAACCGCGCGCCGAGGCCGTGCGCCACGCCGGCCTTCTGATACAGCGTCGTCTGCGGCATCGGCCGGTTGCCGTTCAACCGGCTGTTCGCGTCGGACTCCTGCGGCTCGTGCGAGAAGATGATCACCGCCTTGCCGTTGACGTTCTGGCCGGCATAGTCGTCGTAGTTCGCATCCGGGGCCGACAGGCCGTAGCCCGCGAAGACGAGCGGCAGCTTCTCCTCGCGATCGGAAGGAGCGTCGGCCGATTCGTTGGGAACGGTTGACAGCGGGTAATAGGTCGAACCGAGCGTGAGTTGGACGGACTTCGACTTGTCCGCGATCACCAGCGAATTACCGGCGCCCACGGTCACACCAGCCACGAGCTCGAACGGCTGGAACCAGGATCCGTCATCGCCGCCAGGCCTGAGCCCAATCTCCTTGAACTGCCCCGCGATGTAGTCGGCCGCCCGTTCGAGCTCGGGGCTGCCCGCCGCCCGTCCCTTCAAGTCGTCCGACGCGAGAAACCTGATGTGACCGAGCAGCCGGTCGGCGTCGATCGGCGGCGTCGCCGCGGCGAGGGCCGCGGCGAGAAGCAGGACGAAAAGCAGAACTCTACGCATCAGACACCGAGCGCTGTATCGAGCTGAACCTGTTCGCGCGTGTTGAGCGCCGGGACGCGCGTATGCGCGACGCCATGCGACGCGAGCACCGCCGGCACCGCCCCGACACGATCGCGAACCCCGAACTCCCCGCCGAGCACCGTCTCCACGTTATACGACCTTCGCGAATCCTGCAGCATCGCCTCGACCACGCGCGCGGCCGCGGCGCCGAGGGCGTACGGGCCCGGCGGCCAGAGGCGCGCCACCCTCGCCTCGATGCGGCGAAGCTCCACTTGTGACACGACCCGCTCGAGCGCATAGCCGGCGATCGACGCGTCGCTCCACGGGACGACGAACGACGCAGGCGGCGTCCCCAGCACCGCCACGGCCACGTCGTCCGGCGAACAGCGGGCTTCCATCGCGACGATGGCCGCGACCGCTGAGGCGAGCGCCTCGGGTGCCGATCCGATCAGCCGGCGAGCCGGTACGCGTGCCTCGCGAGACGAGGCCTGGATCAAGCCGGTTTGCTTCGCGCCGGCAAAGACGATGGGCGAATCGGGCGATGCGCCCGACAGGCGCTTGATCAGCGCGAGTCCCTCCTCGCCCTGCCACTCCGGCGAGCCTGCCGCGAACCGATCGGCCACGACGTACGCTGCGCATCCAATCGCGCGCGACTCGTCGCCGGTCGCCTCGAGCCGCGCATGGACGCCGCTGATCGCGCCGGCCTGCTGGATGTCGAGCGCCTTGCCGGCGGCGGCATCGACCGCCGCATCGATCACGAGAATGCGACCGACGCGATCGTGTGCAGCCAGCGCCTGCGCGCACGCGCCTCCGATGTCTCCTGCACCGACGATCGCCACGGTCGCCATGATCCGGTGGGGTATTCTACCGGTAGTGACGGTCTCGCTCAGCGGGAAGACGGCGATTGTCACGGGCGGCTCGCGCGGCATCGGGCTCGCGATTGCGCGCGCGCTCGCGAAGAGCGACGCGAACATCATGATCACCGGCACGAGGGAGAAGCCGCTGGCCGACGCGGTACGCGAGCTCGGCGCGAAGGCGATGGCCGAGACCGCCAACGTGCGCGACTACGCCGACGTCGAACGCGCCTTCAACGCCGCGGCGGCGCGGTTCGGCGGCATCGACATCCTCGTCAACAACGCCGGCATAGGCGTGTTTGCGCCGGTGGCCAGCATGTCCATCGATCAGTGGCACGAGGTGATCGACACGAACGTGACGGGCGTCTTCCATTGCAGCCGCGCGGTCCTGCCGCACATGCGCAGGCGCGGCGGCGGCTGGATCATCAGCATCAGCAGCCTGTCGGGGAGCAATCCCTTTCCGAACGGCGGCGCCTACTGCGCGTCGAAAGCCGCGCTGAACGCGTTCAGCGAATCGCTGATGCAGGAAGTGCGGCACGACGGGATTCGCGTCGCGACGGTGGCGCCCGGTTCCGTCAACACGTCGTTCGGCGGCCACGAGACAGCGGATTCGGACTGGAAGCTCTCGCCCGATGACGTCGCGGAGGTCGTGGTCGGTCTGCTCGCGCATCCCGCGCGCAGCCTGCCGAGCCGCGTCGAGATTCGTCCGGCGAGACCGCCGAAGAAAGGGTGACATGGGCGCGCTCGACAAGCACCGCCAGACGCTCGAGGTTCACGAGACGATGATGGGGCAGGGGCGGGGCCGGCTGGCGGTCGCGATGGATCTGCTCACCGACGCGCTCGCGATGATCGGACAGCACAGCGTCTACTGCCAGAGCACGCGGATGCCGGGACGTCCGATGCTCGACATCGCGCTCGTCATCGAGCAGATCGGCGACGCGAAAGAGCTGGTGCAGACGGTGATCGAGCAGAAGGTCGAATGACCACGCCCGTTCCGGGTCCGATCGCCGTCATCGCGCACTACAACCTCCTCGAGCGCCTGGACCCTGCGGGACCGGGAGAGCTGTTCCGCGCGCGCGATACGAAGAAGGGACGGACGGTGGCGGTTCGCGTGCTGCCGGAGGCGTTCGTGGACGAGGCCGCGCGCCAGGGATTCATGGAGCGGGCTCGCGGTCTCTCCGCGCTCTCGCATCCGAACGTCACGACGGTGTTCGACGTCGGCGAAGACGAAGGCCGCATCTACATCGTCTTCGAGTTCCTCAAAGGCCAGTCGCTTCGCTCGGAAATGGGTGGGCGCGCCATCAACGTCAGGCGCGCGATCGACCTCGCGATCCAGATGGCCGATGCCGTCGCCGACGCGCACGCGTGCGGCTACATTCACGGCGGCCTGAGCCCCGACTCGGTCGTCATCACGGCAAAGGGGCACGCGAAGATCCCCGCGTTCGCGCTGGCGTCACGCGACGGCTTCGCCGGGCCGGACGCCGCCGACCTTCACGATTACGATTCGCCGGAGGAAGCGCGCGGGCAGCTGTCCGACGAACGGTCCGACATCTACTCCGTCGGCGCGGTGCTGTACGAGATGCTCACCGGGCGCCGCCCGCTGCATCGCGGCGCCGCGGCGCCGAGCGCGGCCAATCCACATGTCCCGCGGGAGCTCGACGACATCGTCCTGCAGGCGGTGGCGCCGAACCCTGACAGCCGTTACCAGAGCGCCGCGACGTTTGCAGCGGAGTTGAGGAGTGCCGGCGCGATTCTCGACGTCCGCGGAACGGTCGGCGACGAAGACGACCACCACGAGACGGCATCCACACACAACGTGAGCCGCACGCTGATCATGACCGTGGTGATGCTGCTGATCATCGCCGCGATTGCGTGGTGGTTTTTGCGGTAGGACACATGTGCCGGGTCCGAAAGGACCCGGGCTCCACTATCGGCTCAAAATCTCGGGCAGCCGCGCGGCGAACGCCGAGCGGGCGAGCACCTCGTCGATGCCCGCTGCGCGCGCCGCTTCAATGGTTTCCGCGTGCACGTGCGAGACGAACCCGAGCGTCCTGATGCCGCGCGTCTCCGGATCCGATTTGAGCTGGGCGATGACCCCGAGCGGGTTCAGCTTCGCGCTGTTCAGATCGAAGATCGCCAGCGACGGCTGCTTCTCCCTGATGCGTTCCGCCGCCATGCCGGGCGTCCGCTCGAAGTAGACGTCCGCCCCGAGCTGCTTGGCGGCGGTCGAGATCTTGACGGAGAACAGCAGGTCGTCGAGCACGCACACGATCATGTGTAGGATTGTAGTGAATGATCCTCGAAGTTCGCGCGGAGGCTCCCTTCTACAAGAACGGCTTCGTCGTCGGCTGCGAGTGGACGCACGAAGGGATCATCATCGATCCCGGTGATGAGGTGGATGGCCTGCTCGCGGCGGTGCGCGATCATGACCTCGCGATTCAGCACATCCTGCTGACCCACGCGCACCTCGATCACATCACCGGTGTCGGCACCGCCA
>Ga0114129_10011154_pt1 | contig 12808 bp, 6 predicted proteins | sample RhiMetdeltSRZDD1_FD_80071 | JGI IMG/M metagenome (GOLD analysis project Ga0114129, IMG submission 80071) | Populus rhizosphere microbial communities from Tennessee, USA - Rhizosphere MetaG P. deltoides SRZDD1 (version 2) (version 2) | ecosystem: Host-associated > Plants > Roots > Rhizosphere >...
CAGTGTGGTCTACGCGGGCGGCCAGCCGCTGAATCTCTATGCCACCAGCGCCGACGGCAGCGGCCCGGAGCGGCGGCTGACGACGAGCGTCAACGTCCAGTGGCCCGGCTCGTTATCGCAGGATGGCCGAATACTCACGTTCGTCGAAACCGATCCGCAATCGGGATCGGACATCTGGGTGTTGCCGCTCGGGCCGGATGGGACGCCCGGCACGCCGCGAGCGTTGGTCAGCACGCCGTTCAACGACTCTGCGCCAATGATCTCGCCGGATGGCCGATGGCTCGCTTACCAGTCCAATGAGTCCGGACGGTATGAGGTCTACGTGCAGTCGTTCCCCGACGCCGGACCGCGGATTCAGGTCTCAACCAATCAGGGCGTCTATCCGCGCTGGTCGCCGCGCGGTGGTGAGCTGTTTTTCCGAACCGGCGCCGAGCGCCGGGGCATGGCGTCGGTGACCATCGCGACCGGATCGAAACCGTCGGCGCCACGGCAGCTGTTTCAGGAGCGGGGCCTGGAAAGCATCTTCATGGTGTCGCCCGACGCGCAGCGCTTCCTGATGGTTCGTTCCTTCGCCAATCAGTCGCCGCCGTCGCAGATTCACATCCTCGCCAACCGGAGCGGCGGCAGTGGCCGATAGCCCGACGCCGACACAGCTCCTGCTGGCGTGGCGCAGCGGCGGCAGCCGCGACGCCTTCGACGGGTTGATGTCGGTGCTCTACGTCGAGCTCGAGCGCATCGCGCGCGAAGCGATGAAGAGCGAGCGGCCCAGCCACACGCTACAGACTCACGCCCTGCTGCATGAAGCGTACGTGCGGCTGATCGACGCCAAGGTCGACTGGCGCGGCCGCGCCCATTTCCTGGCGGTGGCGGCGCGGACGATGCGGCGCATCCTGGTCGATCATGCCAAGGCCCGCGGCCGCATCAAGCGCGACGGCGGCGTCCGCGTCGAGCTGACGCATGCGCTGGAGTCGCCCGTGAGCGACGCGCCGATCGACATGCTGGTCCTGAGCGATTCGATCGATCGCCTCGCGGCGCAGGACGATCGCAAGGCGCAAGTCATCGAGCTGCATTTCTTCGGCGGCCTGACCTGTGACGAGACCGCCGAGGCCCTCGAACTCTCCGTGACGACGATCGAGCGCGAGCTGCGCATTGCCCGGGCGTGGCTGCGCCGCGAGCTGTCGAGCCACGCGTGAAGGCGCCACTCAGCCCCGACCGCTGGCAGCGCGTCAACGAACTGTTCATCAACGCGCTCGAGTGTCCGGCTGAGACCCGCGCCGCCTGGCTCGACGAACAATGCGGCGACGACCTGGAGCTTCGCCTCGAAGTGGAGTCGCTGCTCCAGGCGGATTTGCCATCCGATCCGAGCGCCTCGGTGGCCCGCGCCGTGGAGCACGCGATCGCGGCGAGCGCGAACCCCGCGCCGCTGCCGATGCAGGCGATCGGCCCGTACCGCATCCTCCGCGAGATCGGCCAGGGCGGCATGGCCAGCGTCTTCCTGGCGGTGCGCGAAGGCGACGACTTCGAGCAGCGCGTCGCCATCAAGGTAGTGCGCGGCCTGCTGGGCGGCGAGTCGCTGCGCCGCTTCCGCGCCGAGCGCCAGATCCTGGCGTCGCTGGAACATCCCTGCATCGCCCGGCTGCTCGACGGCGGCGCCACGGCGGACGGCGTGCCCTACCTGGCGATGGAGTACGTCGACGGCGTGCCGATCGACGAGTACTGCAGCAACCTGAAGCTGTCCTTTCGCGAGCGCCTGCAGTTGTTCTGCCGCGTCTGCGACGCCGTCAGCCACGCGCATCGCAACCTGGTCGTGCATCGCGACATCAAGCCGACGAATATCCTGGTGACGGCCGACGGCACGCCCAAACTGCTCGACTTCGGCATCGCCAGGCTGATCGCGGAGGAAGGCTCGTCGGGCATGCCGCTGACGCTCACCGGCATGCGCGTGCTGACGCCGGAGTATGCGAGTCCCGAACAGGTCAGAGGGGAGCCGATTACCACCGCCTCCGACGTGTATTCGCTCGGCGTGCTGCTGTTCGAGTTGCTGACCGGCGAGCGCCCGCTGTCGTTCCCGACGCGGCAAAGCAGCGACATCGAGCGCGTCGTCTGCACCGTCGAGCCGCGGCGCCCCAGCACCACGGTCAAGACGACGAAGGAAGCGAGGACGCTCGCCGGCGACCTCGACACGATCGTCCTGACCTCGCTGCGCAAAGAGCCGACCCGCCGGTATGCGTCGGCGGCGCACCTCGCCGAAGACATCCGCCGCTATCTCGACGGCCGGCCCGTCCTCGCGCGCAATCCGACCTGGAAATACCGATCGGTCCTGTTCGTGCAGCGGCACCTGACCGGCGTCGCGATGACGACGGCGCTCGTCGTCGTCGTGATCGGCTTCGCCGTCACCCTGTTGGTGCAAAACCGCCGCGTGCGTGCCGAGCGCGACGCCTCCGAACAGGTGACCGCTCTCCTGCTCGAGATGTACTCGTCGTTCGATCCGACCCTGTCGCGCGGCAACCTCGTCACCGCCCAGGAGCTGCTCGATGTGGGCGCGTCGCGGATCCAGAACGAGCTCAAGGGGCAGCCCGAAACGCTGGCCCGCGTGCTCGATCGATTCGGCGAGCTCTACACCAACATCGGGCTGACCGACCGCGCCGTTGACGTGCTGCGAACGTCGCTGGCGGCGCGCGAGTCCGGCGGCGGCACCGGTTCGATCGCGACCGGGGTGACGCTCACGCATCTCGCGCTCGCCTTGACCGAACGCGGCGAGCTGGCCGAAGCCGAACAGCTGGCGAACCGCGCCGTCGGCATCCTGCGCGACCGCGCGCCGGGCCGCGCCGAACTGGCGGAATCGCTCAACGCGCTTGGCGTGTTGCGCGATCGCGGCGGCGCGCCCGAAGGCGTGGACATGCTGACCGAGGCCGTCGAGCTCTGGCGCAAGACCAAGGGGGCCGACAGCCCCGAGTTTGCCAATGGCCTGGGCGCCATCGTCGCCAGCACGCGGTCCCTGTCCGCGGAAAACACCAACCTCGTCGCTCGTGCCGACCTGCTGAAGGCCGAACGCTTCGAGCGCGAGCAGTTGGGGGCCCGCCGCAAGGTGCTGGGCGACGCGCACCTGCTGACCGCCACCAGCCTGCACCGGCTTGGCCTGTTGCTGCGCGCCATGGATCGCCACGCCGAGGCGGAACCGCTGCTGCAGGAAGCATTGGCGACGCGCCAGCAATTGCTCGGCAACGACCATCCGCGCGTCCTGCGCACGCGCGAGGCGCTGATGCGCGTACGCGCAGTGAGACAGAAGGACGAGAAACCCTCGAGCCGCTGAGACTTCGTTATTCGTTATTTGTGATTCGTTCTTTCAGTGCACAACCTGGATGGTCCGCCACTTGCCCTGGCGGAAGCGGAAGACCGTCAGCACGCAGCGCGTGAGATGACCCAGCACGATCGCCAGCCAGATATCCGAGGGCTGCAGCGGGCGCATCGCCTGGATCACCGTACACATGCCGATCGGCACCGCGATCTGCGACGCCAGCGTGATGAACAGCGGGCTGCGCGTGTCGCCGGTGCCCTGCAATCCTCCCGTATACGTCAGCGCGATGGTGATGAAGAACCCGGAGATGGCGAGATACCGCAGCAGCTGCTCGCCGATGGTGGCGACCGCCGCTTCCGTGGCGCCGAACGCGCCCAGCAGCGCTTCCGGAAAGACGACGAACAACAGGCCAACGGTGGCGGCGACGCCGATACCAATCTTCGATGCGGTGTGCACGCCTTGGATCGCGCGCTCGGGTTGGCCGGCGCCGAGGTTCTGGCCGGCAATCGTGGCCGCCGCGCCCATCAGGCCCACCGACGTCCAGGTGATCATCGAGAACAACTCGGTGTAGCCGATCGCGTAGGCGGCCTGCGCCGCCGCGCTTTGCTGCAGCGAGCCGATGAACCGCAACAGCGTGACGCCGGCGATGTTCATGGCGATGCCCTGCACGCCGGTGGGCAGGCCGAACCGGAACAGCGATCGAATGAGCGTCCAGTCGGGACGCCAGTCCATGTGCCGCGACACGCGAATCACCAGGCGGCCCTTGAACAGTTGATACATCGCGTAGGCACTCACGGTGCTCGACGCCGTCACGGTGCCGATGGCAGAGCCCGCCGTGCCAAGCGCCGGTATCGGACCGAGGCCCGGGATCAGGATCAGGTTCAAGACCACGTTGATGATCGTCATGGTCACGCCCAGCCGCAGCGGCGTGCGCGCGTCTCCGGCCGCCCGTAACGCCGAGGTCAGCATGAAGAACATCAGCATGCCGATGCTGAACGTGAAGTTGATGCGCAGGAACGGCAGCGCGAGCGCGCGCACCTCGGGCGAGGCGTTGACGAGGTCGAGGAGGTACGGCGAGCCGAAATAGCCAACCGGTCCGAGCACCGCGTACATCGCCACGGCGGTGAGAAACGCCTGCTGGACGGTGCGATTGACCTTGTCCGCCTCACCCGCGCCGGCGAAACGCGCCACCAGCACGGCCTGGCCGGTGAACAGCGACGCCATGAAGACGATGACGACGAGGAAGATTTGCCAGCTGACGCCGATCGCGGCGTTGGCGGTGTAGCCGATCAAGTGGCCGACCAGCACATGATCGACCACGCCCTGCAGTCCGGCGATCATGTTCTGCAGCATGGTGGGCCATGCCAGCTTCCAGACCGCGGGACCAATCGGGCCTTCGACGAGCGAGCGATCGAACGGGGACGACTTCCCTTTGACGGGCGGCTCGGACAAGAGGGTCTAGATTGTACCTTTAAACATCAAGCTCCACGGCGTCTTCGGCGCGCTCCATGATGAAGCGGAACCGCGCCGAGGCATCCTTGCCCATCAGCTCGTTGATCACACGATCCGTCACCAGTTGATCGGCGATCTCGACCTTGAGCAGCCGCCGGGTACGTGGATTGAGCGTGGTCTCCCAGAGCACCTTGGGCATCATCTCGCCCAGGCCCTTGAAGCGGGTGATCTCGGGCGTGGCGCGGCCGGCCTTCTTGACGATCTGATCCTTGTGGTGATCGTCGATGGCCCAGTGGGTTTCCTTGCCGATGTCGATGCGGTAGAGCGGCGGCTGCGCCAGGTAGACGCGGCCGGAGGTGAGCAGCTGCGGCAGGTGGCGATAGATGAACGTCATCAGCAGCGTGGCGATGTGATGGCCGTCTGAGTCCGCGTCGGCGAGGATGATCACCTTGCCGTAGCGCATGCGGTTGATGTCGAAGCTCTTGCCGACGCCGCAGCCCAGCGCCGTCACGAGGTCAGCGAGCTCCTTGTTCTCGAGCACCTTCGCCGTCGACACGCCTTCGGTGTTCAGCACCTTGCCGCGCAGCGGCAGGATCGCCTGGCGCGCGCGATCGCGTCCCTGTTTCGCCGAGCCGCCGGCCGAATCGCCTTCGACGACAAACAACTCGCTGGTGATCGATCCGGGGTTGGTGCAGTCGGCCAGCTTGCCGGGCAGATTGACGCGTCCGGCGGTCGGTCCCTTGCGGACCACTTCGGCCTGCGCCGCGCGGCTCGCTTCACGCGCGCGCGCCGACAGGATGATGCGCGCCACGATCGCTTCGGCGATCGATTGATTGTTGTTCAGCCAGTGCTCGAGCGCCGGCCGGACCATGCCGTCAACGGCCGACAGCACTTCAGGGTTGTTCAGGCGATCTTTCGTCTGGCCCTGGAACTGCGGTTCCTGGAGAAACACCGACAGGATGCCGGTCATGCCTTCGCGGATGTCTTCCGCGGTCAGCGTCACGCCCTTCGGCGTGAGGTTGTGCGTGTCGATGTAATTGCGCACGGCCTTGCCGAGCCCGGCGCGAAATCCGTTCTCGTGCGTGCCGCCGCTCCCGGTCGGAATGCCGTTGACGTAACTCCGCAGGTGCTCGTCGGTGGATTCGGTCCACTGCAGCACCAGCTCGATCTTCAAGCCGTTTTCTTTCTCGAGCGTGAACGGCGCTTCGTGCACCGCCTTGCCGGGCTTCGCGGCCACGATCTTTTTCAGGTAATCAACGAGCCCTTCTTCGTGCTGGAAGGCGTCCTTGCGGCCGGTGGTCTCGTCTTCGAACGTGACCTTCACGCCGCGATGCAGGTAGCTCGCAATCTCGAGGCGCTCGCGAATGATCTCGGGGTCGAATTCGACCTTCGGAAAGATTTGCGGATCGGGTTTGAAGTACACCGTGGTGCCCGTCCCGCGCGCGGCGCCAATCTTCTTCAGGCTGCCGGTGGGTTTGCCCTGCTTGAAGGTCATCTGATACTGATGGCCATCCCGCTTCACGGTGGCCACCAGCTCGCGCGACAGCGCGTTCACCACGCTCGCGCCGACGCCGTGCAGGCCGCCCGCCGTCTTGTAGTTGCCGGCTTCGAATTTTCCGCCGGCGTGGAGCACGGTGAAGATCACCTCGAGCGCGCTCTTCTTCGATTTCCCATGCGCGTCAACCGGGATGCCGCGGCCGTCGTCTTCGATCGTGATGGACGCGCCGTCCTGGTGCAGCGTGACCCAGATGTTCGAGGCGTAGCCGTTCATCGCCTCGTCGATCGAGTTGTCGAGCGTCTCCCAGACCAAGTGATGTAGCCCGGTGCTGCCAACGCCGCCGATGTACATGCCGGGGCGCTTGCGTACCGGCTCGAGCCCCTCGAGGACGGTAATGTCCTTCGCTGTGTAATTTGATGCCACTACGGGAAAGATTATAAAGCCAGCGTCTGCCGGCTCCGCCTCCGGCCTGGCGTTATGGCAGTTTCTTCTTTCGCGGCGTCGTCTTCTTCGCGGTGGTCTTGCGCGCGCGCTTCCGCACCGGTTCATCCGCAACCACGACTGCCTGCGCTTCGATCACGGGTTCCGGGATCGCCTCGGCCAGCACCGGTTCCTGCTCATGACCGTCGCCGCCATTGCCTCGCTCGAGTCCCCAGCCGTGCGGCACGGACGCGCGCGGTGATCCATTCGCGTACACGCGCAACCCACCCTGGCGGTCGCGCTCGAGTCGCAGCAATCCATCCTTCTGGCAGGCGCGCATCAGGTCGTTGATCGACCCGTACTTGCGCTCGTCGAAGTCGGGTTGCGCCGTCTTGAGGAACTGCTTGAACTGCCGCGGATACATCGGCCAGCGCGGCGCCGTGGTGGCTTCGCCGAGGAGGCGCCGCACCAGCGCGACGCCGTCGCCGAGTGACATCTCCACCGGAGCGGGACCTGAATCGGGTTGTTCGAGAATCTCTCTGAGTGGAGTCGTCTTCTCTGACTCACCACCATTGGATCCGGCCGGTTCCGCCGTGACTTCACCGACAGTGCCGCCTGGAAGCTCGACGAGCGTGCTGCGGCCCTGGTGCTTGAGCGCCACCAGGCCGTGCTGCGCCAGCTTGTCGGCGAATTCGCGGAACGTGCTCACGCCGTAGTCGCGCTCGGAAAATGACGAGTCGAGCTGCAGCAGCGTGCTCTTCAGCAAGCCAAGCTGCGGCGACACTTCACGATCGGTCAGCACTTTCAGCGCGCGCGTGACGAGCGGCACCGCCTGCTCGATCGACAGCGTGCCCGCGCCCGCGCCGCCGCGGGGACGTTCGCCGCGCGCCTGGCGCTGCGGCCGGACGCGCTCCGGGACGACGTTCTCGTAGGCGATGAACTCGGTGCAGTTCTTCTGCATCACCTGGCTGGTGAAGGCGCGGCCGCCGACGACGAACACCTTGCGGTCGTACTGTTTGAGTTTCTCGACCAGCGTGATGAAGTCGCTGTCGCCGCCGACGATGACGAAGGCGTTGATGTGGGCGTGCGTGAACGCCATCTCGAGCGCGTCGAGCGCGAGGTTGATGTCGGCGCCGTTCTTGTCGCCGCCGGGCGTGGTCACGCGCTGCACCAGGCGCACGGCATGCTGCGCCAGCGCGCGGCCGTGATCGCCGGAGCGCTTCCAGTCGCCATAGGCGACCTTGGTGATCACCTCGCCGCGCTCTTTAATCGCTTCGAGGACGGCGCCGATATCGAATGATTGATTCAGGGTGGTCTTGACGCCGATTTCGATGTTGTCGAAATCGATGAAAACCGCGATCTTCAGATTTTTGTCGGACATGGAATAACTACTTAGCCTGTCTCGCCGTGGCGGAGAGCCACCTCAGGAGTACCGGGCAGATCTGTTACTCCCAGTATAGCGGCCCCGGCATGACCGTTGCAGAATAGAAGGCAGGAGTTTCAAATGACCATGTACTGCACTCGAAAGAGGTCGATCCTCGTCCTCGCTGCCGGGGTGGTCCTGTACGGCTCGTCCGTAGCGGCCGCCGAGCAGCGGCCTGAAGTGCAGCGGCTGTTCCAGTCCGGCGCCTACGAGCAGGCGGTGGATGCGGCGCGTGATGCCGATCCGGCGTCGACCTATCTGGCCGCCCAGGCACTGATCAAGCTCGAACGATCGGACCGCGCCATCGCGGAGCTGACGCGGCTCCGCGCCAGCGAGAACGCGGCGTGGCGGCTGGTTGGCGAATCGAGTGAAGCGCTGATCAACAACGACGCCGGGCGCGCGGTTGATGTGGCACGCCGCGCCACCGAAGCGGACGACGGCAACCCGTTCGCGCAATACCAGCTCGGTCTTGCCGCAGCCAAGGCGAGCGACTGGGGTACGTCGGTAGCGGCGTTCACGCGCGCCGTGGAGCTGAAGCCCGACTTCGCGTACGCGCACTACTACGCTGCGCTTGCGTATCAGCGGCAGCGGCAGTTGTCGAAGACGGCGGAACACTTCGACGCGTTCCTCCGCCTCGCGCCGGATGCGCCCGAGCGATCGGCAGTACTTGCGATTCTGCGGACGATTAAGTAATTCGGTTCCCGGTTCCCGGTTCCCGGTTCCCGGTTCCCGTTAGAAGATGTGCCCAAAGCCGAAGTACCAGCGCGTCCTGGTGCTTCGGCCGTCCGCGAAGGTCGACCGCGGGAACGCGACGTCGCCTCGAATCAGGCCCAGCGGGGTATCGAACCGCAGGCCTACGCCGTAGCCAATCTTGAGTTCGCTCCACGACATCGTCTCGCCCTTCGCGAAGATATTGCCGGCGTCGGCGAATGCCACGCCATTCGCCCAGCGATAGATTGGGAAGCGCGCTTCCTGGTTGAGAATCACGAGGCGATCGCCTCCGTCCGGTAATCCCGTGAACTCATTACGCGGGCCAAGGCCATCTTCTCCGTAGCCGCGAACGCTGGTCGCGCCGCCGGCGCGGAAGCGATCGGCAAACTGCAACGGATCGTTGCCAAACGCATATCCAACCAGTGCTCTGGAGGCCAATACCACGCCGCCTACCGGCACGAAGACGAATTGCTGCGCCAGCAGTTTGCGGTTGCTGACATCTGATCCGAGTCTCCTGGCCGCGTAATCGAACGAGATCGCCGTGAACGTGCCTTTGCGCGCGTTGATCGGATCGTCGCGGCGATCGAACAACGCCGCGGAGCTCAGCTTGGCCAGGTTGGTGACGATATCGAGCGGCAAAATATCGTTGAGGGTGCGCGGATCCACCGTGTGATCGCGCTCGAAGCGATAGCCGTACACGATCTGAATGCCGCGCGTCCGCCAGCGTTGATCGCCGCTGAATCCGGTGCGATCGGTCACCGCAATAATGTCTCCGGCGTCTTCACGCAAACGATCGCGCGAGAAGAATGAATAGAGGGTCGATCTCGCACCCCAGCCGAACAAGCGCGAGGTGGCGACGAACACCGACGCATCCTGCCGGTCGCGTTGATACATGCCGAAGAGGCCGCCGGTCAGCGCGCGGCCGAACAGGTTCGGGTTGCGAAGCTCGCTGACCACGCCGGCATTTTGCGTGCTCGTGAACTCATCCAACTCGGCCCGGCGCGCCCCTTCAATCTGGAAGCCGTAACGGAACGACCACTCCGGTAATTCCTCGACCTTCACGACGGCCTTGACCGGCTGCACACCGTCCACCACGTCGCCAAGCGGCTCGGCCTGGATGTCGACGAGCCTGAACACGTTGGTGTCGTACAACCGCTTGCGGGCGCGCGTCCATTCGTCGAGATCGACGGGCTCACCCAGCGTGAATTTCAGCGCTTCCGTGATCACCTTCCCGCGGGTGACCTCGTTGCCGGTGAGCTCCACGGACTTCAGCACCTGCTGCGGACCTTCGGTCACGTTGAAGGCCAGCGTCACGGTGTCGTCGGGCGAAACCGCGGGCACGGCCTCAACCTCGGCTTCATTGAAGCCCTGCCGCCGGTAATACTCTTCGATCTTGACGCGCGCTTCGTTGACGTCGGCGGCCACGTACGGCTCCGGCGGCGTGACCTCGGCGGCCTTCTCGATCTCCGGCAGCCGCGCGGCCGCGACCCCGTCGAAGGTCAGCGTCGTGATCTGCGCGCGGGGACCCTCCTTGATTTGCACCGGCAGCACGCCAATCGTGCCGTCGATGGTTAGCGGCAATCCGACGACCTCGGCCTTCAGGAACCCCTCTTCGTGATAGGCCTGGAGCAGCGTCCGCTCGACCACCTCGCGATCGAGCCAGGCTTCGACCTCCAGCCCGGCCGCCTCAATTTCGTCGTTGAGTCGAGCGGCGCTGAGCTCGACATTTCCGCTCACGCGGATTTCGCGGGAGCTTACCGGCGCGCCTGGTGTCACGTCGATCCGCAATCGTTTGGTGTCCGGATCGGGCCGATCGATCTGGCCCACCACCACGCTGGCCAGCTCGCCCCCCTCGACCAGGTAGCGCCGGACGCGGTGCGTCAGATCCTCGACGAGGAATTGATCGAACGCGTTCTGATGCCAGGCCTCTTCGAGCTCCTCGACCAGGCTGGACGGCGGCACCGCTCCCCGGATCTCCAGAATCGTTCGCGGTCCGCGGTCGATGCGGAACTCGAGCGACACGCTCCTGGCATCGTCGGATTCGACGCGCCGGGTGCGCACGCGCGCTTCGAGGAAACCCTGTTTGTGGAACGCTTCGCGGATGCGATCGACGTCGCGCTGCAGCTCGAGGAAGTCGAAATCGTCGCCGACCTCGAGATCGATCTCGGCGCGGGCCGTCGCCTCCATGGCAGGGTCGCCTCCGACGATGGTGATCTCGCTGATGGTTGGGCGGACGCGCCGCTCGGAGGGCGGCCGGCTCTCGCCGCCGCCAAACGTGAGCTGGTGACGAACGCCGAGGCTGACCGTGCCGCTGTCGCGCGACAGCGCGCGCAGCTCGATGTTGCGGCGCGGGAAGTAACTGATGATGAACGTGGCCTTGCCGTTCTCGCGAAGGTTCTGCGACACCGTGACCTCGACGTTGTTGCTCAGCCGCTTGCCGATCGTCAGCCGCGTCGCCGGGTCGGTGCGGTTATTGGCGGCGAACGTCGGATCTTCCTGGTAATCGCGGAAGTCGCGATCGCTGAAGTCGCCGCGCTCGAGCCGGAAGGCGTCGAGGCCGATCGCGCGGCCGGTGACGCCGAGCAGATCGGCCGAGAGCAGCGTCAGCGCGGTTTCGGTGTTGCTCGAGCCGACAATATCCGCCGCGATCTCGCCCGGCGTGCGCGAGCCGTCCTCGGACGTGAGATCGATCGTCGGCCGTTCGAGCGTGCCCGTCAGCGTCATGGTCACCGTGTCGCCGCTGAGTTCGGCTTCGGCGGCGATGTTGAACTCGGGATGAATGTGACGGCGGTCGGTGAACGAGATGTCGCCGCGCGTGATTCGGAATGTGCGCCCGGCCAGGAAAATCAGGCCGCCTTCGCGCAGCGTGATGCGGCCGTCCATGCCGGGCTGGGCCACGGTGCCCACGACGCGCACATTGGCCTCGGCGGCGAGGCGGCCGTAGTTGTTGTCGACGATGATCTCGTCGGTCGTGGAGATCGTGAGGTCCAGCCGCAGGCGTTCGAGGTAGGGCCGCTGCTGGGTGCTCGCCGGCCCGACCGGCAGCGCCGCCTGGCGCGCCAGCGCCGCGATCGTGATCGTTTCCGTATACGCGCTCTGGACAATGCGGATGTCGCCGACCAGCGACGGGTTCTTCGGATCGGGACGGAAGGTCACCAGCGCATCCAGCTCGCTCCGCATCCCGCGCGGCAGCTCCAGGGCCACGCCCTGCGCCTGAATGTTCAACGCGCCGCCGATGAGCGTCATCGCGGAAAACTCGAGCGTCCCGTCCAGGGCGAGCGCCCCGCCATTGGCGAGCCCGCGAACATCGTCGAACACCACGCGCTCACCGTCGAGCACAATCGGGCCATTGAGCTCCGACAACACGACGCGCGGTTCGGCGACGGCAATCTCGGCATCGTCGAGCATGATGCGCCCGTCCGCGAGCGGCTTCGACACCGTGCCTTCGATCAACGCGTTGACGTTGGCGGTGCCGTCGAAGGCAACGGTGCTCACGAACGCCGACAACACGCGCAGATCGACGAGGCCTTTCACCGACAGGTTGAGCGGCGGATCTGCGGCGGCGATTCCCACGGTCCCGCCGAACTGCAGCGGGTTCTCCGCCACCGCCCACATCGCGTCGGCGATGCGCATGATCCCTTTCGAGAACTCGAGTCGCGACGGCCGTTGCTGCGCCACCGGAATTCCGGAGAACGTGAACTTCGCGGCATCCACCACGAGCGCGCCGTCGACCGCCGCCAGCGTCAGCTCGGGCAGCCGTGCCGATGCGCTGGCCGAGAAGCTCCCGACGATGCCGCCCGTGGCGACGTCGCCGCTGATGTGCGGCACGGTGAGCTGCTCGCCCTTGAGCGCCGCGTCGACGGTCAGGTTCTGCACGGCGTGCGGTCCGCCGCCCCAGTTGAAGGTGCCGTTTTTCAGCGACAACGTACCCGTGGTACCGAGCCGGCTGCCGTTGGATTGCAGATCGAAGGTCAGCGGCCCGGTGCCGTCGAACGTCGCCGGCACG
>Ga0114129_10011156_pt1 | contig 12807 bp, 10 predicted proteins | sample RhiMetdeltSRZDD1_FD_80071 | JGI IMG/M metagenome (GOLD analysis project Ga0114129, IMG submission 80071) | Populus rhizosphere microbial communities from Tennessee, USA - Rhizosphere MetaG P. deltoides SRZDD1 (version 2) (version 2) | ecosystem: Host-associated > Plants > Roots > Rhizosphere >...
ACGGGGGCTGAGCGTCCAGCCCAGGCTGAGCCGCCCGCATAGGGCGGGGCCTGCCCGTACGGGCTGAGCACCCAGCCCAGTCTGAGCCTCCAGCGCAGGCTGTGCCGCCCGCCCACGCTGAGCCTGCAGCCGGGCTGAGCCGGAGACGCCTGCTGAGCCGCCCACGGGGGCTGATCGTCCAGCCCAGGCTGAGCCGCCCGCCCACGCTGAGCTGCCCGCGCGGGGCCTGAGCCTCCCGGCGCAAGCTGAGCCGCCAACAGGCTGAGCCTCCTGTGCAGGCTGAGCCGTCGGCGCAGGTCAAGCCGGCGGGTCGGCCCAGCCGGTTGACGAGGTCGGCGCTCGGGGACGCCGGGTGCTCTCCTCCGGCGGGATTACAGCCCGACCCAGAGCGTGATGGTCGATCCCTTTGGCGCCTGGCCGTCTGGGCTGTGATGGATGACGGTGTCCAGCGGCCCCACCTGGTTGACCGTGACCGAGAAGCCCAGTTTCTCCAGGATGTGCGTGGCCCGGCCGACCGGCAGTCCGTCGACGTTGGGGATCGCTACCGTCGGCGGCCCCGCCGAGACCGTAATCTTGATGACCTGGCCCTTGGTGAACGTGCTGCCCGGGGGCTGCGACTGGCGGATGATCGTCCCCGCGGGCACGTCGCTTTTGACCGTGACCACATCAAGTGAGACGCCGTTGGCCTGCGACCATCCCTCCGCAGCCGCCTGTGGCTGGCCCACGAAGTCGGGCATCGGCGGCCCGGCGCTGACTACCAGCTGTACCGGCTGCGGCTGTGGCCACAGAACCCCTGCGGCGGGAGTGGTGCTGACGACGATGCCGGCCGCGATGGTCGCGGACGGCTCGTTCTTCACCCGGCCGGGCGTGAGCCCCGCGTGGCGGAGCGCCGCCTGCGCGTCCGGCAGCGCCAGCCCGGTCACCTGGGGCACCTGGAGCCGGTGCGGCCCCGCCGACGGGATCAGCGTGATCCGGCTGCCTTTGCGCACCCTTTGCCCGGTCGCCGGAACCGAGCGGATCACCTCGCCCTTGGCGACATGGTTGTCCAGTAGCGCCTTGCCGGTGCTGACGGTGAACCCCGCGTCGCGCAGCTCGGCTTTCGCCGCCGCCACGGTCATGCCGGTGATCTTCGGAACGGTGGTGTACCGGCCCGAAGTCAGCCACCACGTCACCAGCCCCGCTATCAGGACCACGGCGAGCGCGGCGGCGACGTAGCCAAGCCGCCGACTGAACAGCAGCCGCTGCAGCCGGGGTTCGGGCGGACCGTACCCGGGCGGCGGCTGCCCGTAGGGGACATCGGTCCCGCTGCTGACGATCAGCGTGTGCTGGTTGCCGGTCCAGTAGGGCTCCGGCTGGAATTGCTGGGTGGCCGATGTCGGCGCCGGGCCTGGACGGGGTACCCCGAAGGACTGCCGCGCGGGCGGGGCCATCCCCGGGACCAGGTCGTGACCGGGCCGGGCGGGGGGCGCACCTGGCCACGCGCGCGGCGGCACTACCAGCCCAATCGGCGGGGTGTTCTCGCCACCGGCGCCAGGGGCGTCTGCTGGCGCGCCCGGCAAGGCGCTCGCTGGCGCGCTTGGCACGTCGCTCGCTCGCACGCCAGGCATGTTGCCCGCTTGCACGCCTGGCATGTTGCTCGCTGGCGCGCCCGGCACGGCGCTCCCTGGCCCGGCGGGCATGCCGCTTACTGGCGCAACCGGGAAGTCGGCTCCGGCCGGGACGGGGAAGCCGCTGGCGGCCTGGGCCGCGGCACCGTCCAGCAACAGGCCGTGCCGGATACCGGCGGCGGCGCGAAGGAACTGCCCGGCGTCACCCGGCCGCAGTTCGGGATCCCGGCTGGTCGCCAGCGCCACGAGCGTGTCAAGCGCGGGCGGCAGTCCCGGCACGACAGCCGATGGTGGCGGGACGACCTCGTTGACGTGCTTGTAGGCCACCGCCAGCGGGGTGTCACCCGTATGCGGCTGCCGGCCCGTGAGCAACTCGAAGAGCATCACCCCGGCCGCGTACACGTCGCTGCGGGCGTCGGACGCCGCTCCGGCGACCTGCTCGGGGGCCAGGTAGGCGGCTGTGCCGATGATCATCCCGGTCTTGGTCTGTCTGACCCCGGCCAGCAGCCTGGCCAGCCCGAAGTCAGCGACCTTGACCACCCCGGAGTCGGTGAGCAGCACATTCTCGGGCTTGACATCGCGGTGCGCGATCCCGGCGTCATGGGCAGCGGCAAGCCCGGCCAGCACCCCATCCATGATGTCCAGCGCCTCACGCGGGCTGAGCTGTCCGCGCTCGTTGAGCAGCTCGCGGAGCGTCTGGCCGGGCACGTGCTCCATCGCCAGGTACAGGCTGTGGCCGTCCGCTCCCTGGTCGAAAACGGTAACCACGTTCGGGTGGGACAGCCGGGCGACCGATCGTGCCTCGCCGACGAACCGCCTGACGAAGTCCTCGTCGCTGGCGAGGTCGGCATGCATGATCTTGAGCGCGACGGTGCGGTCCAGCCGGGTGTCGGTGCCGAGGTAGACGGTCGCCATCCCGCCGCGGGCGATCAGGGACTCGACCCGGTACCGCCCATCAAGCAACTGGCCGATTGGCGGGCGTGCGAGGGTCGTATCCATCGGCTTGATTCTAGAGGTGGCGGTGGGTTTCATCGTGCGAACGCCCGTAAGGCTCGCCTGGGTGTCGCAGGTGACCGCCATGAGACGTGCCGAAGCGGCCGCACCGGATGTGCGTACCGGACGTCCCTTAACGTAGGTGCTCGTGCGGATCGAACGGGTTGTGATCGCTGGCGCTGGCCTGGCCGGGCTGCGCACGGCCGAGGAACTGCGGGGCAAGGGTTACGCGGGCGCGATCACCATGGTCGGGGCCGAGCTCCGGCCGCCCTATGATCGCCCGCCGCTTACCAAGAAATTCATGACCGGCCAGCTCGACGACACCACGCTGGCGGCGGATCCTGCTGCGCTCGGAATGGACCTGCGGCTGGGTGAGGCGGCCACTGGCCTGGAATTCCGGCATGGGGAGGCCACCACCGGCCGTGGCGGGGGAGCGCTGCTGACGGACCGGGGAGAGCACGCCTTCGACGCCCTGGTTGTAGCCACCGGCGCCGCCCCGGTGGGCTTGCCCGGCAACGGCCGGCAGCGGTTCCTGCGTACCTTCGACGACGCCTGGGCGCTCCGGGATGCCCTGCGGCCCGGTACCCGGCTGGCGGTGGTTGGTGCCGGATGGATCGGTGCCGAGCTCGCCACCACCGCCACCATGCGGGGCTGCCGGGTGACCGTCGTGGAGGCGGCGACGTCTCCGCTCGCCGGGGCGGTCGGGCACGAGGTGGGGTCGGCGACGATGCCCTGGTACGCCGATGCGGGAGTGGATCTGCGGCTGGGCCAGCCGGTGGATTCCGTTAAGCCGGATGGGCTCGTGCTGCCGGGCGGAGAATGGCTGCCGGCCGATGTCACCGTCGTCGCCATCGGGGTCAGGCCACAGGTGGGCTGGCTGGCCGGCTCGCCGGTGAAGCTGGAGAACGGGGTCGCCGTGGATGAGCGGCTGCGGGCGTCGGTACCCGGCGTGTACGCGGCGGGTGACTGCGCGGCCTTCGCCTCGGTCCGGTACGACCGCAGGCTGCGGGTCGAGCACTGGGACAGCGCGCTGCATTCGCCGGCGGTGGTAGCGGCCAACATCCTGGGGGGGGACGAGATCTACGACCCGGTCCCGTACTTCTGGTCCGAGCAGTTTGGCCGGATGGTCCAGTACGCCGGGCATCACGGCGGCTCCGACCGGGTGATCTGGCGCGGTGACCTGGCGAACCGGGAGTGGACGGCGTGCTGGCTTGCGGGACCGCGGCCCGCGGATCCGGGTGCTGCGAATGGGGCGGAGGAGCGACTGGTGGCGCTGCTTGCCGTGGGGCGGCCACGAGATCTCCTCCAGGGCCGGCGCCTCATCGCGGCAGGTGCCGCCGTCGACCCTCGCCGCCTCGCCGACCCGTCCATCCCGGTGCGCGACGCTGTCCTCGGCGGCGGCTGACTCTCCCGCGCCCGATCCCGCAGCGCCCGATCCCGCAGCGCCCGATCCCGCAGCGCCCGATCCCGCAGCGCCCGATCCCGCAGCGGCCTGATCCCGCAGCGGCCTGATCGCGCAGCGCCCAATCCGGCAGCACCCGGCCTCCCGGGACCCGGGACGTCACGGATAAGCCCTAAGCCGTCGGCGCGTCCCGGCGCGGCCTTCTTCGGGCCAGCCCCACGCCGCCCGTGACCAGCATCGTGGCCAGGAAGACCAGGTAGATCGCCCCGGAGGCGGACGACCACTCGAACCGGCCCGGGTATCGGGCCAGTGCGATGAATTGCAGCACCGCGAGCAGGACATAACCGAACGAGGCCGGGAACAGGCGGCGCGCGTCCCGCTCGTACAGCGCGTGCGCCGCGGCTACCCCGAGGCTGACCAGCCACGCGCCGGTCGCCCGCGCGACCAGCGGCGTCAGCTTCCATGGCCACCAAGGGGCGGCCGTCTCTGGCGCGGCGAACAGCGCGATGCCCATGCCCAGCAACACGATGGCCTGCACGGCCAGAAGGGCGTAGACCCAACTGGGCAGCAGCACCGACCGAGGCGGATCACCGCCCGGCGTGGTGAGCTGCACCGCCAGGATGATCAGCAACAGCAATGGGACCAGTACGTAGATCACGATCCATGCCCAGGTGACGATCCGCGTGCCGATCGCGAACTGGCTGCCCAGATGGAACTGACTGACGTGTATGAGCGTGGCCGCGAGAGTGAGCACCGTGAACACGAGCACCGTCGGCACGGCTATGCGTGCGTTGGCCCAGATCCGCTGCCGGGCGGCCAGCGCCTCGAACGAGACGCTGGCCCAGTACGCCCCACCCAGGAATGCAGCGGCCAGCGGATTGCGGACCGTCCAGGCGAAATAGGTAGCGGTGCGGTCCGTGAACACGAAGAGCTGGAACCCGGCCAGCAGGACCAGGACAGCGGCAACATAGAGGAGCACCCGCATCCCGGGCACGAGCGGTTCCACAGCCACCGGCTTAACCGTCGGGCTCGTGGTGCTTTTGCTCACCCCGCTACCGCTCCGCGCCGGCATGTGCGGCCGCCTGCGCTTGCAGCCAGGCATGCACCTGGGGGATGGCCACCGCGCCCTCACCCACTGCGGATGCGACCCGTTTGACCGCGCCCCGGCGCACGTCGCCGGCCGCGAACACACCGGGCAGGCTGGTCTCCAGCGGGAACGGTGCGCGGTCCAGCGGCCAGTTCGCGCCTTCATTGCTTGTCACGTCGGGGCCGGTGCAGATGAAGCCCCATTTGTCACGTACCACGCTCTCGCCGAGCCACTCGGTGTGCGGATCTGAGCCGATGAGGACGAAGAGCCCGCCGACCGGAACGCTCCGGCGCTGCCCTGTCTCGGAGTCCTCGAGCACGAGCGACTCCAGCCGGTCGGTGCCCGCGCCGTCGACGATCTGCGTGCGGTAGGCAACGTCCACGTTCGGCGCGGCGTCGATCATGCGGATCAGATACTCGGACATGCTCTGTGCCAGAGAATCCCGCCGCACGAGGATCGTGACCTGCTCGGCCCACTTTGCAAGATGAAGGGCCGCCTGCCCGGCGGAGTTCCCGCCGCCGACGACGAACACCGGCCGCCCACGCATGGCTGATGCCTCGGCGACGGCCGCGCCGTAGAACACGCCCCGGCCCTGCAGTGTCTCCAGGCTGGGGACAGCGAGCCGCCGGTAGCTGACGCCGGTCGCAATGACCACGGATCGCGCGGTGAGCACCTGGCCGTCGGACAGGCCCAGCCGATATTGGCCGGGTTCGCCCGACAGAGACATGGCCTGCCGCATGAAGATGAAGTTCGTGCCGAGGGTCCAGGCCTGTTGGAAGGTCTCGTACGCCAGCCTGGATCCGGTGACGCCCTGGGCGAAGCCCGGGTAGTTGCGGATCATCGAACTGGTTCCCGCCTGGCCGCCGATGGCCTCGGGTACCAGCGTCGCGGTCCGCAGGCCTTCCGATGAGCCGTAGACCGTGGCCGCCAAGCCTGCCGGCCCGGCGCCGACGACCGCCAGATCGTAGACGTCCTCGGGGGAGATCGGTGCCGTGAGGCCGAAGGCCTCGGCGATTTCGAGATTCGATGGGTTGACCAGGGTTGAGTGCGATGCCGCGAACCGGAGCACCACTACCGGAAGTTCCGGGGACTCGAGCCCGAGCTCGCTCAGCATGTGCTGGCCTCGTTCGGAAGCGGCATCGTAGAAGCCGAACGGGAGCCGGTTGCGGGTGAAGGTGTCGCGCAGCTCCTGGGCCCGTGGAGACCATTGCTCGCCGATCAGCCGCAAGGCCTCGAACCCGCCGAAATCCCCCGAATTCCAATCGCTCAGGAACTCGGTGATCGCGCGGTGGAACTCCTCGTCGCGGTCGCTCTCCGGGCGGGGCACCCAGTGATCGATCTTGCCCTGCGCTATGGCATCGAAGAGAGGCTGCAGGTATGCGAAATCACCGTAGCGGAACGCGCTCACCCGCAGCGCCGTCGCGTCGGCCGTGCGAACCGCGGCGAGGGTCTCGATCCCGTCCGGGTCCTGGCCGCCGAGCCCGCCGATGACGAGCGCGATCTGTGCCCCGGTGTCCTTTACCTTCCGGATCGCCGTCGCCAGTTCCGTGGGCTCGTCGCAGACGACGAGCTGATAGTCGGCCCCGTACCGCTTCGAAAGCTCACGCCGCAGGTCCCGCCGGGCGGAGGCTTCGCGGCTCACGATGACGATGGCCGGCACGGCGGAGGCGCTTCCGCTTGACCCCGGGTTCGAGCCCTCTCCGGGTGCAGCCTGACCCTCAGGGACGCGTTCCGCTGACATCCGACGTTCCCTCTATTCCCCCGGGCCCGGCCCGCCGCGCCGCCGTCGGCCACCGGCTGCTGGTTGCACGACGGCGGCGCTGCGTGTGCCGGAGCAACGAGCGTAACACGCGCTCACCAGGAAGTCTTTATCTTCGCTATACCTTTGCGAGACCAGGGGATTACTAACGCCTCCCCGGAATCTCCCGCCCTCGGAACCACTTTAGCCGCCGACGGCCTGCCGTTTCACCCTGGGCTCGCCGGCCCGGGCGGATCGTGCTGGTGACGTGCCGGTGAACGGCTGCCGGTGGGTTTGGCTCAGCGTGCGGTGTGGGACATTCGGAGATGTGACACAGATTGACCCTGTGGCCGACGGTCTTGTCGGCGATTGGCTGACCATCCCTGAAGTTGCTGACCGCCTCGGCCTGCCGCCGGGCCGGGTCCGGCAGCTGCTCCGCGACCGCAAGCTGGTCGCCGTGCAGCGCCCGGACGGCACGCTGTGCGTACCCGCCGCGTTCCTGGACGGGGACCACATCCTCAAGGGCCTGCACGGGACGCTCACCGTGCTCTTCGACTGCGGGTTCGACGAGCCGGGGTCGTTGCGCTGGCTTTTCACAGCCGACGATTCGCTCCCGGGTACGCCGATCCAGGCGATGACCGAGCACCGCGGGACCGAGGTGAACCGCCGGGCGCAGGCACTCGCGTTCTGAAGGGCGGGCCCCGGCAGCCACTTACGCGGCGTCACGACTGTTCCGCTGGCGCGCCGCCGGTCCGCTTGACGCGCCGCCTCATCAGCTTCGACGCGCCGCTCATCGGCTTGATGCGTCCCCCCCGGGGGGTGTCGGAGCTCATGGGCTGCCGCGGCGCGCTGGCTCAGCCCTGGCGGACGGTGGCGGCCACGGCGAGTTCGGCGAGTGCCGCCTTGGCCTCGTCGGTAATGGGCGCCTGCCCGAGCGCGGCTACTGCCTGGGCGACGTGCTCGCCGATCATGGTCTCGCACGCGGCGAGCGCGCCGGTGTCGGTGATCACGGCCCGTACCTCGGCGACCCCCGCCCCGTCCAACTGGGGATCGCCGAGCCGTTCATCGATGATCCGTGCCTGCGCCGCTCCCGCCCGGGCCCGGGCGATGACCAGCAGTACCGTCCGCTTCCCCTCCCGCACATCGTCACCGGCGGGCTTGCCGGTCTGGGCGGGGTCGCCGAACACGCCAAGGATGTCGTCGCGGAGCTGGTATGCGACCCCGAGCGGGAGGCCGTAGGCCGAGAAAGCGGCCGGAACCGGCCCGTCGGGGAAGCCGGCCAGGGCGGCACCCAGCTGCAGCGGCCGCTCGATGGTGTACTTGGCGGTCTTGTACTCGACCACACGCAGGGCGCTCTCCACGGTCTCGTTCCCGCTGGCCTGTCCCAGCAGATCCAGGTACTGGCCGGCGATCATCTCCGTGCGCATCAGGTCGAGCACCGCCTGCCCCCGGCGCAGCGCATCGTCCGGCAGGCCGCTGGCGTGGTACATCCCGTCGGTCCACGACAGCAGGAGGTCACCCAGGAGAATGGCGGCGCCTGTCCCGAACGACTCTGGCGACCCGTGCCAGCGCTGCCCGGCGTGGCGGGCCGCGAACCGGCGGTGCAGCGAGGGCCGGCCCCGCCGGGTGTCGCTGCCGTCCATGACATCGTCATGCACCAGCGCGCTGGCGTGCAGCAGCTCCAGCGCAGCGGCGGCGGCCAGGATCGGCGGGCCGTCTGCCCCGCCCGCGCCGCGCCAGCCCCAGTAGCAGAACGCAGGCCGCAGCCGCTTCCCGGCCGCCAGCAACTCCTCCAGGGCCTCCAGCCCGGGCAACAGTTCCCCGCCCGCCCGCAGGAGCACCGTGCGCTGCTGCTCGAGGAAACTGCGCAGGGCACGCCCCACCTGGTCACGGATGTGAGCGAGGGCGGCGGGATCGCGGGCCACGATCGCGAGACTAGGGCATGCCAGGCGGACCGCAGCCGGTTGCCCGTCCGCGCCCTCCCCGCGGACCGCCCCGCGCGCGTGGGTGTGCTGCTGCGTGGGCGCCGGCCTGACGCGAGACCGACGGCCGTCCTAGCCTGGGACCCATGGGTTACCGGCCGCCGCACCGCGCTCCCGCCATCCGCGACCTGCTCGCGCAGGGGCGTGAGTCGTTTTCGTTCGAGTTCATGCCCCCCAAGACCGAGGCGGACGAGCGCCAGCTGTGGCGGGCGGTCCGCTCGCTGGAACCGCTGCACCCCACGTTCGTCTCGGTGACCTACGGCGCCGGTGGCTCCACGCGGGACCGGACGGTCCGGGTGACCGGGAGGATCGCGGCGGAGACGACCCTGACGCCCGTCGGGCACTTCACGGCGGTCAATCACTCGGTGGCCGAGCTGCGGCACGTGATCGGCTCGTACGCCGCGGTCGGGGTGCGCAATGTGCTCGCGCTGCGGGGGGACCCGCCGGGGGACCCGAACGGGGAGTGGGTGCCGCATCCGGACGGGCTGCGGTATGCCAGCGAGCTGGTCAGCCTGATCAGGGCGATGGGCGATTTCTGTGTTGGGGTCGCGGCGTTCCCCGAAGGGCATCCACGCTCGCCGGACCTGGAAACCGACGTGGCGTACTTCCTCGGGAAGTGCCGGGCGGGCGCCGACTTCGCGATCACCCAGATGTTCTTCTTCGTCGAGGACTACCTGCGGCTGCGGGACCGGGTCACGGCGGCAGGCGGCGAGGTGCCGATCATCGCCGGGATCATGCCGGTCACCAGCTTGCGGACGCTTGAGCGGGTGGTGCTGCTGTCCGGGGCGAAGCTGCCAGCCGGGCTGGCCGACCGGCTGCGGGCGGCCGCGGACGACAAGGCGGCGGTGCGCGAGATCGGCGTGGACTACGCAGCCAGCATGTGCCAGCGGCTGCTCGCCGAGGGAGCCCCGGGCCTTCACTTTTACACGCTGAACGGCTCGCGCTCGACCCTCGACATCTACCGCCGGCTCGGGCTGGCCGACCGGCCGGCCGCAGCTGGCCCGTCCCGCAGCGGCAGTTCCGCGCCCATGATGGCGTAGGAAGGACCTGCGCCGGGGAAGGTGAACGCCGGCAGCAGGTCAGCGAAGCCGAGGCTGCAGTACAGGCGCCGTGCCCGGGTCTGGCCGTCCGGCGTGGACAGCACGGCGGTCCGCTCCGGGCGCCTGGCGGCCAGCGTCTGCATCATTGCCCGGCCGGTTCCCCGGCCCTGATGGCCGGGGCGCACATGCACCTCGGCGAACTCGAAGGAATCGCCGAGCCAGTGGCCGGCGGTCTCGCGGCCATGGTGCGCCGTGAGGTTCTCCCGGACCACGTCGTGCCACCATTGGCCGGCCGAGCCGTGAAAGCCATACGCGAAGCCGATGAGCGCCCGCTCATCCGCCATGACGATGAGTTCCCGGGGGCTGGCGCGCCCGCTGGGTTCTGCCTCATCCCGGTACTGATCGTGCTCCTGCGCGCCTGGTCTGCCCGGCTCGCCCGGCCTGGCCGGCTCGCCTGGTCTGCCAGGCTCGCCCGGCTCGCGAGGAAGAACCGCCACCACGGCGCAGAAGGCCGGGTAGGTGGCATGGCGCTCCATGATGGATTTGCGGCCGGGCAGTTCGGACGTCGGCGCGTCCATCGCCAGCGCGTAGATCCCGGTAAGCGCGTCCAGTTCGGCAGTGAACTGCTCGGCGCTCAGTTCCCGCAGCCCAGGTTCGGAGCGCACGCAAGTAGCGTATGCGAGGTTCCCGCCCGGCGGCACAGCCCGTTTTGTCGTACCCGGCGGCTACGTTCGAACGTAGGTCCAAACAAGTAGACGCATAGCCGAATTTATGTTCGAATAGATCCAGTGATGCTTTCCGGCAGCTCTCCCCCGGCTGCCGGTGTGGGGCCCACGGCGGAAGGAGTGCCATGGACACGCGTACGCAGGCGACGCCGGGGCGGGCGCGCTGCCGGGTCGCGCCGACCGCCCTTGCTCTCCTGGAGTCCGCGCGGCATGGCCTGGCCAACGCGGCCGACGAGACCAGCGCCGGCGGGCGCTATGTCGCTGCCCACCTGGCGGCCCTGCGCGCTGCGGCGGCCATCGTCGCGGCCCGGCCCGCCCCCGGAACGGGTCGGCGCAGGAAGGCTCCCCCGAGCGTCTGGGAACTCCTGCCGCGGGTAGAGCCAGCGCTGGCGGAATGGGCGGCGTTCTTCGCCGCCGGGGCGGGCAAGCGGGCGGCGGCAGAAGCGGGCCTGCCGCGTGCAGTTTCCGGGCGCGAGGCCGACGACCTGCTCCGGGACGCCGAGACGTTCCTATCGCTGGCCGAGGAGGCACTGGGAGTGCCCGCCCAGCCGGTGCTTCCGCTGCGCTGCACGGGGTAACGAGTCGGCCATCCAACCGGCGCTTTGCTGTGCTGCATGGCGTAACAGGTCGGCCCTCAGCTGGCGCTTTCCGCTGCGCGGCATCGGGTGACGGGATCGGCGACTCAGCTTGCGCTTCCGTCGCGGCGCATGGGTAGCGGGGCAGGCCGCCTAGTTGGTGCTTGCTTTGAGCGGCACGGGGTAACGTGGTCGGCCGCCCGGCCCGGGTAACGCGGCCGACCACGGCACGGGTGGCATCGTGCCCACGGTCAGAGCTTGCGGCGCGGGGGAAGGCCGGCCGAGAGCACACGGGGGGCGGCATGGGCAGCAGACGCGCTGCCCTGGGCCAGAGCCGGGGGAAGGGAGTATCCCGCCGCCCCGTCCGGTCAGAGCGATTCGACGGCGCCCCTGGCCTCCGAGTCGAGCACGCCCCACCCGATCAGCTCTTCCGTGAGGTCGACCGGCGACTTGTCGTAGATGACGGCCAGAGACCGCAAGTCCTCCTGCCGGACGGACAGCACCCTGCCGTTGTAGTCGCCGCGCTGGCTCTGGATCGTCGCGACGTAACGGGCGAGCGGGCCGGCCTTGTCCTTCGGCAGCTGAGCCATGCGCTCAAGGTCGATGACAAGCTTCGGCGACGGCGCCAGCGCGGTGGGCGCGGCGTCGCCCGGCAGCAGCTCCGACACCGGGACGCCGTAGAACTCGGCCAGTTCGGCGAGTTTCTGCACGGTGACAGAGCGATCGCCGCGCTCGTAGGAGCCGACAACGACCGCCTTCCAGCGGCCGCGGGACTTCTCTTCGACTCCGTGCAGCGACAGTCCCTGCTGGGTGCGGATGGCGCGCAGCCGCGCGCCCAGGGTCTTGGCGTACTCAGATGGCATAGTCCTCGGCCCCCCGGCCAGTGGTCGCATTGAGTGATGGTTACGGACAGTGACGGTAGGCCGCTAGCGGGACCAGGTCAAGCCGAATGCAAAAAGTAAGTGAACTCAAAGCGCCACGCACCAGGGTCGGCGAGGACTGGTTTCGTCTGGTAGCAACGCGGCGGGAACCCTTGCGTGGCGGCCGGGCCCGCGCCGCGGTTCCGCTCGCACAGCCACCTAGCGCGGACCGCACTGCTGCCCTGTCCGGCCGGCATGTGGATCACTCACTGTCACCAATGACCTGCGGGAAGGGCTGGCCGCGCCTCCCGCCCGGCCGCCCGTCCGGCTGGTACGGTATTAGCGACCGACATCCTTTAAGGCCCGTCCGGTGAGGCGGGAAAGGAGGGCCTGGTGGGGCATGTGCGGTCGGCCGGCGGCGAGCCCCGGCCCGGCAAGGACACGATCGCCCGCTCGGTTCCCGGCCACGGCAAGATCGTGTTCGAGCGGGCCGAGATCAGCCGGGCGCTTACCCGGATCGGGCACGAGATCATCGAACGGACCAGGGGAGCGGAAGAGGTCGTTCTGCTCGGTATCCCCACCCGCGGGGTACCGCTGGCGGGCCGTCTGGCCGCCGGGATCGAGCAGGTGGAAGGCCAGCCGATCCCACATGGGTCCCTTGACATCACCATGTATCGCGATGATCTCCGGCTGCGCCCGGCGCGGACGCTCGGCCGGACGCAGGTCCCGCCGGACGGGATCGACGGCAAGATCGTGGTGCTGGTGGACGACGTGCTCTACTCGGGGCGGACGGTGCGC
>Ga0114129_10011158_pt1 | contig 12806 bp, 12 predicted proteins | sample RhiMetdeltSRZDD1_FD_80071 | JGI IMG/M metagenome (GOLD analysis project Ga0114129, IMG submission 80071) | Populus rhizosphere microbial communities from Tennessee, USA - Rhizosphere MetaG P. deltoides SRZDD1 (version 2) (version 2) | ecosystem: Host-associated > Plants > Roots > Rhizosphere >...
CGAAGCTGCGCCTCGAGGCGCGTCACGCGATCGAGCGTGCGCTCGCGCTCGAAGAGATCGAGGCTGGCAAGCGCGACCGCGCAGGCGAGCGGGTTCGCGGTGAACGAATGCCCGTGGAAGAACGTGCGCGACCGATCGTCGCTGAGGAACGCCTCGTACACCGCGTCGGTCGTGCAGGTCGCGCCGAGCGGTAGATAGCCCGCGGTCAGCGCCTTCGAAAGACAGACGATGTCCGGCGTGACCGCCGCGTGCTCGCACGCGAACATGCGGCCCGTCCGGCCGAACCCGGTCAGCACCTCGTCGGCGATCAGCAGCACGCCGAAGCGATCGCAGAGCCGGCGCACGCCGGCGAGGAATTCCACGGGCCAGACGATCATCCCGCCCGCGCCCTGCAGCATCGGCTCGACGATGACGGCTGCGGCGGTGCCGGCACGCGTGGCCAGCTTCTCCTCGAGGTCGCCGAGGCACTCGACGTGGCAGGTCGCGCGCTCCAGCCCCAGCGGGCAGCGGTAGCAGTACGGCGCGTGCGCGCGGGTGACCGGGAACAGCAGCGGTGTGAAGGCGCGCGTGAAGATCGATGCTTCGCTGACCGACATCGCGCCGACCGTGTCGCCGTGATAGGCGTGGTGCAGCGTGATGAACGCCTGGCGCTGCGGCTCGCCCCTGTTGATCCAGTACTGCGCGGCGAGCTTGACGGCCACCTCGACGGCGGTCGAGCCGTTGTCGGAGTAGAAGACGCGCGTGAGGCCGGACGGCAGCAATGCGAGGAGCCGTTCGGCGAGATCGACCGCCGGCGGATGCGTGCAGCCGGCGAACATCACGTGTTCGAGGCGCGACGCCTGCTCCGCGAGCGCGGCGTTGAGCGCCGGGTGCGAGTGGCCGTGGATGTTCACCCACCACGACGAGATGCCGTCGAGGATCCGGCGGCCGTCCTCCGTGTAGAGATAGACGCCTTTGCCGCCGACGATCGGCAGCGGCGGCGGCGCCGCCTGCATCTGCGTGTAGGGATGCCAGACGAGCGCGCGATCGCGGTCGATCAGGCTCATCGCAGCGCTCCGACGAACAGGACGCCGTTCCGATCGAACGCCGCCGTCGCCCACCGCTCGAGCGCGTCAGGCGTCAACGGATCGAAATGCGGCATCTGGGCGATCACCTCTGCGGCCCCATATGTCTCGATCGCAAGGCGGTTCTCGTCGTTCGGCTCGCCGACCATGACGACGCCGGCGACGCGCAGCATGCGGCGCCGCAGGACCTCGATGGTCATGAGCGTGTGGTTGATCGTGCCGAGCGTCGAGCGCGCCGCGATCAACACGGGCAGATCGAGCGCGCAGATCAGGTCCGCCATCGTCTCGCGCTCGTTGATCGGCACCAGCACGCCGCCTGCACCCTCGACGATCCACCGCGTGCGGGCGTCCCCGTTCATATGCTCGACGAGCGATCGGACGGTGATGCGCGTGCCCGCCAGGCGCGCGGCGAGGTGCGGCGACACGGGATGCTGGAGCCTGACGCCGCGGTCGTAGATGGCGGGATGGGGCGGGGCTTCACGCCCCGCCATCCCCGCCAGGCGCGCCACCTCCCGCGAGTCGTCATCGTGCTCGATGCCGGTCTGCACGGGCTTCCAGTACTTGAGCGGCGCCTCGGCGCCGTAGCGAAGCATGACCGCGGCCGAGACGACGGTCTTCCCGACGTTCGTATCGGTACCCGTTACGAAGAGCCCGCGGAACATCCCTCGTCTACAGACCGACCCCTACGCTGGCGAGCGCCGACTCGAGCACGACGACGAATCGATCGATCAGATCGTCCGTGAGGTTGACGTTGGCGGAGATGCGCAGCCGCGCCGTGCCCGGCGGCACGCTGGGAGGCCGGATGGCGCGCACGTCGAAGCCGTCGGCCTGCATCGCCTCCGCAATCGCGACCGCGGCGTCGTTGTCGCCGATGACGATCGGGATGATGTGCGACGTGCCTGCTCCTGCCTGGATGCCGGCCTTGAGCAGGCGGACGCGGAGCTTGTCCGAGATCTCGCGCAGCCGGGCGCGGCGCTGCGGCTCCCCTTCGATGATGTCGAGGCTTGCCGCGAGCGCGGAGGCGAGCGCCGGCGGCGGCGCTGTCGAGAAGATGAACGGCCGCGCACGCTGGATCAGGTAGTCGATCGCCCACGCCGGGCCGGCGACAAACGCGCCGGCGACGCCAAGCGCCTTGCCGGCCGTGTTGATCGACAGGAACACGCGGTCCGCGATGCCATGCGCCTCGATCAGGCCTGAGCCGCGCTCTCCGTAGACGCCGACCGCGTGCGCTTCGTCCACGATCAGATGTGCGCCGGTCGCCGCGCAGATCTCCGCATATTCCGCGAGCGGCGCCTCGTCACCGTCCATGCTGAAGAGCGATTCGACGACGAGAAACCGCTCCCCCGGCGCCCCTTCTACCCCTCCAGCCCATCCAGCCCTTCCCGCCCCTCCAGCCCTCTGCGAATCACCTGCCCTGCGCGCCCCGACCCGCAGCGCGCGGCGGACCGCGGCGACGTCGTTGTGCGCGATGATCTCGCGCTGCGCGGGCGACAGCCGGATGCCGTCGATCAGGCTCGCATGGTTGCGCTCGTCGGAGACGATGACGTCGTCGCCTTCCGCGAAGGTGGTCATCACGGCAATGTTGGCCAGGTAGCCGCTCGAGAAATACAGCGACCGTTCGGTCCCCTTGAAGCGCGCGAACCGCGCTTCGAGCGCGGTGAAGCGCTCGCGCTCGCCGCGCAGCAGGCGCGAGCCGGTGCTGCCGACCCCGTCGCACGCCACCGCCGCGATCATCGCGTCCTTGATGCGCGGATCGCCGGCGAGGCCGAGAGAGTCGTTCGACGAGAGGTCGGCGCCGGCCGGCGGGCGCAGCGTGCGCAACAGACCGTTCTCTTCGAGATCGCCCAGCCGCGCGCGGACGCGCTCCCGGAGGCTCCCACTCATGTGCAGGCGGACTGCAGGTGAATCCCGAGCCGATCGAACAGCGAGCGATCGACATCCGGCGCCGGGTTCGGCGTCGTCAGGAGGCGATCGCCGAGGAAGACGGAGTTTGCGCCGGCGAGGAAGCAGAGCGCCTGCGCTTCGTCGGACAGCGACAGCCGCCCCGCGCTCAGGCGCACGTAGGAGCACGGCATCAGGATGCGGGCGGTCGCGACGAGCCGCACGAGATCGAGCGGGTCTTCGGGCGGCCTCCCGCCGAGCGGCGTCCCTTCGACCGCGACCAGCATGTTGATCGGCACGCTCTCGGGATGCGGATCGAGCGCGGCGAGCTGCTGCAGCAGGCCGAGGCGCGCGTCCACGCTTTCGCCCATGCCGATGATGCCGCCGCAGCACACCGTGACGCCGGCCGCGCGCACGCGCGCCAGCGTCGCGAGCCGATCCTCGTAGGTGCGCGTCGTGATGATCTGGCCGTAGAACTCGGGAGAGGTATCGAGGTTGTGGTTGTAGGCCGTCAGTCCCGCGTCCGCGAGCGCGTCGGCCTGATCCTGCTGAAGCATGCCGAGCGTGCAGCACGCCTCCATGCCGAGCGCGCGGACGCCGCGCACCATCTCGAGGACGCGGTCGAACTGCGGTCCGCGCGGCACGTCGCGCCACGCGGCGCCCATGCAGAAGCGCGTCGCCCCCTGTGCGCGCGCGGCGCGCGCCGCCGCCAGCGCGTCTTCCACGCTGACCAGTTCCGTCCGCGCGACACCCGTCTTGTAGTGCGCGGACTGCGGGCAGTACGCGCAATCTTCCGGGCAGCCGCCGCTCTTGATGTTGAGGAGGACCGAGCCCTGCACCTCGTTCGGTGTGTGGTACCGGCGATGGACAAGCTGCGCCTGGAACAGGAGGTCGACGAACGGCGTGCCGTAGATGTCTTCGATTTCGCTTCGCGTCCAGTCGTGCTTCACCGCGCGCCATTATATCCAGCCAATACGGGAGCAGACGCAGATGGCTCAGCTTGCGCCGCGCTTTAATGACGTCTTACTCTCCGAAGAGGGCGTCACCCCGCCGGACGCCCGGATCGAACTGAAAGTGGCCGCGAAGCCTGCTGGTGCGCACGACTCATCCGTACTTTCCCATCCGCACACCCACATTGTGCAGCTGTTCGACGCGCCACGTTCGCTCGCGGATGCCGTCTCGCATTTCCTGATCGAAGGGCGCGCGCGCGGCGAGCATCTGCTGGTGATTGCGCGCGCGTCACACTGGCAGCTGATTCGCGCGTACCTCGAGCGGCGCGCGTTTCCCGTGGACGATGGCGCCGACGGGCTGACGGTGATCGACGCGCGGAAGATGCGCACGCGCATGATGCGGCGCGGCCTGCTCGATCCGGGCCGCCTGGAGGAGACGCTCGGCACGCTGATCGCGGAGCTCGCAACGGCGCCGCGCGGCCTGCGCGTGTACGCCGAGATCGTCGAGCTGTTCGCGGAAGAAGGGAACTTCGAGCAGGCGTGCGCGCTCGAGGACTACTGGAACCACCTGCAGGAGAAGTATCGCTTCACGCTGCTGTGCGGCTACTCCGCGGCGCATTTCGCGGACCCCTGCAACTCGCAGCACCTGCGCGACGTGTTCGGCCGCCACGGGTCGGTCAAGTCGCAGTCGGCCGATTCGCTCGGCAGCTGGCTGGCGAACCGCTAGGGCTCTTCCGGCGCCGGTTCGTCCGCCGGCTCCTCGGTCGTCGCCTCCTCCGCCGCACCGGCCCCGGCGAGCACCAGGTTTCGAACCTGCTGCGCCTGCTGATCGAGCTCCTGCGCGCGATCGCGGCACCGTGCCGCGAACGACGTCCGCCCCTGTCGCGTGGCGCGCTCCGCCATGCGGCGCCGCACCGCGGCCTGTTCCTCGAGCGCCCGCAGCGCGCTCCACAGCGCGTGCTCGACCACCAGCGCCTGTTCGGTCGTCAGCGTGTCGCTCGTGTAGGCGTGACCCACGCGGCAGCGGAACCGCAGCAGCTCTCCGTCTTTCAATTCCCACAGGACGCCGCCGCATTCCGGGCACGAATAGGGCGACGGCTCCCCCGGATGCTGCCGCTCGTCGCGGTGCATGGTCAGCTCGCGCAGCTCCTCGGTCGCCAGCTTGTCCTCACCGGTGGCCATGACGGGAACGCTCCTTCGCTTCATCACAATCTGCCGAAGCAGCGTGCCGATCTGCGTCGCGGGCACACTGTAATCGACCTGCACGTGGTTCAACGCGCTCTGGGGCATCGACGGCCACTCGGTGTCCCTCGGATCCTGGACGATCGCGAGGCCGCCCGCGCGCTTGATTTCCCTGAGGCCGACGGTGCCGTCGTCGAGCAGGCCGCTGAGGATCACGCCGATCGCCCGGGCACCGTAGGAGACGGCGGCGCTGCGAAAGAGCGGATCGATGGCGGGCCGGTACCCGTGCTCGCGGGCGCCGCGCGTCACCATGAGGCGGCCCGGGCGAACCGTGAGATGGAAGCCGGCGGGCGCGATGAAGATGCGGCCCGCCTCGATGGCCTCGCCGTTGACCGCGTGCGACGCGGGCAGGTTGCCGGCCCGCGCGAGGATTTGCGGGAGCAGGCTCTTGACGCCATCGGGCAGGTGCAGCGCGACCACGATGGCGGCAGGAAAGTCGGCGGGGATGTGCTCGACAACGCGCTGGAGCGAGCCGACCCCGCCCGCCGACGCGCCGATCACGACGAGATCGAACTTTTCCAATTGGGGAGCCCGCTGCAAGAAGCGCGACGCGCCGCCCGGCATGGGGAAAAACGCTGTGCTAGTCTAAGCCGTTCGCGGAGAAGATGCCATGAAAGACGACAAGTCGACCTCGCCGGATTTCGAACGGCTTGTCGAACACCTGAAGAACACCCGCGGATTCGACTTCAGCGCGTACAAACGCACGACGTTGACGCGCCGCATCGACAGGCGGATATCGGCGATCGGGCTCGATTCCTACACGGCGTACCTCGACTATCTGGAGGTTCATCAGGACGAGTTCACGCAGCTGTTCAACTCCATCCTGATCAACGTCACGTCGTTCTTCCGCGATCGCGACGCGTTCGATTTCCTCGCCAGGGACGTCGTCCCGAAGGTCATCCAGGGATCGCAGCACACCGACGACCAGATCCGCATCTGGAGCGCCGGCTGTGCCTCGGGTGAAGAGTGCTATTCGATTGCGATGCTGTTTGCGGAAGCGATGGGCGCGGAACAGTTCCGAGACCGCGTCAAGATTTACGCGACCGACGTGGACGAGGAGGAGCTCGCCATCGCGCGCCAGGCGACCTACGGCGACCGGCGGATCGAGGACCTGCCGGCCGATCTGCGCGACAAGTACTTCGATCACACGGGCGACCGCTGGACGTTCAGGAAGGACCTGCGCCGCAGCGTGATCTTCGGCCGCCACGACCTGCTCGACGACGCGCCGATCTCGCGCGTGGACCTGCTGCTCTGCCGCAATACGCTGATGTACTTCAACCACGAGGCACAGGCGAGGATCGTGCAGCGGTTCCACTTCGCGCTGCGCGAGGGCGGGTTTCTCGTGCTTGGCAAGGCCGAGATGCTGCTGAACTTCGTGGGCACGTTCGCACCGGTCGACCTCAAACAGCGCGTGTTCATGAAGGTAGGCGTGGACAACGGCGTGGAGCGGCTCCTGAGCGGCTACCCCGAGCGCGAGGAGCGCGGAATGCACGTGGGTCCGCCCGCGCGGCTCCGCGAGATCTCGTTCGACCAGGACCCCACCGCGCAGTTCGTCGTGGACGTCAAGAGCCACCTGCTGATGGCCAACGCCCGGGCGCGCGAGCTGTTCGGCCTCAACGTCCGCGATCTCGGGCGGCCGCTGCAGGACCTGGAGATGTCCTATCGTCCCGTCGAACTGCGGTCGTGCATCGACGAGGCGCACGCGCGGAGCAAGGTCGTCCTGCTGCGCGACGTGGCATGGCCGACACCCGGCGGCGAGCCGCGCTACTTCAACGTCCAGGTCACGCCCGTCGTCGACGCGGCGGAGATGCCGCTCGGCTCGAAGATCATCTTCACGGACGTCACGCGCCAGCGCGAGCTGCAGGAGGAGCTGCAGCGGTCGCGGATCGACCTCGAGAGCGCATACGAGGAGCTGCAGTCCACCAACGAGGAACTGGAGACGACCAACGAGGAGCTCCAGTCGACGGTCGAAGAGCTGGAGACCACGAACGAGGAGCTGCAGTCCACCAACGAAGAGCTCGAGACGATGAACGAGGAGCTGCAGTCGACCAACGAGGAGCTGGAAACGGTGAACGACGAGCTGCGGCAGCGCGGCGCCGATCTCTCGCGCAGCAACACCTTCCTCGGGGGCATCCTGCGCAGCGTGCCGCTCGCCGTGATCGTGCTCGACGAGCAGCTGCAGGTGGAGCTCTGGAACGACGTCGCGGCGGACCTGTGGGGCCTGCGCGCCGACGAAGTGCACGGCAAGCCCTTCTTCGGGCTGGACATCGGGCTGCCCGTGGAGCAGCTGAAACAGCCGATTGCCGGATTGATGCGGCAGGGCGACCAGCACTTCGAGGCCGAAATCGACGCGATGAACCGGCGCGGCCGACAGATTCGCGTGCGCGTGCAGTGCGGCAGCATCGGCTCCGCGGAGCACGGCAAGGGAATCATCGTCCTGATGCAGGAGACCTCGCGTGTCGAAGCCATACCGGCGACGCGACACTGAGCCCATGGACGCAGCCGACATCTCGCGACGCATCAACGCCGAGCGGCTGCTGCTCGTCGCGTGGCTTCGCGCCGTTCTCCTGCAGCTCGCGCACCCGCTCATCGCCGCGGGCGTCGCCGAACACAGCACGTTCCGGGGCAGCAGCGCCGCCGCGTTCGCGCGCCTGCATCAGACCGTCGGCGCGATGCTCGCGCTCACCTTCGGCGCCCATGACGAACGGGAACGCGCGCTCGAGGCCATCCGTACGATTCATCGGCGCGTGCACGGCACGCTGCGGGCGCCGGTCGGCATCTTCCCCGCCGGCACGCCCTATTCGGCGGAAGATTCCGCGCTGCTCGTCTGGGTCCACGCCACGCTCGTCGAGTCCGTCGTGCTCGCGTACGAGCAGCTCGTGCAGCCGCTGACGGCCGGCGATCGCGATCGCTACTGCGCTGACAGCGCGGACGTGGCCATCGAACTGGGAGCACGCGCGGACGCGGTGCCGCGGTCGTGGGCGGCGTTGCGCGCATATCTGGACGAGGGCTACGCGTCGGGCCAGGTCGCCGTCGGCCAGCAGGCGTTGACGCTGGCAGCCGCGCTGGTGTCGCCTCTCAACAGCCGGCTCGGCAACCGCATCGTCACGCCGGCGATATCGCTCCTCGCAGCGGGCCAGCTGCCCCCACCGGTTCGTCTACAGTACGGGTTCACGTGGAATCGCCGCCGGGCGCGCCGCTATGTCAGGTTCATGACAGTCCTGCGGCTGGCGCGGCGCATCGCCCCTTCCCGGCTCGCGCTGTGGAAGAGCGCGCGGTCGATCGATTGCCTTGCCGTTCGCCATGGCTACTCAGCAACGGCCAGATGACTCCGCGGCCCGCCTCGACGCCGAGCACAGGGCGCTGAAGGAGCAGACCGCCGCCCTGCGCCGCGAGCACGAGAGGCTGCATAAGGAAGGCGGCACCATCGCGGAGCACCGGGAGCACATCCGTCGCCTTCGGGAGAAGATCAAGGACCTCGAATCGCACGTCGCGAAGCTGAAGAGCCTGCGTAAGCCGGGACACTAGTAGGGAAATCCCTAATACTTTTTCGTCCCCCCGGTCGTATAATGCCCTCATTAAGTCTGAAGGCGGCGACAACCATATCGGGGGTATCCCAGCATGGCCGTCATTCCGTCGATTCACGCCTTATCATTACCGTCGATTTCTCCAACACCTGCGCCTGACCTTCTGCTCGTTGACGGCACGCCCGAGGCCGCGGGGTACTCCGCCGCCCTACGCGCCAGTTACCGTGTGTCGGCGACCGCATCGATAGATGTCGCGAAGGAGTTCCTGCACCGTCATGCACCTTCGATCGTCGTGACGGAGCTCGAGCTTCAGGGAGCCGATGGCGTGGAAATTTGCCGCGAGGCGAAGTCGCTGTCGAGGCCGTTGCCCGTCCTGGTGACGACGACGCGGACCGAGCGCGTCCCCGACGCGCTCGCCGCCGGCTGTGACGGCGTGCTGCTGAAGCCGTTCCCGCCGAACCTGCTGTTTGCACGCATCGGCCGGCTGTTGCGCGCGCGGAGCGAGATGCTGCGCGAGAGGGCTCACCAGTCGTCGCTCAGGTCTGCGTACCTGACGGACCGATCGCAGGAGCTGCTGAGCGGAACCAATCGCGTGTGGCCGAACACGCTGTGCCCGTACTGCCATCGCAACGGCGCCACGAGCTTCGAGTTCTGCAGTCACCGCCGCGCATGGTATGCATGTCTCGACTGCAGGAAGGTCTGGATCGCCAAGCGTCAGGAATGACGTCAGCCGCGCCGTTGCCCCGGGTTGACGAGCCGGATCGCCGCCTGCTGATCGCCGATCCCGATGTGATCGACGGCCATGCGAGCGCTCTGCGCTCGGCGTTTCGCATCAGGACCGTCGCGGACGCGGACGATGCGCACGGCGCGCTGAACGACTTCAGCCCCGACCTGGTGATCACGGAGATGGCGTTGAACGGTGGATCCGGCGTGGACATCTGCCGCTCGGCGAAGGCACTGAGCGATCCGCCGGCTGTCCTCGTCACGACGGCTGCAGAGCTGGCCCTACACTGCTAATTCTCCTTTCGACTGCCCGCCGCCCAACTCCCCTTCCCAACGAGCGATGACGACGGTCGCGAGGCAGTTGCCGAGCACGTTGGTCGCGGTGCGCGCCATGTCCAGCAGCGCGTCGATGCCCAGGATGATGAACACCGGCTCGGTGGGCAGGTTGAAGCTGCTTACGGTGCCGAGCAGGATGACCAGCGCCGCGCGCGGCACGCCCGCGACCCCCTTGCTCGTCAGCATCAGCGTCAGCAGCAGCAGGAACTGCTGGCCGATCGGCATCTCGACTCCCGCGGCCTGCGCGACGAAGATCGCGGCGAGCGAGAGATACAGCGTCGAGCCATCGAGGTTGAACGAGTAGCCCGTGGGGATGACGAACGCGACGATGCGGCGCGGCACGCCGAACGCCTCCATGTTCTCCATCGCGCGCGGGAGCGCCGCCTCCGAGCTCGCGGTCGCGAACGCGATCGACGTCGGTTCCGCCGCCGCGGCGAGGAAGCGCCGGATCGGGACGCGCGCGACGAGCGCCACCGGCAGCAGCACGCCGACGATGAACACGATCACGGCGGCGTACATCGTCGCCAGCAGCTTGATCAGGTTGACGAGGATGCCGATGCCGAGATGGCCGACGGTGTAGGCGATGGCGGCGCCGACGCCGATCGGCGCGAAGAGCATGACGATGTTCGTGAACTTGAACATCGTCTCGGCGAGCGCCTCCACGAAGGTCAGCATCGGCCGCCGCCGCGGCTCGGGCACCATCGCGAGCGCGGCGCCGAAGATCACGCTGAAGACCACGACCTGCAGCACCTCGCCGTCGGCGACCGACTTCGCGATGTTCTCGGGAAAGACGTGCAGGACGATGTCCTGCCACGACTGCGGCGCCGGGGCCGCGGCCTGTTCGCCGGGCGCGGGTGGCGGCAGCGTGATGCCGACGCCCGCGCGGCTGATGGTGATAGCCGCCCATCCGATCAGCAGCGCCAGCGTCGTGACGACCTCGAAGTAGACGAGCGCCTTGATGCCCATGCGCCCGACCTGCTTCAGGTTTCCGTGCGCGGCGATGCCGACGACAAGCGTCGCGAACAGCAGCGGCGCGACGATGGTGCGAATCAGCCGGATGAAGATCGTGCTGAGGACGCGCAGCTGCGTGGCGGCGTCGGGAAAGAAGTAGCCGAATGCGCCGCCGGCGACGATGGCGATGAGAATCCAGGAGGTCAGCGACGGGCGGCGCACGGGAGGATGTTAGACGTTAAATCCCAAATCCCAAGGTCCAAATCCCAAATCCCAAGGTCCAAATCCCAAATCCCAAGGTCCAAATCCCAAATCCCAAGAAATCCCAAATCCTAAAAATTCCAATCCAGCAATACTCACCCGGGAAATCAGACCGTGGAAAGTGGCAAGCGCCATGCTTCTATATGAAGCATCCACTTTCGCCAACCCAGACGAAGTCCCCAAAACCCTATGACATTCGCGAGCGATCGATGCTGTTCGCCTGCGACGTCATTGAGATCGTGCAAGAGCTGCAACGGCGAGGGCGAATCGCCAGTGAACTTTCGTTACAACTTATGAATGCCGCCGTGAATGCCGCCGCGAACCTCGAAGAGGCAGATGACGGATCGAGCCGTCGCGATTTTCGAGCGAAGGATCGAATAGCGCTGCGGGAGTTGAAGGAGAGCCGCTTGCGATTGCGAATTCTGCGAAGGACGGGATACCTGACGGATAAAGACGATCTCGTCATTCAGGAATCGGTCGAACTCGTGAACATCGTCGCGACGATCATCCGCAATTCCGAGCGAAACGAACTTCGCGAACGCAAAGAACCCAGAACCTGATTTGGGATTTGGGATTTGGGATTTGGGATTTTACTGCGTGTCCCCCGTCAGCCGCGTCGCGTTTCCGCGCGCGACCGCGTCGGTTGCGCAGCATGCATCGAACGGCGCGCGCGAGCGATGAACGCTCGGCGCCATGTTCACGAGCGGCGACTGCGAGCGACGCGATCAGCGTGAGACGGTAAACCGCGGCGGAGCCTGAAGAGATCGAGTCCGTCGAGCTTGGAGCCGGGAGTGAACATGGTGCCGGGCGTCACCGCCGCGGCGTGTCGCGACCGGCGATCGCGAGCGTGATCGACATCGGTGCGGCGGTTGCGATTTGGGGTTGCCTACCGCGTGTTGCCGGTAAAGGATGGCGGAGTCCCGCGCGATGGCGTCACCTCGAACGAGAAACGCAGCGCCGGAATGCGATTGCCCGGGTGGTCGTCCGCGTAGGTGAGCTGCGGCAGCCGATAGAGCTGCTGTCCGCCTTCGGGTCCCTGGTAGATCCCCGGATAGAAATCGATCAGGTGCACCCCCGGCGAGCCCGCCGCGGTGAAATGAATGACGACGTCGCCCGCGGTGTTGAAGCCGCACGCGTAGCCCATGTAGGCGTTGTCGTAGGTCGCGACGTAGATATTGTCGTACTCGGTCCAGCCGACGCCCTTGAGGTGGATGGTGACCGGCGTGCCCGCGGGTCCAGACGAGGGCGTCATGCTGACGATGCTCGTCTCGATGACGAAGTAGGTCGTCGCCAGCGTCTGATCACCGGATCGAACCGAGAGCGAGTGCCGTCCGCCGAGATCCTCGGGAATGGAGACCGGCATCGAGATGCGTCCGTCCGCGCTCGTCGTCACCTTCGTCAGCTCGTTGTCGATCGGCGCGAAGCCGTTGCCGCTGACGCGGCTTCCCTCGTAGCTTCCCCACACGAGCGACACGGGCGTATTCGCCGGAAGGCCGGTCACGGCGAGCGTGGCTTTCGTGTTCACCGGACCCTGCGCCGGCGCGATCTTCGCCGCGGCACCGTTCACGCCGGTTGACGCGGGCACCGGCTGCGGCTGGTACGGCTCGGCGTAGAACGCGGGCGTCGCCGCGCGGCCGGACGTCACGCGGAACCCGAACTGCGGCACCGGCAGGTACGCGTTGGGCGCCTGTTCGTGATTCAGATAGCCCTGGCCCATGTAGCCGGTCAGCACGTTGATCGTGTGATCGCCAACGGGGCCCGTCGCGCGGAAGCGCGCGACCGCGCTTCCCTTCGTCCCCGCCGCGGTCACGTAGCCGGCCTGCTGGTTGTCCCAGTTCACCACCCACGTGCTCTCCATCGTCCGCCAGCCG
>Ga0114129_10011160_pt1 | contig 12806 bp, 8 predicted proteins | sample RhiMetdeltSRZDD1_FD_80071 | JGI IMG/M metagenome (GOLD analysis project Ga0114129, IMG submission 80071) | Populus rhizosphere microbial communities from Tennessee, USA - Rhizosphere MetaG P. deltoides SRZDD1 (version 2) (version 2) | ecosystem: Host-associated > Plants > Roots > Rhizosphere >...
GATCCACTCCTTCTGCTCCAGGCGCTGGAGCGCGGGGTACAGCGAGCCCTGATTGACCTCGAGGACGCCGTCGGTCGCTTGCTGAATGCGCTGGGTTATTCCCCACCCGTGCATTGGCGCGAGCGATAGCGTACGCAGCACGAGAAGGTCGATTGTCCCGCGAAGGGGCTCGGCAGAGGATTCGCCCATGGCTATGATACTCGTCGGTGTGCGCCGAGCGTGGCGACGAATGAAGTCATTTTACGATTTCGAGAGAAGAAGATTCAACACCTTCCTGTAGAAGTCAAGAGGAGTGGAACGACGAGGACACGGAATGCCACGTGCCGAAGTTGTAGACTGCATCCGCCGGTTCAACGCGGGGCGCGAGCCCGAACGCCTGAGACTCAAGTTTCAGGCGATGCGCGGGAGCGCGTTCGCATTTCTTCGCGGGACGGCACACCTCTTTTGGCAGGACTGGAGCAGCGAACACGAATCGCTGAATGACGCGCCATTCGTGTGGGTGACGGGCGATTTGCATCTCGATAACGTCGGCTCGTTTCTTGGCGACAACCGGCTCGTCTATTTCGACCTCAACGATTTCGACGAGGGCGCACTCGCGCCGGCGACGTGGGAGCTGGCGCGCTTTGTCGCCAGCGTATATGTCGGTGCGGCGTCGCTGGAGCTCTCCGCGAGGGATGCGACACGCCTCGCGTCCGCGTTTCTCGACGCCTATGTCGACGCACTTCGCGACGGAAAGGCCCGGTGGGTCGAGCGCGCGACGGCCATCGGAATCGTCAAGGACCTTCTCGCCGCCGTAAGGGGAAGAACGCGCGAAGGTCTCCTCGACTCGAGAACGCTCATTCGGCGTGGTCGTCGCACGCTGCGCATCGATGGCAAGCGGGCACTGGCCGTTGGGAAACGCGAGCGACGTGACGTCATCGAGGCGCTGCGCCGATTCGCGCGTACGGCCGACGATCCGGAATTCTACGACGTCTTCGATGTCGCGCGCCGAGTGGCTGGCATGGCGAGTCTCGGGCTGCATCGATTCGTCGTGCTCGTTCGGGGCGACGGGTCGCCCGATGGAAACTGGCTGCTCGACTTGAAGGCGGCGCGCCCTTCTGCGCTCGCCCCCTACCTGAAGCGCCGGCAACCGGCCTGGCCTAACGAGGCAGATCGGATCGTCAGGATCCAGTACCGTATGCAGGCGATCTCGCCCGCGCTGCTGCACGCGGTGAGCATGCGCCGGCGTTACTTCGTCCTGCGCGAGCTTCAGCCGTCGCAGGATCGGCTGGCGTTGGAGCACTGGCACGGCAAGCTGGAACAGCTTCGCGAGGTGATGGTCACCATAGGCCATCTTGTCGCTTGGGCTCAGCTGCGCAGCAGCTCGCGCGATGGTTCGGCGCCCATCGACGATCTGATCGAGTTCGCTCACCGGAAGAGCTGGCGACGAGAGTTGCTTCGTTCCGCGCGCAAGTGCGCCGCGACCGTCCGACGGGACTGGCAGGCATTCCGGCGCACGCCCGAGGAGACGCTCATGACCAACCCGTAATGCGGATCGGCCACGACAACCCGCGACATCCGCTGACGCATCCAAAGTCACAAGACGAGCGTGATGCGAAACCGACCCACGCAACACCAGTCAGATCGACCGGCTTCTGCTGCAGGTGTCCACAGGTTTCGGTCGACCTTCCCGCTCGGACATGGCGACCATCGGGGTTCGAGCCTAACGCACAGCGGCACCGCGGTTGCTTTCCCTTGGGTCCGGCTGCGACGCCCAGCAGCGATCGCCACCCTCAGCCCACGGAGCCCAACCCGCATGTCCCTCCGTCCGCTCTCGCGCTTCGGAGCTCGTCTCCTCTCGATCCTGCTCTTCGCCGGTTGCGCGCGCGACGCCGCCGCGCCCGTCGAACCCACCGCAGTCCCACCGAAGCCATCGTCCGCGCTTCTCGGGCTGTTGCCTGTGCGCGGCGTCACACGGAGCACGCCGCTCGCCAACGACCTGAGCGTCAGCGCCGTCATAGGCGCGAAGGGCGGTACGATCACCATCCCCGAGGCGGGCCTGACGCTCGTCGTTCCGCCGGGGGCGGTGAAGAACGACACCAAGTTCACGGCCACTGCGCTCGCCGGACGTCTCGTCGCCTACGAGTTCGAGCCGCACGGCACCACGTTCGCCGTGCCGCTGCAGTTCAGACAGGATCTGAAGAAGACGTCGCTCCTCGCCGCGCTCACGTCGCCGCTCCTGGACGGCGCGTATTTCACCGACAGAGACAAGCTCAGTGACGAGCTAGGCATCGCGTTGGTGAGCGAAGTCCTGCCCGCGACCACCGACCTGCTGCATGCACATGTCAGTTTCCCGATCAACCACTTCTCGGGGTACCTCGTATCGTGGCACTAGGGGCTGTACCAGAGTAGGGTGTCAGATGATTTGACAGGACGGCCGAGGCGCGAACGGAGGCGCGCCTCGGCCGTGTCGCATCGGGAGACGTGAGGGCGCGACCAGTCGTCTCAAGTCGTAGGAGAAAGCGCGTCCGCGAGCCCCGACTTCGTCCCCTCCGTGCCTAACGCCCGCCCCCGCAGGATCCGCCAAATCCACAACGATCGCAGGCCATCGCCGGCGGTCGCGGGGTACATCGAGGCAGCACGCGCGGCCGAGCGCGTCGGCCAACGCAACCTCGCTCGCTCGCACTACGAGGAAGCGCTTCGCGCGTTGACAGCCGGTGACGAGCCCCCCACCGCCACGACGATCCTTCGCTGGATCGCAGGCAGTCACTTCGCCGACGCCAACCACACTGCCGCCGAGGATTGCGTCACCGCTGCCATCGCGACGGCTGAAGCCTGGCGCGACGAAAGTGCCGTCGGCTACGCCATCAACATGCTCGGCATGTTTCGGTGGCAGCAGGGCGAGCTCGATGCCGCCGTTCAGCTCTACAACGATGCGCGTGAGCGTGCCGTGCGCACCGGAGATGCGAAGCTGGCCGCGATCACCGCCCAGAACCTCGGCGTGATCGCGAACATCCGCGGCGACTTCACGCGCGCGCTGCAGTTCTACCAGGCGAGTCTCGCCGACTACCGATCGATGGGCATGCAGCGCGATGTCTGTATCGCGCTCAACAACCTCGGGATGGTCTTCACCGACACCGAGCGATGGGACGAAGCGGAGCTGGCCTACCGAGAGGCGATCGAGATCGTCCGCGAGCTGCGCGACGTGACGTTGCGCGTGCAGATCGAGGTGAACGCCGTGGAGATGTGGGTCGCACGTGGTGAGACGGCGCACGCGCGTGCAGCGGCCGACGCTGCAATGGAGCTCGCCTCGCAGATGGGAGAGGCCCAGGTGCCCGGCGACGCCTACCGCCTCATGGGTGTCATCGAACGCGAGAGCGGCGACCTCGCCCGCGCCGAAGCGTTGCTCCAGCGCGCAGCCGATGTCGCCGCGGCGAGGCAGGACCTCCTGCTGCTAGCGGAGACCGCGCGCGAGCAGGCCGAGGTGCACCGGAGGCAGGGGCGAAATCGCGAGACGCTCCAGGCGCTGAACCGCGCGCATCAGCTCTTCACGCAGCTGCGCGCGCGCCATGATCTCGCCGACGTCGATCGGCAGACGACGCACCTCGAGGGAGAGTTCATCGACGTCGTCAGGCGCTGGGGTGAGTCCATCGAAGCGAAGGACCGGTACACACAGGGTCATTGTGAGCGTGTCGCGGACGTCGCGTGCGCGCTCGCTGCGCGATCGGGCTTCGATGAGCGGACGCTGTTCTGGTTCCGCATTGGCGCGCTGCTCCACGACGTCGGCAAGCTCATCATCCCGGCGGAGGTTCTGAACAAGCCGACGAAGCTCACGGACGACGAGTGGGCGCTGATGCGTCGACACCCCGAGGCGGGCGTCGAGCTGCTCGCGGGGATCGAGTTCCCGTGGGACGTCCGTCCGCTGATCGAGTCTCATCACGAACGGTGGGATGGCCGCGGCTACCCGCATGGCCTCGCCGGTGAAGCGATTCCGCTCACGGCGCGGATCCTCTGTCTCGCGGACGTCTTCGACGCACTGACATCGCAGCGCAGCTACAAGCAATCGATGTCCGTCGCCGATGCGCTCGAGATCATGCGCCGCGACGTTGGACGAGCGTTCGATCCTTCGCTGTTCGACGCATTCGAGCAGGTGGTGGCCGAGCGTGGCGGCAGTCAGGCTCGGGAAACCGAGACTGGTGCACCTAACGAGACCCAACGCAGGCGGAGCCGCGACGACCTCACAGAGCTGCCGCTTCGTCGAGCCTGCACGGTGGCCTCGGCGCGTCTCCTGGCTGCCCGGCGCCGCGACGGAAGCGCCGCCAGTCTGTTGTACCTGCGCGTGACGGATCTCGATCACGTCAGGCACGGGCTCGGTCACGTTCGTGCAGACGACGTGCTCGCGACGGTTGCCGGCGTGCTGCGCCGAGCGAGCCGACGTGGTGACGTGCTGGCGCGGTTCGGTGCCGACGACTTCGTGCTGCTCGTGGGCGACGCGAGCACTGAACAGGCGCTCGGTGTCGCCGGCCGCGTCCGCGCGCAACTCACCGACGGTTTTGCCTCGACCGACGGTGTAGCCCGAATCGCGATCGGTATCGCGACGGCGCCCGAGCACGGTGATAGCCTCGACGCACTCGTTCGAGCCGCGCGTCGCGCAATCGAGGCGCAACCTGAACACGCCACGGGCGCGCTCGCGATCGCGGATGCGGCAGCCGAACCTCCGCGCCCATCCGTCGAGCGGTTCATCGGTCGTGTCCCGGAGTTGAGACGCCTCGAGCAGATGATCGGCGTCAGCCTCCGAGGCGACGCACGCATCGTCACGGTTGTCGGCCCCGACGGAGTCGGAAAGACATCGCTCGTGTCGCGACTCGTTCTCGACGCGCGGCGCCGAGGCGCGACGTACGTCGTGGCCAATTGTCACCCATCGTCGTTCCCGACGCCCTACGGACCGTGGACGCAGGTCATCGAGGGACTCCGTGCGGCTCGTGTCCTGCCCGAGCGACGCTGGCATTCGCTGCCTCGCCTGGTGCCCTCGCTCGCGGGTAGCCAGCGGTCGCTCCGCCTCGCGGACGACGGCGCGCCGAACGCCGAGGTTACGCTGAGTGATGAGATCTGCGAGCTTCTCGCTACAGCATCGGCACCTCGACCGCTCGTGATAGTGATCGAGGACGTCGAGCACGCCGATCACGCGTCGTGGGATGTGCTCGACCGCTTGTCCGCTCGGCTCGGCCGTGAGCGACTCCTCGTGTGCCTGACGGCAAACGACGCATTCGCCGCCACAGCGCGTGCGCGTTTCGCCCCCTGCCGGCGGCATTACGAGCTTCGCCTAGAGGCGTTATCGCCTGACGACATGCGGCACTGGGTCGGCGATCTGCTCGCTGATCCAGTGACGGCGAACGCCTGCGCCGCGTATCTCGCAGCGAGCGGCACCACAACACCGCTCTCGAGCGTACACGTGCTGCATTCGTTGGTCGACGACGCTCACCTGATCTTCGCGAACGGCGCCTGGCGAATCGTCGATGCAGAGGCCCTTGGCACTACGTCTCGACCGGCGGACGCGGCCACGATCTTCGCGCGGCGCGTGAGGGCGCTTTCGCCAAAGACGCGCGCGATCGTCGGGGAGCTGGGTGTGCTGGGCGAGGGGTTCGAGCTGGACGTCGCGCTCGCGGCAGGCATTGGCGACGAGGCGGAGTTACTCGATGCGATCGATGAGGCGCTCGCGGCTGCGATTCTTCGCGAGGAGGGTACCGACCCGGGCTCGGCGTTCGCGTTCACCCATCGAGCGATCGCGCTGGCGGCACGCGAGACCGTCGACCCGATGCGGCTCCGCCGCGTTCATGAGCGCATCGCACGCGGGCTCGAGCAGGTGCGCCCGGTGGCGTTGTTCGAGATCGCCGAGCACTTCGATCGGGCGGGGCTGTCGGATCGCGCGTTCGAGTACGCACTGCTTGCCGCCGCACGCGCCGCGAGTGTGGAAGCGTACGCCGACGCGACGGCTGCGTACGAGAGAGCCCGTGTCCACGTGAGTACGGCCGCCCAACGAAGGCGCTTGGACGAGCTGGTTGCAGAGTTGCCTGTTCGAATCGGGCGCGGAGTCGCCTAACACATAACCAGAACTACTTACAGTCGATAGTCTAGCGCAGGCTGTCCGACGCCGATGGCCCGACCCACGGCCGACACCCAGGCCGCGGATTGGTCGGCATCGGCTGAACCGGGAACGACTCCGCGTCCGCCGCGCGCAGCCGAGTCGAGTCGCTCAGGTCGTAGAGCTCGAGCGACACCGTCCCGTACGTCAACGACTTGAGGATGAGGGAATCCCGCTTGGTGCCGATCGTGGTCAGGTAGCCGCGCACCGCTGCTCGTGCTGTTCGGTACGCAGGGTTGCCTCCACTCACGATCCACACACGGGCCTTGCCGCGATACCGATCGACGTCGCGCACATACGTGCGGGTGTTGTTTCGGTCGCAGGCAGCCGTCGTCCAGTCGCTGGGCTGGAGGCCATAACGCGGACCGTAGAACAGCGCACCAGGCCGCGAGAGCGGAAAGACGTGAATCACATCGCCTGGTTGGCGGTGGCGCTGGAGGTAGGAGTACAGGCTCCGATTGTTCTCGATCTCATACGGCGGCAGCTCGTGCGCGAACGCCATCGTCGGCGGCACAAGCAGAGCGCCCATCGCGGCGAGACCTAACGAAGGATGGACTCGGTTCACTGTTCGCCTGATGAGCTCCGCACCGGCCGCGACGGCAATGAGGAGTCCCGGGACGAGATAGAACATCAGCCGGCCACGGAACGGGTACTGCTGCGCCGCCGCTGCGACGAGAGCGACCGCGAACGGACCGAGGAGAACGAACGCGACATCCCGTCGCCAGCGCCATAGCCCAACGACGCCGACGACCGCCACACCCAGGAACAACACGGGCCAACGATACCGCAGCAACGTCACATCCGTGAAGACCGATAGCGACTGGCCCCAGAACCATCGAAGCGCGCCACCTAACGTGAATGGCAGTGGGACGAACCCGCCACGCCAGAAATCGTCCATGAACTCGCGGGTCGCCGGTGTCATGCTGCGAAGGCCCGCGACGATCGCCACGATCGATGCCGCCGCCCACAGCGGCATCGTGATGATCAGCGCCCGTCCGGTGGGCCGGTCGCGCGTCATGAGCCATCGCACGGCGAACGCGACACCGATGCCACCCATCACTACGACCGACGCCTGCGAGAACCAGATCACCACCCACCCGAGCAAGCCTGTGAGCACCAGACGGCGCGTCGTTGCATTCGGATCACGGGCGCGGAGCGCGACGAGCAGGAGCAGAATCGCCACGGTCGCGTCGACGCTGTACTGCTTGACCTCGACGCCGAATTGGATGATCGGGACGCCGATCGCGAAGAGCGCGAGGACAAACGGGACGGCCAGTCCGTCGAGTGTACGCTCCGCGAGGCGGCGAAACAGCCACACGCTCGCGAGCGCGCACAGGAACGGGAAGAGCCGCAACGCGTACTCGTTCTTGCCGAATGTGAGGACCCCGAGCTTCTCCATGAGGAGGAACCCTCGTGGCGCGACCTGATCGAGCTGGAGCGGCTTCGTGAGCAGATCGCGCAGCGGAAGCCCGAGGATGTTGCGCGACACAAGCAACTCATCCAGCCAGAGCGATACACCGCCGGCGTAAGCCCAGATGCGCAAGGCGACGGCGATCACCGTGAGCAGGTTCAGGGCGGCCGCCCCGGTTACTGCACGTTCGATGGACACGAACGTGGTTCGTTCGCCGCGAGAGCCGCGAAGATACGTCGTGGCTGGCGTGGACGGACTGGTCACTTTCGCCTGTCGTGCCCTAACGAGTCACCCCGTACCTGACGCCGACACGTACGCTCGCCCGCCCACCCTTCTCGGTGTCGGTGTATCCCTCGGTGCCATAGTCGTGTGACAGCCGTTCGTAGTGCGCGGCCGCGTCCGCCTGAACTCGGCCTGCGAGGGGCCAAATCAGACCCGCGCCCAACCCGGCAACGTATCCCCTCGCCTTGTCCGTGATGCCAAGGACGCCCTGATACGACGCCATGGCCCGCCCCATCCTCAGCTCGGCATATGGCGTCCACTGATGCATGGCGCTCGCGAACAGGAGACGTGGCTCGACGTAGACATTGCTCACGACGTAATCGCCGTCCGTGCCGTCGTGCGCGTGGTTCGTTCGGTCGTACCCGACCCCGAATTGCCACCGACCGAAAAGGACGCCGGCGTTGGCGTCGAAACCGGCCGCCGCCTTCGAGCCACTGAAGTCCCCGCCCACGAGATTGCCGTACGTGGCGCCAACACCTGCCGTGAGCTGGACTCGACCCGCTGACGCACCAGTTTGTGCCTGAGCGGAACCTAACGTGAATGTGGCGAAGACAGCGATGACGAATCCGAGCCGTACGCGCACGATTCAGCTCCGAGGCAGGTTCGACTCACGCGAACCCAACCGGTAGATGAGAACCGCAGCCCGCTTCGTGAGCTTGGGGAGCCAGCGGAGATCCGCCGTCTCCTTGTCCGAATGATCATCCCACCCGGCGAGACCCAACGCATCGATCGCCATCGGCACGTACGGCGCAGCAAACGATACGTCGGCTGCTCCCGCGCGAGACGGGTCGACCGCAACCACCGACCCGAATCCGAGCGCCCGGCTCACCGAATCGTGCACCGCGAGAAGACGACGATTCCCCTCGGTCGGCGCCATCGGGGGGTAGCCGTCGTCGAACGTCAGCTCCGCCGTCGTCTTCGGGAGATGCTGCGCGACCACCTCTCGCATCGTGGCCTTCGCGTTCGCGAGTTGCTCCGGTGACAGCGCGCGGATATCGCCGCTCACGATCGCCTGACCTGCGACGACGTTCGTCTTTCCGAATGCGCTTCCGCCGCTCTGCGCCGTGTCGAACTTCACCTCGGACCCGCCAAGCACGACCCCCGGATTGAACGTCAGGTATTGCTGCCCGCCGAGGCGCTCCCGAAATCCCTGCAGAATGCGCGCGGCCTCGAACAGCGCGCCCGCGCCGATGTCGTCGCGAAAGATCTGCGACGAGTGCGCTGGAGTGCCGGTGGTTCGAAGCGTCCACGACCCGGCACTTCGCCGCGAGATGACCGCCGTGTGCGGATCGCCCGACCCGTCCTCGAAGCCGAGGGCGATCTGCGATCGTTTTGCTGCCTCTGTGAGCGCTGCACGCGCGGCCTCGAGCGGTGCACCCGCGTCTTCCTCGTCGCCGTGCATGACGACCGTGAAGCTCAATCGATCCAGCGCACCGGCCGCCTTGAGCGCGCGCAGCGCCTCGACGATGATGACGTCGCCGCCCTTCATGTCGATGATACCGGGACCGCGTGCTGTCGAGTCGCTCAGGCGCTCGAACTTCTGGAATGGACTGCGCGGCTCGAACACGGTGTCCAGATGCCCGATGAGCAGGATTCTCGGGCCTCGCCCGTTCCGCTCGGCGACGAGATGCCCGGCGCGGTTGAAGCCCGTTCCGTCCACCCATCTGGTCTGGAAGCCTAACGCGTCGAGCTCCGCACGAAACACGTCGCCGACCTGGCGCACGCCGGCAAAGTTCATCGTGCCGCTGTTGATGTTCACGACGCGCTCGAGCAGCGCGAGCGCCTGTGTGTTCCGCCCGTCGACGGCGCCCGCGATGCGACGCTCGATGGCGCTCAGCGAGTCTCGGTTCGACTGGGCAGTGAGTGAGCTGGTGACGAGCGTGAGTGAGGCAAACGCGATGACCGAATAACGGCGACGAATCATTGTGTCAGGCAGAAACACTAGGCTGTCGGGCGGGGGTAGCCGGTCCCTTGCGTGCCCGGCCGGCGACCAGCGTGATGTTGTCGGTTCCGCCCCGATCGAGCGCGAGCTGCAGCAGGTCCTGGCAGACCTGCTCGGATGATTCCATCGCCCCGACACACCTCGCGATGTCGGCGTCCGAAACGTGCTTCGTAAGCCCGTCGGTGCAGAAGAGGATCACGCAGCCTCGTTTCCGGACGTCGACCCGGCTTACCTCCGGCATCGCTTCAGAGGCACCGATAGCGCTCGCCAGCACGTGATTGAGTGGCGACCTCTTCGCGTCCTCCTTCTTGAGCACACCCTCGTCCACGAGGTTCTGCGCGACCGTCTGATCGCGTGTGACCTGACGCAACACGCCATCCTGGTAGAAGTAACATCGGCTGTCGCCAACCTGCAGCACGTACATCCATGGCCACACGATGATCCCCAGCGAGAGCGTCGTCGCCATCTGACGACCACCGAGCTTCGCGACCGCTTCCGCCCGCACGCTGTCGTGCGCCTCGATTGCCGCCGCGCGAAGCGCCTCGGTGAATTCGCTCTCGTTCGACGACCCGGCAGTGTGGTAGCAACGAAGCGCCGTCGCGACGTACTGCGTCACCGCCTCGGTCGCGATACGGCTTGCCCGACTGCCGGCAGAACCGCCCCCGACGCCGTCGGCGACAAGCATGATCGTCGCGAGTCGACTGCCCCTGAGCGCGAGGCCGTCCGTCTCCGGGAGACTCGTACCGTGAATGACGACCTGCGGGTGCACGGTGCAGAGGAGGAAATGATCCTGGTTCTCCTTGCGGACCCGTCCCGGGTGTGTCAGTCCAAAGAGGTCGAGCTCGTCGTCACGCGGTCGCGTATCCGAGACGACCGTGGTGGTGCGGCTGAAGGGCGCGGCGAGTTTCATGGTATCGGTCCAGAGCGAAGCGTGGGCGGCATGAACGGGCCACCGAGTGCGACTCCAGTAGCATGGGCTTCCTGGTGCAACGCTGCAACCACCCAAAAGGGGAAGTGCGGCTGAACGGGCCGACGGAGGTATGCCGGCAATCGCTGGCGGCGACCTCCACATTGCCGGTATCATGGGATCGACAGCCGCTCGTGTCGGGCAGTCGGCCAAAGCACACTCGATCACCGCACCGCCTGTGCCGTGTCCGTCACCTCCTGAACGTACCTAACGCGATCCAGACGAGTGCGCCCGATTCTGCTGCTGGTCCCCCTCCCCTTGGCCACGATCCTGCACAGGCCGCTCATGGCGCAGGCTGACCCCACGAACTGGCACGCCGTAGCTGCCGAGATCGTGAACCGCATGGCGCCCAAGCGCGGCGAGCGTGTGTTGCTTGTCGGCGTCCCCAGTGTCGCCGACTCACTTGTTGCCCCGCTTCGTGAGGCGATCCGCGCGGCCGGCGCGACCGACCTCGGCGCCGTCGCCGAGCGTGGCCGGGCACCGGCCGAATGGACAACCGACTTCACACGCGACGTCGAAAGGCGTCCGGCCGCTGAACGCGATGAGGCGTTGCGGACCGTCGATGCCGCCGTGATGATGCCTGGCGCGCAGCCAACGGATCCGACGTACGCGTCAATGCAACGCGTGCTCCGCTCGGGTCATGGACGCACGGTGCACTTCCATTGGGTAGGCGCGTACGACTTCTCAGGTACGCAACTTCCGACGACCGCGGACGTTGCGAGAGTTTACCAGCACGCACTGCTGGAGACGGATTACGCCGCGCTCCTGGCCAGGCAACGTGCGTTCGAGGCTGCGATGCGAAGCAATGTCGTTCGCATCGTGACGCCGCTTGGTACCGATCTCCGGTTCCGCATTGGCGATCGTCCGGTCACGAAGCAGGACGGCGACGCATCCGCCGCGCGGGCGACCCAGGCAAAGAATCTCATCGATCGCGAAGTCGAGCTGCCGGCGGGCGCCATTCGAGTCGCGCCGATCGAAGAAAGCGTCGATGGCAGGATCGCGTTTCCGCCGAGCATGTGGGCTGGCCAACGCGTCGAAGGTCTTGTCCTGACGTTCGCTGGGGGCCAGGTCACCGACGTCCATGCGGCGGTGGGACGGGAGGCGGTCGAGCGTGAGCTCAGTGCAGGCGGCACCGCCGCGCGGAGCTTTCGTGAGTTTGCGCTCGGGTTGAACCCGTTGCTCGCGATCCCATCGACAGAGCCACGCTGGATTCCATACTATGGCTACGGCGCCGGTGTGATTCGTCTTTCGCTCGGCGACAACTCCGAGCTGGGTGGCAACGTGCGCGGCTCGTACGTGCGGTGGAACTTCTTCACCGATGCGACGGTCACCGTGGGCTCGGATGTATGGGTTCGGGATGGACGGCTCGTACACACTTCCAGTCCACCACGATGAAATCCTTTCGCGTCACGCTCGTTGTTATCGCGGCTCTCGCACCGCTCGCCGCCAACGCACAGAAGGCCGGTCGGACGCACAAGCTCGAGGCGTCACCAACCACGGTCGCGTACGGGTATTACAGCGCCGCCGCGACGCCGGTGCTGCGGGTGGCGTCGGGCGACATCGTCGAGGTTACGACGATGCTCACGAACGTGCCGGACCGCCTCGAGCGCGCCGGCGTCGCGCCTAACGATGTCGAACCCGAGCTGCGCGAGATCGTCTCGAAAGTCACGGACAAAGGGCCGGGTGGCCACATCCTCACCGGTCCGATCTACGTCGAGGGCGCGGATTCCGGTGACGTGCTCGAGGTTCGAATTCTCGAGATCACGCCGAAGATCAAGTACGGCTACAACGGATGCAGCGGCTTTCTGCGGGCGAACTGCGAGCAGGGCGCCGGCACGAAGATCATCCCGATCGACGCGAAGACCATGACGGCGGAGTTCGCGCCGGGCATCGTCATCCCGCTCAAGCCGTTCTTCGGTAGCATGGGAGTCGCGCCACCAGCCAGTGCGGGACGCGTGAGCAGCAACCCGCCGTCGACTCACGCGGGGAATCTCGACAACAAGGAGCTCGTGGCAGGGACCACGTTGTACATCCCAATCCACACTCCTGGTGCGCTGTTCGAGGTGGGAGACGGCCACATGGC
>Ga0114129_10011161_pt1 | contig 12806 bp, 11 predicted proteins | sample RhiMetdeltSRZDD1_FD_80071 | JGI IMG/M metagenome (GOLD analysis project Ga0114129, IMG submission 80071) | Populus rhizosphere microbial communities from Tennessee, USA - Rhizosphere MetaG P. deltoides SRZDD1 (version 2) (version 2) | ecosystem: Host-associated > Plants > Roots > Rhizosphere >...
GCGAGTTGATCGCGCGCGAGAACGACAGCGCCGAAGTGGCCCAGATTCGTGCACAGCAGCGCACCTTCCTCAAGGCCAACCAGAAGTTTCCCGACTACATGGACGTGGGCATCGACGTGTGGGAGCGGATGCACGACTGGCACGTCCGGACGCGCCAGCCGCTCAATATCGCACGCACCGCCGACGGACGTTACGGAATGGTATTTGGTGTCACAACTCTGCTGCTGCTGCCGCAGCAGGTCGGCGGCTACATCTCGTGGGGATACGACAATCGGTAGTTAACGCGCAGATACGGCGGGCGGCGCGGGGACGATCATGATGAGCGACGGGAACCGCGCCGGCTGCGCACCGGGCTTCGGGTTGGGATAGCCCTGCGACCCGCCGAACGTCCAGTCCTTGATCGTCACGCCGGGCGGAAACGCCATCGTCTCGTCGTTGAATTTACCGATTTCGAACATGTGCGTCGGCGGTTCTTGGAAGACTAAATTCCCCTTTTCCCTCAATTGCGTCCGGTAGTAGGTGACCAGATCTGCAAAGGCCGCGGTCGTCCCGAAGATGTAATAGCGCTGGGCACGTCCCGCGTCGTACGACGCGATGAATTGGGCCCCTGGATAGACGGGGAAGCCGAGCGTGGCTTCCGACGGCGTCGCCGGATCGACAGGCGCCGTCCGCGTGGGAGGCGGCGCGGGCGCAGTGGGCGCGGCAGGTCTTGGCGCAGCCGGAGCTGCCGGCGCGCTTTGCGTGGTGCCAGCGCGCGGGAACGGCTGCGGTGTCTGTGTCGCTACGGATACGCCCAGAACGGTCCAGACGATCGCGAACAGGGACGGTCGCCGCATATCCGCATTATAGAAGGCGCTGCCCCCTGCTCACTACGGTTGGGCGGAATGGAAGGGCCGTCCACACGAGGCGACTCGTCCGTGCCGTTCTGTGTAAGCGCTGCCATCGGCGCGAGTTAAACACTGTAATGTCTTGAGTCATCGTCGATGGCTCGTATCTTGAAAAGCGCTCGTCGCAGAGTGACTCGCAGCCATAGGGGATGCAGGTCAAGGAGGCGACGCGGCGTGGACGACTTCGATATCGCTCAAAGCAAAATCGGGGAATCGGCGCAGCGGGTCGTCGATCGGGCGGTCGAGGAATCACGACGGCGCGATCACGCACTGTTGACCAATGAGCACATCTTCCTCGCGTTCGCGCAGGTCGAGTGGGACACCTTCTCACAGGTCATGCGCGACCTCGAGCTGAACCCCCACGAGATCCTGCAGGCGCTCGAGGAGCACCTGCACGTGCTGCCGACGTTCGCCGGACGCGAGCTTCGCGTGGCGCCCGCGACCAAGCTTGTCTTCAAGCTGGCGTTCCACCAGGCGAGCCGGGCGGGACGGCAGACCATCGAATCGTCCGATCTGTTCTCGGCGATCTTCGAGGAGAGCCAGGGCGTCCCGGTCTCCATCATCCGCCACCACGGCGTGGAGCCGGAGGTGCTGGTCTCGCGCATCGCCACGCGCATGCGCGACAACGAGCTTCGTGAAGAGCGGCTGCGGAAGCGCTTCGAGCTGCCGCCGTTCCTCAAGCACTTCGCGACCAACGTCAATCTGCTGGCGCGCCAGGACAAGGTCGCGCCGGTCTACGGGCGCGACAAGGAAATCCAGCAGGTCCTCGAGATCCTGTGTCATCGCGAGCGGTCGAATTCCGTGATGCTGATCGGCGAGCCCGGCGTCGGCAAGACCGCCATCGTCGAGGGGCTCGCGCGCCGAATCGAGTTCGAGCCCGACACGGTTCCGGTCCGCCTGCGCGACTGCCAGGTGATCAACCTGCAGATGAACACGATGGTCGCGGGGACGATGCTGCGCGGCATGTTCGAGGATCGCATCCAGAACGTGATCCGCGAGATCAAGGAGCGGCCGAACCTCATCCTGTTCGTCGACGAGGCGCACACGATGGTCGGCGCCGGCTCCGCGCTCGGCGCGCCCTCCGATGCGGCCAACGTGTTCAAGTCGGTGCTCGCGCGCGGCGAGGTCCGCATGATCGGCGCGACCACGCTGAGCGAGTACAAGGAGTACATCCAGGAAGACGAGGCGCTCTCGCGCCGCTTCCGGACCGTGCATGTAGACGAGCCGAGCATCGAGGAGACGCGCCGGATCCTCTACAACATCCGCCCGCGTCTCGAGCGCAATTACTCGGTGCGCCTTGTAGATGAGGCGATCGAGACGGCGCTCGAGATGTCGCCGCGGTATCAGCGCCACCTGCATTTGCCGGATAAGGTCATCGGGTGGCTCGATACCGCGGCCGTGCGTGCGGAGATCGACCGTCGGTGGGAGGTCACCAGCGACGACATCGTCGAGGTGATCTCCCACGCGGCGCAGATCCCGAAGGACATGGTGTTCCGCGACGTGGGCGACCGCTTCAAGGAGATCGAGGAACGCCTCGGCACGCGCGTCATCGGCCAGAAGAACGCGGTGAAGGCGCTCGCCAACCGCCTCGTGCTGAACAAGGGACCGCTCAAGGACGGCTTCGATCGTCCGGACGGCGTGCTGCTGTTCCTCGGACCGACCGGTGTCGGCAAGACGGAGCTGGCCAAGGCGGTCGCGGAGTTCCTGTTCGGCGACGACAAGAAGATGATCCGCATCGACATGTCCGAATACCAGGACGGCGGCGTGTCGGTGGACAAGCTGATCGGCATGCCTCGCGGCATCGTCGGCAGCGAGCGCGGTGGATTGCTGACGAACCAGTTGAAGGACAACCCGTGCTCGGTGGTGCTCTTCGACGAGATCGAGAAGGCGAGCCCGAGCCTGCTGAACCTGTTCCTGCAGGCGTTCGATGAAGGATGGCTGACCGACGGACGCGGCAAGCGCGTCTACCTGTCGGATGCGATCATCATCATGACGTCGAACGCGGGATCCGACCACTTCCGCAAGCTGACGAACCCGATGGGTTTCCGCTCGGGACAGATGCCGATCGACCAGGTGCAGACCGACGTGAACAAGGAACTGGAACGCCGGTTCCCGCCCGAGTTCCGCAACCGCATCGACCAGGTGGTGCTGTTCGCGCCGCTGACGCACGACGAGGTGCGGGCGATCGCCGTGAAGTACATCGAGCAGGTCACGTCCACGCTGAAGCGGTACAACAAAACCGTCACCGTCGACCCGGAGGCGCTGGAGAAGCTCGTGGCCGACGGCTACAGCCTGGCGTATGGCGCGCGGTTCCTGAAGCGTGTGATCGACGACCGCATCAAGCTGCCGCTCAGCCAGCAATGGAAGGAAGCCAACACGTTCCGGGTGATGCTGCGCGACGACCAGATCGTCGTCGACGCGGCCGGGCCGCGGCTGATTGCGTCGTCGGATCCCGACGCAATTGCTGTCTGACGGAGCGAAAATTTCTACAGCGGAAGGGCCAGGTTTTCACCTGGCCTTTTCTTTTTCTCCGGCTTGTCGTCTTCCTCCGAAAACCTCCGTCCCTCGAGGCCGTACTTCTTCTTCAGGCCGGCGATGAGGCCGGAGACCTCCTTGCGGTAGGCGCTCGGCGCGTACTTGCGCGCATACAGCCGCTGGTAGCCATCCACGAGCCCGGGAAACTCCTGCTGCAGCCAGCGCATGAAATGGTCGCGCGTCCCGCCTTCGAGGAACATGACGTTGCAGCCGACGAACTGCGCGCCGTGGTCGGCAATCGCCTTCACCGTCCGCTCGAGCAGCGCCGGCCTCGACGTGATGCCGGGCACGATCGGATTCATCAGCACGCCGGCGTGAATGCCGGCGTCGACCAGTTCACGCACGGCGCGGAGCCGCTGCATCGGATGCGCGGTTCCCGGTTCGAGCTGCCGCCAGGCGTCTTCGTCGACGCACGGCACGCTGACGCAGACGTTGCAGTCGGTCTGCGCGGTGATGGCCTGCAGGACGTCCGTGTCGCGCACGATCATCGGACCCTTGGTGATGATGCCCGTCGGATTGCGATGCTCGCAGAGCGCCTGCAGCGAGCCGCGCGTCAGCTTGTAGTACCCCTCGATGGGCTGATAGCAATCAGTCGCCGCGCCCACGACGACGTACGCGCCTTCCCATGAGGGCTTGTCCAGCTCCGCTCGAAGCATCTCGACGAAGTTCGTCTTCACGATGATGATCGACGCGAACTCGTCGTCCGAGCCGAGCTCGAACTGCGTCTGGTATCGGCGCGCGTAGCAGTAGTGGCAGCCGTGCGTGCAGCCGCGATACGGGTTCAGCGTCCACTCGAACGGCATCCCCTGCACCCGGTTCAGCGCGGAGCGGCAGCGGACCTCCTGATACTTCGCATGGTCGGCGCGTGGAATCGCGTCGGTGAGCGCGTCTGCGCCTCCGGCCTTCACCAGGTCGGCAATCTGCCGCAGCGTTGGTTTGGGCTTGCCGAGGTCGAGGAAAAGAGGGGCGGTTTCCATGAAGGATCGCTGGCGCTTCGCTCTTTGTTCGCCAGCGATCCTTTTCGATCGACCGCCTCGCGGTCAAGCGTTTTGTTATGGGTTCTGCACGGCGGACGAGAAGCTCAGCGTGGTCTCGCGGCGATCCTGGTCGAGCATCACCTGCGGCCAGCCGTACGTGCGGCTCGTGTTGTCGGAGAACGAGACGGTCAGTCGCGGCTCGAAGCTCCAGTCGTCGCGGCCGTCCGGCGTCAGCCGTATGCGAAGCTGCGCGTTGTTGAGGTCGGTCCTGTAGAAGGTCCCCGACACCGGCACGCCCATCGGCGCAATCGCCGCGTGGTCGTCGAACTTCGTCCCGACGCTGTGCAGGTGCGCAATCTCGTTGGAGCCGTTGCGCAGCACCCAGGCGTCGACGCCGCTGCCCGCGTCCTTGCCATGATCGCGGTCCAGGAACTGGATCGTCATGTTCGTGATCGCCGGGCCGGGAGCAACAGTGCTCGTAACCTTCCGCGTCGCGCCGCACCCCGCGGAAACGATTGCCGCGGTCAGGAAGACGCTCACCGTAAATGTGCGCATACCTTTCCTCCTCCACTCATGAGCGGAGGAGAACTGCACGGGTGATGCCGCATCCTCAGTGGACGGGCTGCGCGTGCGGCGCCGGCGTGGGCTCAGCCGAGCGGTATCGGTCTGACGGCGGCAATACGTTGTGAGCGCCTCGCCGGTCGTACAGCAGGAGCCGGCCTCCGTCCAGCGCGCCGAACGCCGGATAGAGCTGAAACATCTGCAATGTGGCGCAGCCGGAGAGGAGCATCGCGGCGGAGATAACGACGCTCACCGTCAGTATTCGCATGGCTGCCTCCTTTACAAGGAGGAGGAAGCATCAGCAGTGCCCGGCCCGGGCTCAGCTGTGCACGACGCTGCGCCAGTAGGTCAGCAGGTCGTCGAGCGTCTGATCGAATGCGATATCCGGACTCCAGCCGGTTGCCTGGCGGAGTCTCGTCGAGTCGCCGACCAGGATTGGCGCGTCGCTCGGCCGCATCAGGGCAGGATCGGTCTCCACGCGAACCGCGGCGCGCGCGCGCGCCACGAGCGCATCCAGGACGGATCGCATCACGCGAGGCACGCCCGAGCAGACGTTGTAGACGGTCGATGGCGTGCCCTTCTCGACGAGGCTGACATAGGCGCGCGCCATGTCCCGCACGTCGGTGAAGTCGCGCTGCGCGTCGAGGTTGCCGACCCGGATGAGCGGCTCCGCCAGTCCCGCTTCGATCTGCGCGATCTGCCTCGCCATGTTCGGCGCCGCGAACGCCGCGCTCTGTCGCGGGCCGGTGTGATTGAAGGACCGCGTGACGATCACCTCGACGCCGTCCTCGCGCGCGGCCCGCAGCGAGAGCTGCTCCTGCGCGAGCTTGCTGACCGCGTACGGATTCGACGGGGCAACGGGACTCTCTTCCGTCAGCGGTGAGGGAGACACCGCGTAGACGGTCGCCGAGCCGGGGACGATGACGCGGCAGGGCGCGCCGGCACGCCGCAGCGCGTCGAACAGATGATGCGTGGCGAGGACGTTCACCGACAGCGGCCTCAGCGTGTCGTGCCACGAGTGCGCGACGTTCGGGGCGCCCGCGCAGTGGATCACCGCCGCGGGCCTGATGCGGGCAATCGCGCCGCGCACCTCCGCAGCCTCGAGGAGGTCGACAGGCTCCCATTCGGCCAGCCGGGCCACGTCGCGGGGCGGCTCCGAACGGTGCGTCCACCCGATGGTGTGGTGACGGCCGGCGAGCGCCTCGACGACGTGGCTCCCGGCGAACCCGGCCGCGCCGGTGACCAGAATGGGGCGACGGAGATCCAGGCTGTTCACGCTTCCCCGACGTGTGAACGGCCGTTCACCGTCCGCTCTCGTACTGTGCCTGGTAGTACGACTTGAACTGCGGATCCTGTTCCTTGATCGGCCGCCACCACCACTGGTTCGCGCGGTACCACTCGATGGTCTCGCGCAACCCCTGGTCGAACGGGACCTGTGGGGTCCAGCCGAGCGATCGAAGCTTCGTGGTGTCGAGGCAGTAGCGGCGATCGTGTCCCGGACGATCGGGTACGGGCCTGACGAGCGAGCGCGGTTTGCCGACGCCCTCGAGAATCCTGTGCGTCAAATCGACGTTCATCACCTCGTTGCCGCCGCCGATGTTGTAGACCTCCCCGCTGGCGGCTTTCTCGATGAGCAGGTCGATCGCGCGGCAGTGATCGGCGACGTGCAGCCAGTCGCGCACGTTCCGCCCATCGCCGTAGAGCGGAACGGGGATGTCGTCGATGGCGTTGGTGACAAACAGCGGGATCACCTTCTCGGGAAACTGGTACGGCCCGTAGTTGTTCGACGCGCGGGTCACGATCACGGGCACGTCGTAGGTGGCCCAGTAGCTGTACGCGAGGCGATCCGCGCCGGCCTTGCTCGCGGAATAGGGATTGCGGGGCCTGAGCTCGTCGGTCTCACGGCTCGCGCCGGTGGCGACGCTGCCGTACACCTCGTCGGTGGAAATCTGGACGAACCGCTTCAACGCCGTCGCGCGGCGCGCCGCCTCCAGCAGCACGAACGTCCCCTCGACGTCGGTCCTGATGAATTCGCCCGCAGCCATGATCGAGCGATCGACGTGCGTCTCCGCCGCGAAATGGACGACGATGTTCGAGCGCTCGACGAGCGGGCCGCTGACGTGTGCGTCGCAGATGTCCGCGTGGACGAACGCGTGCCGCGGGTGCGACTGCACGTCGTGCAGATTTTCGCGCCGGCCGGCGTAGGTCAGCTTGTCGAGCGTGGTGACGCGCCAGTCGTCGTGCGCGGCGAGCGCGTAGCGCACGAAGTTGCTGCCGATGAACCCGGCGCCGCCCGTGACCAGGATCTCAACGGGCTCCATTAACCATCCTTGCGCGTCCAGTCGTACGGCAGCGTATTGTGCGGCTCGAGGCGGTACTCGTCGGGCTCCGTGTAGTGGTACGGCTCCGTCGGCACGTTGACGACGAGGGCCGTCTCGGTGCCGATGCACTTCCATCCGTGATAGACGAGGCTCGGCACCTGCACGAGCAGCGGGTTGTTCGTGCCGATGAAGAACTCGTTGATCGCGCCGTTGGTCGGAGAATCGGGGCGCGTATCCACCAGCACGAGCTTCACCATGCCGGCGACGCACGCGAAGTGATCGACCTGCTGCCGGTGGTAGTGCCACGCCTTGACCACCCCCGGGTACGTGGCGGAGACGTAGGTCTGCCCGAACTTCGTGAAGAACTCCGCATCGTCCGCGCGGAGGATTTCCATCAGCCAGCCCCGCTCGTCGGGAATGACACGCAGCGTCTTGGTCTTCACGCCATGGATGCGCGGGGCGCGGGCCATCGTCGCGGCGTACTGCGTCGGTTCGTCTACCTGCATGGCGTCACCATCTGATGCCAACCTCCGAATTGTCTCCCAGCATGAAGCGGTACGCGCTCGGCTTGACCGGCTCGCGCCAGATGCGGACGTTTCTGCCGATGAGGCTGTCGATGACGCGGTTGGCCAGGTCGCGCACGCACGATCCCTCGAGCACGATGCTGTGCTCGATCTCGGAATCCTTGATCTCCACGCCGTTGCCGATCGAGGTGAACGGGCCGACGTAGGCGTGCATGATGCGCGCGCCGCACCCGATGATGGCCGGCCCGCGGATGGTCGACCGCTCGATCACCGCACCCTTCTCGATGACGACCTTCCCCTCGACGCGGCTGTCCGCATCGACAGTGCCTTCGATGCGCCGTTCGAACGTCTCGAGGATCAGCCGGTTCGCCTCGAGCATGTCCTCGAGCTTCCCCGTGTCCTTCCACCAGCCCTCGACGATGTGCGGGCGGACGGTCAGGCCGCGGTCGATGAGGTCCTGGATCGCATCGGTGATTTCGAGCTCGTTGCGCAAGCTCGGTGTGATGCGGTTCACCGACTCGAAGACCTCGGGACCGAACATGTACACCCCGACGAGCGCGAGGTCGCCAATCGGCTCCTTCGGCTTTTCGACGAGCCGGACGACCTTGCCGTTGTCGAGCTGCGCGACGCCGAACATCTGCGGGTCGGCCACGTGCGTCAGCAGGATCTGCGCCGCGGGCTTCTGCGCCTCGAATTCGCGAACGAACTGCGCGATCCCCTTGTTCAGCAGGTTGTCGCCCAGGTACATCACGAACGGCTCGTCGCCGATGTAGTCACGGCTGATCTTCACGGCATGCGCGAGCCCGCGTGGTGCATCCTGCTCGATGTACTGGACCCTGACGCCCCACCGCGAGCCGTCGCCGACCGCGGCGCGGATCTCCGCCTGCGTGTCGCCGACAACGATGCCGATGTCGCGGATGCCGGCTTCGGCGATCGCTTCGATGCCGTAGAAGAGGACGGGCTTGTTGGCGACCGGCACCAGCTGCTTCGCGCTCGTGTACGTCAACGGGCGGAGACGCGTGCCTTTCCCGCCGCTGAGGATCAGTCCCTTCACGTCAGCGCAGCGTATTCCCGAAAGCCCCGAAGAAGTTCGAGAAAGTGCCGAGGCCGGCCAGCACGAACGAGACGTTGAAGCGCCGGTCCGACGGAATCGGCGCCGACGAGACGAGGTGGAACTTCTGGAATTCCAGCTGCAGGCCGCAGCACTGCGCCATGTAGGTGCCCAGCACGTTCTGCGTGACGATCGTCGAGTGCGTGATGTCCCAGCTCAGGGCGTAGGTGCCGGTGAAGTGGCCGTTCGGCGAGCGCAGCGAGGTCGAGCCGGAGAAATAGCTGTTCGACGGCGACTTCCGGTCCAGGTGCTGACGGCTGAACTGGATGCTGCCCGTACTGAGGCCCGCCGTGATCGAGCTCCCCACGCTGAGCATCGCGAGGCCGAGGCCGTAGACGTCGTATTCGACGCGCGTGTTCGCGTCGATCTTGGACGAGGGCGAGATGCGCGTGGTCAGCGAGATCGGTGACAGGTTCACCGGCTTGCGGCCGGTGTTGGAGCTCGAGTACGACGTGTCGTACTTGCTCGATTCGGAATTCGAGTAGTAGGTCTGCTGGAGGCCGACCGTGACGAACTCGCGCGTCGAGCCGCGAACGCCGTCCACGGTCTTGCCGCGATACATCATCCGGTTCGTCAGGCCGTAGGTGAAACGCGTCGTGCCGCCGACGACGAAGTCGGACGTGTCGGTGAGCAGCGGCGTCTGCTTGTAGTTGTTGATGGGCGTCGTGTAATCGAGCGTGAACGCGGGCTCGATGACGTGTTTCATGCGCTCGGCGTATCCGCTGTCGGGCGTGTCCCAGATCTTCGTGAACACCGGGCCGACGAGGTCCGTCCGCAGCTGCGTGTACTCACGGACGAGCGGGTTGTCGACCGCGAGGCCCCGGGCATCGTAGCTGCGCGAGTAGTACGTCAGGCGCGGCGCGACGCTCGTGTTGACCGACAAGTACGTGAGGCGCGAGAGGGGCACGCGCATCGACGGAGCTACGTCCACGCGCGTCAGGCCGTTGTCCTGCGTCACGCGGTGCTTGACGAGATCGATGTACTGGTAGGGCAGAAACGCGTATTCGGTGTTCATCGACGCGTAGACCGGCGCGCCGAACAACTGCTGCGGCGCGATCTGCGCGCTGACGCGCGGCGTCGCGCCATACAGAAACGAGTTCGTGTTGCCGCTGAGACTTTCGTTCCGCTGGTACAAGCCGGTCACCGACAGCGGTCCGAAGACGTCGTTCACGCCGGCTTCGATGAGGCGGTTTGTGCGCGACGCCTCATAGATGTTCTGGTGGTAGAGCTGCTGCGTCAGCACGTCGGAGAAGTAATCGAGGCGCATCCGCGCGCGGGCGGTGCCGCCAAGCGCCTGCGTCACCGCGCCGGTGAACTCGTAGCTGGTTTTCGAGGGGAGCGACGTGGTGACGCCCGACTGCGTGTACTGCGTCTCGTGCTGGACGAATCGATAGACGCGGACATTGCCCGCCGACTGCTGCCCCGCGATGTAACGATACTCGCTCCCCTCGCCCATGCCCGTCCGCGTGAACCAGTCGTGGAGGAACGTCGCATCCTGGCTGCGATTGATCGCCCAGAAAAACGCATTGCTGAGCGACTGGCCGCGGAGCGTTGACGTGCCGTAGGTCGGCAGCAGGAAGCCGGTCGCGCGCTGGCTCTTCTGGATCGGGTAGTACAGCACCGGCAGGTAGAACATCGGCACGCCTTTGACCTTCAGCAGCGTGTTGCGCGCGATGGCGTAGTCGTCCAGGTTCAGGATCACGCTGCCGCTCGTGACCTCCCACCGAGGCGTCGGCTGCACGCAGGTGGTGAAGCCGCCGTTGGTGATGCGGTACTTGCGGACGCCGAGCTTCTCGATCTTCGCGCCGTAGAAATAGACGTCCGGCTCCTGTCCGCCAAACGCAGCGGTCTTGGCCGCCCCGGCGGCGCCGAGCGACATGATGCCCGACGCGTCGTAGAAGGTCCCGACGCCGGTGCCGGTGTTGAATTCGAGCTTCTCCGCCGAGATGCGCCCCTCGGAGTTGGTGAACACGACGTTGCCGCTCGCGACGATGCGGTTCGTGTTGGTATACAGGTCGACCTCGTCGGCGAAGAACTTCAGATTGGGACCTTCGATCGCCGCCTGGTTGATCAAGTGCAGGTGGTCGCCAACGCGCTCGAACTTCCAGCTCGAGTACGTCGTGACGCCGGTCGGAAGGCCTGTCGTCTGGCCCTGGGTGGCCGTCGCCGGCGCGGGCGGCGGCGCAACAGGGCCCGGTGCAGCGGGGGCCTGCCCGAACGCGGCGGCAGCCTGGAGACACGCGGCGCAGAAAAGAAGAAAACCTGTGGTGGCCTTGAAAAACACGGCGGATCTTGGGGAATCACCGCAGGATACCACGCCCGACTTCGCGCTATCGCGCTTCGTCGGGCAGGCCCGACCCCTGGCCGCATCATCGGGACAAGAGATGCTCCCGAACGGCTCCGGCGAGGAAGATTGACCCGGCGACGACGACCGTCCGGTTCGCGGCGAGCGCGGTATCGACGGCGGTCGCGACGTCCGTGCAGGCGACGACCAGTTTTGCCGCATCAACAGCTTTGACGCGCGAGGCGAGCTCGCTGGCGGGCAGTGCGCGCGGCGTGTCGGCCGCCGCCGCCACAACAGAAGAGGTCACCGGCAGAAGCTCGCGCAGGATCGCCTCCGCGTCCTTGTCGCGCATGATGCCGACGACCAGCGCCGGCCGTTCCGGATGCCATCGGGCGAGGTAGTCGCGCAGCGCGCGTGCGCCCTCCGGGTTGTGCGCGGCGTCGAGCAGCACGCGTGCGCCGTCCGGCAACGACAGCAACTCGAGCCGCGCGGGCCAGTCAACGGTCTCGAAACCGCGCGTGACGGAGCCGTCCGGTATGGTCAGCCCCTTGTCGCGCGCCGCATCGAGCAGCGCGGCCGCCACCGCGGCGTTGCCGACCTGGTGCTCGCCACGCAGCGCGAGCAGCGCGGGTCCGTACCGGTGGCGCGATGTCTCGATCGTGACCCGCGCGCGCCCGTCCTCCATGGTGCTCTGCACGCGTGCCGCCTGCGCGGCTTCGACGAGCCGCGCCCCCCGTTCGGCGGCGACGCCGCGGACGACGTCCATCGCGGCATCCGGCAGCGCGCCGCAGACGACCGTCATCCCGGGCTTGATGATGCCGGCCTTCTCGAACGCAATCCTGTCGACGGTGTGTCCCAGGTGTTGCTCGTGATCGAGCGCGATTGAGGTGATGGCGCCGACAGGCGGTTCCAGCACATTGGTGGCGTCGAACCTCCCGCCGAGGCCGACCTCGACGACGGCCACCTCCACCCCGGCGCGCTTGAAGATTTCGAACGCCATCGCCGTCGTCGCTTCGAAGAACGTCGGCGGCCGATCGATGGCGTTCAGCACGTCGTCGGCAACGGTTTCGAGCGTGCCGTCGTCGACCGGCTCGCTGCCCACGACGAACCGCTCGTTCAGGCGGACGAGATGAGGTGACGTGTAGCGCGCGGCCCGGATGCCGGCGGCGACGAGCGCGGCATGGACCATCGCCGTGACCGACCCCTTGCCGTTGGTCCCCGCGACGTGCAGCGAGACGAAGGAGCGTTCGGGATGACCGAGCGCGTCGCACAGGTGCCGGATGTTCTCGAGACCGAGCTTGATGCCGAAGGTCTCGAGTGCGAAGAGTCGTTCAAGCAACTGGCTCGGTGGCGGCCGTGGACGCCACCGCCATCGCTTCGACGGGCGCGGTCTGAGCGCCCATGAACCGCAGCGCGCGCGCCAGCGTCGCTTTCATTTCACGGCGGTCGACGATCAGGTCGAGCATCCCGTGCTCGAGCAGGAACTCGCTTCGCTGGAACCCGTCCGGCAGTTTCTGCCGGATCGTCTGCTCGATCACACGCGGCCCGGCGAAGCCGATGAGCGCCTTCGGTTCGGCGACATTCAGGTCGCCCAGCATCGCGAAGC
>Ga0114129_10011162_pt1 | contig 12806 bp, 13 predicted proteins | sample RhiMetdeltSRZDD1_FD_80071 | JGI IMG/M metagenome (GOLD analysis project Ga0114129, IMG submission 80071) | Populus rhizosphere microbial communities from Tennessee, USA - Rhizosphere MetaG P. deltoides SRZDD1 (version 2) (version 2) | ecosystem: Host-associated > Plants > Roots > Rhizosphere >...
CCCCGGTTCGGCGGCAGGCGAGCGACAGCTCTCGCGCGGCCGGATCGGGCGGGCGCAAGCGTCGCCGGGTCGTGATCGACTCCCAGGCAGCTCGGCGCGAGCACATGCCACAGGCGCCCCCGCATCGGCCCCCGCGCCGTCGCGGCGGTCGCCGCCGCCGGCCGCTCCTCGAAGAGCCCCCGGTCAGGCCCCTGAGCGAGGCGCCCGAGCCGGAGGCGACCAAGATCGCCTCGGGTGCGACTGTGCGCGAGGTCGCCGAGAGCCTCAGCCTCCCCAGCGCCGAGGTGATCAAGAAGCTGATGGAGCTGGGCGAGATGGCCACGCTCACGCAGACCCTCTCGGACGAGGCGGTGACCGCCCTGGCGGGGGCGCTCGACCAAAAGGTCGAGATCGTCAGCGCCGCGGAGGAGGAGCCGGAGGAACCCGTGCACGAGGATGCCGACGCGGACCTGGTGGAACGTCCGCCAGTCGTGACGATCATGGGCCACGTCGATCACGGCAAGACCTCGCTCCTGGACGCGATTCGCGAGTCCGAGGTGGTCGCCGGCGAGGCCGGGGGGATCACCCAGCACATCGGCGCGTACCAGGTCCACCAGAACGGCAAGCTGGTCACCTTTCTCGATACCCCTGGCCACGAGGCCTTCACGGCGATGCGCGCCCGTGGCGCCAAGGTCACCGATCTCGCGGTGATCGTGGTCGCGGCGGACGATGGCGTCATGCCCCAGACGGTGGAGGCGATCGACCACGCGCGGGCGGCCGAGGTGCCCATCCTGATCGCCGTCAACAAGATCGACAAGCCCGACGCCCAGCCGGACCGCGTCCGCAACGAGCTCGCCTCGCAGGGGCTCACTCCTGAGGACTGGGGTGGGGAGACGATCTTCTGCGACGTGTCCGCGAAGACCAAGGAGGGCCTCGACCACCTGCTCGAGATGATCGTCCTCGCGGCCGAGCTCGAGGAGCTGAAGGCCAACCCGAAGGCCCCCGCGTCGGGCGTGGTGATCGAGTCGCACCTCGATCCAGGCCGCGGCCCGACCGCCACCGCCTTGATCCAGCGGGGCACGCTGCACGTGGGCGACGCGATAGTCGCGGGTGGAAACTGGGGCAAGGTGAGGGCGATGCTCGACTTCACCGGGGCTCGCGTGAAGGAGGCGAGTCCGGGCGATCCGGTGGAGGTGCTGGGGCTGGACGGCGTCGGCGAGGCGGGCGAGCGGGTCGAGGCGGTCGAGAACGAGCGACGGGCGCGGCAGCTCGCTCAGCAGCGCAGCCAACGCCTCAAGGCCGAGTCGCTGGCCCGCCAACAAGCCCGCAAGATCAGCCTCCAGGAGGTCTTCTCGAAGGCCACCGAGGAGGAGGTCAAGGAACTCAACATCGTCCTGAAGGCGGACGTCTCGGGCTCGCTCGAGGCGCTTCAGGACGAGATCGCCAAGGTCCCGCAGGAGCAGATCATGGTGGACGTGATCCACGCTGCTCCGGGCGGGATCACCGAGTCCGACGTGATGCTCGCGGCGGCCTCCGACGCGATCATCATCGGCTTCAACGTCCGCCCGCTGGCGGAGGCCCGCAGGGTCGCCGAGCGCGAGGGCGTGGAGATCCGCACCTACTCGGTCATCTACAAGGTCACTGAGGATCTCCGCGCGGCGATGGAAGGGCTGCTGGAGCCGGAGGAGGTCGAGGAGGCGCTCGGCCAGGCCGAGGTCAAGGAGCTCTTCCGCGCCTCTCGCATCGGCACGATCGCCGGCTGCCTGGTCACCGACGGCAAGGTCACCCGCACCGCACAGGTGCGCCTGGTCCGCGAGGGCACGGTCGTATGGACGGGAAGGATCGGCTCCCTGCGCCGCTTCAAGGACAACGTGCAGGAGGTCGAGGAGGGCCTCGAGTGCGGGGTCGTGCTCGAGGGCTACCAGGACGTCAAGGTCGGCGACGTGCTGGAGCTGTTCGAGACCAAGCAGGTCGAGCAGACGCTGGAGTAAGTCCAGCGCCAGCGGATACCCTGGACGGGTGCGCGCCTTCCTCTGCCTGGTCGAGGTCCGCTTGCACCTCAACGACTCGCACGACCTGAAGGGCAAGCGAAAGCTCCTGCACTCGCTGAAGGCCCAGCTTCGACAGCGTTTCGGGGCCTCCGTGGCGGAGGTGGACGGACACGACACATGGCAGCGGACAACGCTCGTCTGTGCCCTGGTGGGCGGAGGGGACGTGGGACGGCGTGCCGACGAACTGGAGCGCTTCGTTCAGGCCCGCTGTCCGGACGGGTGCGCGTTCGAGCGCGACCTCATGAGCCTGGCCGACATCCGTGGCTGAGTCCGGCCGGTGGCGCGTATGCCCTGAGCTATAGTCGCCCGGCTATGCCCACCGAGCGCATGAGGAGGGTGAATGAGGTCATGCGCGAGGTCATCGGGTCCGCGATCGCGACTGAGCTCGAAGACCCACGGATCGGATTCGTCACCGTGACCTCGGTCGAGACGAGCCCCGACCTGCGCTCGGCGCGCGTGCACGTCAGCGTGCTCGGCGGCGAGGCGGAACGCGATGCAACGCTTGCAGGGCTTTCGTCATCTCACGGAGTGCTGCAGGCTAGGATCGCGCGCGAGATGCGTCTGAAGCGCACCCCAACCCTGAGCTTCCACTACGACCCGGCCCCAGAGCGCGGCGCCCGGATCTGGAGGCTGCTCGAGAAGTGACCGAGGCAGTCGCCGCGACCGCGGAGCCCAAGGACGCATCGCTCGAGGAAGTGGCCCAGGAGCTGCGCGCGTCGGATCGCTTCCTGCTCACCACCCACGAGGGCCCGGACGGCGACGCGCTCGGGTCGCTGCTTGCCCTGCACCAGATCCTCACCCAGCTCGGTAAGGACTCGGTGATGTTCCTGGCCGCGAAGGAGTTCCCTCTCCCGGTCGAGTACAGGTTCCTGCCGCTGGAGGAGGTCTTTCACGAGCCGCCGGCGGACGTCGTGGACCGGACCCTGGTGTTCCTCGACTGCGGAAACATCGACCGCATGCCTGTGGGGTTCCTGCGTCGCGGCGAAGCCAGGATCCTGAACATCGACCACCACCACGACAACACCCGCTTCGGGACGCTCAACCTGGTCGACACGGAGGCCTCCTGCACGGCGGCGATCCTGTTCGAGCTGGCGAAGCTGCTGGGCGCCGAGGTCACGCCCGGGATCGCGGGGGCGCTGTACGTGGCGCTGATCACCGATACGGGCCGGTTCATGTACGAGAACACGAGCCCGGACACCCATCGGATGGCGGCGGAGCTGATCGAGGCCGGGGTGGACGTCCACGACACCTACCGGCGCCTTTACGAGCGAGTCCCGATCGAGAAGCTGCGCCTGGTGGCCCGTGCGATCGAGCGGATCGAGCGCTTCCCGGACTGCAACCTGGCCGTTACCTACATCTCTGCCGACGACTATGCGGATACCGGCTCGAGCGAGCTGCTCACCGAGGGAATCATCGACTACGTGCGCTCGCTCGAGGGGATCGAGGTGGCGGCGATGATCCGTGACAAGACCGACGGTGGCAACTCGGCGCGCAAGGTGAGCCTGCGGTCGACGACGGGCAGGGTGGATGTGTCCGCGATCGCCCGCAGACACGGAGGCGGCGGCCACCAGCGGGCAGCCGGCTTCTCGACCGACCTCGAACACCCAGAGCTCGTCAAGTTCCTCTGTGACGAGGTCAGGGTGCAGCTCTAGCCCTTGGACGTGTCTGCTGAGACCACGCCCTCGGTGGCATCTGGGCCGGCCGCCGGGATCGTGCTGGTCGACAAGCCGCCGGGTGCGACCTCTCACGACATGGTCGAGCGCGTCCGCCGCGAGCGCGGCCAGCGGGCGGGACACGCCGGAACCCTGGACCCGTTCGCCACGGGGCTCCTGGTGGTCCTCCTGGGACGGGCGACCCGGCTCCAGCGCTATTTCCTGCCGCTGCCGAAGACATACCGGGCGACGGCGCGGCTCGGCTGGCGCTCGACCACGGGCGATCCTGACGGCGAGTTGAGCCAAACAGGCGCGATTCCCGAGCGGCTGGAACTGCCCACGGGCCGGGTTCGCCAGCGGGTGCCCATGACCTCGGCCGTCAAGGTGGAAGGCGAGCGCCTCTACCGGCGCGCCCATCGTGGTGAGACCGTGGAGACTCCCGAACGCGAGGTCGACGTGTACCGCGCAGAACTGCTGCGCCAGGAGGGAGACAGCGCGGAGTTCGAGATCGAGTGCTCGACCGGCACCTACGTTCGCACCCTGATCGAAACGCTCGGTGATGCGTATTGCGAGCAGCTCCGGCGGATCGCCGTGGGCCCGTTTCGAGTGGAGTCCGCGGGTAGCGAGCCGCTTGCAGCGGGCGCGGCGCTGGCCTTCCTGCCCGAGCGTGTCCTCGATGGCACCGAGGCCGAGCGCGTCGCTCACGGGGCCGCCGTGCCCGCCGCTGACGAGGCTGAAGGCCCGCTCAGGCTCACCAGCGAAGGGCGCCTGCTGGCGGTCGCTCGTCGACGTGGGGCGGCGCTGCGGCCCGAGGTCGTGCTCGCATAGCGCTTGCGTGAAAGGCTTCGCGGCCGGGTAAGCCGATGAAGATCAGGGTCACCCAGCTTGCTGATGCCGAGGCTCGATCGCGACACGTGGCGATCGGCGTGTTCGACGGCGTCCACGTCGGCCATCGCCAGGTGATCGACGGGGCGGATACGGCGTTGACGTTCGACCCGCACCCAGTGCGCGTGCTCCACCCCGATGCGGCGCCGAAGCTGATCATGCCCTTCGAGATCAAGCGCGACGTCATCGAGGGCCTGGGGGTCGAGGAGCTGATCGTGATCGCGTTCGACGACGAGTTCTCGTCCATCGCCCCCGAGGACTTCTGCTCGCGGGTCCTGGTCGAGGCGCTTGGCGCCGAGCGCGTCTCCGTGGGAGAGAACTTCCGCTTCGGCTCAAAGGCGAGGGGAGACCCGCAGCTGCTTGCCTCACGCCAGGAGTTCCAGACCCGCGTCGTGCCCTTGGTGGAGGTGGATGGGGAGATCGTCTCCTCAACGCGCATCAGGTCGCTGGTCGCCGCCGGCGAGGTCGAGGCGGCCATGCGGTGCCTGAGCGCTCCCTTTCTGCTCGAGGGAACCGTGGTCGAGGGGGATGAACGAGGGCGCAAGCTGGGCTTCCCGACGGCCAACATCGTGCCTTCCGACGACCTCGTCTGCCCGGGCCACGGCGTCTACGCGGCGTTTGCCGACGGCCGGCCCGCGGCCGTGAACGTGGGCGTTAGGCCCACCTTCGAGAGCGGACGCGGGTTGCTGGTCGAGGCGCACCTAATCGACTTCGACGGGGATCTGTATGGGCACACACTGCGCATCGCTTTCATCAGCCGACTGCGCGGCGAAAGGCGGTTCGCGAGCGTGGAGGAGCTGGTCGCCCAGATGGAGCGCGACGTCGAGGTTGCTCGAGACCTCTGTGCTAGCTTCACTCCGCCCTGATGCCGCTGACCAAGGACCGCAAACAGGAGCTGATCGGCAAGTTCGGCCGCGAGTCGGGTGACACCGGCTCGGCGGAGGTCCAGGTCGCCCTGCTCACGGAACGCATCAACCACCTGACCGAGCATCTGCGCGAGCATCGCAAGGATCACCACTCGCGTCGCGGCCTGCTGATGATGGTCGGCAAACGGCGTCGGCTGCTCCGCTACCTGGAGAGCTCGGACCTGGAGCGCTACCGCAAGGTTGTGGCCGACCTCGGCCTGCGCCGCTAAGTGATCGAACCCGGGTCGCCGGCGCCCGAGTTCTCACTGCCGAACCACGCCGGCAAGAAGGTCAGCCTGGTGGACTTCCGGGGCCGCAAGGTCTTGCTGGTTTTCTACCCCCTCGACTTCAGCCCGGTGTGCACCGACCAGCTCTCGCTCTACCAGGAGGTTCTGCCGCAGATCGAGGAACGGGGCGCGAGCGTGGTCGGGATCAGCGTCGACTCCACCTGGGCGCACCGGGCCTTCCGGGAGAAGCTCGGGATCACCATCCCGCTGCTCTCCGATTTCGAGCCCAAGGGCGCTGTCACTCGCAGCTATGGAGCCTTCCTGGACGAGGTTGGCCACGGCAACCGCTCGCTCGTCCTCGTCGACGAGGATGGAGTGGTGGCCTGGGTGCACGAGTCGCCCACGCCGCTGGAGGTCCCCGGCGCCAACCTGATCTTCGACGCCCTCGCCGCCGTCGAGCGCGCAACATGACCGAGCTGACAAGCGCGGCGGTTCCTGCGGTTGGCCCGGAGGACCACGTCCGGGGTAAGGGGCCGGAGGCGATCGTTTACCTGGATCTGGCCTGCCCCCGGTGCGCCCTCGCGTGGGCTCGGATCCGCGAGCTGCCCGTACGGCTGGCGCTTCGCCACTTTCCGATCGCCTCCAAGCATCCCCGCGCCCCTGCGCTCCACGCGGCCGCCGAGGCCGCCGGCCTCCAGGGGCGCTTCGTGGAGATGTGGGACTCGCTGCTCACCGATCAGGCCCACCAGGACGATCCGCATCTGTGGGAGCGCGCCAGCCATCTTGGCCTCGACCTGGAGCGTTTTGACCGCGACCGCCGCTCAGAGCTGGTCGCGGAGCGGGTCCGTCGGGACTTCGAAGGTGGGATCCGGGCCGGGATCGCCGGCACGCCGGCGGCGTTCGTCGCCGGGCAGCCGGTCGAGGGCGACATCGCGGAATCACTCGGCAGGCTGGGTTGAGGCGCGCGCCCACGGGCATTCCAACGGCTCTCTGTAAGATCGTCGCCGTTAGAGAACGAGAGTTCTGAGCGAAGATTGGCCGTCAACCGGACGGCCGGAGGGAAAGAGACATATGAGCCTGTTTGACGTGAGCCGCGTCTCGGTGGAGGTTGGCGGCGAGGAGATCTCCTTCGAGACCGGCAAGCTCGCCCGCCAGGCGAGCGGAGCCGTTGTGGCGCGCTCCGGGGACACGATGGTCCTCTGCACGGCGACGGCGGGCAACCTGCGCGACGTCGACTTTCTGCCCCTGACGGTAGACGTTGAAGAGCGGCACTACGCGGCCGGGAAGATTCCCGGCTCCTTCTTTCGGCGCGAAGGGAGGGCCGGTGAGCGGGCGACCCTGACGGCCCGGATGATCGACCGACCGCTCCGCCCGCTGTTCCCGAAGGGCTGGCACTACGAGACCCAGATCGTCTGCCAGCCACTGTCGGTGGAGTACGAGCACAGCTACGACATCCTGGCGATGAACGGCGCCTCAGCAGCGGTGGCCATCTCGCAGATCCCGGTGCCCACCCCCGTGGGTGCGGTGCGGATCGGCAAGCTGGACGGCGATTTCGTGCTCAACCCGGCAGAGGAGACCGCGGACGACCTCGAGATGGACCTCATCGTTTCGGGGTCGAGCGAGGCGATCCTGATGGTCGAATGCGGAGCGAACGGCGTCACGGAGGCCGAGGTCCTTGACGCCCTGGATATCGCCCACGAGGAGATCAAGAAGATCTGCGCCGGCATCGAAGAGTTGCGGGCCAAGGCCGGCAAGGAGAAGCTCGAGGTGGAGGAGCCGAGGATCGACCCGGACCTGGTGGAGCGGATCCGCTCGTCGCATGGCGGAAAGCTCGACGAGGCGACCCAGATCCCGGAGAAGCTGGCTCGCCAGGATGCCGCCAAGGCGGTCGAGGAGGAGGTGCTCGAGCAATACGCGAGCGACGGCGACGGCGACGACGCGGACCCAGAGCAGCGCGGAGAGGTCTCGCGCGCATTCGACGCCCTCGAGAAGGAGATGATCCGCCGCCGGATCGCGGTCGAGAAGAAGCGGCCCGACGGACGGGCCGAGGACGAGATCCGGCCGATTGAATGTGAGGTGGACATCTCACCGCGCGTGCACGGCTCGGCGCTCTTCACTCGCGGCGAGACGCAGATCCTCTCCAACGTGGCGCTGGGGACGAGCCGCATGGACATGCGGGTCGACAACCTCAGCCTGGTCGAGTCGAAGACCTTCTGGCACCACTACAACTTCCCGCCGTTCTCGGTCGGGGAGGTCGGCTTCATGCGGGGCCCGAAGCGCCGCGACATCGGCCACGGCGCGCTCGCCGAGCGGGCCCTGGTGCCGACGGTCCCAAGCACTGAGGACTTTCCCTATGTGGTTCGGGTCGTCTCGGAGACGCTGGAGTCCAACGGGTCCTCGTCGATGGGCTCGGTGTGTGCTTCGTCGATGGCGCTGATGGCCGCCGGCGTGCCGGTGTCGAGCCCCGTTGCCGGGGTCGCGATGGGGCTGATCAAGGAGGGCGACGACCACGTGGTGCTCACCGATATCGCGGGCGTCGAGGACCACCTGGGGGACATGGACTTCAAGGTCGCCGGCACCGCGGACGGGATCACCGCCCTTCAGATGGACATCAAGATCTCCGGGGTCACCTTCGACATTCTGCGCGACGCTCTGGAGCAGGCCCGCCAGGGGCGGCTGTTCATCCTCGACGCCATGGCGCAGACGATCCCGGGGCCGCGTGAGGAGCTCTCGCAGTACGCGCCGCGCATCGAGCAGATCAAGATCGATCCGGAGAAGATCGGCGCCCTGATCGGCAAGGGGGGCGAGACGATCCGGGCCCTGTCGGAGGAGTTCGAGGCCGACATCAACGTCGAGGACGACGGCACGGTGCAGGTGTACGCGCCGAACGGCGCCCTGGTCGATGCGTGCATCGAGCGCATCGAGGCGATGACCAGGGAGGCCGAGATCGGCGACAGGTTCACCGGCAAGGTGGTGAAGACAACCGCCTTCGGGGCCTTCGTCGAGCTCACCAAGGGGACCGACGGCCTGCTGCACATCTCCAACGTGAAGCCGGGAGAACGCGTCAGCGCCGTCGAGGACGTGCTCACGCAGGGCGACGAGCTCGACGTCACGGTCGTCGAGGTGGACCGCGAGCGTGGGCGCATCGGCCTGCGGCTATCCAGCGATCCCGCGGTAGAGGGCAAGTCACCCGACGAGCTGACGAAGGTGGGGACGGGCGATTCGGGCCCGCGAGGGGGCGGCAACGGCGGCGGCCGGCGGAGCCGTGAGCGCCTGGATGGCGGGCGCGGGCGGGGCGGCGGGGGCCGTCGACGGTCCTGAATTGACCACACCGCCGCGCACCAGGTCCCTTGTCTGACGACAGCGCTCCGCGGCTGCCGGAGGGCGTCTCCTACTCGGAGCTGCCCGGCGGGCTGCGGGTGGTCACCGAGATCGTCCCGTCTGTGCGCTCGGTCGCGCTTGGCTTCTGGGTACGGACGGGCTCCCGAGACGAGGCTCCCAAGCAGGCGGGCGTCTCGCACTTCCTCGAGCACCTGTTGTTCAAGGGGACCGAGGGCCACTCGGCGATCGAAATCGCCGAGTTGTTCGACGGCATGGGGGCGGCAACCAACGCGGCCACCAGCAAGGAATCGACGCAGCTGCACGCGCGGCTGTTGGACGAGCACACGGATGAGGCGTTCGACCTGCTGGCCGAGATGCTGCTTCGCCCGTCGCTGCCCGAGGACGAGGTGGATTCTGAGCGCCGGGTCGTGCTCGAGGAGATCGCGATGTACGAGGACGAGCCCCAGGAGCGGGTGCACGATGTGCTCGCGGCCGCCGTCCACGGCGACCATCCCCTGGGGCGGCGGGTGCTCGGCGATGCCGACGTGATCGGGTCGATCCCGGTCACCGAGATCATGTCGTACCACGACGCCCGTTACACCGGACCGAACCTGGTGCTCGCTGCGGCTGGGCACCTCGAGCACGAGCGGATTGTCGAGTTGGCGGAACGCCAGCTGAGGCCGCCGGCGGGCGAACCAAACGGCTCTCCCGAAGAGGTTGAATACGAGTCCGCGCCGCGCTTCGCGTTCCAAGTGAAGGAGACCGAGCAGTACCACATCTGCTTCGGCGGTCCGGGTATCTCGCGCGCCGACGAGAGACGCTTCACGCTGGGGGTCCTGGACGCGGTCTTCGGCGGCTCGACCTCCTCGCGGCTCTTCCGGGAGGTCCGTGAGAAACGTGGACTCGCCTACTCGGTCGGCTCATACAGCGAGCAGTACGTCGACGGCGGCATGGTCGCGATGTACGTTGGCACCCGCGGGGACAACGTCCGCGAAGCGTGCGCGATCATTGGCCGCGAGCTCTCCACGCTTCGTGACCACGGCGTCAGCACCGAGGAGCTGGAGCGGGCCAAGGAGCATGTGAAGGGCCGGCTGGTGCTTGGGATGGAGGCGACCGGGGCGCGCATGTCGCGGCTTGCCCGCTCGATCCTGTTCGGCGTCCCGTTGCTCTCGCTCGACGACATGCTCGAGCGGATTGAGCAGGTCAGCTCCGAGGACGTCGCCGAACTGGCCACCGAGCTGTATGACCCAGAGCGGTTCTCGACCGCCTGCATCGGCCCGGACGAGGAACACTTCCGGGACGCCGCAGCGGCGGTGAGCGAAGAACTCTCCGCGCCTTCGGAGGCATGATCAGGGTCGCCGTGGCCGGCGCCGCGGGGCGAATGGGCTCCGCCGTCTGCGAGGCGGTGGAGGCGGCCGACGATCTGGAGCTGGCGGGGCGCGCGGACCCCACCCTCGACGTGCCGGTCGCGGCGGTGCTCGATGGGGCGGACGTGCTGGTCGACTTCACGACGCCGGAGGCGGCCGGCGGGAATGTCCGCGAATGCATCGTGGCCGATGTCCATGCGGTTATGGGCACCACCGGGTTCGACGTCGAGGCCGTGCGCGGCGAGGCCGAGGCGGCGGCGAGGGACGGAAGGCGCGCGCGGGTGTTCGTTGCGCCCAACTTCGCGATCGGTGCCGTGCTGATGATGCAGATGGCGCGCCAGGCCGCCCCGCACCTGACCGAGTGCGAGATCGTTGAGCTCCACCATGACGCCAAGCTCGACGCTCCCTCGGGGACTGCAAAGCGCACTGCCGACCTGATCCGCGAAGCCGGCGGGAACGTCCACGAGCCAATCCATTCGGTGCGTCTTCCGGGCCTGGTTGCGCACCAGGAGGTGATCTTCGGCGGGGAGGGCCAGACTCTGTCGATCCGGCACGACACGACAGACCGCAGCTCGTTCATGCCGGGCGTCCTGCTCGCGGTCCGCCGGGTGGGCGACCTGCCCGACCCGTTCACCGTGGGCCTTGAGAATCTCCTCTAGGGTCGTCGATCCTGCGCTGCTCGTCAGCGAGGGCTATGTACTCCTCCAGCATGATCATGTCCTTGGATCGTGCTGCTGTCCGCTTCATCGCGATCAGGTGGTCAAGCGAGGCGACCTTCACGGGTATGCCCTCGAGGACGACGTCCTGTGCTGTGGCGCGTAGCTCCTCATAGGAGCGAATGCCGCCGGGATCGGCGAGCACGTCGAAGGACCCGAATCGGGTCAGGAAGGTGAAGTTCGCACCATTCTCGAGGCTGCGAGCGTCGAGCTGGAAGGGAAGGTCCGTCTCGTCTCCTTGTGTCCGAGGACGAGCACCCAGATCCCTGAGGGCGGCTGCCAGGCGTTCGAGGTTCGAGGATTCACGGGAGTACGCCACATCGAGGTCGTAGGTGGGATAGGACGATCCATGAGCGATTCCCGCGATTCCACCGATCACCACGAAGTCCACAGCGTGGCGCCTAAGGGTGTCGAGAATGGGCTCGGCGTTCAGGTCGGGCGGGAGCGGCTCGGTCACTGCGACGCCTGCTTCACAGACGCAGTGGCTGCCCCACGGTTCCTGCGCACGAACCGGGAGAAGTCCAGGCCCCGCTGAACGCGCTCGGCTGGGGAGAGCGCCAGCCTCTGGCCGATCAGGGTGCGATCGATGCCGGTGTCACGCTCGCGACTGACGAGCTCCAGGTCCTCGCCGAGAAGGTGGAGCAGCGAACGCAGGGTCTCCACGCTGGGGGAGACGCGATCGCGCTCGATCCGCGAGATCGCCGATTGCGTGGTGCCCGCGCGGGTGGCGAGGCTCGTCTGGCTGACGCCATGCCTGCGCCGAGCGTCTCTGAGGAGCTGGCCGGGGGTCATGCCATCAGTATAGCTTTTATGCACTTAGTCCTAATAAGCTATAGGCTACTGGCGGGGTGCGCCTTGGCAGACTGCCGACCGTGCGCCTCTCCCAGATCGCGATCAGCGTCGCCGACCTGCGTCGGGCTCAGCGCTGGTACCACGACGTGCTCGGACTGGAGCCGGCCGGCGGGACCAACCTGTTCGCCGGCCCACTTGCGTCGATGGTGCAGGGGGTGCCACGGTCGGCGTCCACCTGCTGGTGGCTGGTCGATCGTCAGGACCTGTTCCAGATCGAGCTGTTCGAGTTCCGGAGCCCCCTGGTTCGCTCGCTGCCGCGGGAGTGGCGGCCGTGCGACATCGGCTACACGACGATCTCGTTCTGGGTCGCCGACCTCGACCGGACGCTGGAGCGGGCCGCCGCGGCCGGGACACCGCCGCTCAGCGAGCCGGTCGGCGAGTCGGGGGCCCGGCGGGCGTGCGTGCGTGATCCCGACGGGGTGCTAATCGAGTTGATGGAGGAGGATCCGCGCGCGCCCCAGCCACGTGAGCGCCCGCGCGCTGGGGTGGGTGCCGTGGCGCGCTCGGTGACGCTCTCGGTGCCCGACCTGGAGCGCTCCAGGCGGTTCTTCGCCGAGACGCTCAGGCTGCAGGCGGCCGACGGCGTCGAACTGCACACCCCGGAGCACGAGGCGCTCTGGGGGCTGGAAGGGGCACGGCGGCAATCCGTCCTGCTGTGGGCCGACGACATGCTCGTGGAGCTGGTCGAGTACATGGAGCCGGAGGGAAGGCCGCGGCCACCGGGCTACCGGATCTCGGATCGGGGTCTGCTGAACATCGCGTTCGGGTTTCGCCGCCAAGCTGAGTTCGACGCCGCATACCGGCGTTGCGAACAGGCTGGGTTGGAAGCCAACGGTCACCCGCTGCGGCAC
>Ga0114129_10011163_pt1 | contig 12805 bp, 10 predicted proteins | sample RhiMetdeltSRZDD1_FD_80071 | JGI IMG/M metagenome (GOLD analysis project Ga0114129, IMG submission 80071) | Populus rhizosphere microbial communities from Tennessee, USA - Rhizosphere MetaG P. deltoides SRZDD1 (version 2) (version 2) | ecosystem: Host-associated > Plants > Roots > Rhizosphere >...
CGCCACCGCGCTGACGGCGTCCGACCTGAAGAAAGGCGTCAGCACGCTGGCCACGATCGGTTCAACGGCACCGTTCGTCGGGCTGCTCGGCACGGTCGTCGGCGTCATCAACGCCTTCGTCGGCATCGCGTCGACGGGCTCCGGTGGTATCGCCGGCGTGTCTGCAGGCATTGCGGAAGCCCTCGTCGAAACCGCGCTGGGTCTCTTCGTCGCGATCCCGGCGGTCTGGTTCTACAACTACCTGACCAGTCGCCTCGAGTACTTCAACGTCGAGATGGACAACTCTTCGTCGGAGCTCGTCGACTATTTCATCAAGAAAACCGCGTAGCGGGCCGCGACTGGAGTTTGAACTATGGCAGTGCAACTGGGTGGCGGCGGCAGCATCAAGTCGGACATCAACGTCACTCCGCTCGTTGACGTCATGCTGGTGCTGCTCATCATCATGATGATCGTCGCGCCCTTGCTCCAGCAGGGCGTGAGCGTCAAGCTTCCGGTCGCCGCGAACACGACCGAGAAGCCAGACACGCAGGATCAGACCGTCCTCGCCATCGACTCGAACAAGCGCCTGTACCTCAACGCCGTTCCGGTGTTGAAGGACGACCTGCGCCGACGAGTCGAAGAAGTCCTCGAGAACAAGAAGGACCGCATCGTCATCATCAAGGCTGATGAAGACGTCGAATACAGCGCCGTCATGGACGCGATGGACGAACTGCGCGCCAGCGGCATCGAGGACATGGGCCTCATCACCGACCCGCGTCGTACGTCGGCGTCGACGGGCAGGGGAGGCGAGTAATGGCTGTCCATCAGCACCATGGCGCCGAGAAGGTCTTCAAGGGCAAGATCCCGCAAGCCAATGCGGACATGAACATCACGCCGATGATCGACGTGCTGCTCGTGCTCCTCGTCATCTTCATGGTGACCTTGCCCCTCAATCAGCGCGGCCTCGACGTCAACCTGCCGGCCGAAACACAGCAGCCCAAGCAGGCCACGCCGGACATCAGCCAGATCGTGCTGAACTACACGGCGGACAAGAAGATCTCGGTCAACAACAAGGACGTCCCGCTCCGCGACCTTCCGGATTTTCTCCGCACGACCTTCGAGGACCGCAAAGAGAAGACGATGTTCATCATGGGCGCGGGCAGCCTGCGCTACGGTGAGATCGTCGAGGTCATCGACGCCGCCAAAGGCGCCGGTGTCGAAAAGGTTGGCATCGTCACCGAAGGCATGCGCCGCGCGGCGTCCGGCGGCGGCGAATAGGCCAATCGTCGCGATTCATTCAAGGCCGTCTCTTCGGAGGCGGCTTTTTTCTTGTACGCGAGCGGTCTACCGCAGCATCGTGCGGGCGACGGCTGGGTCGCCGTCGTTGGCTGCGGGCATGACGCCGAGAACTGCCGCGAGGACATCGTAGATGTGGATGTTCAGCAACGGCGGGAGCACCACGCCACTTTTGAACGCCGGCCCGGCCGCGACGAAGATTCCGCGCATCGATAGCGCCTCGCGCGGATCGTAGCCGTGCTCGCCTCTCCCACTCGCAACACGTCGCATCAAGCGCTGGGTGAGCGTCGCACGGGGCAACAGCTGCCAGCCTTCATCGACGACGCCGACGATCGGTGGGATGCGGGGATGGTCGCGATAGTGCCAGTGTTCTGGAGTCTCCGCTCGCCGGTACACTTTCAAGTGAGGATGAGCGTTGACGAGTGCCTTGAATACGGCCTCCTCACGGCCGGGTTTCGGAAAGAGACCGAGCGTCGGGTTGACATCGACGATGTCGACATCATCCAGTGAGATGTAGTCGTCCAGGACGACGACGCGGTCGTTCGAGGTCTCGGCCATCCCGTGATCCGACACGATGACGATGTTCACTTGGTCGGCGAGGTGTCTGCGCTCCAAGCCGCGCAAGAGCCGGCCGAGATGTCCATCGGCGCGCCGCACAGCCGCGCGGACTTCTGGTGAGTTGGGTCCGAAGCTGTGGCCGGCACCATCGACTTCGTTGAAGTACAGCGTCAAGAACGTCGGCCGTTTCTCCGCCGGGAGGTCGAGCCACTCGAGCACGCGATCGACACGCGCGCTGCCGGGCAACGATGCGTTGAACGGCGTCCAGAAGTTCGGATGATGACCCGCGATGGGCGCTTCTGAACCTGGCCAGAACATCGCGGCCGACAGTTGACCGGCGCGCTGGACGGTGACCCAGATCGGCTCGCCTCCCCACCACATCGCATCCTGGTTTTCGCGCGAGTTCGCCATCGTCAGCCGTCGACCGGTCGGTGGGTCTTTGACGGTATTGGCGACGATGCCGTGGTGGCCCGGGTACAGGCCGGTGACGATGGTGTAGTGGTTCGGGAAGGTTTTTGATGGGTAGCTTGGAATGAGATCCGAGGTGACGCCCTTCGTGGCCAGCCGCGTCATGTTGGGAGCGGGGTACTTCGTGCGATAGTCCCATCGCCATCCGTCGAAGGAGATGAGGATGACGGTGGGTTTGATCTGGTCGTCGTGGATCTGTTCGCGCCACCCGCCGATGAGGAGGGCGAGCAGTAGTAGCAGAATCGCGCGGCGACGCACGGGTCAGAGTGTAACCGAGAGGGCAGGTCCACAGAGCGAGACCCGTCCTCTCGTGATCCGGTCTAGTTGAACGAGTACCGGAGGCTGATCATGAACTGGTAGACGTCACCCGTCGTGGCGGACGTCTGGAACGTCTTGGTGACCAGCTGGTTGTTCGCGGTTGCCATCCGATACGTCGGACGGTTTTGCGCATCGACGCCGACGAAGCTGAGGAGCGACACTTGGGCGTTGGTGTTGATCGCCGCGATGGGTCGCTTACCGACCCCCCAGTCGTGGTTCAGCAGGTTGCCGAAGTTGAAGAAGTCAAACCGAATCTGGAACGCATTCCGCTGCCCGCCAACGTTGTGGAAGACGTCCTGCAGGATGCTCAGATCCACACGATTCACGATCGGCAGCATCGCACCGTTTCGTTCGGCGTACGCGCCACGGTGTTTGCTCAGGTAATCGTCCTGGTTGATGTATGCCTCGAACGCCTGCGCCTGCTGTTCCGGGGTGAACAGGACGACGCCCGCCGTGTTGGTGATCGCAACGAAGTTCATCTCCGACGTATCCCTGGGGATGTAGATCAAATCGTTGCCGCTCACGCTGTCGCTGTTCATGTCGCTGGCAAAGACGTAGCTCAGTCGGGGCGAGGCGCTCAGCGTGTTGGACTTGGCCTCCCAGAACATCGAGACCGTCGTGTTGCCGAAATTGAAGTACTGACGGCTGAACGTCGCCAGCCCGAACACGCGGTGCCCCGGTGACCACATCGAGATGCCCACGCCAGCGTTGTTCGGATCGCCGTGTTGTGAGATTCGGGAGTAGCTGGTGGCCGCGGTCGATTCGGGATCGACGAGGGACTTGGACTCCCCGTAGCTGTAGGCGCCGCGCACCGACAAGCCGAATCTGGTGTTCTTGGTCAGCGTCTCGGCGAAGTTCCACGCCCGTCCTTCGCTGCCGTTCTTGAGCACGTAGTTGACGGTGACCTGGTTGCCGACGGCGTTGTTGAGCCGCGTGACGCATCCGCCCGCCTGCCCGCTAGCGGCGCAGGCGACACCGACCCAACGCGGTCTCGCGTCGACGCCGCTGAACGCCGACTGTGCCGCCGGCAGGTTGGCGTTGATGTAATAGATGCCATTCACATCTTTCGCGTAGAGATACTCCGTCGTGCTGACGATGCCCAGCGGAAGCTTGTAGTCGAACGCGATGTTATTGCGCCACACTTGCGGGAACTTGAAGTCTGGGTCGGTGACGTTGAGCGCATAACTCGACGCGCCGGCACCGGTCGCCGGCAGCTTGTAGGTGTCGGGATTGGGGTTGAACGGAAACGCCGTGGTGGGTCCGTCGACGATCCGCTCGCCAATCAGCACGCCGGTGTTGCCGATCTGGTTGGAGATCCACACGTACGCGGGACGGCCGCTGAAGAGGCCGGTGCCGCCGCGAACCTGCATCTTCTGATCGCTGTTCACGTCCCAGTTGATGCCCAGTCGCGGCGACCACAGCACCTTCGTGTCGGGCATGCTGCCGGTGTTGTACTTGACGGAAGCGCCCGTTTCGTCGCGGAAGGTCAGGGCGTCGGCGGACGGATTCGCGTATGCGGTGTTCTTGAATTTCGAGACATCGAACCTGAATCCTCCGGTGACCGTCAGGTTGCCACGCGGCCGCCATTCATCCTGCACGTAGCCTGCGCTGTACCACACGTCGAGAGGCTGTAACGGCTTGGTCAGGTTCGGAAGATTGCTCCAGCGAACATGGAAGGTCCTCAGCTGGACCGGTGACACAGTACGGTTCGGGTTCGCCAGATATCCGTTGGCGTCGGTGTAGAAATCGGCCAGCGAGTTGTACGCATAGGCGCTCTGCGGGCAGCAGCCGAAGAAGACGTTGTCCGAGTGGTATTTCTCAGAGTAGGCGCCGAAGGTCAGCGAGTGCGACGTGCTGAACTTCGTGAAGTTGTCCTGCAGTTGGAACGTGTTATAGCGCAGCTCGTTGTTGACCGTGAACGGCTCGAAGCCGAACGACGTATAGGGTTGGTTTCCCTCGAAGATGTCGACAAACGGGAACAGCGTGCTGCGATAGCCGCGGCTCTCGTCCTGGGTCGTGTATCCGCTCTGGAACGAGTTCGCCATCGTGTTGGCGATGACCGTATTCCACTCGCCGATGCCCGAGCGAATGTTCTCGAGGATCTTATAGTTGGTGTTCTGGAAGCTGAGGTACGTGGGCCCGATGGCGCTGCGGCCGCGCAAGGCGGAAGCCGAGCTGGACACGCCGACATCCGTGAACGAGTCAAGGTAGTTGTACCGGAAGCTCACCTTGTTGTTGTTATTGATGTTGTAGTCGCTGCGCAGCAGGAAGCGCTTCGCGGGCGTGTCCTTGGGGATGTCGTTGAACGGCCCGGTGTCGTACTTGAAGCTGGAGCTGAGGAACGAGCTGAGCCCGGTCAGGTCCGACGCGAGCACCCGCGAGACGTTGCCAGCCACCGTTTCGCCAGGCTGCGCGGCGCGGAACAACGTCAACGGCCGCGCGTCCTTCTCGTCTTCGTAGTTACCAAATGCGAACCACTTGCTCTTGACGATCGGCCCGCCGGCAAAGCCGCCGGTGTTGCGGAACGTGAAGGTGCCCGGGTTCACGACCTGACCGGCGGCTTCGGTGCCGACCCAGTCGTTGCCGCGCGTGCGGTGATAGAACGATCCGCTCAGACGGTTCGTTCCGCTGCGGGTCACGGTATTGACGCCGGCGCCGATGAAGCTGCCCTGTCGTACGTCAAACGGCGCCACGTTGACCTGAATCTGCTCGATGGCCTCGAGCGAGATCGGCGCCACGCCCGTGCGGTCGCCTGGCTGTCCGGCGAGTCCGAACGAGTTGTTGAACGAGGAGCCATCGACCGTGATGTTGTTCATCCGGTTGTCCTGGCCGACGAAGTTGTTGCCGCTCGCTTGAGGCGTGAGCCGCGTGATGTCGCCGATGCGACCCGTGAGCGTGGGAATAGTGGCAATCTCGAGTCGCCCGACCGAGGTCGCCGCTCCCGTGCGGCTCGAGCTGAACACCGGATCAGGAGTCGCAGAGACGGTGACGGTCTCGGTGACGGCAATCGTGCGCACGCTGAACGCGAGGTCGGCCGCGACTCCCAGCGTGACGTTGATGTCTTCCTGAGTCTGTGGTTCGAATGCCGTGCCGATACCCGCGTAGGTCACAGTCACACTGTATGGACCGCCTACCCGCATGGCGGGGATCGTGAATCTGCCATCCGCGCGGCTCTTCGCTTCATAGCTGGTGCCGGATGGAAGGTGGATAGCAATGACGTCTGCACCGGCAATGGGCTGCTTCTGCTCGTTGGTCACGATTCCGTTGAGCGCGCCAGTCGTCACGCCTTGCGCATACGCGGCGCTCATCGGCACCACGCCTGCGCACAGGGCCATAAGCGCGAACATTCGAGAAACGCGCCACACCATCACGTTCACCACACACTTCATTGGATCGCTCCCACTGAACATGGAAAACGGGTCACCGAACCCTGCCGCTCAATTCTGTAGAGGTCCCACCATACTAATTGCAAGTGACAGATGGGTAAATGCCGGGAAGACGGACAGGCGCGCCGAATAAAGAAAAAAGGGCCGTTTCGCAGGTGGGAAACGGCCCTCTGTGCAAAAAAGATGTGTGTATTACTCGCCCGCGCCCGCGCCTGCGCCTGCGGCGCGCTGCTTGTTGCGCACTTCGGTCGCGCGGTCGCGGAACTGATCGGCGTCCTTCAGGAGCCTTTGCTGCGCCGCGGGATTCTTCTCGAGATTGGCCTGGACCCTCAGCAGCAGGCCCTTGTAGGTCAACGCCTCGAAGTAATCCGGCTTCAGCTTGAGGGCCTTGTCAATCGCCTCGTTGCCGGCGGCCACGAACTTGACCTTGTCCGGCTCCGGCGTCGTGAAGTCGCGGTACGCCTTCTCCCAGTAGTACGTCGCGATGGTGTAGTACGCCTCCGGGTTATTCGGCTCGCGCTCGGCCCGCGCGTGGAGGGCTTCCATCGTCTTGTCGAATTCCCCCTGGCGGTTATAGAAGAGAGCGAGCGTGAGGTAGACGCCGGGGTCGTTCGGCTTCATCTCGCGCGCCTTCTGGAGGAGCTGCTCGGCCTGCTCGTAGTCGCCGTTGTCCTCGAAGATGCGCGACAGGTAGCTATAGTTGCTCGGCTCGCTCGGCTCGAGCTCAATCATGCGGCGCAGAATCGGCTCTGCCTGCGCGGGGTCGTTCAACTTATCGGGACCGTAAGCGGCCACGAGGTACTCCATCGCGAGTTTCTTGATCTTTGGATCCTGCTCGACCTCGGCCGACTTCTTGTAATTGTCCACGGCCTTGGTGAGCAACCCGTCGTTGGCCGGTTCGCCGCGGCGTGCTGGGCGATACTGATTGTCGTAGCTGTTGGCGAGGAAGAAATACGCGGGCACCAGCTTGGGCTCCATGCAATCGGGATTCGAGCCACGGCAGGCGGCGACTGTCGCTTCATACTTTTCCGCGGCGGCTCGATAATCCTGTTGCTGGTACAGCTGGTTGGCATCCTTGAACGCCATCATCGCTTTGATCAGGCCGATCTTGCTGCACCCGGTGGTCGCCAAGCCGAGCACGATGACCAGTGCGACGACGACCGCCTGTAACGAAGACTTCCGCATCGTAACTCTCCCTGTAAACCTTTCAGCGGCCCGTGCCTGGGACGCAAACGCGCCAGTATAGTGATCCGTTTTCAAGCGAGTCAAGGGTCCGGCTATCATGAAGATGCGGCAAAAGCACCCGCATCACGTCGACGAGCTGATACGCGTCTAAGCGGTTAGACACCACTTTTCATGATTCGATTCGAGACGCTCCTCGAGAAGGTCAGGAGCTACAGCCCGGAAGCGGACCTCGAGCTCTTGCGGAGGGCGTATGTCTTTTCAGCCCTCGAGCACAAGGGTCAGGTGCGCCATTCCGGTGAACCCTACCTCGTGCATCCGCTGGAGGTCGCCGATTCGCTTGCCGACATGAAGCTCGACGTCGTGGCCGTTGCGGCCGGGCTCCTACACGACGTCGTCGAGGACACGCTCACTACCCCCGAGCGCATCGAAGAGCTCTTCGGGAAAGAAATAGCGCATGTGGTCGAGGGTGTGACGAAGATCGGAGCGATTCCGTTTTCGTCCAGCGAGGAGCGACAAGCAGAGAACTTCCGCAAGATGCTGCTGGCGATGGTGGATGACATTCGCGTCATCCTCGTGAAGCTCGCCGATCGCTTGCACAACATGCGCACGCTCCATCACCTTCCGGAAGAGCGGCGCATCAAGATCGCGCAGGAGACGCTCGACATCTACGCGCCAATTGCGAACCGCCTCGGCATGAGCAAGGTCAAGAACGAGCTCGAAGAGCTGTCATTCAAGTACCTCGAGCCCAAGGCCTACGAGTCGCTTCGCGCCATGGTCGAGGCGAAGCGCAAGAGCGCCGAAGCGGTCATCGACGAGTTGACGCGTGCGCTGCGCAGCAAGCTCGAAGACGCGCAAGTTCCAGTCATCACGCTGGACGGTCGCATCAAGCGTCTCTACAGCATTCACCTCAAGCTGCAGCGACAGAAAATCGATCTCGAGCGCGTGTACGACTTCGTCGCGTTGCGCGTGATCACGCAGTCGGTGAAGGACTGTTACGCGGCGCTCGGCATCATTCATCAAACATGGTCTCCCGTTCCGGGGCGTATCAAGGACTTCATCGCAATGCCGCGGCCCAACGGGTATCAATCACTCCACACCTCGGTCATCAGCGAGCACGGGTTTCCCCTCGAGGTGCAGATCCGCACCGACGAGATGCATCGTCGCGCCGAGGAGGGCATTGCCGCACATTGGAAATACAAGGAAGGCCGCGTCGGCGATCACCGTGATGAGCGGTACTTCCAGTGGATGCGGCAGCTGTTGGAGGTCCAGCAGGAATTACGGGATCCCCAGGAGTTCCTGCAGAACTTGAAGATCGACCTCTATCCCGAGGAGGTCTACATCTTCACGCCGAAAGGCGAAGTACGGTCATTGCCCCGGGGCGCAACCGCAGTCGATTTCGCGTACACCGTTCATACCGACGTTGGCAATCAGTGTGTCGGTGCGCGCATCAACGGCCGTATGGTGCCGCTCCGGACACGGCTCGAGAACGGTGACATCGTCGAGATTCTCACGCAGTCGGGTCACAGGCCGAGCCGCGACTGGTTGATGTTCGTCGCAACGTCGAGAGCGCGCAGCAAGATCAGGCACGTGCTCCTCAGCGAGGAGCGCACCCGCAGCATCGACCTCGGGCGTCGTCTGTTCGAGAAGGAGGCGCGCCGTTTTGGTCTCAATCCGACGACGCTGCTCGAGAGTCCCGAGCTGACGAGATTTGCGAGCGAGTATGGCGCGAAAACACCCGACGAACTGCTCGCGCACATCGGCTACGGCAAGCTGTCAGCGCGAACCGTACTCCAGAAATCGGTCCCCCCCAGTCAGCTTCGTGAAGCCTCTCCGGTCGTCTCGATCGTCAGACGAGTTCTCCGTCCGGGCACGGGCTCCGACAAGATCAAGGTGCGCGGCGCGGACGACGTGATGGTCTTCCGAGCGAAATGCTGCAACCCGATTCGCGGCGAGCGGATCGTCGGCTACATCACACGCGGAAAGGGCGTGTCGGTTCATTCCCTCGGCTGCCCGAACGTCCTGAACCTGATGTTCGACCCCGAGCGTCGGATCGACGTCGAGTGGGATAGCGCCGGCACCGACCAGGCGCCATACATCGTGCGCTTGACGATGCAGGTGGAAGATCGAAAAGGGATGCTCGCCGAGATCAGCGCGAAGATCTCGGACATCAACACGAACATCACGAACATGGAAGCGCGAACCGGTGACGATCAGCAGGCACGCATCGACATGACCGTCGAGATCCGCGATGTGAAGCACCTCGAGAAGGTCATCAAATCGATCAAAGGCGTTCAGGGAGTGCTGGGGGTGGAGAGGACGGCGCGGGCGTAGGGAAGCGCCTCGTGTAATGCAAAGGGCAGAATTTAGAATTCAAAGACGGACCCCAGTCCTCTTTTACATTTTGCATTTCGAGGCGTGCATTACGAGAGTACAGCGATAGCGTCCACCTCGATCTTCACATCGCGCGGCAGCCGCGCGACCTGCACCGTGGCGCGCGCAGGCGGGGGATCAACGATGTATCGGCCATAGACCTCGTTCATCGCGGCGAAGTCGTTCATGTCAGCCAGGAAGACCGTCGTACGCACCACATGGTCGAAGCCAACGCCAGCGGCGCGAAGAAGCGCCGTAAGATTCCGCATCACCTGATCGGCCTGCGCGGCGATGTCGCCTTGTACGAGCGCGCCCGTCGCAGGATCCACCGGAATCTGTCCCGAGATGAAAAGAAGATTGCCGGCTTTGATCGCCGGCGAATACGCGCCAAGCGCCTTGGGCGCATCGGGCGCAGAGACGACCTGGCGCATCACGCGGCCTTGATCACCTTGCCGCCCCGGAGACAACGGGTGCACACGCGCATCCGCTTGGTGGCCCCGTTGACGAGTGCACGGACGGTCTGGAGGTTGGGCTCGAACCGTCGTGGTCCTACGTTATGCGCATGAGAAATCGTCCGGCCGACCACTGGACCCTTGTTGCAGATCTCGCACCGCTTCGCCATGTTGCTTCCTTCTGAGCGGGCTTCCTAGAGCAGCCCCTACGACAGAGTCACAAACACCAAATTATATCAGTTCTAGGGAAGAATCAGCGCGTTCTGTCCCTTCGACGGCTCGCTGGAACCGGCATGTTGTTCCGCACGTTTGACCTGAAGCAACCGCGTCATCAGCGCCAGATAGGTCGTCTCGCCAGCGCTCGCCTTGCTCACTTCGCGCGCGCCGTGTTCGATTGCGCGAAGGACGATGGCAGCTTCGCCGTCATAGACCTTTCCACCCTGCGAGCGTATCTCGCCGAGTAGGGTCGTCAATTCGTTTGCGAGCCCGTGTGCGGCTCGCGATTGCGGCATGTGCTGATAAATCACGCCGCGGACTGCCGTCTCGAGCGTCGCCGCCAACGCTGCCGTGGCTTCAGCGACGTCTTCGTCGATGATCCGGCCAAATCCCTCGGGTTTATGACGCGCGATCGCCGTGTGGAAGAGAAAAAAGAGCTGATACTGTCGCTCGGACAAGTGGCGGATCGACGGCAGCAGCACCGCGACGTCGCGCTCCTGTTGTCGTTTGACTTGCGCGGCAGGATGCTCGCGGGCCGCCGCAAGGTGCGGGCAGTCGTCGGGACAGTCGATCTCGACGAGCCGTTTCGTCCCGCAACACACCGTGCAGATCGAGTGGCGGAGAGCTGGGCAGTCGCGACGCGCCTTTCGCTGACCGCAGGACGAACAAACCATGACTCAGCTTCGCATAGCCCCACAACTGCGGGCAATGAGACGCTGTTTTCAGCCGTGACCGAGCGCCTCAGCGAGTCGAGAATTCGCCACACCTGTCGGCTCCTGGACAAATGATGTGAGCGGATGACGAGGGTCGAAAAATCTACGCTCTGCAGGAATATCGACATTATGCTGATTAATCGACGCCGTGCGATTTGTGCAGGCCAGCCTCATCGTATTCATCAGATCCCAACGGTGCCTGTGGTTGCACGATAAGTCCAGTGATATAACTTACATATCATCAGACGTTTACACGATTAGAAGTTCTTCCATGCCCCGCAGGATGTTCCACCAGGCTGACAGGCACACCCACAAATAAGCGGACCTGACCACACATCCGTCACGTGATTCTGGACTCTAGAGAGGACACGCAGCCATAAAACCTCGCCTCGCCAGTTGGCGTCTAAAGAGTCGATGTAACGGTGGACCAGAAGTTGGTCCTTGTAACTTACTGACATTGCGTTCTTTATAACTCGACCTCACCATCGGCCGCGCGCACACAGTTTCGAAACGTCGTTCAACGTGGCGGTCCAGAACGGAAGCTGGCGACACAGGCACCCAAATTGCATGGCCGGCGGCATCATAGAGAGGTCAGGGCCTTAAGAAAGCGGACGTGGAAGGGAGCGGCAGGCATCATGGCGACGACGACAAAGACACGGGTGGCGGCAAAGACGAGCCGCTATAACGAGCTCAAGAAGATGCTCGAGGAACGCCGCCGCGAATTGCTGAGCGAAGTCCAGGGAAAGATTCGTGATGTGCGGGCCGAGGGCAGCAAGGATCGGGACGTACTCGATCAGGGCGAGAGCTCCGAGGTCGACATTCAGGACGACATCGAGTTCGCGCTGATCCAGATGAAGTCCGAGACATTGAACAAGGTCGATGCAGCGCTTCGTCGGCTCGAGGACGGCAGCTACGGCGACTGCTTCGAGTGCGGCGAGGAAATCGCGGAAGCCCGTCTGCGGGCGCTCCCGTTTGCGGTGCGCTGCAAGGACTGCGAGGAAGCGCGCGAGACCGCCGAGCGTCGTGAGCGCATGATGGCGCAGAAGCGCGGTTCTTCCGCGTTGTTCTTCGACGTCTCGAATTAAGGTCGGCGAGTTTCAACACCGAGAGAGGCGGGTCGGCAGACTCGCCTCTCCGACGCGCCTGCGCGCGTCACCGTTTCTTCACAAATCCCCCACGAAATCCAAGAGCGCTCCCGAAACCCGCGCCCAGTCCTTGCGCGTCTCACCAAAGTAGGAGAGCATCCGCCCATGACCGAACGCGATCAGAGTCTCGACCTCGAAGAGCTCTCGGTTGACCGGCCGTTTGTCGTTCCCGACGAGTTACCCATTCTGCCGCTGCGGGACACCGTGCTGTTTCCGAATTCCTTCATGCCGCTTGCGGTGGCTCGTGAGTCGTCTGTGCGCCTGATCGACGAAGCGATATCCAGTGGCAAGGTCATTGGCGTCTTTACGCAGCGCGACGCCTCGGTTGAAGAGCCGCAGTTTGCCGATCTCTACTCGGTCGGCACCGCCAGTCAGATTCACAAGATGTTCAAGCTGCCGGATGGCAGCCTGCGATTGATTGTCCAGGGGCTGGTTCGATTGAAGCTCGACGAGATCACGGAGATGCGTCCGTATCTGCGGGGCCGAGTCACACCAGCAATCGAATCGTCCGAGGAAACCGATCGGCTCGAAATCGACGCCCTGCTCCGAAATATCAAGACGAACTTTCAACAGGTCGTCTCTTTGTCGCCGCTGCTGTCGGACGACTTGCAGACGCTGGCCGCCAACATCACCGAACCTGGGCGCCTGTCGGATTTCATCGCATCGAGCCTGACCACGATCGCGACAGCCGTGAAGCAGGAGGTGCTCGAGACGCTCGA
>Ga0114129_10011165_pt1 | contig 12804 bp, 13 predicted proteins | sample RhiMetdeltSRZDD1_FD_80071 | JGI IMG/M metagenome (GOLD analysis project Ga0114129, IMG submission 80071) | Populus rhizosphere microbial communities from Tennessee, USA - Rhizosphere MetaG P. deltoides SRZDD1 (version 2) (version 2) | ecosystem: Host-associated > Plants > Roots > Rhizosphere >...
AACGTCACGCGAAAGGCTAGCATGCGGCGGGCGCGAGCGCGCAGCGCGGCCGCGATGTCCGGGACGGCGGCGGCGTCGACGCTTGCCATGGCCAAGGTGATATGAGGCAGCGCGCGCGGCCCGAGGCGGATCGCGCTGTCCTGGCGCGCACTGTCCGCGATCGCACGCCTTGCGACGGGCGACGGCAGCAGCAGCACGATGTCCACCGCCACCCGCCGCTTCATCGCTTCGCGCGCGGGATCATCAGCTTGAGCCCGGAGAGCGCGGCGGAGACGCTCGCGACCTTCACGTCCACGAGGCCGATGTCGCGAGCCTCCGCGCGCACGTGGTCTTCCTTCAGCTCCGGACGGCCCTTCGGCCAGACGACCCAGATCGCCCCGTCGGGAGCGATGGCCTTCTTCAGGGACTCGAGCCGGCCGAGGTCGCGCACCGCGCCCGCGAAGAGGAAGGCCAGCTCGGTTCCGGCCCGCGGCTTGCCGACGTGGGGTGTCCGTGCGCGGATCTGCTCGACGAGGGCGGTGTCGGGCGTGCCCGCCAGGGCGATCGCCATGTCCGTCTTGACGCCCAGCTTGTCGAGAACGCTCGGAGGATTGCGGATCTTCTCCGCCCACCGCGGCGCCTGGTCGCCCAGGTGGAAGACGGCGGTCTTCGCCCCGAAGCCGATCTCGAGCCGGCCGCTGCGAACGCTCAGTTTCTGGATGTCACGGAGGGGGATGGAGAGGCGGAAGTCTTCGCCCCTGAAGCGGAGGGCGTCGGTTTCGAGCTGAGCACGACCGGTGCCGGCGTGCTCCCCGTGTTGTACCCGGCAGGTGGCTTCGAGCCCCATGCCGGGATGATAGGCGCGACGGGCCCGCCTGCGCCAGGCACCGTCGCGCGACCGACCGTCAGTGAAGCGGCGCCGAAAAAACTACTCGCGCCCCGCGGAGAAAGCCTCGAACGTGCGGCGACCCTCGACGGTGAGGCGATACTCGGTGCGCGGGAATCGGCCGCGGAAGCCCTTGGTGCAGGAGACGATCTGCGCGTCCTCGAGCTTGCGCGCGTGCATGCTGAGATTGCCGTCCGTGATCTTCATCATGCGCTTGAGATCGCTGAAGCTCAGGGCTTCGTTGGCGATCAGGGCACGAAGGATCGCGAACCGGATCGGCTGGCTCATCAGGCGCGTCATCCCCTCGGACGAGGACTCGGCCGACGTGGGGGAGACATAGGGACGGGCCTGCGTTTCCGGGAACTGCACGGCAACGGCTTGACTCATCGACGCCTCCTCGAGGCCTGTCTAGCCTCAGTGCGACGGCTTGTTGGCGCGGACCAAAGCAAGGCAAATGCCATGAGACGCAGAGTTCTCAGCGATTAGTAAGTGTTGAAAAGAACAGCAAAAGCGGTCTTGCCGTCCGAATCACCGGCCGACATCTGTGGCGTTTGTGACGCGTAACGCGGTCAGGTTGAGACGGAAATGTCGCCTAGTGGAGACGCTGGGAACCGGCCTGGCGCTCGAGCCGCTTGAAGGCCAGCAGCTCGATGAGACGCCGGCCGCGCGCGCCGAGATCGTGGCAGTCGAGGAGGGCCTGCCGTTCGAGGGGCGTGAGGTCGACCGATTGGCTGAGCGCGTTGATGAACAGGTCGGGTGGGAGCTGTCCTTCGAGGGCCACGGCGTCCTGAGGATGCAGGGCGGAGGTCAGCTCGATGCGGACCGCTTCGAGGGCGGCCGTGTCACAGGTCTCCGGCCACGGCCGAACGCTCGCCACGCGATACGGCTCGCTGCCGTGCTCCTCGACGATCTCGAAGCGCGCCACCCCGCGGAGCACCAGGTTGTAGCGCCCATCCGCCAGCGCTTCGCACTGCTCGACGCGGCCCGCGCAGCCGATCGCGAACACGGGCGGCCGGCCGTAGTAGATCGGCTCCCAGCCCGGCTTGAGCAGCACCATGCCGATGGTGTCATGGCCCGCGCGGACGTCGGCCACCATCTTCCGGTACCGAGGCTCGAACACGTGGAGCGGCACCGGCATTTGCGGGAACAGGACGACGTTGGGGAGCGGAAACAGCGGGATGCGGTCCGGCAGCACGCCGACGCCGATCAGTGGTGGTGGCCGCCGCCGCCGTGGCTGTGGGAGTGTCCGCCACCTTCGGCGGCTCCCGCGCCGGCTCCTGCGCCTTCGCTGCCGGCCTGGAACGAGTGGCCGCAGCCGCAGGTCGACGTCGCGTTCGGGTTCTTGATGGCGAAGCCGCCGCCCATCAGGTCCTCCTTGTAGTCCACCTCGGCGCCTTCGAGGTAACGCAGGCTCATGGGATCGACGATGACCTTGACGCCGTCGATGTCGAAGATCTGATCGCCGTCGGCGGCCTCGTCGAGGACCATGCCGTACTGGAACCCGGAGCATCCACCGCCCTGGACGTAGATGCGCAGTCCACCTTGCGGGATGTTGGACTTCTCCTGCTCGAGGATGCCCTTCACCTTGGTTGCGGCGGCGTTGGTCAGCTGGATCATCGGATTCTCCCTCAGGGTCCCGGGGTGTCCCGCTTGGGCCCCGACCGGAAGATCCCATTGTAGCGTGAAAAGCCCACCTATAATGGACGGCTCCCATGGACTCGCTCGGCCCGGACGAGATCCTCTCGCGCCTGGAACGCGCCGGCCTGCGTGGCCGCGGCGGCGGCTGGTATCCGGCCGCCTGGAAGTGGCGCGCGGTGCGTGCCGAGGGCGAACGCGCGGTGCTCGTGGCCAACGGCGCCGAGGGCGAGCCCGGCTCGATCAAGGACCGCTACGTGATGACGCGGCGGCCGGGCGACGTGGTGGCCGGCCTGGGCATCGCCTCGCGCGCGCTGCGCTCGTCGGAGGCGATCGTCTATCTCAAGGGCTCGTTCGCGGCGGCGGCGGAGGCGCTCGAGCGGGTCGTGCGGCAGCACGGGGTGGCGCGGCTGCCGATCCGCGTTCACCGCGGCGAGGACAGCTACATCGCCGGCGAGGAGACGGCGCTTCTGGAGTCGCTGGAGGGCCGGCGGGCCTGGCCGCGGCCCAAGCCGCCGCTCCCGAGCGCGGTCGGATACCAGGGGCGTCCGACGCTCGTGCAGAACGTGGAGACGCTGTCGCGGGTGCTGGAGGCAGTGAGGGACCCCGACGCGTTCCGCCGCGACGAGCGGACGCTCGTGTCGCTGTGGGGACGCGTGCGCAAGCCGGGCGTGTACGAGGTGAAGCTCGGCACGCCGATCGGGGCCGTGGTGGAGGAGTACGGCGGGGGCGCCGTCGGCCGTCTGCGCTTCTTCCTGCCGGCCGGCCCGTCGTCGGCGCCGCTGCTCGCCGGCCAGGCGGAGACGCCACTCGATCCCGATGCGCTGCGCCAGGCCGGATCCGGCCTCGGGACGGCGGCCATCTTCGTCGGCGACGACTCGATGTGCCCGCTGTCGGTGGCGGCGTCGATGGCGGCGTTCTTCGAGCGCGAGTCGTGCGGCCAGTGCCCGCCGTGCACGGTTGGGACCGGGAACCTGTCGCGCCTGCTGATGTCGATCGAGGCCGGCGAGGCCCGCGGGCGCGACCTGGCGGTGGTGCGCGAGGTCGCCGGTTTCATGTCCGATCACGGCTACTGTGCGCACTCGCGTACGGCCGCCGCCGCCGTCGGCGGCTTCCTCGCCCGCCTGCCGGAAGTGGTGGAGGCGCATCTGGCCGCGCGCCGTTGTCCCGAGGGACTGCCCGCGGTGGACCCGTTCGCGGCGGCGTCTCCCGAGCGCCGCGCCATCGAGGCGGTGCTCGCGTGACGTTCGTCTACTTCCTGTTCCTGCTGCATCTCGCCCTCGGCGTGCTGGCCACGCTGCCGTTCACGATGGAGAAGGCCGGCCGCAGCTATTTCAAGTTCTGCTCCGCCAGCGCCGCCTTCATGATGACGGCCGGCCTCGGCCTGTTGTGGCGGCGGTACGGAGTGCACGGCGTCGTCGCGGGCGTGGAGTACGAGCCGCTCGTGATGGCGACGATCGTGTCGCTCGCGGCGACGTCGCTCTACAACCGCGCGCACCATTTCGGATGGCGGGCCCTGAAGGCGCCGACGCTGGCGATCGCGCTCGCCGCCGGCGCGGCCGCGCTCTGGTTCGGGGCCCCCGCCGCCGGACGGCCGCTGGTGGCCGGCGTCGATCTGAGCTCGGCGCTGCTCCTCGGCAGCGCCGCCTGTGCCATGACGCTCGGCCACTACTATCTCGTCATCATCGACCTGCCGATCGGCGCGCTGCGCACGCTCACCGTGATGCTGATCGCGACTCTCGTCGTGCGCGCGATCCTCGTCGGCCTGCTCGTCGCCGGCCCCGTGCACGCCGGCTACGCGGAGGCGCAGAAGGTGGCGGTAGGTCTGTGGAGCCCCGACGGCATCTTCGTGTGGATGCGCATCCTCTTCGGCATCGCCGGGCCCTTCTCGCTGACGTACTTCATCTGGAAGACTGTCGAGATCCGCTCCACCCAGTCCGCGACCGGCATCCTGTACGTGCAGCTCTTTCTCGTGCTCGCCGGCGAGCTGCTGGCCAAGTACCTGCGCGTGGCCGTGGGCCTGCCGCTGTAGATGGCCCGCGCCCCCGAGATCGCCTTTCGATGCTCCGCCTGCCAGCGCGAGGCCGTCTGCGGCCTCGACGGCCGCGGGCGCTGCCGCTGTGGCGCCGAGCCTGCGCTCGCGCTGTCGCCGTCGCTCCGCGAGGAGCGCGTCGTCGACCGTTGTCCCGCGTGCGACGGCTTGCAGCTCTACGTGCAGCGCGACTTCAACCAGCGCGTCGGCCTGGCCATCGTGATCGCCGGCGCGCTGGCGGCGCCGTTCACTCCGTACTACTCGAGCCTGTACCTGGCCGCGCTGATCGACACCGTCCTCTTCCTCGTGTTGCCGGAGATCACGATCTGCTATCGGTGCCACGCGCATTTCCGCGGCTTCATCCGCAACCCGAAGCACGAAGGCTTCGATCTGCACCTGGCCGAGCAGTACGAGAAGAAGACGTAGGCGGTTCGCCCGCGGCGGGCCGCATCGCGAATATGCGATGCTAACGGCGCGAGGGCTCGTGCATGTGTCTAATGACGGTGATGCTGGCGGCATTGTGTGCCGTCGCTGCGAAGGAAGCTGACGTGTCCGCTCCTCCGTTCGAGCTCGTCGTGCTCGAGGGCCGCTGGGACGGCGTCGAGTGGCGCTACGAGGAGCCGGCGCGCCCGGATCCGAAAGCGCCGCGGATCTTCACCGCCACGCTCGACGACGTCGACAGCTACCGCTGGTCCTCACAGGCGCTCACGCTGACGAGCGCCGCCACCGAGCGTCTCATCGACGCCCTCGGACGGCATCCGCGGCCCGGGGCCTCGATCGAGAAGCTGAACGCGCTCAAGGAGCGCCTCGGCCACGGCAACGCCTTCGAGCGACAGCTGTACCTGTATCGCTTCGTGGTGATCGTCGAGGGCGAGCCGCTGTACTGGGGGATCTTCCTCGACCCGCCGTCACAGATGGCGATCGACTATCCCGTGATGCGGTCGGCGCTCGTCGACGACCAGGCGGTGTTCCATGTCCTGCCCGTCCACCTCCCCTTCTTCGCCGTCGACCCTGGCGCCCCGTCCGAGCAGCCCAAGACCGCTCGCGAGGCCGGCGATGTTCCGTCGGGGATGATCGAGCACTTCCGCAGCGCCGCCGGCAGCCCGATGGTGGTGGCGTTCCGAGATCGCCTGCGCGCCGAGCGCCTCGAGCGGGTGCTCGCCGCGGCCAAACGCCTGGCCCCCGAATCGGATCCGAAGAAATGAGCGGCGGCGTGGACGCGACTAGCTCGTGCTCTTCCGCACCCGATCGAGCTCCGGCTGGAGCTGATCGGTGAAGCACACCGGGCACACCGTGTGGGAGAACGACGCGTCGGTGCGCCGCGAGACGTAGGTCTCGATCGAGACCCACTCCGTCTCCTTCTCGCGCACGCGTTTGCAGTACGCGCAGATCGGCAGCAGGCCGGTGAGCTGCCGCACCTCCTCCTGCAGGCTGAGGATGCGCTCGGCCACGCGCAGGCGCGCGCGCAGCTCTTCGAAGTCGCACGGCTTGGTGAGGAAGTCGTCGGCCCCGGCGTCCATGCCCTTGAGGTAGTTGTCGCGCCCGCCGTAGGCGGTGAGCAGGATGATGTACGTGTACTTCCGCTGCGCGTCGCGCACGCGACGGCACAGCTCGAACCCGTCCATCTCCGGCATCATGCAGTCGATGACGAGGAGCTGGTAGCTCTCCTGCTTGAGCTCCTCCCAGGCGGCGGCGCCGTGCGGGCGCGAGCGCACCTGGTGTCCGGCTTTCTCCAGCATGAGGGTGACGAGGTCCCGCGTGTCGGCGTCGTCTTCGGCCACGAGGATACGCATACTCCTCCTCATACAACCGCGTCGCCGACGGGACGGGCGACCCACGGACACTTTGACATGGACGGCCGAGAGGCCGCTTACAGAGAGGATACTGTCAAGGTGAGTATGTCGTCTACTGCAAACGGCTCGCGGACGACGAAACCTTCGCCGTACTCCACGCCGATGCGGTGCCCCTGGCGGCGGGCATGGACCTCCACGGCGGCGTGGAAGCGGTCGAGGGCGGAGGGGGCCGCCTCCCCAGGCGGTGGCTGAAACTGGCTGCGAAAGGCGGCTATGGCCTCGAGCTTGGTCTTCCAGGAGCTCGTGATGTCCACGATGAAGCTCGGCGCCACCTCCGCCGAGTCGGTGACGGCCAGGGCGTAGATCAGCTTGTGCGGACGGAACGCTCCGCCCAGGGCCGGCTTGTAGTTCTTGAGGCCGGCCAGGAAGGAGGCGTCGTACACGAGCTGGCTCGCCGTACGGTGGTCGGGATGGCGCTGCTCGGGATGCGGCAGGATCACGACCTGTGGCCGAAGCCGGCGCAGCGCTTCCACGATGCGGTCCTTCTGCTCCGTCACGTTCGTGAGGCCGCCGTCGGGAAGTCCCAGCGATTCGCGATGCGCCACGCCCAGGACGCGGGCGGCGTCCGCGGCCTCGAGGGCGCGCGTCTCGGGGGTGCCGCGGCTGCCGCACTCGCCGCGCGTCAAGTCCACCAGGGCGATCCGGCGCCCGCGGGCCGCCTCGCGGGCCAGGGTTCCGCCCATCACGAGCTCGGCGTCGTCGGGGTGCGCGCAGACGCCGGCGATGTCGAACGCGGTCTCGGTCATCGCGCGAGCACCTTCTCGTAGTAGGCCTCGTACTGATTGACGACGCGCTCGGCATTGAACAGCGCGGCCGCGCGGCGGCGCCCGGCCTGGCCCATCTGCCGGCGGCGATCGTCGTCCTTCAGGAGCTCGACGGTGCGCGCCGCCATCCCGTCCACATCGCCCACGGGCAGCAGGTATCCGGTCTCCGCGTGGCGCACGACCTCGGGCAGGCCGCCGGCGTCGTAGCCGACGACGGGCACCCCGCACCCCATCGCTTCGAGGGCGGCCAGGCCGAACGACTCCAGCTCGCTCGGCAGCAGGAACACGTCGGAGCAGGCGAGGATCTCGGTGGCGTTGTCCTGGCGTCCGAGGAAGCGCACCTGGTCGGACACGCCCAGGCGGCGCGCGAGCGCCTGGGCGGAGGCGCGCTCGGGGCCGTCGCCCACCATCAGCAGCGCCGCCGGCACTTCCTTGCGGACTTTCTCGAGGACGCGCACGACGTCGAGCACGCGTTTTACCGGCCGGAAGTTCGAGACGTGCACGAGAATTTTTTCGCCGGCGGCGGCGAAGTGGGCGGCGTCCTTGTAGGCCCGCGTCGGGCAGTACTCGGCGAGGTCGATGAAGTTCGGGACTACCTCGATGTCGTTCTCGATCCCGAACTCGTCCACGGTCATGCGCTTCAGGAACTCGGAGACGGCGGTGACGCCGTTGCTGCGCTCGATGGAGAAGCGCGTGATCTCGAAGAACGAGCGGTCCTGCCCGACGAGGGTGATGTCGGTGCCGTGCAGAGTCGTGATCATCCGTGGTGCCCCTTCACCCAGCATCTGCTGCGCGAGATATCCGGCGGTGGCATGTGGGATCGCGTAGTGCACGTGCAGCAGGTCGAGGCGGTGGTCCCGCGACACCTCCGCCATCTTGGCGGCGAGGGCGAGGTCGTGGGGCGCGTACTCGAACAAGCTGTAGGACGACACGTCGATGGTGTGGAAGGAGATGTTCTCCTGGAAGTCGCGCAGGCGGAACGGCAGGCGGTAGGAGACGAAATGGATGTCGTGGCCGCGGCGCGCGAGCTGCTTGCCGAGCTCGGCCGCCACCGCGCCCGATCCGCCGACCGTCGGGTAGCAGGTGATCCCGATTCTCACAGCGTCACCACCTGGTGTCCACGGGCGAAGGGATCGATCGACTCGCGCAGGGTGTCGATGAGGCCGAGGCCGTGCCGCGCGAGCAGCGACACGAACCCCAGCCCTCGCTCCTGGAACGAGCCGCCGGGGAACAGCACGTCGTGCGTGCGGCGCAGGCGCTCGGCACGCGTCTGGTCGCGCTTCTTGAGGGCCCGCATCGATTTCTCCTGGAGGCCGTCGAGCTGGTGCAGCATGCGCCCGAGCGCGGTGCCGGCCGCGCCGCGGAGCGTGGGGTCGTGGCCACCCAGCGCGTTCTCGAGCTCGGCCATCTCGCGCGTCACTCCCGACCGCACCCGCTCGAAGCCACCCTCGACGTCGGGATAAGCCTGGCGCACCCAGCGCGCGATCAGGCTTTCGGCGTCACCCTGGAGGTCGGTGATGTCCAGCCCTTCGCTCTCGAGGGCGCGGGCCCGCGGTGCATCGAGCAGCGTGACGCCGGGTCGAGGCACGAGGACGGGGCGGGGCAGGCCGAACCGCTCGTAGGCCCCGCCGATCTGCGCGTGGTACGCGATCTCCGCCGGGCCGCCCACGTAGGCGGCGGTGGGGAGGAGCTGATCCTGGGCCAGCGGCCGCAGCAGGACACCGGCGCTCAGCCGCGCGGGCTGCGTCTCCGCCAGGCGCACGGCTTCGTCCACCGTCATCGTTTGGGGCGTGCCGCGGATCTCGATCCGGCCGTCCGTGATGCCGAGGGGCCGGCGCACGCCGCCCTCGATGAGGAACGCGTTCAGCAGTCCCTCGCGCACGGGCACCTGCTGGTGGTAACCGGCCGCGCGCAAGCGGCTCGCCGCCTCGGCGGCAGCGCACGACGAAGGCGAGGCCTCGCGCAGCTCGCGGGCGAGCACGGGCGTGGTGAGGGCCTTGAGCTCGGGATCCCCGGCGTCGAGCACGACCAGGGACGGGAGCAGGGAGGCGATGAGCTGCGCGAAGGCGGCGGAGAACGAGCGGCCGGGCCGATAGGCGTCCGCCAGGAGCGCGGCCAGGCGGTCGCGCGGCTCGCCTGCGGGCAGGCAATCACCGAGCTCGGCCAGCAGCGGCACGATGGCGTCGTCCAGGAGGATCGCCGAGGCCGGCTCGCCGGCGGGCTCTTTGTGCGGCACGTAGCGCAGGGGACGCAGGGTCCCCGCCTCGTCGAGCACGGGCAGCGAGCGGATCTCGGCGAAGTCGTGGTCGTCCGCCGCCACCCAGAATACCGGCACCACCGGCTTGCCGCCCCGCGCCCGCTCGAGCCGCGCGGCGATCTCGAGGGCGGCCAGCGCCTTGTATAGAACGTACAAGGGTCCGCCGAACAGCACCGGCTGCTGGCCGGTGACCACCGCCACCGCCTCCGGGTCTTTGAGCCGGGCCGCCGACCGCGCGGCCTCCGCCGAGCCGAGCGCCTCCTGCTGGCGCACGAGGGCGCGGGCCAGCGCGTCGCGCGAGACCTTGCGCTCGAGGGTGCGGCGTGACGCTTCCTCGATGGCGGCGAGGTCCCACCGCCCGTCGCCGGCGAAGAAGGGCGCGACGCCGGGCCGGCCGGCCACGTAGTCGAGGAAGAGCGCGTGCGGCGGCTGCGGGAACGTACCGTAATCGATCACGCGCGACGTGGGCATCGGAAAATTGTACCCTCGCGCGATCGTGGACCGTCTTCGACTCCTGGCCGCGCGGGCGGCGGCGCTCGTTCTGGCCGCCCTGCTGTTGCACGGGCTCGCGCGCCTGGCCGTGAAAGCGTGGCGTTACCTGGCGTCGCCCTATAGCCGCGACTACGGCGAGGGCTGCGTGCTGGCGATGGTGCAGCTCCTCCACGAGAAGGGCACCTACTTCACCCATCTCCACGACTATCCGTTCGTCCACGGCAACTACCCGCCGGTGTTCATTGCGCTGGTGTGGCCGTTCTACGCGGCCTTCGGTCCGTCCCTGCTCGCCCCGCGCCTGATCTCGCTGGTGGCGACGATCCTGCTCGCGGCCGCGCTGTTCCTCGTGCTGCGAAAGCGCCTGTCGCTCTCCACCGCCCTGGCCGCCGCCTTCACCGCGATCGCCCTCGCCCCCTGGTTCGTGCAGAGCTGGGCGCCGATGGGCCGCGTCGACATGCTGGCCTTCTTCTTGTCGATCGCGGGCCTCGGGCTCGCCGCCGGCGGGGCGACGGGGAAGGCGCTGCCCCTGTTCTGGCTCGCGTTCTTCACCAAGCAGAACGCCGTGCTCGCGCCGCTCGCGTGGCTCCTGCATCTCGCGGCCGAAGGTCCACCCTCACGAGCGATGCGGGCGGCCGCTTCGTACTTGCTGCCACTGATGGCCCTCTTCGGCCTCCTCGCCGCCATGACCGGCGGCGAAGCGTGGCGACACCTCGTGCCGTACACCGCCGCCGCCGAGTACGAGTGGGCGCGCATGGGCGAGAGCTACCTCGAATTCGCGCGCGTCGCCTGGCCGCTGCTCGCGCTGGTGGCGGTGGCGCTCGTGCGGGCGCCGCGGGTGTTCGCGGACGGCCCCCGCCGGCTCGTCTTCATCTATTGGTGGCTCAACCTCGCCGGGCTTGCCACCATTGCCAAGGCCGGCGCCGCCCAGAACTACTTCATCGAGCCCTGGCTGTCGACGGTGCTCCTGGCCGCGGTGGCGGTGCCGGTCGCCTTCGAAGGGCGTGCGGTCCCCTGGCGCGAAGCCGTGTTGTGTGTGGCCGCCGCCGTCGCGATCTACACGAACGCGGAGGGTCATCGCCTGCCGCCGCCCATCCGCCATCCCGAGCGCGCGCAAGACTTCCAGGCGCTATGGAAGATCGTCGCCGAGACCGAAGGACCGATCCTCTCCGACAATCTGTCGGTCCTCGTCGTGAACCGGAAGCCCGTGTTCGTCGAGCCGTTCGGCATGCTGCTGCTTGCGCAAAAGGGCATGTGGGTGCCCGACCGTCTCGTCCGCGACTGCGAGGCGGGCCGGTTCCCGCTCATCGTCAACGAGCATCGGCTGGAGCGGATCCCCGGTCTCGGCCGTTGCCTGGAGACGTCGTACGAATCCATCGCGGATCTCGCCACGTACCGCGTGTTCCGCCCGCGCGGGCCGGTTCGTGGGCGGCCGTGAGCGAAACAGCCGCAAGCTATTGAAAGACTGCGTGTTCCGAGACCATCCTTCGTTGACAGCCGACGGAGCAGGGTGCTACAGTCCGAGACGGCGACCCTCGGCGTCTCTGCTGGCTGGAGACTTTGGGTAAACTCGCGTTGATATGGACCAGAACCGGCACGTAGAAGGGATGCCCCAGACCATCGGGCGCTACCAGGTCCAGGCGAGCATCGGCTTTGGGGCCATGGGGGCGGTCTATAAGGCCTTCGATCCGCTCATCAAGCGGACCCTGGCGATCAAGACGATCCGTCTGGACATTCCCCGCGGCAGCCCTCAGTACAAGTCGTTCCTCGAGCGCTTCTATCACGAGGCGCGGATCTCGGGCACGCTGTCGCATCCGAACATCGTCACGCTGTTCGATATCGGCGAGGAGCAGGGCATTCCCTTCCTCGCCATGGAGTACGTCGAAGGCGAGACGATCGCGTCGATGCTGGAGAAGGGCCTGAAGTTCGATCCCGAGCGCGTGATCGGCCTCGTCAGCCAGATCGCCGCCGCCATCGACTACGCCCACAGCCGCGGCGTCATCCATCGCGACATCAAGCCGTCGAACCTGATCCTGGCCGAAGGCGATCGCGTGAAGGTCACCGACTTCGGGATCGCGAAGCTCGTCGACGCGGAGATGACGCAGTCGGGGGCCTTGCTCGGCACGCCGTCGTACATGTCGCCGGAGCAGGCGATGGGCGACAAGCTCGACGGCCGCAGCGACATCTTCTCCCTGGGCATCTGCGCGTTCGAGATGCTGTCGGGCGAGCAGCCCTTCCCCGGCAACAACGTCACCTCCATCCTCTACAAGCTGGTGCACGTCGATCCCGTCGAGCCGCCGAACCTGGAGATGAACGGCCTCGTGCCGCAGAAGTGGCACGACGTGTTCGGCCGTGTGCTCGCCAAGAAGCCCGACGATCGCTATCAAACGGCCACCGAGTTCGTGCAGGACCTCGAATACTGTCTGGGCGCGTGGTTCGGGGCGATGCCCGAGGAAGGCGCGGCTCCGGCCACTGTGATCATGTCGGCCAGCGCCATGGCGGCGGCGACGACGCCCAATGCCGGTGCTCGCGCGCCGGAGGCTTCACCCGAGGCGACGAAAGCCGTCCCCATGCCGCCGCGGACGAACACGTCACCCGCGCCGGCGTTGCCGCCGCCGATGCCCGTGCCGGCCGCCGCGGTGCCGCAGGCCGAGGAGCGGACGGTGGTGATGCGTGCGCCGGTGGTGCCTGCGCCGCCGAAGCCGGCACCTGCACCCGCACCGGCGCCGCCGAAGCCGGACCCCGAGGCGGACTACTCCACCGTCGTCATGAAGGCGCCGCCGCCGGGCGCCGACGAACCGACCGCGCGATTTGCCGCACCGCCGGTACCGGGGTCGGCGAAGCCGGCCGCCGCCGCATCCACGCCGGCGCCCGTGCGGCCGCCGACGGCGGAGACGGCGCCGGTGGTG
>Ga0114129_10011166_pt1 | contig 12804 bp, 14 predicted proteins | sample RhiMetdeltSRZDD1_FD_80071 | JGI IMG/M metagenome (GOLD analysis project Ga0114129, IMG submission 80071) | Populus rhizosphere microbial communities from Tennessee, USA - Rhizosphere MetaG P. deltoides SRZDD1 (version 2) (version 2) | ecosystem: Host-associated > Plants > Roots > Rhizosphere >...
ACGCGGGCGCGAAACGCGCCCGCGCAAAGCCGATGCCTCGCCGGAAGGACCTAGTAGGCGGCGCGCACCCCTCCGCAATCGCACCAGAACTTGTAGGACAGCCCGCCGCGGATCACATCGATCGTCTGCCGGCCGGCGGTGTCCGAGAAGGTACCGCCCGGAGTGGGGGGAGTGGTGACCACGGTTGTCGAGGCCTCGACCGTCCCGAAGTCGTAATGCAGGTATTCGACACGTCCGACCCAGTTGCCGAACAGCTTGACCTCGGCACCGACGCCGGCCACCCAGCCGAACCAGTCCCTCGGGTCGGTTGTGGTAGCCAACTGCGTGGTCCCGGGGACCTGGAGCAGGGTGGTGTCGATCCGATTGACGCGCTCCCAGGCCAGACCGCCGGTGCCGTAGATCAGCACGTTCGGCGTGAACGGCGTGAAGCCGACCCGCGTGCGAGCGGTGCCGAGCCACTTCACGTCATCTCCTTCGGTGTCGGTAATGGTAATGCCCCCGGCGAACGTCCGCACGACGGGAGTGCTTTCGCCGCGAATCCTGGTGGCGCTGAAGTCGACCTCCAGGCCCACCACCCACGAGCCGTATTGCCAGTTGTACCCGGCCTGGCCGCCGAACACCCAGCCCCTGGAGTCGATGCCGCCGAGGGTAACCAGAGGAACGACGGAAATCACTTCCTGGAAGTCATTGCGCTTCCAGCCCCAGCCGCCGTGAATGCCGAGATAGAAGCCGCTCCATTCGCCGCAGCACGGCGCCGCGGGCGCAACGGCCGGCGCCTTGACCGGTGCCCGGATATCCGCCGCCGTCGCCGCGCCGGACGCCAGAGCGATTGCAGCAACCGTGAGCAATGCCAGCCGTTTCATGATGCGCCCCCTTTATGCCGAACCCCGACGTTCCGTGCGTCCGGAAGATACTGCGCAAAGCCGATGTTTCGCCGCAGGACCTAGTAGGCGGCGCGCACCCCTCCGCAATCGCACCAGAACTTGTAGGACAGCCCGCCGCGAATCACGTCGATCGTCTGCCGCCCTGCGTTGTCGGAGAAGCTGGTGCCGGGCGTGGTGACGACGGTGGTGGTCGCTTCCACCGTGCCGAAGTCGTAATGCAGGTATTCGACGCGTCCGACCCAGTTACCGAACAGCTTGACCTCGGCACCGACGCCGGCCACCCAGCCGAACCAGTCCCTGGGGTCGGTCGTGACAGCCGTCTGCGTGACCGTCGGGGTCACGACCGTTTCCGTATCGATCCGGTTGACGCGCTCCCAGGCGAGACCGCCGGTGCCGTAGAGCAGCACGTTCGGCGTGAACAGCGTGAAGCCGGCGCGCGCCCGGGCGGTGCCGAGCCACTTCACGTGGTCTGATTCGGTGTCGGTAATGGTGAGACCACCGGCGAACGTCCGGGTGACGGTCGCACTGTCGCCGCGAATCCTGGTGGCGCTGAAGTCGATCTCCAAGCCCACCACCCACGAGCCGTATTGCCAGTTGTACCCGGCCTGACCGCCGAACACCCAACCCCTGGAGTCGATGCCGCCGATGGTGAGGAGGGGAGCAGTTTGAATGACTTCCTGGAAGTCATTGCGCTTCCAGCCCCAGCCGCCGTGAATGCCGAGATAGAAGCCGCTCCATTCGCCGCAGCACGGCGACGCGGGCGCAACGGCCGGCGCCTTGACCGGGAGATCTGCCGCCGACGCGGCGCCGGACGCCAGAGCGATGGCAGCAGCCGTGAGCAATGCCAGCCGTTTCATGATGGCCCCCTTTTTCCTTGCGTTCCGACATACCTCGCGTTCGGATACACGCGAGTTCGACGCTACGGCGCCATGACCTCGGCTACAATCGACAAGACCGCGCGGGCGTGGATGTACACACCGCCCAGCATGCTACCGGCGAGGCTCGGGCATGCCGGAAATCCCCAGACAATCAGATACTTACAAGGGATTCCACGACCGAACCCCGTGTGGCTCAGGGGTCACAGGAGCCGGAAAAACAGCAGGCGGAGCACGGTGATACCCAAGGCCTGAACAAGCCGGCCCGATGGCGCGGAGCGCGTCGGCCGACTCGATCCATTGCCCTTGCTGATCCGCCCTTCCAAAGCATAAATTCAGGTTGCGTTTTTCGTAACCGCGCATCGCCGGCCGAGGCCGGTCCAGGCGGCGAGGACAGCTCGACCGGAGCGCCGCGCACGGCACGCCAGGCGCCGCCATGACATTGCCGGCACGCCTGGGCACGGCCGGCCCTGGAGCCCAGAGCCGCGGATCGGGCGTGGCTGCCGCGGCCCGGCCGTATTATGCTTGGCATCGCATCAGCTCATGGGGGTTCGATGGCGGCCCAGCGATCGGTGTTCCGATTCGACGCGGTGCGTCGCGACCTGCGCGGCATCGTGCTCGCATTGCTGATGGTGGCGGCAACCACGGCCGTCGCGTGGCTCTTGATCCACTATCTCAACGTCCGCCGCGGATCGGTGATCTACCTGCTGCCGGTGCTGCTGGCGGGCTGGCACCTCGGTCTCATTCCCGCGCTGGTCGCCGCCGTCGCCGGCGTGTTGTGGTCCGGCTATTTCTTCTTTTCGCCGTTCTACACCTATTACATCTCGCGGCCGAGCGAGATCCTCAATCTCGTGCTGTTCATGATCGTTGCGGTGGTCACCAGCCACCTCGCCAACTCGATGAAGCGGCAGACCGAGCTCGCGCGCCAGCGCGAAAACGAGGTGAGCGAGCTCTACGCCTTCTCGCGCCGGTTGGCCGCGGCGCCATCGGCCAAGGAGATCTATCACGCAATCGAGGAACATCTCGCGAGCCTGGTCCAGCGCAAGGCGGTGCTGTTCGGCGCCGACGCGGGCGCCGATGGCGCCACGCCGGATCATGCCGGGGTGCCCGGCGAGGTCCGCACCGCGATTGCCGAGGTTCAGCGCGGCTCGACTCCCGCGACCATCGTCAGCGACGTCACCGGCAATATCTGGCTGGTCCGCCGCGTGTCCCAGCGCACGCCGGACTTTGGCGTGATCGCGATCGATCTGGGCGCGATACCCGCCGAGTCGGTCGACGAAATTCGCCAGCGCGTCGACGACGTGCTGTCCGACGCCGCCGCGACGCTGGAGCGCCTCGACGTCGCGCGCGCGATCGTCGACGCCAGGATGCGATCCGAGACGGAGCTATTGCGCGAGGCACTGATCGGCTCGGTCTCGCACGAGTTGCGCACGCCGCTGGCGTCGATCCTGGGCGCCGCCACGGTGCTCAACCAGTCGCCCGCCGTTGCCAAGGACGAGCGCCTGACCGGGTTGGCCAAGGTCGTGCACGACGAGGCCGAGCGCCTCAACAACGACATCCAGAACCTTCTGGATGCGACGCGGATCAGCCGCCAGCAGGTCAAGCCGCGACTGGAATGGATCGAGCCGGCCGACATCGTCAATTCCGCGCTGGAGCGCCGCCGCCGCCAGCTCGCCGGTCACAATATCTCGATCGACATGGACACGAATCTGCCGTTCATCTATGTCGATCCGGTCCTGGTGGAGCAGGCCTTCGTGCAAGTGGTCGACAACGCGGCAAAATATTCTCCCGCCGGCTCGACGATCGCCGTGTCGGCACGGCGCAACGGTCATCACATTGCGTTGTCGGTGAAAGACACCGGCGCCGGCCTGACCGCGACCGAGCGGGAGCAGATCGGCGAGCGGTTCTTCCGCGGGCCGCGCCACGCGGTGACCACGTCGGGCTCCGGCCTCGGGCTGTGGATCGCCAAGGCCTTCGTCGAAGCCAACGGCGGCCGGCTGCAGGCTGCGAGCCCGGGCGCCGATCAGGGAACCACCGTTTCGATCCAGCTGCCGCTGACCGGCGAAGCGCCCCAAACGGAGACCAGTCCCGATGACTGAACCAGCTCCCGTCGTCCTCGTCATTGATGATGAAGTCCAGATCCGCCGCTTCCTGCGCGCCGGCCTCGAGCTCGACGGCTTCGACGTGCAGGAGGCCGAGACCGGATCGGATGCGCTGCGCTGGGTGACGCTGAAGCAGCCCGACCTCGTGATCCTCGACCTCGGCCTGCCCGACATGGACGGCGGCGACGTGCTCGAGCGCCTGCGCGCCTGGTCGAGCGTGCCGCTGATCGTGCTGTCGGTGCGCTCCAACGAGGCCGAGAAGGTGCGCCTGCTCGAAGCCGGCGCCGACGACTACGTGGTCAAGCCGTTCGGCATGGCCGAGCTGCTGGCGCGCGCGCACGCCGCCATGCGGCGGCAGGTGCGCGCCTCCTCCGACGAGCCGGTGGTGCAGGCGGGACCGCTCGCCATCGACCTCGCGGCGCGCGCGGTGACGCTCAACGGGTCGCGCGTGGTGCTCACGCCGAAGGAATACAAGCTCCTGCAGATTCTCGCCCAGCACGCCGGCAACGTCGTCACCCACCAGTATCTCCTCAAGGAGGTGTGGGGATCGCCGCACATGCACGATACGCATTACCTGCGCATCTTCGTGCGCAAGCTGCGGCAGAAGATCGAAGAGGACCCGACCCAGCCGCGCATCCTGCTGACCGAGCTCGGGATCGGCTATCGGCTGGCGATCCCGGAGCCGGCGCAAGCGCCCGCAAACTGAGCGGATCGGACCGGCTACAGCGCGCCGCGGAAATCCTGCCGCAGCTTCGGATCGTCGAGGCGCCGATAATCGATCTTCGGCGACAACGCGCCCTTCTCGATATCAAGCGACGCAAACACTGGGCCCTGCTGTTCGAGCACCTGCGGAAGCTTGGCCTCGAAGTCGGCGAGCTCCGAGAACGCGTGGCAGTGCGGATAGCCGGCGGCGCGCGCGAGCCCGGCGAAATCCACGTCCACCTTGGGAATCGGATGGCCGCCGTTGGCCTCGTAGCTGCCGTTGCGGCAGACAAAGTGGACGAGGTTCTTCGGCGCGGCGGCGCCGATCGTCACCAGAGCGCCGAGATTCATGAGAAGGCTGCCATCGCCGTCGAGCACGATCACGCGCTTGTCCGGCCGGCCGAGCGCAAGGCCGAGCCCGCACGAGGAGCCGAGCCCCATCGCGCCGAAGGAATAGTAATTCAGCGTGCGCGGCGCGAGCTCGAGCCAGTCGAAGGCCGACGAATAGACCGGAATGACGATCTCGTCGGTGACATGCCGCGCCAGCACGCGAAAGCAGTCGTCGCGCTTCATCATCGCTACGACGCCTGCTGCAGCGCCGCCTTGATGGCGGCGCGCCGCGACGCGGCATAGAGATCGCGATACTCGTATTTGAGCGGCCGCGACTTCTCGATATGGAGCGTGGCGAACACCGGGCCGTCCTGCGCCAGCACGTGACCGACCTGCTGCTCGAACGAGCGAAGCTCCGAGAAGTCGTGGCACTGCGCATAGCCGGCCGAGCGCGCCAAGCCGGTGAAATCCACTTTGGGATTCGGGATCGGATGCCCGCCGTTCGCCTCGTAGCAGCCGTTGTTGCAGACGAAATGGACGAGGTTCTTCGGCGCCGCGGCGGCGATGGTGACGAGGCTGCCGAGATTCATCAAAAGGCTGCCGTCGCCATCGAGCACGACGATGCGCTTGTCCGGGCGCGCCAGCGCAAGCCCAAGCCCGTGCGAGGACGCCAGCCCCATCGCGCCGATCGAGAAATAGTTGAGCACGCGCGGATTGAGGTCGTTCCACTCGACCGCGGAGCTGTAGGTCGCAAGCACGATCTCGTCGGCGACATGGCGCGCGAGGATCTTGAAGCATTCGTCCCGCTTCATCATGGCGCGACCGGCCTCCGCCCGATCAGGAGCGCCACCGGCTGCGACTGGCTATAGGCCTTGCCGATCGCCGGCTTGATCTTGGCCACGTCGGCGTCCTGGCTGATCAGGTGATGCTCGATGCCCATGGCGTCGCAGATCGGCTCGATGATGCGCACGCCATAGCGGCCCGACTGCGTCGGCGGCCGCTCCGGCTCGTGGCCGAGCAGGCCGACCATCATGCAGATCGGCTGCTTGTATTCGACCGCCACCGCGCGGATGGCATTGAGCGAGTCGAGGAAGCCCGTGTACTGGATCAGGATCAGCGCGCGCTTGTCGGCGTAGCTGAGCCCCGAGGCGATGCCGACGCATTCGTCCTCTTTGCACACGCGCACGAGGCGAAGCGCCGGGTCGTTCGCGATCGGCCGCAGCAGCCCCTGGCTGGTCACGATGTCCGGGACCGACAGGACGAACTCCACGCCGCTGTCCTTGATCGCGGCCAGGATGCGGCCGCCATGCAATTCTACCCTGGCTTCGTCGGCCTTGGCGGCCGTCTTGGCGTCCATCCGGAGTCTCCCCGAAACGCGGCATTGTTACTCGTCCGCGCTAGCTAATGCGAAAATGTCCGCGGGAGCAACTATTGCCGTCATGCGCGGGCTCGACCCGCGCATCCATCTTCTTCGAAAAATGATGGATTGCATCGCAACTCGGGCTTGCCCGAGTTGCGCATCAAAAGATTACCGGAAGTCGGGTAAACCCGACTTCCGGTGTCAAGCCCGGCAATGACCCCAAGCTTACTGCGAGCGCGCGATGCCGGCGGACTCCACCACCTTGCCGAGCCGCGCGATCTCCGACTTCACGAAATCCGGAAGCGCATCGACCGGCGGCGAGTCGACCGGGATGCGCCCGGTGTCGGCGAAATCCTGCTTCATCTCTGGCGTCGCCAGGAAACTCTTGAGCGCGGCATGAAGCTTTTCGAGGATCGGCTTGGGCGTGCCCGCCGGCGCGACCACCATCTGCCATGACGTGAAGTCGAAGCCGGGCACGCCAGCTTCCGCGACCGTGGGGATGTCGGGCGCCGGCCCGAACCGCTTGGTCGAGGACACCGCGAGCGCGCGCACCTTGCCCTCCCGCATCAGCGGCAGCACCGGAGTCGGCTGCGCGAACTGGGTCGGAATGTGCCCGGCCACCAGATCGGTCAGCGCCGGCGCATCGCCGCGATACGGCACGTGCAGGACATTGATCCCGGTCAGGCTCTTGAGCAGCTCGAAGCTCAGGTGCTGCGGCGAGCCGGGTCCGGCCGATGCGTAGGAGAGTTGCCCGGGCTTCGACTTCGCGAGCTTGATGAGATCGGCGATGGAGCGGACTGGCTGGTCCGGATGCACCAGCAGCAGGAACGGCGCGTCCGACGTGATGATGACCGGCGCGAAATCCTTGGCCGGATCGTAAGGCAGGTTCTTGTGCAGCGTGACGTTGATCGCAAACGGCGTGCTTGTGCCGAGCATGATGGTGTAGCCGTCGGGCGCGGCCTTAGCGACGAACTGCGCGCCGATCACCGTGCCGGCGCCCGGCCGATTCTCCACCACGAACGGCTTGCCGAGACGTTCCGACAGCCCTTGCGCGAGCTGGCGCGCGAACACGTCGAGCCCGCCCCCCGCCGCATAGGGCACCACGAGCGTGACCGGACGGGTCGGATAGTCCTGCGCCTGCACGCCCGCCGGCTGCAGCGCGCCAACGAGCCCGGAAACCAGCGCAAATATCCAGAGCTTCATGGTGCCCAGACTAGCGGAAGGCCCGATAGCCGATAAGCGTCCTCGGCGCCGCAGGTCCGCCAAGAAATTCCGGTAGTTACCTTGACTCCGCGTGGCCCCAACCATAGGTTCCGCGCGCTCTCGCAAGAGCCGACTTGCAACTCGCCGACCGGTCCCGAGAGGCCGGAGGCCACCGCCCGACAGCGCGATGCGCCCTCGGGCGCACTGGTGTTTGGAAGGACTGTCAGGCGCGATGTTCGAGACCCTGTCCGAAAAGCTCGGCGGCATCCTCGATCGCCTCACCCGGCGCGGGGCGCTGACCGAGGCCGACGTGGACGCCGCGCTGCGCGAGGTACGGCGCGCGCTGCTCGAGGCCGACGTCGCGCTCGACGTGGTGCGCGCCTTCACCGAGAAGGTGAAGAGCGGCGCGATCGGCGTCGAGGTGATCAAGTCGGTCACGCCCGGACAGCTGGTGGTGAAGATCGTGCACGACCAGCTGATCGAGACGCTCGGCGCGCGCGGCGAGCCGATCGACCTTCACGCGCCGGCGCCGATCCCGATCATGCTGGTCGGCCTGCAGGGATCGGGCAAGACCACCACCGCTGCCAAGCTGGCAAAGCGCCTTACCGAGCAAGCCAAACGCAAGGTGCTGATGGCGTCGCTCGACGTCCGCCGCCCGGCCGCGATGGAACAGCTCGCGGTGCTGGGCCGCCAGGCCGATATCGACACGCTGCCGATCGTCGAAGGCCAGCAGCCGGCGCAAATCTCGCAACGTGCGCTGCAGGCGGCGCGGCTTGGCGGCTACGATATCGTGCTGCTCGACACCGCCGGACGCACGACGCTCGACGACGCGATGATGGCGGAGGCGGCGGACGTGAAGCGCGCCGCCAATCCGCACGAGGTGCTGCTCGTCGCCGACGCGCTGACCGGCCAGGACGCCGTCAATCTCGCGCGCTCGTTCAACGAGCGCGTCGGGCTCACCGGCATCGTGCTCACCCGCGTCGACGGCGACGGCCGCGGCGGCGCCGCGCTCTCCATGCGCGCGGTCACCGGCAAGCCGATCAAGCTGATCGGCACCGGCGAGAAGCTCGATGCGCTGGAGGACTTTCATCCCGCGCGCATTGCCGACCGCATCCTCGGCATGGGCGACATCATCTCGCTGGTGGAGAAGGCGGCCGCCACCATCGACGCCGAGAAGGCGGCGCGCGTGGCCGAGAAGATGCGCCGCGGCGCTTTCGATCTCACCGACTTGCGCGAGCAGCTTGCGCAGATGCAGCAGATGGGCGGCATGAGCGGGCTCATGGGCATGCTTCCGGGGGTCGCGAAGATGAAAAATCAGCTCGCGGGCGCCAATCTCGATGAAGGCGTGCTCAAGCGGCAGATGGCGATCATCGACTCGATGACGCCGCAGGAGCGCAAGAATCCCGACGTGCTGAAGGCGAGCCGCAAGAAACGCATCGCGGCCGGCTCCGGCACCAGGGTCGAGGACGTCAACCGCATGCTCAAGATGCATCGCACCATGGCCGACGTGATGAAGGCGATGGGCGGCGCCAAGCGTGGTCCGATGGCCGGGCTCGCCAACATGTTCGGCTTCGGCGGCGGCGGGATGCCCACGCCGGAGCAGATGGCGAAGCTCGCCGAGAAGATGCCGGGCGGACTGCCGGGAGCAGCGGGCGGACTTCCGCCCACCATGCCCGGCCTGCCGCCGAAGTTTCCGGGGGGTCCGCTGCTGCCCGGCCTCGGCGGCGGCAAGCCGCCGGGTCTCGGCGGCCTGCCTGGATTGGGAAAGAAGAAATGATGTTCACGCGTACACGAATGACGGACACCAGATAACGAAGAGAAAGGAACTGCGATGTCTCTGAAAATCCGGCTCGCGCGCGCGGGCACCAAGAAGCGGCCGTTCTACCATGTCGTGGTCGCCGACAGCCGCAGCCCCCGCGACGGGCGCTTCATCGAGCGCATCGGCTATTTCAATCCGCTGCTGCCGAAAGAGAAGACCGAGCGCCTCAAGCTCGACCTGGAGAAGGTCAAGGCCTGGCTCGCCAAGGGCGCGCTGCCGAGCGACCGCGTGATGCGCTTCCTCGACGACGCCGGACTGATGAAGCGTCCGAAGCGCAACAATCCGACCCGCGCGATCCCGCGCAAGGAGCGCAAGGCGCAGGAGGAGGAGAAGGCCAAGGCTGCCGGCGCGGCTCCGGCCAGTGCGGCTCCCGCTGCCGCAGCCCCCGCGGCGCCTGCAGCGCCGGCCGCGAGCTGACGCTTACAGCCGGATAAGGCGAAGTGGCCGAGCGCGTCTGCGTTGCCCAGATCGGTCCCGCGCATGGTGTCCGCGGCGAGGTGAAGCTGTGGTCCTTCACCGCCGACCCGCTGGCGGTCAAGGACTACGGGCCGCTCGAGAGCGAGGACGGCTCCGCCACCTTCGAGATCGAGGCGCTGCGGCCAGTGCGGGATCATCTGGTGGTGCGGCTGCGCGGCGTGAGCGACCGCGACACGGCCGAGCGGCTCACCAACACCCGGCTGTTCGTGCCGCGCGCGCGACTGCCGGCCGCGGCCGACGACGAGTTCTATCATGCGGACCTGATCGGGCTGTCTGCCGTGACGGCCGACGGGCGCGAGCTGGGCACGGTGGTGGCGATCCACAATTTCGGCGCCGGCGATATTCTGGAGCTGCGCGCGGCGGACGGGCGCGACACCATGATGGTCCCGTTCACGGACGCAACGGTGCCGGTCGTGGACATCGCGGGCCGCCGCATCGTCGTCGATCCGCCGCAGGAGACTTCCGCCGAGGATACTCCTCCTAACGGCAAAGAGTGAGGCACATGTGGCGCGCTAGCGTGCTCACCATCTTTCCGGAAATGTTTCCGGGGCCGCTCGGCGCGAGCCTCGCCGGCAAGGCGCTGGCTGCCGCCGTCTGGGCGCTCGACACCGTCGACATCCGCGCGCACGCCACCGACAAGCACCGCTCGGTCGACGACACGCCTGCCGGCGGCGGGCCGGGCATGGTGATGAAGGCGGACGTGCTGGCCCGCGCCATCGATGCGGCAGCCGGAGCGGGCGACAGCCGCCCGCGCCTGCTGATGAGCCCGCGCGGGATTCCGCTGACGCAGGCGAAGGTCGAAGCGCTGGCCAAGGGAGCCGGCGCGGTGATCCTCTGCGGCCGGTTCGAGGGCGTCGACGAGCGGGTGATCGAGACGCGGGGCTTCGAGGAGCTGTCGGTCGGCGATTACGTGCTCTCGGGCGGCGAGATCGCGGCGCTCGCGCTCCTCGACGCCTGCGTGCGGCTCCTTCCCGGCGTGATGGGCAAAGAAGCCTCGGCCGCGGAGGAAAGCTTCGCCCAGGGGCTCCTTGAATATCCGCAATATACGAGGCCGCAGGTGTTCGAAGGCCGCCCCATCCCCGAGGTGCTCACCTCCGGCGACCACGCCAAGGTGGCCGCCTGGCGGCGCGCGGAGGCGGAACGGCTCACCCGCGAGCGCCGGCCGGACCTCTGGAAAGCCTATCAGGGGCGCTCCGAAGCCGCCAAGAAGCCCGGCCCGAAAGGGTGACAAAGCCCGCTCCATATCGTAGAAGCTCGCCCAACCCGAAAAGACCGACAAATACCGCGCGCCCTTAACGATCGGCGCCCGCCGACGGAGAGTTCCCCATGAACCTGATCAAACAGCTCGAACAAGAGCAGATGGCGAAGCTTTCCGCCGGCAAGGAAATTCCCGATTTCCGTCCCGGCGACACCCTGCTCGTGAACGTCAAGGTGGTCGAGGGCGAGCGCACCCGCATCCAGGCCTATGAGGGCATGTGCATCGGCCGCGCGGGAAGCGGCCTCAACGAGAACTTCACGGTGCGCAAGATCTCCTACGGCGAAGGCGTCGAGCGTGTCTTCCCGCTCTATTCGCCGATGATCGACTCGATCAAGATCGTGCGCCGCGGCAAGGTGCGCCGCGCTAAGCTCTATTATCTGCGCGGACGCCGCGGCAAGGCGGCGCGCATCGGCGAGCGGCAGGGCGGCGAAGAAGGCGAAGCGGCGGAGGCTGCCGGCAAGGCCGCCGAGTAGGCGGTTCGCTCCGCGGGCTTGCCCCGCGCATCCATCAGGTTTTGAGCAAACCGATTGCCGGATCGATCCGGCAAGAGCGATCACGACTGCTTCGGCAGGGGCGCGTTGAGCATCCAGCGGTGGCCGAACGGGTCGAGCAGCATCGCGAAGCGGTCGCCCCAGAACATGTCGGCCGGCTCCATCGTGCCCTTCGCGCCGGCGTCGACCGCGCGGCGATAGGTGGCATCGACATCCGCCGGCTTGGTCAGGGCGATCGCCACCGCAACCGGCGCCGGCCTTTCCCGGGTCGGCGCGGCGGGGCCGCCGTGCTCAGGGATCTCGTCCGACAGCATGACGGTGCCGCCGTTGATGGTGAGGCTCGCGTGCATGAGGCGCTTGTCGTCGTCCGCCGGCATCCGCAGGTTCTCGGTGGCGCCGAAGGCGCTCTGGTAGAACTGGATCGCCTGGGCGGCGCCTTTCACCGTCAGATAAGGGGTGACTGGCTGCATCGTCCTGCTCCCTTGGCTCCGCCCCGACGCTGGCCAGCCAATAAACTCGCCACTTTTCCTTGCCTCCACAAGGCACTAAATAGAGCCGCGATCACAAATTTTAAGCACAGGATGCCGCCCTGATGGCCAAGCCGCGTACGCTCTATGACAAGATCTGGGATGACCACCTGGTCGACGAGCAGCCCGACGGCACTTGCCTGATCTATATCGACCGCCATCTCGTGCACGAGGTGACGAGCCCGCAGGCCTTCGAGGGACTGCGCCTGTCCGGCCGCAAGGTGCGCGCGCCCGACAAGACGCTGCTGGTCGTCGACCACAACGTGCCGACCACCGACCGCAAGCTGCCGAATCCCGATCCGGAGAGCGCCGAGCAGATCAAGACGCTGGCGCAGAACGCGCAGGATTTCGGGCTCGAATATTTTGACGAGTTCGACAAGCGCCAGGGCATCGTCCACATCATCGGCCCCGAGCAGGGCTTCACGCTTCCCGGCACCACGCTCGTGTGCGGCGACAGCCACACCGCGACCCACGGCGCGTTCGGGGCGCTCGCCTATGGCATCGGCACGTCGGAAGTCGAGCACGTGCTGGCGACCCAGACGCTGATCCAGACCAAATCGAAGAACATGCGCGCGACCGTCGACGGCAAGCTGCCGCCGGGCGTTACCGCCAAGGACATCATCCTTGCCATCATCGGCGAGATCGGCACCGCCGGCGGCACCGGCTATGCGCTCGAATACGCCGGCGAGGCGATCCGTTCGCTGTCGATGGAAGGCCGCATGACGGTCTGCAACATGTCGGTCGAGGGCGGCGCCAAGGCCGGCTTCGTCGCGCCA
>Ga0114129_10011167_pt1 | contig 12804 bp, 12 predicted proteins | sample RhiMetdeltSRZDD1_FD_80071 | JGI IMG/M metagenome (GOLD analysis project Ga0114129, IMG submission 80071) | Populus rhizosphere microbial communities from Tennessee, USA - Rhizosphere MetaG P. deltoides SRZDD1 (version 2) (version 2) | ecosystem: Host-associated > Plants > Roots > Rhizosphere >...
GCGCCCAACAGCGGAGTGCAGACATGCGTGGGATCATCCTCGCCGCGGGCAAGGGTTCGCGGCTCAACGGCACAGCTGGCGAGTCGCCCAAGTGCCTGGTGAAAGCCGGCGGCCTGACACTCGTCGAGCGCCAGATCCGCGCGCTCCGGCGCGCCGGCATCGACGATATCGCCGTAGTCGTGGGGTGCCAGGCCGAGCAGGTCCGCCGGGCGTGTGGGCACGGGATTACCTACGTTGAGAACGCGGAGTATGCCCGGACGAACAGCATGTACTCGCTGTGGATGGCACGACCTCTGCTATTTGAGGGGTTCGTGGTCCTAAATTGTGACGTTCTTTTCCACCCGGTCCTGCTGGACGACCTCCTCACGTCGCGCCACGAGAACGCGCTCCTCCTGGCCTACCGCGAGGCGGACCAGCCGGCGTTCGGCGACGAAGAGATGAAAGTGCAGGTGCGCTGCGGCCGGGTGCGCGAGATGTCGAAGCAGATGGATCCGGCCGATGCCGACGGCGAGAATCTCGGCATCGTCAAGTTCGGACCGGAGGGCGCGGCCGAACTGGTGAAGATCATGGACCGGCTGGTGGCCGCCGGGAGCCTGCGCGAGTGGGCGCCGCGCGCGTTCCGCGAATTCGCGCAGCAGCATCCGCTGCACGCCATCGGCACCCGCGGGTTCCCCTGGATCGAGATCGACTTCCCCGAAGACTATCAGCGCGCGATCCGCGAAGTGCTGCCGCTGATCGACGCGCCGGCCGACGCGGCCGATCCCGACATGCGCGTGCTCCCGATCCTCCCGCCCGCCGCGGGAGTGTCCGACACGCTTCGCTCCGCCGGGCTTCGCTGAGGTCGTCGATGGTTCCCAACACCGCCCGCACCGGGGACACCGCCCAGCCGCAAGCGGGCACGAGCCACGACCAGGTGCCGCGCGTCGTGGCGATTGGCGGTGGAACCGGCCTGCCGAACGTGCTGCGCGGCCTGCGGCCGCTGCTCTGCGGATCGGGCGACGTCGCCGACGAGCCCCACGATCGGCTGATCGCGATCGTGGCGACCTCCGACGATGGGGGGAGCTCCGGGAAGCTGCGTGCGGAGTTCAACGTCATTCCCCCGGGCGATATCCGCAACTGCCTGGCGGCGCTCTCGGACAATCACTCGCGCATCGCCGATATCTTCCAGTATCGCTTCGGCTCCGGCGATGGGTTGAACGGCCACGCGATCGGCAATCTCGTCCTGACCGCGCTGGCGGACGTCACCAACGACTTTCCTCGCGCGGTCGAGATCGCGGCGCGGGTGGTCGGGGCGCGCGGCACGGTCCTGCCCGCCACGAGCGAGCTGGTGACGCTGGTCGCCGAGTTCGAAGACGGCCGGGTGATGAGCGGCGAGACCGCGATTGCCGGCGCGGGCGGACGGATCCTGCGGGTCGGCCTGCTGCCGGATCGGCCGCGCTGCGTGCCGCAGGTCTGCGAGGCCCTGACCCGCGCCGACGTGATCGTGGCCGGCCCCGGCAGCCTGTTCACGAGCGTGCTGCCGCCGCTGCTCGTGCCGGATGTGCACGTGTCGATTCGCAGCTCGCGGGCGACCCGGATCCTCGTGGCGAACCTGATGACCGAGCCTGGTGAAACCGACGATTACAGCGTGCTCGAGCACGTGCTGACCATCGAGCGGCATCTCGGCGCGCAGCTGTTCGACTACGTCATCTACAACACCGGCATCGTGCCCGAGGCGCTCGCCACGAGTTACGCGTCCAACGGCGCCCGGCCGATCCTCACGGGAACCTTCGAGCTGAGCGCGCTGGACAAGCTCGGTATCCAACCGATCGGGGTCCCGCTCGTCTCCGAGCACCCCGAAGGCAAAATCCGCCATCACCCGGAGCGGCTGGCCGCCGCGATTACCGCGCTCGGCCAGGGCAAGTTGGGCGCCTGGCGCAGCCGGGCGGAGACCGGGAGTCACTAAATGTACGAACGTTTCTATCAGTTGCGCGAGCGTCCGTTCGCGCTCAGCCCGGATCCGGACTACCTGTATCCCAGCCGCGTGCACCGCGAGGCGCTGGACTACCTGCGCTACGGGCTCGAGAGCCAGGCCGGCTTCGTGGTGATCACCGGCGAGATCGGCTCCGGCAAGACGACGCTGCTGCAGACGCTGCTGCGCGGGCTCGACAGCCAGACCACGGTCGGGCGGATCGTGAATACGATGCTCGAGCCGCGGGAGCTGATCGAAACGATCATGATCGATTTCGGGCTCGACGCGCAGGGCCGCAGCAAGCCGCAGATGCTGCGCGACCTGGCCCAGTACCTGGTCGATCAGCGCCTCGCCGGCCGGCTCGTGCTGCTCGTGATCGACGAGGCTCAGAACCTGAGCCTGGCCGCCCTCGAGGAGCTGCGGATGCTCTCGAATCTCGAGACCGAGAAGTCGAAACTGATGCAGATCGTGCTGGTGGGGCAACCCAACCTGCGCGACAAGCTGCAGGACGCCGAGCTCGAGCAGCTCCGGCAGCGCATCACCGTCAGCTATCATCTGCAGCCGCTCGACGCCGGAGAGACCGCCAACTACATCAACCACCGCCTGCGGCGGGCCGCGCTCGGAGCCCCCCTGGAGTTCCCGCGCGAGGTCACCGACGTGATTCACGCCCGCAGCCGCGGCGTGCCCCGCATCATCAACGTCATTTGCGACGCGGCCCTGGTGTTCGGCTACGCGGAAGAGCGCCCTCTGGTCGATGCCGTGCTGATGCAGGATGTGCTCGCGGAGCTGGAGCTCACCGGCGTCCTGATCCGCGAATCGGCGGCGGACGGACAACCCGCGGCGGTGCGGGAGCCGCAGCCGGAACCGGCATTCGCGGGCGCCCCGGCGAAACCGGCCTATCACGAGGAGGTGCGGCGCGCCGAGCTGGCGAGCCGGGCGGCGATGGAACAGGCCGCCCGCCGCGCCGCCGAGATGGAGCAGCGGGAAGAGGCGCTGCGGACCCGCGAGCGAGAACTTGCCGAACAGCGGCGCATTCTTGCGGAAGAATATCGGCTGCTGCGTGTGCAGCGTGCCGCCGCGGCGCCGGTCGCCGTGGCCACGGCCTATCCCAGCCGTCCCGTCCGCCCCATCGCGGAGCGTTTCACGCCCGAGCGACCGGGGTTCTGGGGCTGGTTGAAGCGGGTGACGAACGGCGGCGCGATGCAGGGAAATCAGTGAGAGGCCTTCGTCGAGGAGTCAAGTAGATGTCAGTGCTCGCCGCGTCATTGCTGGAGAAGATCGAATCGCGCCGCGCCCGGACCGGCGTGGTCGGCCTGGGCTATGTCGGGCTGCCGCTCGCCGTGGAACTGGCCAAGGCCGGATTCCACGCCACCGGGATCGACCTGGATCAACGGAAGATCGACGCCATCGCGCAGGGCCGCTCCTACATCCCGGACGTGGCCACCGCCGACGTGCAGTCCCTGCAGGCCGCCGGGAAGCTCGACGCCACGACCGACTTCTCGATCGTCAAGGAGCTCGACACCATCAACATCTGCGTCCCGACTCCGCTCCGGAAGACCAAGGATCCGGACATGTCGTACATCGTCTCGGCCGTCGAGGCGATCGCCAAGCATCTGCACCCCGGGATGCTGATCGTCCTGGAGTCGACGACGTATCCGGGCACCACCGAGGAAGTCGTGCAGCCGCTGCTGGAGGCCACCGGCCTCAAGGCCGGCGTGGACTTCTTCATCGCGTTCTCGCCGGAGCGCGTCGATCCCGGCAACCCGACGTTCCAGACGCACAACGTGCCGAAGGTGGTCGGCGGTCTCACGCCGCACTGCTCGAAGCTGGCCGCGGCGCTGTACGGCACGGCGATCGAGACGATCGTGCCGGTCAGCTCGACCCGCGTCGCCGAAATGGTGAAGCTGCTCGAGAACACGTTCCGGGCCGTGAACATCGGCCTCGTCAACGAGCTGGCGCTGATGTGCGACCGCATGAACATCGACGTCTGGGAAGTGGTCGACGCCGCGAAGACGAAGCCGTTCGGCTTCATGGCCTTCTACCCGGGCCCGGGCCTCGGCGGCCACTGCATTCCGATCGATCCCTTCTACCTGTCGTGGAAGGCGAAGCAGAGCGGCTTCGATCCGCGGTTCATCGAGCTGGCGGGCCACATCAACGCCGGCATGCCGCACTACGTCGTCGAGAAGGTCGTCGACGCGCTGAATACGCGCCGGAAGGCGCTCAACGGCGCGCGCGTGCTGGTGGCGGGCGTCGCCTACAAGCGGGACATCGACGACATGCGCGAATCGCCGGCGCTCGACGTCATGCACCTGCTCGAGGCGAAGGGGGCCCAGATCGACTACGCCGATCCCTACGTCCCCGAAGTGCACGGCCGCGAGTGGCCCGGCCGACGCGACATGGCCGCGGTCGAGATCAAGCGCGGGACCTACAAGCACTACGACTGCGTCGTCATCATCACCGACCACAAGGCGTTCGACTACCAGACGATGGTCGAGGAGGCGGACCTGATCGTGGACACGCGCAATGCGATCAAACAGCCATATCCCCACGTCTTCAGACTCGGCGCCGCCCGTCCGGACGCATCGGCGGAGCGGGTGGGGGCGGTCTGACGAACCGCGGTCCGCGGTCCGCAGTCCGCGGTCCGCGGTCCGCCGATAGCTACTAACGATGGACTTCGTTTTCTGGATTTCGGCGGCCGTGATTGCCTACGTCTACGCGGGCTATCCGCTCCTGCTGGCGGTCTGGGCGCGGGTCGCGCCGAAGGCGCCGCGGAAGGGGGCGTTTCCGGCCGGCCAGTGGCCATCGCTGTCGGTGATCGTGGCGGCCCGGAACGAAGCCGCGCGGCTGCCCGCTCGCATCGAGAACCTGCTGGACCTTCCCTACGAAGGGGCCCGGGAGATCATCGTCGTGTCCGACGGATCGACCGATCGCACCGAGGAGGCGATCGCTCGCTACGTCAGCCGGGGTGACGTGCGGTTCATCGCGGTGCCGGCCGGAGGCAAGCCGGTCGCGTTGAACGCCGGGGTGGCGGCCGCGCGCGGCGACATTCTGGTCTTCGCCGACGCGCGCCAGCAATTCGCTGCGGCCGCGCTCATCGAGCTGGCCTCGAACTTCGCCGATCCCGAGGTCGGGGGCGCGACCGGCGAGCTGGTCCTCGACTGCGAGTCCGGGTCGTCGGCCTCCAGCATCGGCGACGGCGTCGGCGCCTACTGGAAATACGAGAAGTGGCTGCGCCGGCACGAGAGCCGGATCTGGTCGACCCTCGGCGCGACCGGCGCGATCTACGCGCTGCGGCGCGCGCTCTGGCGGCCGCTGCCGGCTGACACGCTGCTGGATGACGTGCTGACGCCGATGCGGGCGGTGCTCGACGGCTGGCGCGTGGTGTTCGAGGCGGACGCCATGGCCGAGGACTGGACCGCACCGGATGGAGCGGTCGAGGCGCGTCGCAAGCGCCGCACGCTGGCGGGGAACTACCAGATCCTGGCCCAGGAGCCGCGGCTGCTGATTCCCGTCGTCAACCCGGTGTGGCTGCAGTACGTCTCGCACAAGGTCGGCCGCCTCGTCGTGCCGTGGGCGCTGATCGGGTTGTTCGCGTCGAGCGTGATGCTGGCGCGCGACGGCTGGACCTACGCCCTGGCGTTCGCCGCGCAGGCCGCGTTCTACGCGCTGGCGGCGCTGGGCGCCTGGCTCGACGCGAAGGCCAGGCATGACGCCAGCGGGTTCGCGGCCGATCTCCCGGTGGCCTTTGGAAAGGAAGCCCGCTGATGTTGCGGCGAGCCGCGCAGATGGCGTTCACGTTCGTGATGATGAACTATGCGGCCCTGACCGCCCTGTTCTCCCTGCGGCGTGGACGCGAGGTCTGGAAATAGCGATGGAGCGACTGGTCTTCGGCTACGGAACGGGCCGGCATCACGGCGAAGCGCCGGAGGCAGCGCAAGCCGCCCGATCCGGAGAAGTCTCATCGGTCGAGCAGGACGCGGCTTCCGCCTTCAGCCGGAAGCACGCAGAGCAACAGACCCGCGACTGGGCCTTCCTCGGCCTGATGGCCTTCACTGCCCTGCTGTTCTTCCGCCCGCAGGATCTCATCACCCCGTTGCGGGCCCTGCACCTCGCGGAAATCGCCGCGGTCTTCGCGCTCGGATCGATGATCGCGGGACGGCTGGCACGCGGCCGGTCGGTCACGCGGATCACGCCGGAGCTGGTGGGCGTGCTGGCCTTCGCCGGGATCATCCTGGCGACTGCCCCGTTCTCCGTGTGGATGGGCGGCGCGATCGGCACGTTCACCGGAATGTACGCGAAGGTCGTGCTGATCTTCGTGCTGATGGTGAACACGCTGACGTCGCCGCGGCGCATCGAGCAGTTCACCTGGCTGATCGTCATCGCGAGCGGATACATCGCCGGCCGCTCCGTGCTCGACTACGTGCGCGGCGTGAACCTGGTCGAGTACGGGCGCGTGCAGGGCGCGGTCGGGGGAATGTTCAAGAACCCCAACGATCTGGCGCTGAACATGGTCGCGGTGCTCCCGCTGGCGGCTTTCCTGCTCTTCCGGCCGGTGTCGATGGCCAGGCGTGCCGCCGCGGCGCTCTGCGCGATCCTGATGCTCGGCGCGATCGTCGCCTCGCAGTCGCGCTCGGGAGCGGTCGGTCTGGTGGCGATGCTGCTCGTCCTGGGCGTGCAGATGCTGAAGCAGAGGCCGGGCGTCGTCTTCGCGGTGGCGCTGGCCGGCATGCTGGCGCTCCCGCTGTTGCCGTCATCCTACTGGCAGCGCCTCGCCAGCATCACCGACAAGGATCTCGACCAGACCGGTTCGCGCGAGGCCCGGTCGATCCTGCTCAAGGAATCCTTCGACGCCTTCGTGGCTCACCCTCTGACCGGCGTCGGCGCCGGACAGTTCGTGAACTACAACCCGGAAGGACGGCAGGAAGCCTGGCGGGAGAGCCACAACTCCGTCCTGCAGGTGGCCTCGGAGCTCGGGATTGGCGGCCTGGCGATCTTCTTCTTCCTGCTCGCGCGAGCCGCCTACGCGCCGATGCAGACGCGGCGACTGCTGCGTTCGATGGCCCCCGACCGGCGGCCGTCGAGAGCCGGACCCGGGACTCCGCCGCTCCTTCCAGACGAGCACGCGCTCCTGAGCGTGCACGCGGCGACGCTGTCCGCGGCGCTCGCGGGCTGGTTCGTCTGTGCGCTGTTCGCGTCGGTCGCGTACCACTGGACCTTCTACTATCTGCTCGCGCTCGCCACCACACCGCGCGACTACCTGGTGGCCCGGGTGTCCGACGCGCGGCAGCGGCAGCGCGCCGCCGCCAGCCGGACCGTGGCGACCGCCGGAGCGCACGCGTGAGCGGCGTCGTCAAGACTCTGGTCCGGGGGGTCCGCACTCTGGATCGGCGGTTCGGCCGCCGTCCCGATCGCCGCCGCATTCTCGTGGATGCGCGCACGCCCGTGAACTTCACGATGGTGGCCCCCGTGTATCGCGCGATGCAGCCCGATCCGCGGGTCGAGTTCTTCTTCACCGCCACCGAAGAGCCCGGCCGGATGGCCGAGATCTACCACGAGGCGCGCGGCATCCGCCTGATCCATCCGCGCCGCGCCGCGGTCATGAAGTTCGACGCCTACGTCGCGTCCGATTTCATGTGGGCGCCGCTGCTGCGCGAGACCGCACGAGTCCAGATCTTCCACGGCGTCGGCGGCAAGTACGGCTTCGACGCGCCCGATCGCTCGATGCGCGAGTGGCATCGCCTGTTCTTCGTCAACGAACGGCGGCTGCGCAACTTCATCGGCTGCGGCGCCATCGACGGCGACAGCCCGGCCATCCGGCTGGTCGGCATGCCCAAGGTCGACTGCCTCGTGGACGGCACGTTCCAGCGGGAACACGTCCTTCGGGCGCTCGGCCTGGATCCGGCACGGCCGACCGTGCTGTATGCGCCGACCTGGTCGCCGGCGTCGTCGCTCAATGCCCTCGGCGTCGAGCTGCTCGACGCGCTGGGCCGCATGCCGGTCAACGTGATCATGAAGCTGCACGACCGGTCGCGGGATCTGCGCGAGCGCTACTCCGGCGGCGTCGACTGGGCCGCCCGCCTGCAGCCGCTCTTGAAGCCCGGCTGCGGGGCGCTGGCGCCGGGTCACGACATCTCGCCGTACCTGGTGGCGGCCGACCTGATGATCACCGACCACAGCTCGGCGGGATTCGAGTTCCTGCTGCGCGATCGGCCGCTGGTCCGTATCCACCGGCCGCAGCTGATCGAGCTGGCCAGCGTCCATCCTGATTACGTGTCTCTCCTCGCGTCGGTCTCCCGCTCGGTGGACGATCTTGCCGCGACGCTCGCGGCGGTCGAGCGCGGGCTCGCCGACCCGGGCGAGCAGCATGCGGAGCGCGAACGAGTGGCCGCCGATCTCTTCTACAAGCCCGGAGGCGCCACGCGGCGCTCCGTCCGCGAGCTCTACAGCCTCATGGAGCTGGAGCCCGCGCCAGCCGTCCCCGCCGCCACGCAGGGAGACGTTCTCGAGGAGTCATGGCAAAAGTCAGCGTAGTGATGCCCGCGTACAACGTGGCGTCGTACATCGGCGCCGCGGTCGCGTCCGTCCAGGCGCAGACCCATCGCGACTGGGAGCTGCTGATCGTCGACGACGGCTCGACGGACGATACCGGGGTCATGGCCGAGGCCTGCGCGGAGGCCGACCCGCGGATCCGGGTCTTTCACCGGGAAAACGGCGGAATCGCCGCCGCGCGGAACACGGCGCTGGCGCACTCCAGCGGCGCCTTCATCGCCATCCTCGACAGCGACGATCTGTGGCAGCCCCAGTTTCTCGCCGAGCAGCTCGCGGTCTTCGACGCCCACCCAGACGTGGACCTGGTGACGGGCAATGGCTGGTACCTCGGCGGCCGGCTCCACGCACGAACCGTGCGTCCGTTCCCCGATACGCGTCCGCAGCCGACGCTGACGACGATCCTGTCCGACGAAACCGCCGTCTTCATCATGTCGGTGTTCCGGCGGCAGGTCTACGAGACCATCGGCGGCTTCGACGAGACGCTCCGCACCAACGAGGACTACGACTACTGGCTGCGTGCGGCGATTGCCGGGTTCGGGTTCTGGAGGAACGACCGGCCGCTCGGTCATTACCGCCGCCGCGAGGACAGCATGTCCGCGGTCGAAGTGCGGATGCTCACCGGCATCCTGCGCGTGTTCCGGAAGCTGCGCGAGGCGCTGCTCGACCGTCCCGCCGAGCTCGCGATCCTCGACCGGCAGTGCGCGCGCTTCGAGCGCGAACTGCTGGCCGCACAGGCCCGTTTCGCGCTGAGCACCGGCGAGCAGCAGGCGGCGGCGGATCATCTGTCGGCGCTCTACGCCTCCGGCGGCGGACCGGTGGTGGGCGTTGCGAGCTTCATGGCGCGCCGCGCGCCCCGCCTGCTCTCACGCGCCTACCAGCTGCGCCGCGCCTACCTGAGGACCTCGTGACCCCGCGCCTCCGCGGCGTCTTCCGTCCGATCGGCCGCGCCCTTCGCGCCGTCGACCGCACGGCGGGGCGGCTTGGCGGCCGGCGCTCGATCCTCCTCGAGGCGCGCACGCCGATGAACCTTGCCGTGCTCCGGCCGGTCTTCGACCGGCTGCTGGCCGATTCGCGGGTCGTCGTCCGCTTCACCGGACCCGAGCGGCCGGACCTTGCGGCCGCGTTCGCCGAGATCGGACTCGCCGATCGCGTGATCCCGCGGAGCGCCGCACGGTGGCGCCGTTTCGATCTCTACATGAACGCCGACCCCTGGGAAGCGGTCAAGCTGCGGCGGGTCGACAAGCGGTTGAACTTCTTCCACGGCGTCGCCGGCAAGTACAACCTCGATTGCCCGTCCGAGCTCCCGCTCGGGTTCGACCGGTACGACATGGTCGCCTTCCCGAACGAGGGCCGTCGTGCCGCCTACGTCGCGGCGGGCATCGTCCCAGCCGAACGCGCCGCGTTGATCGGTTACCCGAAGGCGGACGCGCTCGTCGCGCCCGATGGCGACCCGCGGACGCGCGCCCGCGCCCTCGGACTCGACGCCGGCCGGCCGACCGTCATCTTCGCGCCCACGTTCTCCGGCGCCTCCGCGCTGAACGCCGCCGGCGAGGCGATCATCGAGACGCTGTTCGCGAGCGGCTGCAACGTGATCGCGAAGCTGCACGATCGCTCGCTCGACGCCGACGCCCGCTACACGGGAGGCATCGACTGGCGCGAGCGGCTGCGGCGCTATGCCGGACCGCATTTCCTGCTCGCCGAGAGCGGCGATTCGACGCCCTTCGTCCTGGCCAGCGAGGTCATGGTCACCGACCACAGCTCGATCGGCTTCGAGTTCTGCGCCGCCGATCGGCCGGTTGTCGTGTTCGACGTGCCCGGCCTGATCGAGGCGGCGCGAATCAACCCGGACAAGGTCGCCCTGCTCCGCTCCGCGGCCGCCGTGGTCGCGACCACGGCGCAGCTCGCCAAGGCGATCGATGAAGCGCTGACGTCGCCGCACTCGCGCACGGCCGAGCGGCGCCGGGTCGCCAACGAAGTCTTCCATGAACCCGGCACCGCGACGGAGCGGGCGTTGCGGCTCGTCTACGAGCTGATCGCGCTGCCGTTCAGTCCGCCGGTCACGATGCCCATCGAGCGCCGCGCGGCGCGTGCGGCCTGACGGCTTCTGTGATCACTGAGCGCCACATGACCGAGCCCACGCTGAAATACTCGATCGTCATCGCCACCTACAATCGCGCCGGCGATCTCCGCGAAACGCTGCACAGCCTCGCCGGCCTGCAGCCCGATGGTCCCTGGGAAGTGATTGTCGTCGACAACAACTCGCCCGACGACACTCGCTCTGTGGTCGAGGAGGCCGCGCCGGCGTTCCCGGTGCCACTGCGGTACCTGTTCGAGCGCGAGCAGGGCCGCAGCCCGGCGCTCAACTGCGGCATCCGCGCTTCGTCCGGCGCCATCATCGTGACGACGGACGACGACGTTCGTGTGCCGCCGGACTGGTTGAATCGCGCCGCCGCGGGGCTGGAGCGTCTCGGCTGCGACTATGTCGGAGGCCGGGTGCTCCCGATCTGGGGCGGGCCACGTCCCGCATGGCTGCCCGATCACGGCGGCAAGCACTGGGCCGTCATCGCGCTTCTCGACTACGGGGCCGAGCCCGTCGAGTTCGGCACGCGCGTCCCGCTCGGCGTCAACATGGCGTTCACCAGGCGTGCCTTCGACCGCGCGGGCGGCTTCGACCCCAATACCGGCCGTCGCGCCGGGACGCTGCTCGGCCAGGAAGTCCGCGAGTGGTGCATCAGAGCACGGAAAGCCGGCTTGCGAGGCTTCTACGTGCCCGGGATGAGTCTGCGCCACATCATCCCGGCCGCGCGATTGAACAAGCGCTACTTCCGGCGGTGGTTCTACTGGCGCGGCATCAGCCGGGCGATGCTGTACGAGCGGTCGGGGCTCGACATGGAGGCGCCAGAGCAGACGACGCTGGATTTCTCGACGGTGCCGCACATCTTCGGCGTGCCCCGCTACCTGTATCGGAAAGCGCTACGCGCGCTCGGTGACTGGTTCGTCGATTCGCTGCGCGGCCGGCAGCTCCGCGCGTTCGAGCGCGAGTTGTGGCTGTGCTTCTTCGCCGGCATCCTGCGGCAGCGTTTCCGCGACACAGTGGCCCGGCGCACCCACGTCGCACCAGTGGCGCCTGGAGCGTGAGCGTGGCTCGAGACCACCGCGCACCGGACCCGGGCGCTCCGCGCATCCAGAGATCCAGCGCTCACGCTGTCGACGCGACGGTTCTGATCTGCACCTACAACCGCGCCTCCTATCTCGCGTCGACCCTCGACAGCCTCGCCCGCACGCCCGCCAATCCCGGATTCCGCTGGGACGTGCTCGTGGTCGACAACAATTCCTCGGACGATACCCGTCGCGTCGTCGAAAGCCGGGCCAGCGCCTGGCCGGTGCCGCTGCGGTATCTGTTCGAAGGCCGTCAGGGCAAGTCGAACGCGCTCAACACCGGCATGGAGGCGGCGCCCGCCACGATCATCGTGTTCACCGACGACGACGTGCGCGTCGGCCCTGAGTGGCTGGGAGCGGCCGTGCGTCCGCTGCTCGAGCGGTCCGATATCGACTACACGGGAGGACCGGTCAGGCCGATCTGGGAGGCGCCGCCGCCGGCGTGGCTGGATCCGAAGGGCAACCTGGGGGGGACCATCGCGGTCAAGGACCATGGACCAGAACCGTTCCTGTTCGAGGACCGGCTGAAGACGCCGCTCGGGGTCAACATGGCGGTGCGGCGATCGCTGATCGAGGTCATCGGCGGCTTCCGCCCGGACCTCGGACGCAATGGCAAGGCCCTCCTCGGTCAGGAACAGGCGGAGTTCTTCTATCGCTCGCGACAATCCGGCGCACAAGGCCTCTACGTGCCGCCGATGGTGCTGGACCACGTCGTGCCCGCCTCACGGTTGACGCGCAGCTACTTCCGAAGGTGGTGGTACTGGAAGGGCGTGTCGCACGCCCGCGTCCATCAGCTGCACGGGCGCACCGAGCTGAACGTCGACCTCCGGCGCGTTCCACGCGTGCTGGGTGTTCCGCGGTTCGTCTACGGCAACATCCTGCGCAACGCCGTCAGCTGGCTGCGCGCCTGGATCGCCCGCGACCCGGCCGCGCGCGCCGAGCACTGGCTGTCGCTCGCGTATTACGCAGGCTACTGCCGCGAGATCTGGCGTCCCACCGCGCTCGGCCGCGAAGACCGCGTACAAAGAACGAGCCGGCGTTCCTCATCGGAATCGCCGGCTGTTCTGTAGTCCCAGCTGTTCCTGTTACTTCACTTCGAACGTCGTCATCACCGGGCGATGATCCGACGGCATCACGCCGCTCGA
>Ga0114129_10011169_pt1 | contig 12802 bp, 13 predicted proteins | sample RhiMetdeltSRZDD1_FD_80071 | JGI IMG/M metagenome (GOLD analysis project Ga0114129, IMG submission 80071) | Populus rhizosphere microbial communities from Tennessee, USA - Rhizosphere MetaG P. deltoides SRZDD1 (version 2) (version 2) | ecosystem: Host-associated > Plants > Roots > Rhizosphere >...
ATTCCGCTCTACATGATCGGCGTCTTCGTCTCGTTCACGCTGTCGCAGGCCGGCATGGTGATCCACTGGCGCAGGCTGCGCGAGCGCGGCTGGAAGTCGAGCGCCGCGATCAACGGATTCGGAGCCGTCGTGACGGGAGTCGTCCTGGCGATCGTCGCGATGACCAAGGCCGCGGAAGGCGCGTGGATCATCATCGTGATGATTCCGGTCCTCGTGGGCATCTTCGAAATCACCCGCCGCCATTACGATCACGTGGCCGCGGAGCTCACGCTGCGCGACTGGGAGCCCGAGCCGACAGGCCGCCACGTCGTCATCGTCCCGATCGGCGGGTTGCAGCGCGCGGTCGTGAAGGCGCTGCGCTACGCGCGCACGCTGTCAGCGGACGTGCGCGCCGTCTTCGTGGAGCTCGATCCGGCGGCCACCGAGGCGCTGCGGCGGCAGTGGAGCGAGTGGGGACAGGGGGTCGAGCTGGTCGTGCTCGAATCGCCGTACCGCTCGCTGATGGAACCGTTGCTCGACTACATCGAGGACATTCAGGAGGCGGAGCGGTCGGCGTACGTGACGGTGATCCTGCCGGAGTTCGTGCCGCACCGCCTCTGGCAGCACCTGCTGCACAATCAGCATGCGTTGCTGATCAAGGGGGCGCTCCTGTTCAAGCCGAACGTGGTCGTGACCAGCGTGCCGTTCCATCTGGGGTTTCGAGCCGAGCCCGCGGACGCGAGGAACACCGCGCTCGCCAGCCAGGAGGTGGGGTGATGCTGCATTCCTCGGATGTCGACCCGGACAGCCTCCGGCGCATGATTGCGGACCAGATCGCGCAGGACCAGGCGCGGGAGTTCCGGCGGTACTTCCTGACGCGCCTCGCGGTCATCGGGGCGGCCGTGTGGCTTCTCAGCTGGCCGATTCACCTGCTGCCGCACACCGTGCTGTGGGCGCTCGTGGCGAGCGCGGCGTTTGCGATCGGGCTCATGTCGCCGTCACGGACTGCCCCAGCCACTCGAGGTACGACGCCGAAGCGCTCGCGTTGAGCACGATGAACTCGGGGAGCTCGTACGGGTGCAGCTCGTTGAAGCGTGCCTCGATGGCGGCGACGCGGTCGGCTGTCGTCTTGATCACCAGCTGCCGCTCGCTGTCCTCCTCGATGGCGCCCTTCCACCAGTAGAGCGACGTCATGGGCGGCAGCACGTTCACGCACGCGGCGAGGCGATCGCTGACGAGCACGCGCGCGAAGGCCGCAGCGTCGGCCGACGCGCCGAGCGTCGTCAGGATGATCACGGGAGATCGATCTGTGGTTGAGCTCACGATTTCAGTTGTACCCGGGTCGATGTTCTGGTACTTGTACTCGCGATCGAAACGCGTTATTCTGCCACTATCGACCCGACGTGAAGAAACGAGCGCCCGCCACCACGACGACCTCCTCGCTGCCGCGGCGGCGCCGCAGCCGCGTGGTGCGGTACCTGATCGTGGCGGTCGGCTGCGTGCTGATCATCGACGCGCTGGTCGGCGACCGCGGCTTCCTCGCGATGCTGAAGGCCCGCCAGCAGTACCGGACGCTCGAGACGTCGCTGGCACGCGCGCGCGCAGAAAATGCGCAACTCCGCGAGCAGGCGCGCCGGCTGCGTGAGGATCCACAGGCGATCGAGGACATTGCCCGCCGAGAGCTGGGGTTGATCCGCCCCGGCGAGAAGCTCTTCATCCTCAAAGATGTGAAGTAGAATCGTGCGCACTTGAGGAGACTTCCTATGCGCACAACCATCGTGTGCCTGCTCGCGCTCGCCGCCCTGGCGACGCCCGCGCGCGCCCAGACCCCGGCGTCCAAGGGGCTCGAGATCTACGTCGTCGATGTCGAAGGGGGCAACGCCACGCTGTTTCTGACGCCGTCAGGTGAGACCGTGCTCATCGACACCGGCAACGGCGGCGCTCAGGCGGCCCGCGACGCCGCCCGCATCATCGAGGCGGCGAAGGACGCCGGCGTGACGAAGATCGATCACCTGATCTTCACCCACTGGCACGGCGATCACTTCGGCGGCCTGCAGGAAGTGGCCAGGCAGATTCCGATCGCCCACTACTACGACCATGGGCCGAACGTGCAGGCGACGCCGGCGACCGACGAGTTCTTCAAGACCGTCTACGAACCGCTGACGGCCAAGGCGGCCCACACGGTGGTGAAGCCGGGCGACACGATTCCGGTGAAGGGCCTCAGCTGGAGGGTCGTCGCCGCGGCTGGCAACGTGCTGAAGACGAACCTGCCGGGCGCGGGCCGTCCCAACCCGTACTGCGCGGAGTCGAAGCCGCAGGATCCCGATCCGACCGAGAACGCGCAGTCGGTCAGCAGCTACATCACGTTCGGCAAGTTCCACGTCGTGCACATGGGCGACCTCACCTACAACAAGGAGCTCGACCTGATGTGCCCGAACAACCGCCTTGGCACGGCGGACCTGTTCATCGTGTCGCACCACGGCCAGGCGATCTCGAACTCGCCCGCCCTCGTGTATGCGCTGCACCCGCGCGCCGCGATCATCAACAACGGGACGCGCAAGGGCGGCCAGCCCGACGCGATGCGCGTGTTGTTCTCGTCGCCGGGGCTCGAGGACCTCTGGCAGATGCACTTCTCGCTGCTGAGCGGGCAGGAGTACACGGTGCCGGGCGCGTTCATCGCGAACCAGATCGACCAGCCGGACACCGCGCTGCCCGTCGCCGCGTGGAACCCGCCGCCGCAGGGGCAGCAGGCGCCGCCGGCGCCCGTGCACAACGGGAAGGCGTACTACTTCAAGATCGTGGCGCAGCAGGACGGCACCTTCACGGTGACGAACATGCGCAACAACTTCAGCAAGACGTACCGGCCGGGAACGGCCAACGCGACGAGGTAACCATATGAAGCACGCACTGCTGACACTCGCGGCCGTCGCGTGCTTCGCTGCGCCTGCGCTTGCGCAGAACCGCGCGGCGAAGCCGCTGACGATCTATGTCGTGGACGTCGAAGGGGGCAACGGCGTCCTCTTCGTCTCGCCGACCGGTGAATCGCTGCTCATGGACACCGGCAATGCGGGCGCGGCGGCTGCGCGCGACGCCGGCCGCATCATGGAAGCGGTTCGCGACGCCGGCCTCACGCAGATCGACAACCTGATCATCACGCACTGGCACGGCGATCATTTCGGCGGGCTCGCCGAGATCGCCAAGCAGATCCCGATCAAGCACTACTGGGATCACGGGCCGAACGTGCAGCCGGGCCAGGCGGCGGACGACTTCCTGAAGAACGTCTACGCCGACCTGATTTCCAAGGCGCAGCACACCGTTGCCAAGCCGGGCGACAGGATTCCGCTCGGCGCGACTAACGTCACGGTCGTGATCGCGGCCGGCATGCCGATCGCGCCGATGAAGGGCGCCGGGCAGCGGAATCCGGAGTGCGCGAACTTCCAGCCGGTCGACAACAACGCCGAGGACCCGATGTCGGTCGGAATCATGGTCGCCTACGGCAAGTTCAAGGCGCTGCACCTCGGCGACAACACGCGGAACAAGGAGTTCGAGCTGGCCTGCCCGGTGAACCGCCTCGGGACCGTGGACCTCATGCTCGGCATGCATCATGGCCAGTCGAGCTCGAATTCGCCGGTGCTCGTGCACGCGGTGCGTCCGCGCGTCGCCATCGTCAACAACGGCACGCGCAAGGGCGGCGAGCCGTTCTCGATGCAGTCCATGTTCTCCTCGCCGGGCCTCGAGGACGTCTGGCAGATGCACTTCTCGATGCTGAGCGGCCAGGAATACACCGTGCCCGGTGCGTTCATCGCGAACCAGATCGATCAGCCGGAGCCGACGATGCCGGTGGGCGCGTGGACGCCGCCGCCGCAGGGCCAGCAGGCGCCGCCCGCGCCGGTGCACAATGGGAAGGCGTATTTCATCAAGGTGACCGCGCAGCAGGACGGGACGTTCACCGTGACGAACACGCGCAACAATTTCAGCAAGACGTACCGCCCCGGCGGCACGAACGCAACCCGGTAAGACGACGTTTGAAGGGCGGCCCGTTACGGGCCGCCACATCATCCATATGGCAAAGAGCGGCCGTCATTTCCTCCAGATTCCCGGACCCACCAACGTCCCCGACCGCGTGCTGCGCGCGCTCAGCAGGCCGACGATCGATCATCGCGGGCCCGAGTTCGCCGTCCTCGCCAAGGAGGTGTTGAGCGGGCTCAAGGACGTCTTCCTCACCTCGTCGCCCGTGATCATCTATCCCGGGTCGGGCACCGGCGCGTGGGAGGCGTCGCTCGTCAACACGCTTTCACCGGGCGACAAGGTCCTGATGTTCGAGACCGGCCACTTCGCGACGCTGTGGAAGGAGATCGCGACGCGGATGGGCCTGCGGGTGGACTGGGTGGAGAGCGATTGGCGCCGGGGCGCGGATCCCGCCGTTGTGTTCGCGAAGCTCGCGGACGATCGCAATCACGAGATCAAGGCGGTCTGCGTCGTCCACAATGAGACGTCGACGGGCGTGGTGAGCCGCATCGCGGAGATCCGCACACAGATCGACGCGGCACGCCATCCCGCGCTGCTGCTCGTCGACACGATCTCCTCGCTCGGGTCGATCGAATACCGGCACGAGGCGTGGGGCGTGGACGTCACGATCGGCTGCTCGCAGAAAGGGCTGATGCTGCCGCCCGGCATCAGCTTCAACGCGATCAGCGAGAAGGCGCTGGCCGCCTCGAAGTCGGCGAAGCTGCCGCGCGCCTACTGGGACTGGCAGGCGATGCTGCGCGACAACGCGGCCGGCTTCTTCCCGTACACGCCGTCGACCAATCTGCTGTACGGGCTGCGCGAGGCGCTCATCATGCTTCGTGACGAGGGGCTCGACAACGTCGTCGCCCGCCACTAGCGCTTCGGCCGCGCGACGCGTGCCGCCGTGAAGGCGTGGGGCCTCGACATCGTCGCGGTGAATCCCGCGGAATACAGCGGCGTGCTGACGGCCGTCGTGATGCCCGAGGGGCGCGACGCGGACGGGTTCCGGCGGATCGTGCTCGAGCGCTTCGACATGTCGCTCGGCACGGGTCTCGGCAAGTTGAAGGGGAAGATCTTCCGCATCGGCCACCTCGGGGATCTGAACGACCTGACGCTGGCGGGAGCGCTCAGCGGCGTCGAGATGGGACTCAGGCTGGCCGACGTGCCTCACAAGGCGGGTGGCGTCATGGCCGCCCTCGAATCGCTCGCGGCAGAGTCGCTGGCGCCCATCTCGTAGACGGCCGCGCCGGCCGCGGGCGGCGCGTACCAGTCCTTCCGCGGCACGACCTTCGGCACGCGCGGATCGGTCTCGTATGCCGGCGTCATGATCTGGACGCCGTACTCGTTGAAGAGATCGAGGATATTGCGATGCAACTCGGCATAGAGCTGCAGCATCGCCTCGACCTTCCGGCAATACACGTTCAGCTCGTAGATCACCGCGAAATCGCCGAGCCGCTTCTCGAGCACGAACGGCCTCGGCTCGGCGCAGAGTCCCGCCGTGCGGCCGGCCGCCGCCAGGAGCATCGCCTCGACCTGCCGCCACGGCACCTCGTAGCCGATCCCGACCTCGGTGTGCAGGATCAGCCCGCGCGTGCGCGACAACGAGCTGTAGTTGAGGACTTCGCCCATCATGATCTGCGAGTTCGGGATGATGATCTCCTCGTTCTTGATCGAGCGCAGGTGCGTCACCTGCAGGCGGGTCTCGATCACCTCGCCCGTCGCGTTGCCGATCCGGACGCGATCGCCGGTCTTCAGCGCGCGCCGGTAGGTCAGCATGTAGCCCGCGATGATGTTCGAGATCGCCGATGACGAACCGAGCGAGAAGACGATGCCGATGAAGAGCGAGACGCCCTTGAACGCCTCGGTCTGTGAGCCGGGGATGTACGGATACGCGACGACGAGGGCAAGCGCGAGGGCGGCGATCCTCACGATCTTGTAGGTCGGCTCGGCCCAGTCTGGATCGAAGTTCTTCAGCGTCACGCTCCCGTGCGCCACGGCCTCGAAGAAGACCCGGACGATCCTCAGCGCCACGCGCATCACCACGACAAGAACGGTCAGGAAGACGAGACTCGGGATCGCCCCCGCGATGCCTGCGCCGATGACCCGCAGCGGCCGGAGCGCGAAGGCCACCATGCCGTCCGACATGCCCCGGGTCCACGGAAACTGCGCGAACACGAATCCCAGGTACACCAGCGCAACGAGGAGAAGGACCATCGCCCGGATCGCCAGGACGCCGCTCCTCAGCGCGCTCCAGATGCTCTCGGCGCGCATCACCTCGAACGACTGGATCTGGACCGAATGGATGCGCGACTCGAGCCGTCGTGTCAGCGCGCGATCGAGCCACCGCCAGAACACCACGAGGGCTCCGACGGCGAGCGCGAGCACGAGCGTCGCGATGATCGTCTTGACGGCTGCCGTGCGGAGCGCGGCGGGCGACCGCGCCTCGCGATAGTCGGCAACGGCCTGGCGCAGGCGGGCCAGATGCGCCGCGGCAAGATCGACGCGCCGCACCTGTTCGAGTCCGGCGTCGGCCTCCACCAGCGTCATGATCATGTCGTTGCCTGCGAGAATGCGCGTCGCGTTGTCGCCATCGGCGAGGCGAAAGGCGTTGACGTCGAGTGCCGGATTGGCGGCGACCGCAGCGAGACGCTCCTCGATGCGTCGTGCACGCGCCTGGGCGGGAAGCGAGGACACGCCCCGCACACGGAAAAGCAGCGCGCCGTCGAGCGTGACCGGCGCCGTCGCAATCTCGGCTTCACCGGCAGGTTCGTTCGGATCCTGCGCGGCCAGCGTTAGTCCAAGGTAGAGGAGCGCGATCGCGGCCAGCACCGGGAGGGCTCGACGCGATGCGGTGGCGCGGATAACGACATTTCGGGATCGCTCGATGCGAATCGGGCCATTCCGGCGAGTTTGCGGCGTGATGTTCCCTCAGCTAACACTGCGGAGGCAGGTCGGATGCCACATCACAGACCTGCCCGAGACTGCATGAGAACGTGCTGCGATGTTCTATCCGTGAACAAAATAACGATTCTTGTCACGATAAAGGACAAACTAACTCGGCCGTACGGTCTTTCACTGCTCTATGCTCCGATCATGAACTCGCGATCGTCGTTCGCGCTGTTTGTGGCCATGGTCCTGGCGGCCCCGATCAAGGTTCTTGGGGCGGATACGACATTCCGCGCGAGCTCGAATGTCGTTTCCATCTACACGACGGTGAGCGACGCGCACCGCCGGCTCGTCCCTGACCTGACGGAGCACGACTTCGAGGTCGTGGACAACGGCACGGCACAGCCGGTGACGGTCTTCTTTCGCGATGTTCAGCCGTTCACGCTGGTGACCCTGCTCGACACCAGCTCGAGCATGACGGGCAACATCCCCGTGCTCCGGCGTGCGGCGATGGCGCTGGTCGACGGGCTCCGGCCCGAGGATCGCGCGCTCGTCGGCGCGTTCGCCGACACCGTCGAATTCAGCGATGCCTTCACCAGCGATCACGCAGAGCTGGGCAGCGCCGTTCAGACGCTGTGTCCGAATGGAACCACGCGGTTGTACGACGCGTTGCTGGGGGCTCTCGATCGGCTCCGGGGCGTCAGCGGCCGTCGCGTCATCGTGGTGTTTACAGACGGAGAGGACACCAACAGCAAGGCGAGCTTGAAGAAGGTGGTCGCGCGCGCCGCCGCCGACGAGACGATGGTCTACGCGATCGGCCTGAGGGAAGCGCGCACCATGGGCTGGAAGGGCGAGAAGGCGTACGACAAGGTGGATGCGGGACTCGCGCGGCTCGCCGGAGAAACCGGCGGCGGCTACTTCGAGGTCCGCTCGGCGGACGACCTCGCACCGACCTTCGCGCGCGTGGCCGAGGAGCTGCACAGCCAATATGTCCTCGGCTTCGAACCCCCGGCGTTCGACGGCCGCACGCACACGCTTCAAGTGCGGCTGCGGCAGCCAGGCATGACCGCGCGTGCGCGGCGAACCTACGTGGCAGCCCTCCCGTAACGCATCGCATCAACCTCCTCAGGCTTCACGCTCGTGCGCACGCGTTCCTGAAATCGCGCGCCGTTGCGCACGTGCACGGGAAGGTTTCGCCGGCCAGAATGCGTGCAAATCGCCGGTACTTGCGCATGGATTCCGCCGATAACACGGCGAGACGCCACCATGCACGAACGGCTGACGGGAGTCATCCTCAGCGCCGCTCTCCATCTGGGCGTTGTCTCGTTCGGCGCTATTGCGCTCTCTCACGCTGAAGCCGCCGCGCCGTCGCCGCCGCGCACCTCACTCACCTACGTGACCATGCGTTCGGCGTCGCCGTTTGTGGCGTCGGGCACCACGGCTGCATCGGTCCTACGCGCCGCGCCCGTGCCTCGTCCGGCGTTCATACCGGAGACCCTCCCTCCTGAAGAACCTGCCGACATCCCCCCAGTCGACACGGTGACGCAAACATCGATTGCGCCGGATGTCGCGGAACTGTCTATCGCCGAGCCTGCACGTCTGGAAGTCGCGGCCGCACCCGTCCCGGTCGAGGACGTTCCGAAACCGGCTGCACCGCCGGTTCGTGTGGGCGCGTTCGATCGGGCCCGTGCACCGCAGGCAGCCGCGCAGGGTCGCGGGGCCGTGACGCCCGCGGGGTTCACCAGCGTCGAGGCCACGCGCGTGGACATCGCCGCCGATGGGGCGCCGCTGCGGATCGGTACGCTGCAGAACGATCAGATCGACGTTCCCGCTGAAATCGTCTTCAAGCCCGAACCGCGGTACACGGACGAAGCACAGGCGCTCGGCATCGAAGGCACGGTCGTGCTCGAGGTCGAATTCTCCGCGTCGAACGGCGTCCGGGTGCTGCGCACCGTTCGCGGCCTCGGACACGGCCTGGACGAAGCGGCCGCGCGTGCCGCGGAACAGATTCGCTTCAAGCCGGCACGCCGCGGCGGCGTCGCCGTCGACTGCCGCGTCACGGTACGTATCGACTTTCGTCTCACGTAGAGGTGTGCCATGCGTTCAGCGCGCGTCACCATCCTTGTCAGCGTCCTGTCGGCCACTGTGCTCGTGCCGGCGCGCGGCCAGTCCCTGAAGCTGCCGCAGGGCGAAGAGCTCAACGTCGCCGACATCGTCGATCGGATGAATCGATCGGAGACCGCCTTGTTCGTGCGGATGCGCATGTATCACCCGCTGGTCGAGGCCTACATTCAGAACCTCGCGCCCGACGAGCGCCTCGGCTGGGTGGCGACGCAGGACGAGTACTTCCTCGGTCAGCTGGAGGTGACGGACAAGCCGCGACTCCGGCCGCTCGACCAGGAGCGGAAGGGACCGAACCTGGTGTCGCGGCTGACGGGCGCGGGGGCCAGTGGGGTCAAGTACCTGCCCGACGGCTTCGCCGCGATGGCAGCGCCCGACTGGAGCGGCCTCGATCGCCGGCGCTACGAGTTCACGTTCGTGCGGCGGGAGTTCCTGGGCGAGGCGCGCACGTTCGTGTTCGACGTCAGGCCGTCCCGCGACGGCCGCGACGGCTTCACCGGCCGCATCTGGATCGACGATCGCGATTACAGCCTGATTCGCTTCAACGGCATCAACCGCGGCACCGATCAGACGCTGTCCTCGTTCTTCCGTCGAACACTCTCGTTCCACATGGACAGCTGGCGCATCAACGTCCTGCCGGGTGTCTGGCTTCCCGCGTACGTGTACTCGGAGGAAATCGACCTGAACAAGGCGGCGAAGAACCCGGGCAGCGCGCGTTTCAAGAGTCAGGTTCGCATCTGGGGATACGAAGCGCAGGCCGCGACGAGCGCGCAGCAGCAGGCCACCATCCGCGTCGATGAACCGACGATCGTGGACGCGACCGAGCCCGCGGCGCAGCTCTCGCCGCTGATGAGCGGGCGTCGCTGGGAACAGGAAGCAGAAGCCAACGTGATCGAGCGTCTCGAGAAGGTGGGCCTGCTCTCGCCGCCGGGCGAAGTCGACGGCGTGCTCGAAACGGTGCTGAACAACCTCGTGGTCACCAACCACATCGCGCTCGAACGGCCCCTGCGGTGCCGGATCCTGCTCACGTCCCCGCTGGAGTCGTTCACCATCGGCCGCACCATCGTGCTCAGTCGCGGCCTCATCGACGTCCTGCCCGACGAAGCCAGCCTCGCGACGATGATCGCGCACGAGCTCGCGCACGTTGTCCTGGGGCATCCGCTCATCGACACCAAGTTCGCCTTCGCGGACCGCCTGATGGTGAGCGACGGCGAGCTGCTGCAGGCGCTGCAGTTCCACCACCCCGTGCGCGAGGAGGCGGACGCCGACGAGCGTGTCATGGACATCCTGGCGAAATCGCCCTACGGCGACAAGCTCGCCGCGGCCGGACTGTTCGTGCGGATGATCGCGCAATCGGCCAGCCGGCTGCCGAAGCTCATTCAGCCTCACATCGGCGACCAGATCGCCGCGACCGGACAGATGCCCCGTTTCACGACGCTCGTCGCGCAGGCACCGGCGCTCGCGCCCGAGAGCCTCGACCAGATTCCGGCGTTGTCGCTGGGTGCACGTGTCGTCGTGGATCCATGGAGCGACCGTCTGACGCTCGACCGATCGCCCGCGCTGGCACCGGCGTCGATCCGCGAGAAGGTCCCGCTGGCCGTGACGCCGCTGATGCCCTACCTCCGGTACAAAGAGGCGCGCGGAGCCCCGCTCTCGTCTCGCTGAGCGGTCACGAGCTCCGGATCCCGGACCCCGGATCCCGGATCCCGGCCTGCGACAGAACCTCCTCGGTGTGCTCGCCGAGCAGCGGAGCGCGCCGCCGGACGTCGGGTGGGGTGGCGCTCAGCTTGATGGGCGAACCGAGCGCCTTGATGGCGCCGAGCGTTGGATGCTCGACGTCCACCATCAGCTCTCGCGCGATCACCTGCGGATCCTGGAACACCTGCGAATAGTCGTTGATGGGACCGCACGGGATGCTGTTCGCCTCGAACAGCTCCAGCCAGTGCGCGCGCGGCTCGGTCCTCGTGATCGCTTCGATCCGCTCGGCGAGGTCCGCGCGGTTGCGGATGCGCATCCCGTCCGTCTTGAACTCGGGCATGTCACGCCACTCCGGATGGCCGAGCACCTCGCAGATGCGATGGAAGGTGCGGTCGTTCGCGCCGCCGATCGTGATGAAGCCGTCGGCGCAGCCAAACGCCTGGTAGGGCGCGCTCATGCGATGCGCCGAGCCGAGCCGCTCGGGAATGCCGCGGCCCGAGAAGTACTGCGTGGCTTCCCAGACCGAGAGGCCAACGCCTGCGTCGAGCAGTGACGTGTCCACCTGCTGGCCACGGCCGGTCGTGTGCCGGCTCTCGAGCGCCGCGAGGATGCCGACCGCCGCAAAGAGTCCGGCTCCGAGATCGGTCAGCGGGATGCCGGACTTCACGGGGGCCCCGCCCGGCTCACCGGTCACCGACATGATGCCCGACACGCCCTGCGCGACCAGATCGAACCCGCCCTTGTTCCGATCGGGTCCCGTCTGCCCGTAGCCCGAGATCGACGCGTAGATCAGCCGCGGGTTGATCGCGGACAGGCTCGCGTAATCGAGGCCGAGCGTCTCCATCACGCCGGGGCGGTAGTTCTCGACGAAGATGTCCGCGGTGCGCGCGAGCGCCTTCACCGCCTCGACGCCGTCCTTCGTCTTGAGGTTGAGGACGACGCTCCGCTTGCCGCGATTGACGGCGTTGAAGCTCGGGCTGTCGGTGCCGACGGCGCCCGGCATCGTCCGCGTCGAATCGCCGTTCGGCGGCTCGATTTTGATCACGTCCGCGCCGAGGTCGGCGAGCAGCATCGTGCAGAACGGGCCGGCCATCACCTGGGTGAGGTCCACGACGCGCAGGCCTGCGAGCGCGCCGCTGCTGATCTGATTCATTAACCAGATATTCTAAGAGCCTCATGACAACTGCAGAAACCATCTTCCAGATCGAGCCGCCGTGTGCGTTCCTGACCTTCAATCGTCCGGAGGCGCGCAACGCGATGACGTGGGCGATGTACGACGCGCTGCTCGCGGCATGCGAGAAGGTCGACGCCGATCCGCAGGTGCGCGTCTTCATCCTGCGCGGCGCCGGCGGCAAGGCGTTCGTCTCGGGCACCGACATCTCGCAGTTCCAGGCGTTCCGCGAGCCGAAGGATGCGATCGATTACGAGCGGAAGATCAGCGCCGTGCTCGGCCGGCTGGATCGCGTCACCAAGCCGACGATCACGCAGGTGGAAGGCTTTGCGACCGGCGCCGGCTGCGGCATCGTCGCGACGTGCGACCTGAGCGTCGCCACCACCGACTCGGCGATCGGCATTCCGATCGCCCGCACGCTCGGCAACGTCGCCTCCTCGGGCACGTTCGCGCGCATCGTCAACCTGATCGGCCCCGCGCGCGCGAAGGAGATGATCTTCACCGGCCGCCTGATTCCGGCGCCGGAAGCCCACGCCATGGGGCTCATCAACCGGGTGGTGCCGAAAGAGTCGATCGAAACGGAGGTCATGGAGCTGGCGCTGCAGATTGCGGCCAACGCGCCGCTGACGATTCGCGCGACGAAGGAGATGACGCGGCGGCTGATGGAGGCGCGCAACCCCGAGCAGGGCGACGCGGATCTGATCGAGATGTGCTACATGAGCGCGGATTTCAAGGAGGGCGTGGAGGCGTTCCTGGCGAAGAGGAAGCCGCAGTGGACGGGCGCGTGAGTGGTTGATGGTTCGACGTATTTGTGGGACGGACGGAGAGGCGGACCTTCAGGTCCGCCTGGCGCGAACGTAGGGGACGTAGAGGCGGACCTTCAGGTCCGCCTGGCGCGAACGTAGGGGACGTAGAGGCGGACCTTCAGGTCCGCCTGGC
>Ga0114129_10011170_pt1 | contig 12801 bp, 10 predicted proteins | sample RhiMetdeltSRZDD1_FD_80071 | JGI IMG/M metagenome (GOLD analysis project Ga0114129, IMG submission 80071) | Populus rhizosphere microbial communities from Tennessee, USA - Rhizosphere MetaG P. deltoides SRZDD1 (version 2) (version 2) | ecosystem: Host-associated > Plants > Roots > Rhizosphere >...
AGTCGGCCCAGCCCGGCGAGATGATCTCCCCGATCTCGGCCGGCGGCGGCTTCACCCGCACCGGCATCGGCACCATCGTGGACATGGACTCGCTGGAGATCCAGGTCGACGTCAACGAGTCCTTCATCAACCGCGTGACCGCCGAGCAGCCGGTGGAGGCCACGCTGAACGCGTACCCCGACTGGAAGATCCCCGGCTCGGTCATCGCCATCATCCCGACCGCCGACCGCAGCAAGGCGACGGTCAAGGTCCGCATCGCGATCAGGTCCCGGGACCCGCGCATCGTGCCCGACATGGGCGTGCGCGTGGCCTTCCTCACCACCGCGCCCGCCGCCGGCGGGCCGGCGCCGGCGCCCACGCTCCTCGTCCCCGCCGACGCCATCCGCGGCGAGGGCAGCGCCGCCGCCGTGTTCGTGTACACCGGCGAGCGCGTCGAGCGCCGGGCGGTGACGCTGGGCCAGACGATCGGCGGCGACCGCGAGGTCCGCGACGGCCTGCGTCCGGGCGAGCGCGTGGTGGTCGCCCCGCCGCCCGGCCTGAAGGACGGCGACGCCGTGCGGAGCGCGGCGGCGGCCCGGTGAGCGCGCTCGTCGAGGTCCGCGGCGTGACCAAGACGTACCGCCGCGGTGGCGAGACGATCGAGGTGCTGCACGGGATCGACCTGGACATCCCGCGCGGCGACTTCGTCGCGCTCATGGGGCCCTCGGGCTCGGGCAAGACCACGCTGCTGAACCTCATCGGCGGCCTCGACACGCCGACCGCCGGCACCATCACGGTCGACGGCCAGCGCATCGACCAGCTCGGCAGCGGCGACCTCTCCCGCTGGCGGGCCGCCCACGTCGGCTTCGTCTTCCAGTTCTACAACCTGCTGCCGGTGCTCTCGGCCCAGCGCAACGTGGAGCTGCCGCTGCTGCTGACCGGCCTCGGCGCCGCCCAGCGCCGGCGACACGCCGAGATCGCTCTCACGCTGGTGGGGCTGCGCGACCGGGCCCGGCACAAGCCCAAGGAGCTGTCGGGCGGCCAGGAGCAGCGGGTGGCCATCGCGCGCGCGATCGTCTCCGATCCGACGCTGCTGGTGTGCGACGAGCCCACCGGCGACCTCGACCGCGCCACCGCCCAGGACATCATGCGGCTGCTGCAGATGCTCAACCGCGAGCACGGCAAGACGATCGTCATGGTCACGCACGACCCCAAGGCGGCCGAGCACGCGCGCCATGCGCTGCACCTGGACAAGGGCACCCTGGCCCCGGCCGAGGGACTGGAGACGGCGTGAAGTTCTTGCCGCTGCTGTGGGCGCAGCTGTTCCGGAAGAAGACGCGCACGGTCCTCACGCTCCTGTCGGTGCTGGTGGCCTTCCTGCTGTTCGGCCTGCTGCAGGCCGTGCAGATCGCCTTCGAGTCGGGCGCCGACGCCGCCGACGCCACCCGGCTGCTCACCACCGCGCGCTACTCGATCATCGAGCCGCTGCCCATGGCGTACTTGCGCCGGATCGAGCAGGTGCCGGGCGTGCTGGGGGTGGCCAACGCCGACTGGTTCGGCGCCAAGTACCAGAACGAGAGCAACGCCTTCCCGGTGTTCGCGGTGGACCCGGCGCGATACCTCGACATGTACCCGGAGTTCACCGTGTCGCCCGCTCACCGCCAGGCGTTCGTCAAGACCCGCCCCGGCGCCCTCGCCGGCCAGCGCCTCGTCGACCGCTACGGCTGGACGGTCGGCCAGAAGCTGCCGATCGCCTCGGAGATCCACCCCCGCGCCGACGGCAGCCTCAACTGGGAGTTCGACCTGGTCGGCGTGCTCGACGCCGAGGACCCCGCCGTGCGCGGCAACACCGACGTGGTGCTGATCAACGTGGCCTACTTCGACGAGGCCCGCCAGTTCGGCAAGGGCAAGACCGGCTGGTACATCGTCCGCATCGCCGACGCCGAGCAGGCCAAGCCGATCGCGTCCGACATCGATCGGCTGTTCATGAACTCGCCCGACGAGACCAAGACGGCGCCCGAGAAGGAGTTCGCGCTCGGCTTCGCCAAGCAGATCGGCGACATCGGGGCCCTGGTCACGCGCATCCTGCTCGCGGTGTTCTTCACCATCCTGATCCTCACCGGCAACACGATGGCCCAGTCGATCCGCGAGCGCGTTCCCGAGCTGGCCATCCTCAAGACGGTCGGCTTCTCCGACGGCATGGTGACGGCGCTGGTCCTGGGCGAGGCGACGCTGCTGCTCGGCCTGGGAGCCGCGGCCGGCATGGTCGCCGCCGTGAGCCTGATCCCGGGCCTGAACGCCTCCACCGGCGGCCGCTTTCCGCCGCTGTTCGTGGCCGGCGAGACGTGGCTGCTGGCGGCGGGGCTGGCGCTCGCGCTGGCGCTGGCCATCAGCCTGCCGCCCGCGCTCCGGGTGCGCCGGCTGCATATCGTCGAGGCGCTGGCCGGGCACCGGTGACGGGATGACGGGGCTGAATCAGATCGCGCACGTCACGCTCATCAACCTGCAGAACGTCCCCCGCCGGCTGGGCACCTCGCTCGTGGTCGTCGTCGGCATCGCCGGCGTGGTGGGTGTGCTGGTCTCGGTGCTGGCCATGTCCGAGGGCTTCCGGCACACGCTGGCCAGCACTGGACGGCCCTCGCGCGTCATCATGCTGCGGGCCGGCTCCGACGCGGAGCTGTCCAGCGGCGTCGCCCGCGACCAGGCCGTGGTCCTGGCCAGCCTGCCGGCCATCGCCCGCGACGGCGGCGGCCGTCCGCTGGTCTCGGCCGAGATCGTGGTGATGGTGGACCTGCCCCGCAAGGGCCAGACCGACCCCAACAACGTGCCGTTCCGCGGTGTCCAGCCGGCCGCCTTCGCGATCCGCGACGAGGTCACGATCGTCGAGGGGCGGCCCTTCGCGCGCGGCGTCCGCGAGGTCGTCGTCGGCCGCAAGGCGGCCGCGCAGTTCGCCGGCCTCGACGTCGGCTCGCGCATCGCGTTCCGCGACAGTGACTGGACCGTGGTCGGCATCTTCGCCAGCGGCGGGGACGTCCACGAGTCGGAGATCTGGGCCGACGCCGACGTGGCGATGTCGGCCTTCCGCCGCGCCGGCTTCCAGTCGGTGACGGCCGCGCTGGCCGACGCCTCCGAGGCCGGCCTGGCCGCGCTGCGGGACTCGATCGCGCGGGATCGCCGGCTGTCGATCAGCGCGCTGCGGGAGCCCGAGTACTACGCCAGGCAGGCCTCGGTGCTCTCCAAGCTCATCGACGTCCTCGGCTACAGCGTGTCGGTGTTCATGGCCGTCGGCGCCACCTTCGGCGCGCTGAACTGCATGTACTCCGCGATCGCGAGCCGCCAGGTCGAGATCGCCACGCTGCGCGCGATCGGGTTCGGCGGCGCCCCGGTGGTGATCTCGGTGATGATCGAGGCCCTCGTGCTGGCCGTGCTCGGCGGGGCGGCGGGAGGCGCGCTGGCGTACGTCTACTGCGACGGGGCCTCGCTGTCGACGCTGAACTTCAACACCTTCTCGCAGGTCGCCTTCGACTTCCGGGTGACGCCGGGGCTGCTGCTCCGCGGCCTGGGCTGGGCGCTCGCCATCGGGCTGGCCGGCGGCCTGCCTCCCGCCGTCCGGGCCGCCCGGCTGCCGGTGACCGTGGCGCTGCGCACGGGCTGACGAGGCCGGGCCCGGGAGCCTCGGGCCGGCCGGTCAGCGCAGGGCTTCGAGCAGCTCGACGAGGTCCGCCGGATCCAGCGGCTTGGTGGCGCACGCGTCGAAGCCGGCGGCCAGCACGCGCGCCCGCACGTCGGAGCCCATGTGCGCGGTGACGGCGATCGCCCGCAGCGGCCGCCGGCCCTGAGCGACGTCGCCGCGCACCCGCCGGATCAGGCCGTAGCCGTCCAGCTCCGGCATCGAGATGTCGCTGACCAAGACGTCGAAGTCCTCGCCGGCCAGCGTGTGCAGCGCCTCGGCGCCGGACGCCGCCACGCGCACCTCGGCGCCGGCCCGCGCGAGCACGAAGGCCAGCAGATCGGCCGCGTCCGGCTGGTCGTCCACGATCAGGATCCGACGCCCCGCCAGCGCGGCGGGCTCGGTCGCCTTCGCACGGGCGTTCAGGGCGACGGCGCGGCTGCCGACGCGCACGGCCAGCACGGGCAAGTCGATCGTGAACGTCGCTCCCCGCCCGAGCCCCTCGCTCTCCGCGCGGATCGTCCCGCCGTGCAGCTCGACGACCTGGCGGGCGATGGCCAGGCCGAGGCCGAGACCCCGGTGCCGCCGTGTCGTGCTGGAGTCCGCCTGCTCGAACGGGTTGAAGATCTTGGAGAGCATGGCGGGATCGATGCCCACGCCCGTGTCGGTCACCGTCAGCCGGGCGCTCGCTTCGTGACGGGTCAGTCGCAGCTCGATCCGTCCCCCCTCGCCGGTGAACTTGATCGCGTTCAGCAGCAGGTTGGAGATCACCTGGGCCAGGCGACGCGTGTCGCCGAACACCTCCCCGGCGGCCTCGTCCAGCTCGAGGGCCAGGCGCAGCTTCTTGGCCTCGAGCTCGGCGAACATGGCCTCGGCGGTCTGGCGGACCACGAGGACCAGGTCGACGGGCACCCGCTCGATCTCCATCTTGTCGGCGGCGATCCGCGAGACGTCGAGGAGGTCGCCGACGAGCTGGGTCTGCAGCTCCGCGTTGCGCTCGATGACGTCGACCGCGTGCGCCCGCTGCCGGTCGTCGAGCGAGCTCGCCCGCAGCATCCGCGCCCACCCCAGGATGGCGTTGAGCGGAGTGCGAAGCTCGTGCGAGAGGATGGCCAGGAACTGGTCCTTGCCGCGGTTGGCGGCGTCGGCCTCCGCCCGCGCCGCCCGCTCGGCGGCGAAGAGCTGGCTGTTCTGGATCGCCGTCCCCGCGTGGCCGGCCAGGCGCAGCAGCATCGCCTCCTCGGCGTCGGTGAAGGCCCGGGCCTCACGGCGGTCCACGTAGAGCAGTCCGGCGATCCCGGCGTCGCCGGGGATCGGCACGACCATCTGGGCCACCGTTCCCTCCCAGGCCGGCTTCGCCGGGTCGTCGTCGCGGATCCGGGGATCGGCGGCATAGTGGTCGGTGCGGAACGGCCGACCCGTGAGCAGCACCTGCCCGCCGCTTCCCCGGCCCGCCTCGACCGTCATCGGGTCGTGGTCTCCGTCCGGGCGGGCGCCACTCTGATGCCGCAGGCGCATCCGCCCCTCGGCGTCGCGGACGACGATCCGGCCGCTGTCGGCGCCGCACAGCTCGCGCGCGCCCTCGACGAGATGCTCCAGCGTGGTCTGCAGATCGAGCGAGGCGTTCACGCGCTGGGCCACCTCGGCCACGACCTCGGCCTCGCGCTGCTGGCGCCGGGCCTCCTCGTACAGGCGCGCGTTCGCCACGGCCAGCGCCGCCTGATCGGCGCAGGCCTGGAGGACCTCGGCGTCCGCCGGCGAGAAACGGCGGCCGAGCGCATCGGCGACCGACAGCGCGCCCAGGATCCTGCCCTCGTGGCGCAACGGCACCGCCAGGATCGCGCCGTGACCCGCCCGGGTCATCCCGCGCCGGATCGTGTCGGCCAGCGCCAGGCGCGGATCGCTGATCGCGTCGTCGGTCCAGACCGCGCGACGCTCGTCGATGGCCAGGCCGGTGACCGACGCCGGGCCGGCCGGAATCGTTCCGCCCACGGCGAACGCCTCCCGCATCGCGCCGCCGAAGGCCACGCCCTGCAGCGTGCCGTCGGGAGTGATGAGCCGCAGCGCGGCGGCCTCCGCGCCCACGAGCGCCTGGGCCGCCGCCACCACGCGCTCGCCGACCAGCGCCATCTCCAGCGTCTCGTTCATCACCGCGGAAAGCTGCGCCAGCTGTTCGGAGACCGCGCGACGCCGCTCCGCGTCCAGGCGGGCGGCCTCGGCCTCGCGCCTCACCTCCTGCTCGCGGACCAGGAGATCCTCGATCGCCTTCTCGGCCAGGACGCGGCCCAGCCCGAACGCGATGTGCCGGGCGATGGTCTCGGCCAGGCGGATCTCGGCCTCGGCGAACGCGTGAACCTCGTCGTAGTACATCATGAACTTGCCCAGGAGCCGGCCGTGCCCGACGAGCGGGATGAAGGCCAGCGCCCGGATGCCCTCGGCGACCACGACCGCGCGCAGCGGGGCGAGGCCGGGGTCGGCGAGCACGTCCTCGACCAGGATCGGCTGGGGCGAGTCGGACTCCGTGTCCCACGGCGAATGGCCCTCGACGGCGGCCCGGTAGCGATCGGACAGGTTGCGCCACGCCCGGAAGCGCATGACGCCGCGGTCGTCGAAGGACAGCACGCTGGCCCGGGCCGCCCCCGTCGCCATGATGGCGTCGATGGCGACCTCGTAGACGCTGAACACGTCCTTCGCGCGGCCGACCGAGTCGGCCAGGCGGTAGAGGACTTCCAGCCGCTGGGCCGTCGTGGCCAGCGCCCGCTCGGTTCGCCGGCGCTCGCTGATGTCGCGCGCGATCTTGGACGCGCCGATGATCCGCCCACCGGCGTCCCGCACCGGGGAGACGGTCAGCGAGATCTCGACGAGGTGGCCGTCCTTCGCCCGGCGTATCGTCTCGAAGTGGTGCATGCGATCGCCGCGCCGCACGTGGGCGAGGACGTCCTGCTCCTCGGCGAGGCGGTCGTGGGGAATGATGAGGGTGATGTTGCGGCCCACCGCCTCGGCTGCGCTGTAGCCGAACATGCGCTCGGCCGCCGCGTTCCAGGACGTGATGACGCCGTCGAGCGTCTTGCTGACGATGGCGTCGTCCGACGAGTCGACGATCGCGGCCAGCCGCGCCTGCGCGGCCCCGTCGACGACGTCTTCTGGGCCGGTCGCACTGCTCATGTGGGAAAAGGTTTTCTCACCGGCTCCCCGATGAAGCGCAGCGTCTCATCGCGAGGTCCGCATTTCAAGCGCGCTCCGGAGGCTGGTCGTCGGGACTGACGAGCACGACCTCGACCAGCCAGATGGCCAGCAGCAGGTACGCCGTGCCGATCATGAGCCCGCCGGCCAGGTCCGACAGCCAGTGCTTGTCGAGGTAGAGGCGGCTGAAGGCGACCACCACGACCGGCAACCCGGCGACCACGCAGGCCAGCGCGCGCCAGCGGCGTCGCCGCGCGGAGGCCATCGCGACGAGGTAGATCATCAGGCCGAAGAAGACCACCAGGCTGAGCACGTGGCCGCTCGGGAACCCGAACGGCGCGAGGTTGGGCCGCGCGCGACCCGTCGCCGCCTTGGCCAGCCACTGCAGCGCGCCGGCGCCGGCCATGAGCACCGGCAGCGCGAGGGCCCAGCGCCGGTTGGTGCGCCACAGCACCGGCACCGCGGCGGCCATCAGCGCGATGAGCCCCACGTGGTCGCCGAGGAGGGTCACCAGCTCCATCGGCAGGTTGAGTGTCTCGCCGTGAACCTGCCGGATCCAGGCGCGGGTGCCGTAGTCGAGGGCGAAGAACTGCTGCTGCGCGGCGAAGACGGCCAGGGCCACGTAGCCCACCAGCGAGACGAACGCCCCCGACAGCAGCCGGCGCGGCTTGCCCCGGCGGACGACCCGGCGGATCGCGGCGCGGCGAGCGGTCTCCACGGGCAAATCTTCCCACGCTCTGGCATGCTCGGGGCCGGCGAGATCATTGCATGCGCGCGCTCAAGGCCGTGTTCCTCGTGCTCGGCGTCGCCCTGCTCGGCGTGCTGCTCTATCGCGTCGGCGCCGAGCCGATCCTCGAGACCATCCGGCGGCTCGCCTGGTGGAAGTTCGTCCTCGTGTGTCTGCCCTACGTGGCCGTCACCGCCGCCGACACGCTCGGCTGGCGCTTCGCGTTCGCCGAGGATCGCGCGCCGTTCGCACGCCTGCTCGGCGCCCGCCTGGCCGGCGAGGCGCTGAACGTCGTCACGGCGCTGGGCTCGGTCGGCGGCGAGGCCGCCAAGGCCTGGCTCGTGCGCCGTGACGTGACATACGAGGAGAGCGTGCCGTCCATCATCATCGCCAAGACCACGATCACCATGGCCCAGGCGCTGTTCCTCCTCCTCGGTCTCGTCGTCGCCTGGGTCACGCTGCCGGTGACCTCCGACGTGCTCCGGGGAATGCTGTGGCTGCTGCTGGTCGAGGTCCTGGCCGTCGGCGGCTTCGTGGGGGCCCAGGTTTCGGGCCTGGTGGGCCGCGCTGGCCGCCTGCTCAAGCTGGCCGGCGTCATCTCCGACACCGCCCACGCCGAGGCGCTCGACCGGACGCTCCGCGACTACTACCGGACCCGCTGGCGGCGCCTGGGGCTGTCGCTCGGCTTCCACGTCGTCGGCTGGCTGCTCAACGGGCTGGAGGCCGTGGTCATGCTGTGGGCGCTCGGCGTGAACGCCTCGGTCGCGACCGCCGTGGTCATCGAGGCGGTGGGCTCTGGAGTCCGGTTCGCGACCTTCCTGGTCCCCGCGAGCCTCGGCCCCTTCGAGGCCGCCAATGCCGCGGTGTTCGGCGCCCTGGGCTACGGCGCCGGCGCCGGGCTCGCGTTCAGCCTGGTCCGCCGGGCGCGACAGGCGGTGTGGATCGGCCTGGGCATCGTGGTCCTGGTGGTCATGCGCTGGTCGGGGGCGCGGACGCCTCACGTCGTCGCGAAGGCGTCGCGATAGACGGCCCGTCGGCGACGACCCGTCGCTCCAGGGCGGCCATCGCCGCCGGGGAGACGAGCAGAGGCAGCGCGCGCCGCCCCACCGTCAGCGCCTCGCTCCGCCACGGCGTCGTTACCGTGACCCGCCGGCCGCGGTACACCGTCACGCCGCGCCAGCGGCCCGGCAGGCGGAGCATCAGCGAGAGCAGCCGACGCAAGACGCCGAGCTTGGAGCTCCGCGGAATCACGAACACGTCGAACAGGCCGTCGATCGGCGAGGCCGTCGGGGTGAGCGTGAGGAAGCCGTGGTACGTCTCCACGTTGGCCACCGTGACCAGCACCGCGTCGTCGCTCACCGGGACGTCGTCCACCGTCACCCGGAACGAGGCCAGCCGCGTGCGGAACAGGAAGCGGTACGCGACGCCGAGGTACCAGGCGTAGCGCAGCACGCGGTGACGCGGCTGCTGGCGACCACGCTCGGCCACCTGCTGGATGTGCTCGAGCAGGCCGTAGCTGCGGTGCGAGAGGAAGACGTCCTCGCTCGACTCGCGCCGAACGAGGCCGACGTCGACCCGGCGGACCTCGCCCTGCTCGAGCAGGCGCACGACCGCGCTGGTCTGCGGGGAGTATCCCAGCCGCCGCGCGAAGACGTTGCCGAAGCCGTTGGGCACGGGGACCAGCGGCGCCTCACTGCGCATGGCCGCCCGGGCGGCCGCGCTCTGCGTGGCGTCGCCCCCGATGCACACGATGCTCGCGGCGCGCGGCCGCGGGGTCTCCGCCCACCGCGTCAGCGCGACCAGGTCCTCGAAGATCCGGACGTCGACGGCGTGGCCACGCCGCCGCAGCCGAGCGGCCAGGCGGCGCGCGGTCGCCATCGCCCGGCCCTCGCCGGAGCCGGGCGTCACGACGATCTGCACGGCGCCGCCGACGGCGGCCCGGCGCGCGAGCCGCCCGAGACGGGTCCGTCTCACGCGCACGGCCCGGCGCCGCCGACGGCCTCGCGGCCCGCCGCGCGCAGCAGCCGCCGATCGTCCTCGGGCGTGGCGGCGACGGGGAGACGACACACGAGATCCTGGGCGAAGGTCCTCAGGACGGTGGCCTCCGGCCACCGCGTGCCGGACGGGTCCTCGCCGCGCGCCACCGCGCGGACGCCGTCGCGCACGATGCGGCGGAGCATCACGACGCCGCGGTCGGTCGAGGCCAGGTGCTCGAGCGCGTGCACCGCGATGGGCCGCTGGCTGGACTGCGCGTCGAAGTCCGCCGGGAACCGCTGCCGCTCGGCGTGGGGCCGGTCGTCAGACTGGCCGAAGCCGGGCCGGGCCACGTCCTCGGCCGAGAGTCCCCAGGCCGGATCGACCTGGGCCAGCTCGAAGTTGGTGGTCTCCGTGTCGTCGTTGGGCACGGCCCACCGGATGATGACCGGCCGGCTGGCGGGCTTGGCCGCGGTGGCCGCCTCCAGCTCGCGCGTGAACTGGTGGACGTTGGGCGGCATGAAGTCGCAGACGCGCACCCACACCAGGTCGCCGACCCGTCGCGTGGCGATGTACACCATGCCGCTGTCGGTGGTCATCCAGTCGAGCTCGGGCACGACGCCGAACGCCTCGGTGAACTGGTACCCGCTGCTCAGCGCGTGCAGGAATGCCGTGTGGACCGGGTCCATGCTGTTGTCCTTCACCTGGAGCCAGTTGCACGGCAGCGTGAACTTCGCGGCCGGCATCAGCCGGTGACCCGGGACGTCGTAGCTGTCGTACATGGGAAAGGCCGGACGTCGCTCCGGGGGTCCCAGGTACGCAAAGATCAGGCCGGTGAACTCGTGCGTGGGATACGCGCCCTGGCACACGCGTTCGCGCAGCCGGCTCCCGGCCGGCTCGCCGGGCGTCTGCAGGCAACGCCCGTCGACGTCGAAGACCCAGCCGTGGTAGCAGCACCGGATGCCCCGCTCGAGCGGGATGCCGAACTCGAGCGACGTGCCCCGGTGCGCGCAGTGCAGGTGGAGCACCCCCACCCGGCCGCCGCCGTCGCGAAACACGACGAGGTCCTCGCCCAGCACGCGCACCCGCCGCGGTACGCCGTCCAGCTCCCGGGCGAACGCCACCGGCTGCCAGAACCGGCGCAGGTACTCGCCGGCCGGCGTTCCGGGCCCCACGCGCGTCAGCTCGGGATCGGGCGGCGGCGCGAGGCGTCGATGGTAGCCGTCGTACGGCGCCGGCTTCACGCGGCGGATTATCCCACGCGGCCGACGCGCGGCCGCTCGGTCCGCGCGATCAGGAGCAGCAGCGCGGCGATCGCCACCAGCCCTCCGGTGCCGCTGACCGCGCAGGCGACGCGCACCCCCGCGCGCTCCGCGATGCCGCCGACCAGCAGCGCGCCGAACGGCGACATGCCCGCGAAGGCCAGCGCGTAGAGACCCATGATCCGGCCGCGGAGGGCGTCCGGCGTGGCCAGCTGCAGCGTGGTGTTGCAGCCGGTGGTGAAGAAGATCTGACAGGCGCCCAGCACGGCCAGCACGGCCGCCGCCGCCGCGAACCGCCCGACCAGCGCCAGCCCGATCACGCCGGCGCACAGCGCGGCGGCCGAGCCGCCCAGGATGACCAGCGACGGCCGCTCGCGACGGAAGAGCGTGACGCCGACGGCCCCGGCCACGGCGCCGAGCCCGACGGCCGACATGAGCAGGCCGAAGCCCCGCGCGCCCTCGTGCAGCACCCCGTAGGCGATCAGCGGCACCACGACGTTGAAGTTGAGCGCCAGCAGGCTGACCACGACCAGCAGCCCGAGCGTGAGGGCGATCGTCGGCGTCTCGGCGGCGTAGGTCAGCGCGCCCAGCAGCCCGGCGCGCAGCCCCAGGCGGCCGGCCGGGTCGGGCCGCCCGTCGGTGCGGATGGCCAGCAGCGCGGCCAGCACGGCGAGAAAGCTGATGCCGTTGAGGAGGAACGCCGGCGCCACGCCGAAGCGGGCGATCAGCAGCCCGGCCACCGCGGGGCCGACGATGCGGGCGCCGTTGAACACCACGGAGTTGAGCGCGACGGCGTTGGCCAGGTGCGCGCGGCCCACCAGGTCGGTGACGTACGCCTGGCGCGCGGGAATGTCGAGCGCGCGCCCCAGCCCGTAGACGGCGGCGAGCGCCGCCACGTGCCAGTACTGGACGCGACCGCTGCCTACCAGCGCGGCCAGCACGAAGGCCTGGACCATCATCGCGGCCTGGGTGCCCAGGAGGAGGTGACGCTTGGAGACCCGGTCGCTCACCGCGCCGCCCACCGGCGACAGCAGCAGCACCGGGATGAACTGCAGCGCGTTCACCAGGCCGAGCTGGAAGGGCGACCGGGTCAGCTCCAGGACGAGCCAGGCCTGCCCGACGCTCTGCATCCACGTCCCCACCAGCGACACCAGCTGCCCGCCCCAGAACAGCCGGAAGTCCCGGTGCCGCAGCGCTCCGACGCGGCTCAGAACACGCCGAGGTGCTGGCTGAGATCGACGCCGGCGGCGGTCAGCTCCGCCGCCGCGCCGGCGAACGCGACGCGACCGCTGTTGAGGATCACCACGTCGTCGGCGACCTCGAAGACGAGGCGGGCGTTCTGCTCGACCAGCACGATCGACAGGCCCTGGGCCTTGAGCGTCCGGATCGTGGCCATGACCTCGGCGACGATCTGCGGCGCCAGCCCCTCGGACGGCTCGTCCATCAGCAGCACGCGGGGATTGGCCATGAGCGCCCGTCCGATGGCCAGCATCTGCTGCTCGCCGCCGGAGAGCGAGCCGGCGAACTGGCGGTGGCGCTCGCGCAGCCGCGGGAACACGTCGTATACGGTGTCGAGCGTCCACGCCACCGCGCGGCCGTCGCGCGGCGCGCGGGCCGCCACCGCGAGGTTCTCGCGCACCGTGAGGCTGCGGAACACCCGGCGGCCCTGCGGCACCAGCGCCACCCCGTGGGCGGCGACGATCTCGGGCGCCCGGCCGGTGACGGGGCGTCCGTAGACCGCGACCCGGCCCTGGCGCGGCGGCACCAGGCCGACCGTCACGCTCATCGTCGTCGTCTTGCCGGCGCCGTTGCGGCCGAGCAGGCCGAGCAGGCGCCCCTCACCCAGCCGCAGGGAGACGCCGTGCAGCACGTGGCTGTCGCCGTAGTAGGCGTCGATCTCGTGCAGGGCCAGTGCGTCAGCCGCCAAGGTAGATCTCCCGCGTGCGCGGGTGCGCGACGACCTCGGCCCGCGTGCCCTCCACGACGACCTCGCCGAAGTGCAGCAC
>Ga0114129_10011171_pt1 | contig 12801 bp, 8 predicted proteins | sample RhiMetdeltSRZDD1_FD_80071 | JGI IMG/M metagenome (GOLD analysis project Ga0114129, IMG submission 80071) | Populus rhizosphere microbial communities from Tennessee, USA - Rhizosphere MetaG P. deltoides SRZDD1 (version 2) (version 2) | ecosystem: Host-associated > Plants > Roots > Rhizosphere >...
AAGGTCGAGGAGCTGTCCGTATTTCACCAGATTGGCAAGGCCCTGACATCGACCTTGGACCTCCAGGAGGTCTTAACACTCATTATGGGCAAGATTAGTGAATTACTGCGGCCCAGCACCTGGACGTTGTTGCTGAGCGATGAGAAACGGCAGGAGCTTCATTTTCAGATCGCTATCGGAAGGAATTCGACCAAGATCAAGGATGTCCGCATCAAGGTCGGAATGGGCCTGGTTGGCTGGGTGGCCCAAACTGGAGAAATCGCTGTGATTGAGGATGTCGCCAGAGACCCGCGATTTTCACCTGAGATCGATGGCATTCTCCATCCGCACATAAGGTCTGTGGTGTGTGTCCCACTGAAGAGCAAGGATCGTACGCTCGGTGTCATCGAACTTATCAATTGCTTTGAAGGGCGCTTTCCGGATGAAGACCTCTCGATGCTGACATCGCTGGCGGATTATGCGGCCATAGCAATCGAAAACGCCATGCATGTCAAGCGCATTCAAGAACTCACCATCACGGACGACTGCACCAACCTTCACAACTCGCGGTATTTCAATTACATGATTGATGCAGAGTTGAGCCGATCAAAACGATATAACTACAACTTCGCCCTGATTTTCTTCGACCTGGATCGTTTCAAACTCGTGAACGACACGCACGGCCATCTTTGTGGCAGCCGATTGCTGAGAGAGATAGGAGATCTCATTAAGCAGCATCTCCGCGACATCGACACCGCATACCGTTACGGGGGAGACGAATTCATTCTTTTACTACCGCAGACTTCCAAAGAAAGCGCTCTTCTTGTTGCCAAGAGGCTATGTAATCTTTTGAATCAGACCTCAATCAAGTTAGAGGAAGACGTTCATGTTAAAATAACAGCGAGCTTTGGCGTTGCCGCCTTTCCTGTAGATGCAACCAGCAAAGTGGAATTGGTTCGATTAGCAGATCAGGCGATGTATCGAGTCAAGAATCGAACTCGCAACGACGTCGAAGCCACCTAAGCTGATCAAGTCCGAATTAGTCTGCCCACGGTTTAAGGCTTCTTTCAGGAGTGAGAGGTAGGTCATCCTGGCATGGCGCACGGTCACTCTCATCACCTTCGTTCCTCTTCGCTATCTCAACAATCAGCTTTAGGCATTGCTTTGGGTCTTACCGCGCTTTTTACTCTTGTTGAATTTGTTGGCGGATACCTGACCAACAGCCTTGCCTTGATTGCTGACGCCGGTCATATGCTGACTGATGTCGCGGCCCTCGGCCTGAGTATTTTTGCCGTTTGGTTCTCATCGAGACCGGCTACCGCCGCCAAGACCTACGGATTTCTCAGGGTCGAAATCCTGGCCGCCCTGATCAATGGATCCGCACTCTTGCTCATTTCCCTGGCGATCTTTTATGAATCCTATTATCGACTCCTGACCCCTCCAGTCGTTAAAAGCGGCACCATGCTTGTCATTGCATTTGCCGGGCTCGTCGCCAACCTCATCTGCGCGTCTTTCCTGCATCATTGTCAGCACACTAGTCTGAACATCAGAGGAGCGCTGCTGCATGTGATTGGCGATGCGGTGAGCTCAGTAGGAGCAATCCTCGCCGGTATCCTCATGTTATGGAAGCAGTGGTATTTGGCTGATCCTTTGGCCAGTTTTCTCGTTGGCGGACTGATCCTGATCGGTTCTTGGAGTTTGGTGAAAGACTCTGTCAATATTTTGTTAGAAGGGACACCTGCTCATATCGACTTGACAATCGTAAAAGGAGAGCTTTCTAAGGTGAGGGGAGTCGAATCGATTCACGACCTTCACATTTGGACCCTGACCTCGGGCGTCCACGCTATGAGTTGTCACGCAGTCCTTTCCGGTGCCGAGGACAGGCACAAAGTCCTTGAAGAATTGAGTCACATCGTTCGTTCCCGCTTCGAGATCGACCACACCACGATACAGTTGGAGGAATTCAGCCTCCGGCACACTGAGATGGGTTCCTGCCATTGACGGGACGGTCTTATGGTCCTTCTTCAACTATTTGTAAATATTTTAGTGTCAGATGCTGCGCGTAGACCTTCCTTTTACTCCCACCGCTGGAAAGTAAAGTCTCAGAACCTTCCATATTTGACAACTGACTTACCCCATTTTATTGTAAATGGAGTTGACGCGTTTGGAGGAGGAACGTATAATAGTGAGTTTTTGATTGGGTTACTCATTTGCTTCTGAATCAATGAGTTTTGAGAATGAGTCGCTAGAGTATCAGTCCCTGAAGCGCATTTTGGTTAGGTTCACGGATTCGCCCCTGGGAGCCCAACTCGTTGAACAGTTGGCTCCAATCTCTCATAGACTCGAAATCCAGAAACAATTTGAACTAGCAGAGGAATGCCTCCAGCTACTAAAGGAAGGTCGCCAGCTTCGATTTCTTGGACTTGTCGATGCTTCTCCTGTCTGTGAAAAGCTCCGAATTGAGGCTACAACACTCTCTCCCAAAGAGATTTTGCAGATTTTGGAGGTACTGACCTGCGCTGAATCAGTGAAAAGATCGCTGGAAGCCCATGCAAGGAATCTCCAAAGCTTGTTCGAGATTGGAAAGACCCTCCCGGACCTCCGGGTCTTGAGTTCTCATCTTAGAGGAAAGATCAACGAATCAGGCGACGTAGAAGACCACGCCAGCCCGACGCTCAAGCGAATTCGCAGCGAAATCGGGCTTGTCAGGAGCAGGGTTTGTCGCTCCCTCGAGCAAATCCTCAGGAGGGAGTCTGATTCCCGTATTTTGCAGGACAACGTCATTACGATTCGGAATGAACGGTTTGTGATTCCCGTCAGGGCTGAAAGCCGGAAAGAATTGGACGGGGTTTTCCATGGCACTAGTTCCAGCGGCGCTACGGTTTTTCTGGAACCGCTTGAAGTTTTGGAGCATAACAATCAACTGATCCGACTCAAGCAGCAGGCTGATGAGGAAATTCAAAATATCCTTCTCTCTCTAACCGATGCGATTCGGAAGAACCTGGCCGCATTCGAGCTGGCGCTTCGTCTATTGAGCCCGTTGGACTTCAGTTTCGCGAAGGCCCGTTTTGGCCAGAAGTATCGATGCATCATTCCTGAAGTTAACGAAGGCAATGTGTTGTCAATCGTGAATGGGCGGCATCCGGTTTTGGAAGAGGCGCTTCGAACCAAAAGCTTAGGGATCGTGCCCATATCCATTGACTTGGATCGTTCTCGGCATGTGCTCGTCATCAGCGGCCCCAACACGGGCGGGAAAACGGTGGCCCTGAAGACTATTGGACTTTTGACCTTGATGGCTCTTTCCGGTATTCCTGTGCCCGCCGAAGCCGCTAACATCTGCGTTTTTCATCAGGTCTTTGCAGATATCGGAGATCATCAATCAATCTCTGAGAACTTGAGCACCTTTTCGTCGCATCTTCTGAACATCAAGGCAATCCTGGAGAAAGTCTCGGCGCCAGCACTGGTTTTGCTCGATGAGCTCGGAACTGGCACTGACCCCGCTGAGGGCTCGGCTCTGGGGGTCGCCATCGTCGATAGCCTCAGACGAAAGGGAGTCATGGCGGTTGCGACGACACATCATCACGGGCTGAAAATGTATGGTTCCAAGACCGAGGGCGTCGTCAATGCTAGCGTCGAATTTGACGAAACGACCTTGCGTCCGACTTTCCGCCTGATCCACGGAATTCCAGGCAATAGCAGCGGTCTTGAAATTGCGCGGAGGCTTGGTCTGGAAGAGACGTTGGTTTCGCATGCCCAGAAGTTAGTATCTCGAGAAGAACAGGCGATCGCTGAGTACTCGAGGGATCTCAGAGACGAGATCGCTCGAGTCTCTAGGCTTAGCGGGCAGATCGAAGCTGAGCGTAAGGATCTCGAGAGCCGTCGGACAAAACTCGAGGAAGAACATATCCAGTTTGAAAAGACCAAGCGAGAGGAGCTGGCGCGTTCCTGGCAGCAGACATGGGACGTGTTTCAAAAAGAATCAAAGAAGTTGATTTCGGAAATTCAAGACAAGTACCACGCTGTTCGGGCTCGAAGGGAGGTCGACCGAAAGTCGGCCAAGCTCCGAGACAAGGTAGAACACCGATTGCATTCCTCTCCCGAAGAGGTTGAGGCTGTCGCTTTCAGCTCTCCAGGACAGATTGCGGAATCGGAGTTGGCAGCGGGATCAAGGGTTTTGGTGAAGAGGCTGGGGCAAGAGGGCACCGTGATGACCGTGCTCAACGATCACCAGTGGGAGCTTGCTGTGGGCAGCCTGAAATGCGTCGTCAACAGTTCTGACATCGAACCACGCGCGAACCCCTCAGAGTCGGTCGTCGCCTCACGGCGGCACCCGGCAGCTCGGGTTACGGTTCAAATGAATAGTCCTGAACCGCAGACTAATGAAATTAATCTTGTCGGTTGCACCGTGGAGGAAGCGATAAATAGAGCAGACAAGTTCCTCGATATGGCCTGCATTGCTTCGATGACTCAGGTCCGTCTAATCCACGGGTCGGGCATGGGAATTTTGCGAAAGGCCATCGCAGAGTGGCTTTCGGATCAGCCACATGTTCAGGCCTTCCAACCGGCACCTCTCAGTGAGGGAGGAAACGGCGTAACAGTTGTGTCTCTTAGAGTTTGAGCTTCCCTTTGTTTCCTGACTTATGAAGTTCGATAACAGTTTCGCGGAGCAGGTTAAGGCCTCAGTGGACATTGTCCGTGTTGTCTCCGACTATGTCCGCTTGCGCAAAGTCGGCGCGAATTACATGGGATTATGCCCGTTTCACAGCGAGAAGACGCCGTCTTTTTACGTGCATCCGAGCCGTCAGCTTTACCACTGTTTCGGATGTAAGGCGGGTGGCGACGTTCTTAAGTTTGTCCAGTCGATGGAGCGGATTACGTTTCCGGAAAGCTTGAGGCTCTTGGCGGAAAAGCACGGCATTCCCCTGCCCAAGTCTGATGTCCGCGGAGAGCTTGATCCGGCTGCCAAAGAGCGTTTGGCTCTGCTCGAAATCAATCAAAGAGCTGCACAGCTCTTCAAGAACCAACTCCGAACTAGCCCGGAGGGCAGGCAAGCTCAAAACTATTTGAAGTCGCGCGGCCTTACTGAGGAGACGATAGACAGGTTTGAAGTTGGTTATGCTTTGAGTGCTTCTGACACGTTGCTCCGCCGCTTCAGTCAGGAGTTCTCTCCAGATCTCTTACTGAAGAGCGGTCTTGTCGCGTCCAACGATGATTTGAGGCGCTATGACCGTTTTCGCAAGAGGATCATTTTCCCGATTGCGAATGAGTCCGGGAAGGTGATTGCGTTTGGAGGGAGGATTCTCGGAGAGGGGCAGCCTAAGTACTTGAATTCTCCAGAGACCCCTCTGTATTCGAAGAGCCGCACGCTCTATGCGCTCCACCAGGCACGAGAGTTTGTGAGACAAGAAGACTTTGCCATCCTCGTCGAAGGTTATATGGACTGCATAGCGTTGCATCAATCCGGGGTGAGGAACGTCGTGGCTTCGTGCGGGACCAGTCTCACGGAGCAACAGGCCAAACTGTTGTCTCGCTTTTCCGAGCGCATTGTGGTCAATTTCGATCCCGATTCGGCCGGCGCGGCAGCAGCGTTACGCTCACTAAACATCTTCCTGGAGAGCGGCTTTACGATCCGGGTGCTGACGTTGCCAGGCGCAGACGATCCGGATTCCTTCATAAGGACTAAAGGTGTTGGGGAATACCGTCGGCTGCTCGAAAGGGCCCCCTTCTATTTTGACTACCTATTAGGGCGCACCCTTTCTGAGCACAATATCAAGAACGTCGAGGGTAAAGTTGCGGCAGTGAACATGATGCTTCCTTATCTCGTCAGAATTTCGAATCGCATCGAAAAACTCGAACGAATAGCTCGCGTGGCTGAAGCCTTCAGCCTCGAAGAATCGACCCTCAGAGAGGAGCTGAAGCGTGCTGCTGACCAGCATCGAGAGAAGTTAGCTATTGGACCTGTCCAGCTTCGCACCCAGTTGAAGCCTTCAGAAAAGCATCTTTTGAAGGCCGTTCTGGAAAACGGCCCAATTGCCGCAGAAGTCCTTGAAAAATTGGCTAGTTCCGATGACTACGTTGGTTTGCAGTCTGAAAACATCTTTCGCGAGATTGTTGCCATCTATCAAAAGGAAGGTACTATTACTCTGAATGCTCTTCAGGAAAGGCTGGGAAATGAAACCGATAGAGATTTTGTGAATCAAGCCCTCTTTGGTGAACTCGATCAGGAGGAGGCCCTTCATTGTTTGGAGGGGATAAAGCGGCAAAGAGCAGAACAGGAAATAGTCCGGTTACAAAAGCAAATCAAAGAAGCCGAAGTCTCCCAAAACTATGAATTGCTAGCAAGCCTACATTCCAAGAAGACAGAATTGAAGCGAATGATGGCCGGCTGATCAACTCCTGACCAAGGATAGTCATACGAGTGCAATTCTCTTAACTCACAAGAGGAGCAAAGGACATCACGATTATGCCAAACAACATTGACGACAACGACACATTAGACAATTTGGAAAGAAGTTTGACCCTTGGCTTGGATGACAAGTACGACGAGGTGAAGCAGCTCATTGACATGGGCAAGGAGAAGGGATATCTGCTCTACGATGAGGTTAACGATCTGCTGCCTTCCGATGTTACTTCGTCAGATGAGCTCGATGACATGTTTTCCATTTTCAGGTCGCAGGGCATTGAAGTGGTTGACGGTGAGCCCAAGGCTGCCGGGGTCGAGAAACTCGGATTCGACAAGGAGCCTGGAGACGATGTCGAATTAGACTTAACACCAGGCGCCTTGGATAAGACGAACGATCCTGTTCGACTCTACCTCCGCGAAATGGGTACCGTTCCATTGCTGACACGTGAAGGTGAAGTTGAAATTGCCAAACGAATCGAACGTGGCCAGCTCAATGTCCTAAAGGCCATGTCGCGCTCGCCCATCGTCATCAAGGAGATTATCAGTCTTGGCGGGCAGCTGCAGAGAGGCGAACGCTCGATCAATGATGTGATTATTTTCAATGACGATGTTCTCACGGACGACAAGGTTGATGATCATCTTAAGGAAACGGTACACGCCATCGAGGAGATTCAGAAATCCTTCAAGAAACAGAATCAGTTGCTGCAGAAGTTCTTGAGCACTCCTAGGACAAAGAAGGCTAAGGCTCATCGCAAACTGCGTTTCCTCCTATCGCGGCAGCGCGTTCTAGTTTCCCGAGCCGTCCGCAAGCTTGAGTTCTCCCACTCGGAACGGAACCGATTGATCGATCAGATTCGCCGTCAGTACGAGACCTATCGTCCATTGGAAAAAGAGGCGGTCCGCCTGGAAAAGAAACTGGAGCATGCAAAAGGAAAGAATGTAAATCTCCTCAGAAAGGATTTGAGAGGGGTTAGAGAGAAAGTTGCGGCCATCGAAGAAGAGGCACAAACCCGAGGTCTGGATTTGAAGCGAACGCTTCAGACCATAGACCGAGGAGATGCTGAAGCGAACTACGCCAAGCGAGAGCTAGTCGAGGCCAACTTGCGCCTGGTTGTATCGATTGCCAAGAAATACACCAATCGCGGCCTTCAGTTTCTTGACCTGATTCAGGAGGGCAATATCGGCCTCATGAAAGCGGTCGACAAATTCGAGTATCGCCGGGGCTATAAGTTTTCCACCTACGCTACCTGGTGGATCCGTCAGGCCATTACCCGCGCAATTGCTGACCAGGCCAGAACGATCCGTATCCCGGTTCACATGATCGAAACGATTAACAAGTTGATCCGGACTTCTCGCAGTCTGGTTCAGGAGTTCGGCAGGGAGCCTACCTCGGAAGAAATTGCGGTCCGCATGGATATTCCGGTGCAAAAAGTTCGGAAGGTCTTCAAGATCGCTCAAGAACCCATCTCCTTGGAAACACCGATCGGTGAGGAAGAGGATTCCCATTTGGGTGATTTTATCGAAGACCGTCAGGTAGTTTCTCCTGCCGAGGCAGTGATTAATATCAATCTGAAAGAGATGACAGAAAACGTCTTGAAAACCTTAACACCTCGAGAAGAGAAGGTCATCAAGATGCGCTTTGGCCTCGATAACGGCAGTGATCACACTCTCGAAGAAGTGGGGCAGAACTTCGCGGTTACCCGTGAGCGGATACGCCAGATCGAAGCGAAAGCCTTGAGAAAACTTCGACACCCCTCGCGGAGCCGCAAGCTGCGACCGTTCCTCGACGGCTCGGGCCAAGACTGATCTGGCTGAGCCAGCAGATAGGGAAAGCGGGAAGAAAAGAAATTAGAGTGAACTCCCTCACCCCGTAGAGCGGCGTTCCTAAATGGGGAGAGGGAAACTGAATTTCTTTATTTCTTCCCAGCCATTACCCGACTCTTGCGGATCCCTCGACAAACAAGGTGCATGGTGTTATATTTTCTCCGCCTTTGCGGGCCCATAGCTCAGTTGGTTAGAGCCCCCGGCTCATAACCGGGCTGTCCTAGGTTCAAGTCCTAGTGGGCCCACTTTGGTTCTATGTTGACTCGGGAAATGCACCCTGACCTCGAAAAGCTAATCCAGCTCCAAGAAGCTGAACTCCAAATCAAAGATTACACAGACAGAATTGAACTCCTTCCAAAACATTTAGCTGAGTTGGAACAAAAGCTGAGCGCGACCACGCACTCTCTCGGCTCGTGTCAGGACCGGCTCAGCAAGCTCACTCTGGAAAAGCGAAAGTTCGAGACCCTCATTCAGGATATCGAACAGAAAAACTCCAAATATCGCGAGCAAATGTTGGACGTGAAGACGAACGAGCAATACAAGGCGTTGCTTCACGAAATTGAGTTCAACCGCGAGCAGATTAGAAAGACTGAGGACGACATCCTCACAAGGATGGAGGAGGAAGAGCGGCTTCGCAAAGAGATCCACCAATTCGAGCAACAACTGCGCTGTGAGAAGGAAAGTGTAAACGCTGAAAAGAAAGCGGCGGAGGCTGAGGTGGGAAGAGACAGGCAGATTCTCGAAGAGCTGCGCGCCCGGCGTCAGAGCTTGATTCAGAACTTAACTCCCGGTTTGTTTGAAACCTACACACGGATTGCGAGCTTTCGGAAGGGAGTAGCCATAGCCAGGGCTCGTGGCGACTCTTGTGAAGCCTGTCATGTCCGCATCCGGCCCCACGTCCTGAGCCAAATCATGTCCGGTGAGACCATTCTGACGTGCGATAGCTGTGACCGCATTCTCTACTGGAAATCGGATGGGCCCTACGAGGCGAGTCTGTGAAGCCTTCCCGTCTGGAGAACTACGCCTGGAAGAGTTGCGTGGCTTACATTGACGGTGGGTCCAGAGGCAATCCCGGCCCTGCTGGTTACGGCGTCCATGTGGTTGACGAGCACGGTCAGACCCTGGCCAGTTTGTCTGAGCCGCTGGGAATTAGAACCAATAATGTTGCCGAATACTCTGCCCTCATTGCGGCTCTGAAATTTGCCCAGTCGAAACACTGCCTGCAGCTCAAAGTTTTCGCCGACTCTGAATTGCTCGTTCGGCAAATCAACGGTGTCTATCGTGTCAAGAACCCCGATCTTAAGGCTCTCTTTGAGCAGGCCCGATCTCTGATCGTCGGTTTCGAGTCGTTCTCTATTCATCACGTTCCCAGAGAACAAAATCGCGAAGCGGATCGTCTGGCCAACCTGGCTATGGACGCGGTCCCCCACAAGTCATCTCAGCCGGCCAGCCTTCCAGTCCAACTCCCGGCAATCTTTCAGAACGGATGCTTCAGACCACTTGAGACCGTGGATCTTCCAGAAAACTCCAGAGTCTACTTGAATATTATTCGATCTGAATAATATCGCGCAGCTTGTCAGTCTGTCTCGAGAAACTCCAGAGGGCGCAACGAATTGACGAGCCGGTATTCTCTTGCAAGCTGGTAAAAGAGGTTCAGCCCCTCCAGGTTCTCCTCATCCAAAGAATAGTCAATATTCCTGGTCAGGTAGTTCAGAATCTCGTCTTCGCTGAGGTCCAGTTTGCGGGATTGCTCCTGCGCAATGTGGCTCAGGCGAGTTTTTCCGTATTCATAGGATTCCCGGAACGGCCGGTTGCTACAAGGTCCGGCAGCAGTTCGAACTCCCCAAAAGGCAAATACAAACGGTGTAGCGGTTTGGGATTTCCATTCAGCCGCGAGATCATAGACGAAAAGGCCATCTGTTTTTGCCTTGAGTGCTATATCACCGATGACCAAGGCAGCATCGTTATTCTGAAGCATCTCAGGAAGGTTCGGGGAACAGACTTGTAAAACAGGCTCTGTTTTGAGTCTGTTTCTAAGCAAGATTCTTAGCAGACAGATGGAGGTCCGGGAGGAGACATCCGCGGCTATGGTTCGGATCTGTTGCATGGGCAGCTTGCTGATGAGCAGCACACTCTGGACATCGCCTTTCGAAGCGACGGCGAGCCCAGGAATGATCTTTAACCCGGGTATCCTCTGATACTCGATGACGGGAATCAATCCGACATCCACGTTCCCTTGGGCCAGTAGGTCAGCACAGCGAGAGGGCGGAGAAAAGTCGAGTTCGAAGAGTTCTCGCTGCTCCCCATGTATAAAACCCCAGGACAGAGGCAAGGAGTTCAGGTAGTAAACGATTGACAGTCTCAATCGGCTCACGAAAAAATTGTAGCGTGCAGATAGCCAAAGAACAATAGGAGAGCCATTCATGCCGCTTGGCGGCGGCGCGGAGAGATGAGAACCTAGGTTCGCCTTGGTCGTCCACGGCTCTTGGCAGGCGATGACTAGGACGACGACAAGCGCGATTTTGACGGGAGAACACCGGTGCCCTGGAATCAAAACTACGACCCCCTCCACTTCTGGCCTGCTTCGACTTTCGTTTCGGCTTTGCCGGTTCTCACACTGTTCTTTGTGCTGCTCATTCTTAAGAAGAAGGTCTGGATATCGGCACTTTGCGGAATGATCGCCGCCATTCTACTGGCCGCGTCTGTTTTTCAGATGCCCGTCTCCTTGATATCGAACGCCTCCATAGCGGGAGTTGTGTTCGGCCTTCTTCGTATTGCCTGGATTATTGTAGCATCCATCTTCTTGTATCAAATCTCTGTTGAGACTGGACAGTTTCAGGTGATGAAGGAATCGATTGCCTCTCTGTCGTCAGATCAAAGGATTCAAGTCATACTTATAGCTTTTTGTTTTGGGGCATTCTTGGAGGGAACCGGTGGCGGCGGAGCGCCTGTCGCGATAGCCGGTTCGTTTCTCATCGGCCTCGGATTTCCACCGTTTCAAGCCGCCACACTTTGTCTGCTTGCCAATACAGCTCCTGTTGCCTGGGGAGGGGTCGGAAATCCAATCCGTGTTCTAACCGCAGTGACTGGATTGCCTGAGCCGGCTCTCAACGCCATGGTTGGACGGATTCTTCCTCCGTTTTCGCTCATTCTGCCTTTGTGGCTGGTGCGAAGCATGGTGAGCTGGAGGAAAACCTGGGAGGTCTTTCCGGCGCTGCTGGTCAGCGGGCTGTCGTTTGCGGCCATGCAATTCTACTGGTCTAACTTTATGGAGACAGGTCTAGTTGACATCATTGCCGCCCTCTTCTCACTTCTAGTGATGACCTGCTTTCTTCATTTCTGGAGACCCAAGAACTTGGTGGAGTCTGAAGCTGAGTTGGGCCAGGCTCGCCCGAAAAGCCATTCTCCTTCCAAAATTTTGAAAGGCTGGTCGCCGTTTCTGCTTGCTTCCATCTTCATATTCGTTTGCGGCATGCCTTCTCTGAACCAATATCTCAAGTTCTCCACATTGACCTTTCCCTTAGCAGGACTGCATAACCGGGTCCTTCGAGTTGCACCTGTAGCTCCCAAACCCACACCCGAAGCCGCTGTGCTCGATCTCAACGTTCTGGCGATGCCAGGAACTGCTGTCTTCACTGCAGCTTTAGTAGCTGTGCTGATCCTAGGGATGTCGCCTGTGAAGGCCCTGAGGGTTTTTGGGCATACCTTGCGGCAGCTGGTGCCCTCAATGCTTGCCATCAGTTTCATGGTAGGGTTAGCCTTTGTGACGCGATACTCTGGTATGGACACCACGTTGGGCTTAAGTCTTACTCGAACGGGTTGGATCTATCCGTTCTTTGGCACTTTACTAGGATGGTTGGGCGTCGCGCTTACTGGAACTGATGCCGGATCCAATGCTTTGTTTGGTAATCTGCAAAAGGTCACTGCCGAACAACTGCACCTCAGCCCCGTGCTGATGGCAGCCGCTAACACGACAGGCGGGGTAATGGGTAAAATGATTGATGCTCAAAGCATCGTAGTCTCGAGCGCTGCCACACAGCAGGAAGGGAACGAGGCGGCCATTTTCAAGGCGGTCTTCAAGCACAGCATTGTCCTGGCATGTCTCGTCGGAGGGATAGTGATGCTCTTCGCCTATCTTCTGCCGCAGCTCATTGCCAGCGGCTGATTACCCAGGGGGCTGTGGTTACAGGACGATTCTCTTTCATGCAGGCTTGCTCGCACCGCCAGACCTTGAAGATATCTTTGGTGGTTTCGGGACCTTGAGCCTTTTGCGGTTCTACCTTGGGATGTTATTTCGCGGCTGTCTTAGCTCGCTCTATATACTTTAGGTTTTCTACATCCAGGCGGATGATGTCTCCCGGCTTGATAAACTGCGGCACCATGACCTCAACGTCGTTCTCCAGGCGGGCAGATTTCAGCGTGTTGTCCTGCTGCTGGTGAACAGGCGGAGCCGTTTCGGCAACCCGGATTTCAATGATGGCCGGGAAGTCCACGTTGACCACCTGCCCTTCGACAAGCTCGATCCCAAGCCGCATTTCCGGAAGCAGAAAGCGAGTTTGTTGTCCAATCAAGGAAGAAGGGATTTCGATTTGTTC
>Ga0114129_10011174_pt1 | contig 12800 bp, 13 predicted proteins | sample RhiMetdeltSRZDD1_FD_80071 | JGI IMG/M metagenome (GOLD analysis project Ga0114129, IMG submission 80071) | Populus rhizosphere microbial communities from Tennessee, USA - Rhizosphere MetaG P. deltoides SRZDD1 (version 2) (version 2) | ecosystem: Host-associated > Plants > Roots > Rhizosphere >...
GAACGCGCCCACGCCGCAGGCCAGGAACATGTAGCCGAGCTGGCTCACCGTCGAGTAGGCGAGCACGCGCTTGATGTCGTACTGGACGAGGCCGATGGTCGCGGCGAGGACGGCGGTGCACGCGCCGACGACGGCGACCACGAACATCGCCTTCGGCGCGTGCACGTAGATCGCCGAGGAGCGCGCCACCATGTACACGCCCGCCGTGACCATCGTGGCCGCGTGGATCAGCGCCGAGACCGGCGTCGGGCCCTCCATCGCGTCGGGCAGCCAGACGAAGAGGGGGATCTGCGCGCTCTTGCCGCACGCGCCGATGAACAGGAAGATCGCGATGAGCGTGAGCGGCCCGCCCCAGCTCCAGTCGACCGGCATGTGGGCGGCCTGCTCCATCACCGTCCGGAAGTCGACGCTCCCGAAAGAGACGAAGATCAGGAAGATGCCGAGCACGAACCCCGCGTCGCCGATCCGGTTGACGATGAACGCCTTCTTGCCCGCGTCGGCCGCGCTCTTGCGGTCGAACCAGAAGCCGATCAGCAGGTACGAGCAGAGGCCCACACCCTCCCACCCCACGAACAGCATCGGGTAGTTCGCGCCGAGGACGAGCGTCAGCATGGCGAACATGAACAGGTTCAGGTACGCCATGTAGCGCGCGTAGCCCGCGTCGAAGCCCATGTAGCCGATCGAGTAGACGTGGATGAAGAAGCCGACGAAGGTGACGACCAGGATCATCACCGACGAGAGCGGGTCCACCTGGTACGCCCAGTCGACCGCGAACGGCGCGGTGCCGCTGGCCAGCTCGGCGCTGCCTCCCGGGATCCACCGCCAGAGGGTCTCGACCAGCATGTGCCCGGGCGCGGCATGGGCCTGGACGGCGGCGTAGAGCGAGACCAGGAACGAGAGCGCCACCGTTCCGCAGGCCACGAGGCCGATGAGCGGATGCGGCGGGCTCGCGGCCCCGTGGTGGCCGCCCGGCAGGCCGCCGGCGTGAGAGGGCTGTCGCAACGTCAGCACCCTCACGCCGACGGTGAAGTTGAAGAGGAATCCGAGGAGCGGCAGGAGGGGGATGAGATAGACGAACTTTGGCATGTCTCGGGAGATCAAGATGAGGCGAGAAGCGCCTCGATTGCGAGCGATCTTATAGAAGGCCCGTTTGGGCCGTCAAGCGCGAAGCGGAGCGTCTCCGCTGTCGTCTCGCGGCGGATTCACTCTGCCGCGAGACGCTTAACTACGCCAAGCGCCAAGCGGAGCGCGCCGCATTCGAGTTAGAGGCTGGCGGCCCAGGCGGCGCCCGCCTCGTCGACGCTCTGGCCGAAGGTGCGGGCGAAGGCAACCGAGGGGTTGGAGCCGTTCGGGCCACAGGCGCGGAAGAACTCGGCGACCTTGGCGATGCCGTGGGTCTTGATGAGCCGGTTCACGAAGGAGCCGGCCACCGCGTAGGCCGTGTCGGCGTCGAGCGAGTCGAACCGCGCGACGTACGCGCTGAGCTTGGCGCTGCCGGCCACCTTGCGCGCGAGGCTGTCGACGTCCTTGCCCTGCCACTTGGCCTCGTTGCCGATGGCCACCGCGAGGCCCTCCTGGAAGAACACGCCCGGGTTGCCCATCTGGCCGGCCACGAGGTGGACGATCTCGTGCGCATGGAAGGCCTGGGTGGAGTGGATCTGGCCGGAGTGGGCCAGAGTGAGGCCGGCGGCGTAGGTGCCGGTGCCGGCGGCCAGCTCCTGCGCGCTCGCGTAACGGTAGTACTCGGCGCGGCCCTCGACCTGCTGGCCGAGGAGCTGCTCCACCTGAGTCAGGTACCGCTCGGTCTTCTGCGAGTCCACCTTCTGGTTGTCGCGGCTGTAGAAGGTGAAGTGCTGGGTCTGGGCGGTGAGCACGAAGCCCGGGAGGGGGGCGGCCTGGAGGTTGGCGGCGGCCACGACCCCGGCCACCAGCATCGCCATCGTTCTGGTCATCTTGCTCACGCCTGCCCTTAGAGCAAGATGGCCGCCAGGGTGTTCTGAGTCCTAAGTTATTCATAATGAAATAGTTGTGTTTCGCCAAGTGCGTGGCCTAAAGGGCGTTATTCCCTATCGTTGGATATAGAACTGCCTAAGTTATTTATATTCAGTTATAAACGGGCAGAATCGGCCATTTACGGATGTACGGCCAGGATCAGGCAAAAACTGCCTATTCGTGGCGGGTCTGGCCCTCGACGAGGTCGAGCGCGTGCGGCAGCAGCGGTGCGAGCGCTTCCAGCCCCTCCCTGACCGCCGCAGGGCTGCCAGGCAGGTTCACGATGAGGCAGCGACCCCTGAGGCCCGCCAGCCCGCGCGAAAGGGCGGCGCGGGGCGTCCGGGCCAGGCCGCGGGCGCGCAGAAGCTCGGCCAGGCCCGGCGCCTCGCGCTCCAGCACGTCGCGCGTGGCTTCCGGCGTCACGTCGCGGGGTCCGAGCCCCGTGCCGCCGGTGGTGACCACGAGGGCGCTTCGTGCCGCGGCCGCCACCAACGCGGCCGCGATCCGCTCGCGCTCGTCGGGGACGACGATGGGGCCCTCGACGACGAGGCCCGCCTCGCGCAGCAGGCGGCAGAGCTCGGCGCCGGAAGTGTCCGTCCTCGTGCCCGCGGCGACCGAGTCGCTCACGGTGAGCACGGTGGCCCGTCGCGGCTTGGAGTCGCTCAATCGCGGCCTCCCCCGCCGTTGCGCCGGCCGAGCGGGGCCCCTATAGTGGACCATAAGATGATTGCTCTCGCCGCCGCCCTTCTCCTTCAAGCCTCCGCTCCCGCCGACGTGAGAACGCTGGACGTCTGGATCACCGATTCGAAGGGCTCGGCCGTGCGCGGCCTCGTCCCCGAGGAAGCCGCGGTCATGGAGAACGGGGTGGCCCGCAGCGTCACCCGGCTCGAAGAGGACCGCCGCCCGCTGACCGTGGCCGTGATCGTCGATTCCAGCGCCCCGATGGCCACGTTCTACCGTCTGCACCTGGTGGAGCCGATCGTGCAGCTCCTCAACCAGCTCCCCGAAGGCTCGCGGTTCGCCGTGTGGACGACCGGCGACCGGCCGCAGAAGATCGCCGACTGGAGCGACGACGTCGCGGCCGCGTCCCGGGCCCTCCAGCGCGTGGCCCCGCAAGGGGGCAACACCGTCATCGACGCCATCGTCGAGGCCTCCGCGGATCTGCGACAGAAGGAGAGCGAGCGCTCGGCCATCGTGGTGGTCTCGGGCGTCGGTATCGGCTTCAGCAACTTCGAGCGGCGCCAGGCGGTGGAGAAGGCGCAGGCCGGCGGCGCCACGTTCATGGTCGTGCAGTTCGAGGAGACCGGCGAGCCCTCGCAGGCCGCCGGCGAGGCCGTGACCCGGCTCGACTACGACTACGTCTTCGACAACGTCACCCGCCAGTCGGGCGGGCTGCGCGAGATCACGATGTCGGCCATGGGCGTCCCGCGAGCGCTCGAAAAAGTCGTCCAGGCCCTGAAGGCCCCCTACCGCCTCAGCTACACGACGGTACCCGACCTCAAGGAGCGCAAGATCGAGGTGCGCGTGGCGCGGCCGGGGGTGAAGGTGCGCACCGGACCCGTTCGCCCCTGACGTCATGAGACTTCGCGCCGCCGTCGTCGCCGTCCTCACCCTCGTCCCGCCGCTGGCCTCGGCGCAGGCGCCCCCGCGCCCGACCCCGAAGCCCCCCACCTTCGAGGTGGGGATCGAGGTGATCAACCTCAACGTCTCCATCACCGACGCCCGCAACCGCTACGTCACCGACCTCGTCCAGAGGAACTTCGCGGTCTTCGAGGACGGCGTGAAGCAGGAGCTGGCGCTGTTCAGCCACGAGAACCTGCCGATCTCGCTCGTGCTCATGATGGACTGCTCGGCCTCGATGGACGAGAAGCTCAAGGTCGCCCAGGACGCGGCGGTGGGCTTCGTGAAGACGCTCAACGCGCGCGACCTCGCCCAGGTCGTGCAGTTCAACGACCGCCGCACGGTGCTACAGGACTTCACCCCCGACCACGGGCTGCTCGAGACGGCCATCCGGCGCACCGAGGCCTCCGGCCCCACCGCCCTCCACAACGCGCTCTACGTCTCGCTGAAGGAGCTGGACAAGCAGAAGAGCAGCCGCGAGCTGCGGCGGCGGGCGATCGTGCTCCTCTCCGACGGAGAGGACACCGCCTCGCTCGTGACCGACGACCAGGTGATGGAGGTGGCGCGCAAGAGCGAGATCGCCATCTACTCGATCAGCCTGCGGCCGTCGCGCTCGCAGGACCGCAACCGGCTGGCCTTCAGCCAGGCCGAGCACCTGCTCACGACCCTCAGCCAGGAGACCGGCGGCCAGGTGCACTTCCCCAACTCGCTCTCCGAGCTGGACTCGGTGTACGCGCGGGTGGCGGAAGAGCTGCGCACGCAATACACGCTGGGCTACGTCTCCTCCAACAAGCGCCGCGACGGGAAGTGGAGGCGCATCGTCGTGCGCATCCCGGAGCGCGATGATCTCCAGATCCGGCACAAGATCGGGTACTACGCCCCCCGGGGCTAGCCGGCTCCTCCTGCTCGGCGCCGCCGTGTGGCTGGCGGCGTCCCCCGCCCCCGCGTACTCGATCCTGAGCCACGAGGCCCTCGTCGACGCGGCGTGGGAGTCCTCGTTCCTGCCGCGGCTGCGCGAGCGCTTCCCGGACGCCTCGCCGGACCAGCTCCAGCGCGCCCGGGCCTACGCGTACGGCGGCTGCCTCATCCAGGACATGGGCTACTACCCCTACGGCAACCGGCTCTTCACCGACCTCACCCACTACGTGCGCGCCGGCGCCTTCGTTTCGGCCCTCGTCGCCGAGGCCACCGACCTGAACGAGTACGCCTTCGCCCTCGGCGCCGCCGGCCACTACGCGGGCGACGGGGACGGGCACGCGATCGGCACCAACCGCGCGGTGCCTCTCTCCTACCCCGCCCTGCGGCGGAAGTTCGGTGACGTCGTGGCCTACGGTGAGGATCCGATGGCCCACGTGCGGGTGGAGTTCGGGTTCGACGTCGTCCAGGTGGCGGCGGGCCGCTACCATTCCGCCGCATACATGGACTTCGTCGGCTTCGAGGTCGCGCGGCCGCTGCTCGAGCGCGCGTTCCGGCGGACGTACGGCCTGGAGATGAAGGACCTCTTCACGGACCTGGAGCGGGCGGTGGGCTCCTATCGCCGGGCCGTGAGCCGCGTGATCCCGGAGCTGACGCGGACGGCGTGGGAGAGGCGGCAGGACGAGATCCGGCGGCTGGATCCCCAGGCGAGCGAGGCCAACTTCGTCTTCAGCCTGCCCCGCTCCGAGTACCGCCGCCGCTTCGGGACGCGCTACGAGGAGCCCGGCGTGCTGACCCGCGTGGTCACGTTCCTGGCGCGGGTGGTGCCGAAGATCGGGCCGCTCAAGGTGCTCGTGCCGAAGGTCCCGACGCGCGAAGGGGAGCGCCTCTTCCGGGAGAGCTTCACGGTATCGCTCGAGGACTATCGCGCGCTGCTCGAGGACGTGGGCCGGGCGGGGGCCGCGCTGCCGAACATCAACCTCGACGTCGGCCCCCCGGTCCGCGCCGGCGATTATCGCCTGGCCGACGAGGCGTACTCGGCGCTTCTGCTGAGGCTCTCCCAGAAGGGCTTCGCCGCGGTCTCGCCCGGCTTGAAGCAGGACATCCTGTCCTTCTACGACGACCTGAGCGCGCCCATCGCCACCAAGCAGGACGAGCAGCGGTGGAAGCGAACGCTGCACGCGCTCGAGGAGCTGAAGGCGGCAACGCCCCTCACGGCCGGCTGACGCCCGAGAGGGGGTTGCCGGAGCGGGTCCGTCTTCAGAAACGGAAACGAAGGGAGACGAACGGTCCGCGGTAGTACGGTCGCGGCACGTAATACACGCGCGGCACGAACACCGGACGCGCGGCGTAGTAGTAGGGATCGGGGTAGTAGTAGTCCGGGTAGTAGTAGGGGTTGGCGTAGTACGCGTAGGGCACGTAGGGCCGGTACGCGAACGATACGTAGGGGCGGAAGTACGGACGAACGTACGGGCGGTAGTACGAGCGCCCGTAGGAACGCCGGTACGAAACGCCATGGCCCGCCTCGCTCGATGCCGGGGCAGCCACGACCAGGGCCACTCCCGCGGCGAGCACGAACGCCAGCACGCGGTTCCTCATGACGACCTCCTGAGGGCTAGTCTACGCCCCTCCCGCGCCTCACTCCACCCAGATCTTCACGAGCGACTCCTCGTCGTCGACCTCTACCAGCTCCTGGCCCGCCTCCAGGGCCTCGAGCACGTCGGCGACCTTGATCGAGCACCGGTGGCCGGGATGCTCGTTCGTCCCGCACTTCCAGTCGATCGGCGTGTCGCCGATCGCGCGCACGAGGGCGAGCGGCATGTTCACCGTCACCTTCGTCTTCTTGCTCGCCTTGTCGACCACGCGCACCTTGAACCAGGTCGGCTTGCCCGAGCGCGCCGCGGGCACCGCCGTCTTGACGGGCGGCGCGGCCGGCGCGGGCGCCTGCGCAACCGCGCGCTTCACCACCGTGAGGTCGTCCGTCGCCTCCTGCGCGGCCGCCCGCACGAGGCCGCCCAGGGCCAGTGCCGCCGCCGCGATCGCCGCCGCCGGGATCCACGCTCTCTTGCTCATGCGCTCTCCTCACTCGATCCAGATCTGGATCTTTTCTCCCTCGTCCCCCTCGATGTCGATGATCTGCGTCGGCCCCAGCTTCTTGAGCTGGTCCCAGAAGTTGTCGGCGTCGTAGCCCTTCAGCCGCAGGTTCCGCTTGGCCTCTTCGGGCAGGCTCTTGAAGAGGAGCTCGGCCAGGGCCATGGGCAGGTTGACGGTGACCTTGGCGCGCGAGCGGTCGCGCTCGAAGATCCGGACCCGCAGCATCCTCCCCTCGGGGCGCTCGCGGCCGACCCGCCCCTCGGCCTTGACCGTGGACTGGAGACAGGTCGATTTCGGGTCCACCTTCAGTATCGCCAGCTTGGCGCGGTCGACGAGGTCCTCGTCCTTCTCCTCCTCCACCACGCGGCACAGGACGCTCAGCGCCCGCTTGCCCACTTCGGGCCCCAGGCTCGCGAGCTGCAGCGCGCCGTAGTAGCGCACGGTGCGGTTCGAGTCGGTGAGGGCCGCCGTCAGCACGTCCAGGTGCTGCCGCTGCCCGGCCTTGTAGAGCTGCGCGGCGAGGCCGACGCGGTTGGTGCGCGCCTCCTCGACGAGCGCCTGGTCGGCGGGACGGCGGGCCAGGAACGCCCCGTACTCGCCGAAGGCACGCTCGGACTCGCCCAGGCTCTCGCTGGCCCGCGCGATCCAGAACGCGGCCTGGTCGGCCTCCGTCCCCCGCGATCCCTGGAGCACCGACTGCCACGCGGCGCGGGCTTCCGCGTACTTGCGGTCGAAGAAGAGCGCCTTGGCCTTGCGCGACAGCTCCGGATCGGCGGCCCGGACGGAGCCGGTGAGGGCGGCGGCGGCGAGCAGGACCGCGGCCACGCGCGCGGTCCTCATCCCTTCAGCTCCCGCGTCATCAGGTCGATCTTCATCAGCAGGTTCCTCCGGGACACCTCGCGCTGGATCGCCTGGAGGTCCCGCTCCCGGGCGCAGGAGGGCAGCGACGCCATCTCCCGCAGCACGTACTCGACGTCCCGCAGGACGGGACGCGCGCTCGCGACGGTCTCGCCGCTCGTGCCCACCAGCAGCGCGCGCCGCGCGAGCAGCTCCCGGCTTCTCCGCGCTTCGTCCTCGACGTCCACCCGCTTCGACTCCCGGGGACACGGGTGCGGCGCCGCGACCGTCAGCAGCAGGTCCTGGGCATCGTCGAGGTAGCGCGCCGTCTGCTTGCGGGTGACGGTGCGCTCCATTCTTCCCACCACGTCGTCGGCCGCCGCCGCCGGTCGCTCGGCCATGGCGGGAGGAGGAGCCGCGGAGGGAGGGGCGGGAGGGCGGTACGACAGCAGCAGCGCCGCCACCGCCGCCGCGAGCGCGCCCGCCGGCCACAGCCACGCGGCGCGCAGCGCGCGGGGCGTCTCCGGGGCCGCGTCGAGGCGCGCGTTGACGCGCGTGAGCAGCGTCGCGGCGGTGATGGGCGGCTCCGCATCCCGCACCGGATCGAGCGCGGCCAGCTCCAGCGCGCGGTGCGCTCGCGCGAGATCGTCGGCGCACTCCGCGCAGGACGCGGCGTGGGCGCGCGCCTGGTCCGCCTCGGGCCCCGTCAGCCCGCCGAGGGCGAGGAGGCTCGTGCGCTCGCGCCAGCGGCCGTGGAAGAGCCGGCTCACCGCAGCCCCTCCAGCCGCTCCCGCAGGCGATGCACCGCGCGGTGGAGGGTGCTCTTCACGGTGCCGAGGCTCATGTCGAGCGTGCGGGCGATGTCCTCGAGGGCCATCTCTTCGTAATGGCGCAGCACGACGACCGCACGCTGGCGCTCCGGCAGGCTGCGCAGGACCGAGGCGATGCGCTCGCCCACCTCGCGCCCGAGCACCTGCCGCTCCGGCGAGGGGTCGGCGTTCGTCAGCCTGACGTCTCGATCGCCCCCCTCGTCGTCCAGGGGAGTCTCGGCGGCCTGCCGTCTCCGGCCGCGGCGGTACCGGTCGATCGAGTGATTGATGGCGATGCGCGTGAGCCACGGGCCCACCTCGGAGCCGCCGTCCCAGCGCGCCGCGCTCTGGTACGCCTTCACGAAGACCTCCTGCACCGCGTCGAGGGCCTCATCGGCATCGCGCAGATAGGAGAGGGCGAGGCGATAGAGGCGCCGGTGATGGCGCTCCATGAGCGGGCCCAGGGCCTCGCGATCCCCGCGGGCGAGGCGCCCCATGAGGTCGCGGTCGGATGGCTCCACAGGTGCGCCGCCATTGGAGCACGAGTCCACCCCCTACCGGAGCCAGACGAGCACCTGACTGCCACCGTCCTCCTCGACCTCGGCCAGGATCCCGAGGCCGGCCTTCTCGAGGTCTTCGAGGCGCACGTGGCGCATCGCCTCGCGGACGCGATCGCGGGCATGGCGGTCGCCGTCGAACGCGTCGTCGTCGTCCCAGTCGATGTGCCGCTCGGCGCGGCGGACGATCCACATGGGCAGGCTGACGCGGACGAGCTCGTGGTCGTCGTGGTTCCACACGAGCACGTTCAGCTCATGGGCCCGGCCCGGCCGGCCCGTGAGCCGGTCGGCCTCCGCCCGGGCCGCGCCGAAGATCGGCCGGGGGTCGGCGACGTGCGTGATCTGGACCAGGCACGCCGACTCCGCGAGGCCGAGGGCCGCCACCGCCAGGCCCAGCATGCTCGCTCGTCCCATACCCCCTCCTCCCGGCCCACGGGGCCGTCTCGTTAACGCCGCGACCCCCCTCGAGGTTCCTCGCCGGCCAAACTTCTTCGCTCGGGGCACCCATGAGCCATGGGCATACGCCGCGACGGACGGGCGTACCGATTAGGGCGCGGCCCCCGCCGGCGGCGGAAGCCGCCACCCAAACGGCGACGGCAGTGTGGTTTGCGGGCTCCGCGCGCCAGTATCTCGCGCCCTTCATCTCCCTGGGCCGGAGTTTCGAGCCCGGCTGTCGACTGTCGACTGTCGACTGTTGACTGCGTATAGTTTCCTTCTGGCGCGCCCGCGCGCCGGAATCATGAGGCGATTCGCTTTCCGGGCCGGCTGGCTCACCGGGCTGTCCATCGTGGCGGTGCTCGCCGTGGGTCTGGCCGGCTTCCGCGGGATCACGGCCGCACGACGGAGCGCGCGCGAGGAAGCGCAGCGCGCGTTCCAGGACGAGACGACCGGCCGGGCCCGCGCGGTCGAGGCCCGCCTCGCCGGGATCCGGTCCGACCTCGCGTTCGTGGCCGCCTCGTCCCCCATCGGCCAGTTGCGGGAGGCCGCGGACGCGGAGGCCTGGCCCCGCGCGGGCGCGCAGGCCGCGCTCCTGCTCTTCCTGCGCGGCCACCCCGAGGTGGTGCGCGTGGTGGTGCGCTCGTCCAAGGGGGAGGCGCTGCTGCACACGGGCCGCCGCGGCGGCGTGCCGGTGCTGTGGGTCTCGACACGCCCCACGGGTCTCGAGGGAGCCGCGGTCGCGCCGGGCCGGCCGCGGCTCGTGACCACGCTCGCGCTGAGCTCGGCGGCCGCGAACGGCCCGACGGTCGAAACGGAAGTGGAGCCGGTGGCATTGCTCTCTTCGGAGCCGGCCGGGGAGGGCCATCGCTGTCGCCTGCGCGACGCGGCAGGAGCGCTGCTCGCGCGCGAGCCCGCGCGGACGGCGACTCCCGCCTCCGCGCCCGCGGGCGAGCTCGTCGGCGCCGAGGCGGAGGTCGGCTCCGACGGCTGGTCGGCGCCGGGCCCGTGGCGCCTCGACTGCGCGCAGCCCGAGGCGCTGGCGCTGGCGCGCGTCGAGCCGGTGACCGCCCGCTACCGTACGACGCTGCTGCTGAACCTCGCGGCGATGGCGCTCGCGGTGCTGCTCGGCGCGCTCGCGGTGCAGCAGACGCGCCGCCGCGAGCGGCTGGAGGCGAACGCGCGCGAGGAGGCGCGGGTGCGCGCGCTGGAGCGGCAGCTCTTCCACGCCGAGCGGCTGGCGACCGTCGGCCGGCTCGCGGCCGGCATCGCCCACGAGATCAACAACCCGCTGGAGGGGATGGCGAACTGGCTGAGCCTGGCCCGCAGCGAGCTGGAGCGCGGCCACCCCGCCGCCGCCGCGGAGCATCTCGGCCGCGCGCGCGAGGGGCTCGAGCGCGCGGCCGGCATCGTGCACCAGGTCCTCGGCCAGTCCGATCCGGCCAAGGCGCCGTGGGTCACCGTCGACCTGAACCAGGTGCTGCGCGAGACCGAGCAGTTCCTCGAGTCGCGCAAGGAGTTCGCGGGCGTCACCTTCGGCCTCGAGCTCGAGCGCGCGCCGCTGCTCGTGCGTGGCAACCCGGTGATGCTCGGCCAGGTGGCCGTGAACCTGATCCTCAACGCCTGCGAGGCGCAGCCGAGCGGAGGCGAGGTGCGCATCCGCTCGCAGCGCGTCGGGGACCACGCGGTGGCCGAGATCGCCGACCGCGGCCACGGGGTGACGGAAACCGATCGCGAGCGCATCTTCGAGCCGTTCTTCTCCACCAAGGATTCCACCGGCCTCGGCCTCTCGATCTGCCACTCGATCGTGCGGCAGCACGACGGCGAGCTGACGGTGGCGCCGCGCGAGGGCGGGGGCGCCCTCTTCCGCATGTCGCTGCCCGCGCTGGAAGCCCCGTGACCGAGACGGAGAAGAGGGGCGCGCGCGGCCGCGTGCTCGTGGTCGAGGACGAGGCCTACGTGCGGGAGTCGCTGGTGGCCGTTCTCCGCGCCAAGGGCTTCGACGCCGAGCCGGCCGCCTCCGCCGCGGCAGCGGTCGCGCTCGTGGCCAAGGCGCCGGTGGACCTCGTGCTCTCCGATCTGCGCATGCCGGGCACGGACGGCCTGGAGCTCCTGCGCCGCCTGCAGTCGGCCTCGCCCGAGATCCCGGTCATCATCCTCACCGGCCACGGCAACGTCGCTTCCGCCGTCGAGTGCCTGAAGGCGGGGGCCAGCGACTACGTCCTGAAGCCCGCCGACCCGGAGGCCCTCGACGTCGCCGTGCAGCGCGCGCTCGACGCGCGCTCGCTCCGGCGCGAGGTGCGCTATCTGCGGGGCACGGTGGCTCCCTCCGCGGAGCCGGTCGGCGAGAGCGCCGCCTGGCGCAAGGTGATGGCGATGGTCGACGCCGCCGCCGCCACCGACGCGACCGTGCTGCTGATCGGCGAGTCGGGCACGGGCAAGGAGCTGCTGGCCCGTCGCCTCCACCGGCAGAGCCCTCGCGCCTCGGCCCCCTTCGTGCGCGTGAACTGCGCGGCGATCCCGCTCGAGATGTGGGAGAGCGAGTTCTTCGGCCACCGCAAGGGCGCGTTCACCGGCGCCGGCGCCGATCGCGACGGCCGCTTCCATCTCGCCCACCGCGGCACGCTCCTGCTCGACGAGGTGGGGGCGATGCCGGCGGCCGGCCAGGCCAAGCTGCTCCGCGCGATCCAGGACGGTGAGTTCGACCGCCTCGGCGACGAGCAGCCCACGCGGGTCGACGTGCGGATCGTGGCCTCGACCAACAGCGACCTCGAGGCCGAGGTACAGCAGGGACGCTTCCGGGCCGACCTCTTCTACCGGCTGAACGTGGTTCGGATCGCCGTGCCCCCGCTGCGCGACCGGACCGAGGACATCGCTCCGCTCGCCGGCGTCGCGGTCGCCGAGATCGCGGCCCGGCTCGGCCGGCCCGCGCCGGAGGTCTCGCCCGAGACGCTGGCGCGCCTGCGCGCTTATCCCTGGCCCGGCAACGTGCGCGAGCTGCGCAGCGTGATCGAGCGGGCGCTGATCCTCGATCCCGCGCACGCCCTCGAGAACCTGGACCTGCTGCCCGGGCCCGCGCCGGGGCCACCGGGCCACGACGCCTCGCCGCGCGGTGACCTGAACCTGCGCGACGCGCTGACCCGCCTGGAGCGCGACGTGCTCCTGGAGGCGCAGCGCCGGTCGGGCGGTGTGCGCAAGGAGGCGGCCCGGTTGCTCGGGATCGACCCGCGGAACCTGGCCTACTACCTGCGCAAGCACGGCCTGGCCGACGGCGGCGAGGAGGGCTGAGGTTTGCCGGTCCGGAAGGCGCGGCCTATCATGGCTCGTCGAAAATCCCTGAAGGAGCGCACGTTGGAGCCACCGCGCCGGGACCCCATGCTGGACTTCGCGGTCAAGGACACCTGGCGCATCTTCCGCATCATGGCGGAGTTCGTCGAAGGGTTCGAGACGCTCGCGAGCGTTCCCCGCGCCGTGGCCGTCTTCGGCTCCGCCCGCAGCATCCCCGGCAGCCGCGATTACCAGAACGCGGAGGCGATGGGTC
>Ga0114129_10011175_pt1 | contig 12799 bp, 13 predicted proteins | sample RhiMetdeltSRZDD1_FD_80071 | JGI IMG/M metagenome (GOLD analysis project Ga0114129, IMG submission 80071) | Populus rhizosphere microbial communities from Tennessee, USA - Rhizosphere MetaG P. deltoides SRZDD1 (version 2) (version 2) | ecosystem: Host-associated > Plants > Roots > Rhizosphere >...
CTCGATTCAGGGGCGGGCGCGTGAGGTCGAGACTCTTGCCCGTCGAGAATCGCACCGAGAACGCCGTGTATTCAGCTGGATTGGCAGGCCACGGCGTCTCCGGCGATTCGGCATAGAACAACAACCGCCAGAAGGCCATTTCCGCGACCGCCGTCAGGATCTGGAGCGACGCGTAATACGTCCCTGGCGTCAGGCCCGCGCGCCTGAATCGCGAACCGCGCGGGTACGGCGCGCCATACCGGAATGGCGTGAAGAGCAGGTAATGGAGGTTGCGGCATTCATCCGGCACGGCAGGTTTACTGTCGTCCAACACCTGCTCGAGCAACGCCTGTTCCTCGAGCGTGTCGACGAGCGCCATCGTCGACACCACGTGTTGCGCTTCGACGACGCGCCAGCAGCGGCCTGAGGTGCGGCGGATTTCAGGCGAGAGCGCGGCGGTGGTCCAGGTAGGCAACGACGTTCACCAGACCGGCGACCGATTCAATCAACGCAATGGGCGCTGCGCCAAGCGCGGTGTTGGAGTTCCGCAGCCATGCCTGCGCGACCGCGGTGTCGCCGCCGACGATGGCATCGAGTGAACGAAACAGGCGCAGAAACAACACGGCGAGCTCATACGGCTTGCCGCCCGGATCGAGTTGATACGACCCGGCTCCCATGCGCGACACGGTGGCTTCGGAGAGGCCCAGGACCTCGGCGAGCACGCGGTTGGGCAACGCCAGCCGGTCTGCCGCGCGCATCACCCCCTTCGTGACCACCGCCGCCCTGGCGGCGGGTGCGGGAGCGTTCCGGGGCGCCATTTCAATAGAAAGAATACAGCTATTTTCTTTCTACCGCAACTTCACGTCGATTTCAGCTCGTGCTTGGCGATGGCCTCGAGGTGGACCTCGTCGGGTCCGTCGGCCAGGCGCAGCGTGCGTGAATTCGCCCACGCGTGCGCGAGGAACGTATCCTGGCTCACCCCGGCGGCGCCGTGCGCCTGGATGGCGCGATCGAGCACGCGCTGCGTCACGTTCGGCGCCACCACCTTGATCATCGCGATCTCGGCCCGCGCCGCCTTGTTGCCGACCGTGTCCATCAGATGCGCGGCCTGCATCGTCAGCAGCCGCGCCTGGTCGATCTCGATGCGGGAGAGCGCGATGTCGCGGCGAATCGTGCCTTGCTCCGCCAGCGGCTTGCCGAAGGCGACGCGCGCGGTCACGCGCTGCTTCATCGTTTCCAGGGCGCGCTCGGCGACCCCGATCTGCCGCATGCAGTGATGAATGCGGCCCGGCCCGAGGCGCCCCTGCGCGATCTCGAATCCGCGCCCCTCACCCAACAGCATGTTGGCGGCCGGCACTCTCACGTTCTCGAACGTGATCTCCGCGTGTCCATGCGGCGCATCGTCGTAGCCGAACACGGTCAACATGCGCTTGATGGTGACGCCCTTCGTCGCCATCGGCACCAGGATCATCGACTGCCGCTTGTGCGCCGGGGCCTCCGGATTGCTGAGGCCCATGAAGATGGCGATCGCGCAGCGCGGATCGCCGGCGCCGGAGATCCACCACTTGCGGCCGTTGATCACGTAATGATCCCCGTCGCGCTCGATACGCGAGCGGATGTTGGTGGCGTCCGATGAGGCCACGTCCGGCTCCGTCATCGCGAAACACGATCGAATACGGCCCTCCAGCAGGGGAGTGAGCCACTGTTCCTGCTGTTCGGGCGTTCCATAGCGCGCCAGCACTTCCATGTTGCCGGTGTCGGGCGCCGAGCAGTTGAACACCTCCGGTCCGAAGCCGGGCGAGCGTCCCATCACCTCGCACAGCGGCGCGTATTCGAGGTTCGTCAGTCCCGCGCCCTTGTCGCTGTGCGGCAGGAACAGGTTCCACAACCCTTCCGCCCGCGCCTGGTCCTTCAACTGCTCGACGATGGCCGGCACCTGCCAGCGGGCGCGCTCGATCTGTTCGTGGAAGACCTTCTCGTTAGAGTAGATGTGCTGATCGCAAAACTTCAGCACCCGCTCGCGCAGCTCGCGTGACTTCGCCGAAAGCTCAAACATGTTGTGCCGCCGCCTCCGCGCGGAGCGTTGTATAGAGCACTTTGCCGACGGTGGACTTCGGCAGGCTGTCGCGGATCTCGATCGTGCGCGGCCGCTTGAACTCGGCAAGACGGTCGACGCAGTGCGCCTTCAACTCGTCGGCCGTCGCCGACTGGCCGGGCTTCAACACCACCACCGCCTTCACCACCTCGCCGTGGTACGAATGCGGCACGCCGATGACGGCGGCTTCCATCACCGCGGCGTGCGAGTACAGCGCGGCTTCGACCTCCGAGGGGTAGACGTTGTAGCCGTCGACGATGACCATGTCCTTCTTGCGTTGGACGATGAACGTGAACCCATCTTCGTCGATGCGCGCCACGTCGCCGGTATAAAGCCAGACCACGCCGTCCGCATCGGTCCGCAGCGCGATCGCGGTTTCGTCCGGACGATTCCAGTAGCCCTTCATCACCTGCGGACCCGATACGCAGAGCTCGCCCTCTTCGCCGAGCGGCAGCTCGCGCGCGCCGGTTTCGAGGTCGACGATCTTGATGTCGGTATCCGGCATCGGCAAGCCGATGCTGGCCGGCTTGCGGCTGGCGAGGTGCGGAGTGGAATGTGTCACCGGTGACGCTTCCGTCAACCCGTAGCCCTGGTTCAACGGGATGTTCACGATGCGCTCGAACTTCTCGAGCACGTCCAGGGCGATCGGCGCCGAGCCGCTGTTGTAGGTGCAGACCCGATCGACGTTGTAGTCGCGCAGCCGCGGATGATTCAGCAGCGACACGTAGATCGTCGGCACCGCCGGAAAGTAGGTGGGCTGGTGGTCTCTAATCGCGGTCAGGACGGCCTCGACGTCGTACTTCGGAATCAGGATCTGGCGCGCGCCCTGCCATAAGCCCCGCATCATCCCGACCGTGAGCCCGTAAATGTGGAAATATGGAATCACCATCAGGAACCGATCGCGCCCGCGCTCGGTGCTGCGGTGGTGCCACAACTCGGTCTGGATGGTGTTCGAAAAGATGTTGCGATGCGTCAGCATCGCGGCTTTGGGGACGCCGGTCGTGGCGTCCGTGTACTGAAGGTCGGCGACATCTTCTTCCGGATCGATCTCCACCCGCGGCAGATCAATCGCCGCCCCCTCGACCAGCAAATCGGCAAGCCGAATCACCTCGTCTGCGCCGGCTGGAGGCGTGGCCTCGCGCGAGTATTCGGCAAGTGACGTGATCACGACGGTTTCGAGCTTCGTCTTCGAGCGCAACGCGAGCACGCCGGCCGCAAGACGATCGAGCGTGATCAGCATGCGGATGCCGGAGTCGCGCACCAGATGTTCCACTTCGGGCGGCGCGTAGGCCGGGTTGATGTTGACGACGATCGCGCCCAGCCGAAGGATGGCGAAGACGGCGATGATGTATTGCGGGCAGTTCGGCAGCATGATGCCGACGCGGTCGCCCTTGACGATGCCGCGTCTGGCCAGCGCCGTGGCGAGTCGATCGGCGCGGACCTTCACGTCGCCGAACGTGAGATCGGCGCCGAGGAACGTCGTCGCCGTCAGGTCCCAGCCTTCACCTGCCGAACGGCGCAGGATTTCATACAGCGGCCGCCGCGGATAGTTGGTGTGCCGCGGCACCCAGTAGTCGTAGTGATCGAGCCAGGGCCGGGGTCGAGTCGTCTTACGCAATGGTTCTTCCGCCATCGACGACGATTGTCTGCCCGGTGATGTAGTTCGAAGCATCCGAAGCAAGGAACACGGCCACGCCCTTCAGTTCTCCCGCATCGCCGACACGGGGAATCGGGCTGGTCGCCTTGATGTGCGGCTCCGCGTGCACGATCGCCGGATCGGCGAGACGCGAGTGGAAGAAGCCCGGTGCGATCGCGTTGACCCGGATGTTGCTGCGGCCCCACGATGCGGCCAGCTCGCGCGTCAGTCCCATCAAGCCGGCCTTGCTGGCCGCATAGCCTGCATAGTGCGCGCCGTTCACCGACGCCTGGAGTCCCGCGATCGACGCGATGTTGATGATGCGGCCGTACTTCTTCTTCAACATTTCCCGTCCGGCGGCCTGTGAAAACAGGAACGCACCGGTGAGGTTGGTGTCGATCACCTTCTGCCACTTGTCGAGCGGCATCTCTTCGGGTTCGGCGCCCCAGCTCACGCCGGCGTTGTTGACGAGGATGTCAATGCTGCCGAACTTTGCCATCGACTGCGCGACCACGGCCTGCACCTGTTCCGGAACGGAGACATCGCACGTCATGCCTTCAACGCGGAAACCGCGTGACTGGAACCGGTCGAGCGTCGGCCGCAGCCACTGGTCGCGCCGCGCACACAGGACCAGCGCCGCTCCGGCTTCAGCGAGCCCTTCGGCGATCTCCTCACCCAGGCCGCGCGATCCGCCGGTGACGATCGCGACGCGGCCCGACAAATCGAACAGTTCCTTAAGCGGCCGCATCAGTGGTGATCGTGCGCGTCGATGAACTTCACCAACGTCGGCGTGTAGGTGGGGTTGAGATGCACGGAGCCGTGCGTCTCGCCCGGAATGATCACGATCTGCGCGCCCTTGAGCTCCCGCTTCAGGCGATGCGTGCGCGCGTTCGGCCGATCGAGCGAGCCGACGATGGCCAGGACGGGCACCTTCACGGTCTGCAGATCGATCTCGCGATCACCGGGCTTCCACGGATACTTCTGCACGGCATCCAGCGCCGCGCGATCGTAGCCGGCGTACGACGACCACGATTCACCGCGCGGCGCCTTCGGATCGTTGGCGGCCGGCGGTTCCACGTCTTTCGGCACCTGCGCCACCCACTTTGGATCGCTCTCCTGCGGTCCGGAGCCGCCGTAGATGGCGCTGATGATGCGGTCCTGGTTGCGTGCGAGCAATTGCGTCAGGATGCCGCCGCCCATCGAGTAGCCGTGAATGTGGGCCCTCGGGATCTTCAGGTGATCGAGCAGCTCGACGACGTCGGCAGCCATCTGCGGTCCGTACTTCGCCGGGTCGTGCGGCTTGTCACTCCTGCCATGACCGCGCGCGTCGATCGCAATCACGCGATGGTTCTTCGCCAGCGTCTGCGCGATGTTCGACTTCAGCCACTTGCCCTCGGCGTTGGCGGTGTAACCGTGGATCAGGAGCACCGGCGAACCCTTGCCGGCGATCTCGAAATAATGAATCTTCGTGCCGTCAGAGGCCGTGAAGAACTGGCTCTTCGGCGCCTGGGCGGCAACGCCTGACGTCAGCAACACGATGGCCACGGCGACGGTGATGGCACAGCTACGCATCGAGGTCCCCTCCGAACTGCCAGAGCTTACACCGCGCACGGCGACGCGATCATTTTTTCTCCGCTTGATCGTAGGCGCCGAGACGGCGGATCCAGATGTTGCGGTAGCGAACCGGATTCTCGTGATCCTGCAGCATCAACGGTAACTCCGGCGCGTGCGGCTTGCCGTATTGTGCGACGTTGCGGTAGACCGTGGCGCCCATCGCTTCCTTGCGGTTGTGGACGATGACGCCGTTCCAGAACACGGTCTGGGATGCGGGCTTCACCAGCTGGCCGTTCTCGAATCGCGGCGCTTCGAACACGATGTCGTAGGTCTGCCACTCGCCGGGCGGGCGCGCCACGTTCGCGAGCGGCGGCCACTGCCCGTAGATCGCGGCCGCCTGACCGTCGGCGTAGGTCCGGTTGTTGTAGCTGTCGAGGACCTGGATCTCGTAGAGGCCCATCAGGAAGACGCCGCTGTTGCCGCGACCCTGGCTGTTGCCGGCGACGATCGCGGGCGTGGCCCATTCCACGTGCAGCTGCACGTCGCCAAAGCTCGCGCGCGTGTGCAGCGATCCTTTCCCGGTCTCGAAGTAGCCGTCGCGCACGTTCCAGCTCGGCGCGATCGGCGAGCCGTTGCGATCGCGTTGCGCCCATTGCGACAGATCGCGGCCGTTGAACAGGACGATCGCGTCTGAGGGCGGCGCGCCCGGAAGTGCGCCCGCCGTCACGACGGGCGGTTTCGGCCTCGCCGGATCGTGGACGTGCCACGGCAGGCCGGGCAGCATCGGCGTGTCGGTGAACCCATCGTCCGCTGCCGTCCGTGGAGGGATGGGTGCCGCTTGATCGGCCATGGCCGAGGCCCCGAGGCAAGCGGCGATCAGAATCAGCGTGCGTGCAGTCGTCAGCATGATTGCCAAATCCTACATCTCAAATCGCCAATTAATCAGCAATCCGATATCTGAAATCTGCAATACTCTTCTGCCGCATGACCCTACATCTCGACGCCGGGCCGCGTGCCGGCAACGGCCGCTTTCTCGCCGCCGACACGGCGCCGGACGCGGCGTTCACGCGCGAGGATCTGTCCGAAGAGCAGTTGCTGTTCGGCCGCGCGGCCGAAGAGTTCATGCGCAGCGAGGTCCTCCCGCGCGCGGCGGATCTCTATAACAAGGACTGGGTCCTGACGCGCGAGCTGATCAAGAAAGCCGCGGATCGCGACTTCACCCGCCTCGAGATCCCCGAAGCCTACGGCGGCCTCGGCCTCGACAAGGTCAGCACCGCGTGCGTGGGCGAGCAGCTCAGTCTCAATCCCTCGTTCGCCGGGTCTTTGGGCGCGCACACCAGCATCGGCACGCTGCCGATTGTCTACTTCGGCAACGCCGCGCAGCGCGCGCAGTACCTGCCGCGGCTCGCCAACGGCGAGTTGATCGGCGCCTTTGCGCTCACCGAACCCGAGGCCGGGTCCGATGCGTTGTCGGCGCGCACCACCGCCACGCTCACGCCCGACGGCAAGCACTACACCCTGCGTGGCCAGAAGCTGTGGATCACCAACGGCGCGTTCGCCGACATCTTTACGGTGTTCGCCAAGGTCGACGGCAAGCACTTCACCGCCTTCATCGTCGAACGCGGCATGGGCGTGGTCAACGGATCCGACGAGCACAAGCTTGGGCTCGACGGCTCGTCGACCACGGCGTTGATGTTCGACGACATCAAGGTGCCGGTCGAGAACGTGCTCGGCACGATCGGCGAAGGGCACAAGGTCGCGTTCAACATCCTCAACTTCGGCCGCGTCAAGCTCGGCACGCGCAACATCGGCGGCGCCAAGCAGGCGCTCACCGGCGCGGTGAAGTACGCGATCGGCCGCAAGCAGTTTGGACAGAGCATCGCCAACTTCGGATTGATCAAGCACAAGATCGCTGAGATGGCGGTGCGCTGCTTCGTCGGCGACGCCATGGTGTTCCGCGCCCTCGGCGAAGTCGACGAGGCGCTGAACAACGTCGACGGCAACGATCTGCCGGCCGTGATGAAGACGATCGAGGAGTTCGCCATCGAATGTTCGATCAACAAGGTGTGGAGCAGCGAAGCCCTCGCCTACGTCGTCGACGAAGCGCTGCAGGTTTACGGCGGCAACGGCTACTCGCGTGAATTCCCGGCGGAGCGCGCCTACCGCGATGCGCGGATCACGCGCATCTATGAAGGCACCAACGAGATCAACCGGCTGATCGTCGGCACGCGGCTGGCGAAGAGCGCGGCCGTGGCCGCGGCGATCGGCGGGGCGGCCGGCGCCATCGATCGCACCGACGGCACGCTGCTGTCGCGCGTCAAGGCGCTGACGTTATGGCTGTTCGCGCAGGCGATCGCGAAGTACGGCAAGGACTTCGGCAAGGAACAGGAAGTGGTGTCGCGGCTGGCCGACATGGCGATCGAGGTCTACGCGCTCGAAAGCGCCATGCTGCGGTCCGAGAAGATCGCGGCGCGGAACGGCAGCTTCGCCGCAGTGGCCACCGACATCGTGCGCGTGTTCGCGTGCGACAGCGTCGATCGCCTGTTTCACGCCGCCAAGAATGCGCTGTCGGCGATCGAACCGAACGCGGGTGCGTCCATCGAGAAAGTGCACACGCTGCTGCATCACGCGCCGCTCGACACGGTTGCGGCGCGGCGGCGCATTGCCGCCGCGATCATCGAGGTCGGCCGCTATCCGCTATGAGCCCGCTCGAGGCGCTCGTTGGCAAGGAGATGGTGTCGCCGTGGCGCGAGATCACGCAGGAGGCGATCGTCCGATTCGCCGAGATCACCGGCGATCAACAGTGGATTCACATTGACGTGGAGCGCGCGCGCCGCGAATCGAGCTACGGCACCACCATCGCCCACGGCTTTCTCACCTTATCGCTGACCAGCCAGCTGCTGCGCGACGCCGTCGGATCGATCGGCGGCACGCGCATGTCGATCAACTACGGTTTGAACAAGGTCCGATTTCCGGCGCCGGTGCCGGCCGGCTCGCGCGTGCGCGGCCGCTGCACGCTGCTGCAGGTCGATCCGATCGACGGCGGCGTGCAGGCCACCTGGGGCGTGTTGATCGAGCGCGACGGCGGCACCAAACCGTGTTGCGCGGCCGAGTGGCTGGTCCGCTACTACCACGCCTGAATCGTGGAGCTCTTCGCGCAGCAGGTCCTCAACGGGCTCGTCACCGGCAGCGTCTACAGCCTGGTCGCGCTGGGACTGACGTTGATTTACGGCACCATGCATGTGCCGAACTTCGCGCACGGGCAGTTATTCATGCTCGGCGCCTACCTGGCCTATTCGGCGACGCGAGCCGGCCTGCATTACTGGGCGGCGCTGGTGGTTGCCGTGGCAGGTGTGGCTGTCATCGGCGTCGCCCTCGAGCGGCTAGTCTTCCGTCCGCTGCGTCATGCTCCGCATCTCAACTCGATGATCGCGGCGCTCGGCATCATGCTGTTTCTCGAAGCCATGGCGCAGAACATCTGGGGCGAGGAATTCCGTCACATCAATTCGCCATATGGCGGCGTGGTGTCGTTGTTCGGCTTGCTCGTCACCAGTCATCGACTGGTCCTGCTCGCCGCCGCGGCCGCGTTGATGGGCGCCCTGCTGTTCTTTCTGACGCGCACCGTCGCCGGGTCGGCGATTCGCGCCACCGCGCAGAATCCCGAAGGCGCGCTCCTCGTCGGCATCGACACCAGCCGCGTCGCGATGGTCACCTTCGCCATCTCCGCGGCGCTGGCCGCCTTCGCCGGCGTGCTGATCGCGCCCATCAGCCTGGTCTATCCGTCGATGGGCGTGATGATCACCCTGAAGGCGTTCGTGATCGTCGTCCTCGGCGGCATGGGCAGCGTGCCCGGCGCGTTGATCGGCGGCTATCTGCTCGCCATTGCTGAAAGTCTCGGCGGCACCTACCTGTCTGCTACGTACCAGGATCTGGTCGCCTTCGCGGTACTCGCGTTGATCTTCACCTTCAAACCGACTGGTTTGTTTCGCGAGGCCGTGTGATCGCTCCAATCGTCGCTCTCGCGATCGCCGCACTCGTTCCCCTCGTCGTGCGCAACGAGTACTACCTGCAGATCCTCACCCAGGCCTATGTGTTCGCGATTTCCGCGTGCGGTCTCAACGTGATCCTCGGTCTCGCCGGACAGTTGTCGCTCGCGCATTCGGCATTCTTCGGCATCGGCGCATACGCGGTCGCGCTGCTGGCGACGAAAGCCGGAGTGCCATTTTGGTTCGGGCTTCCCGCGGGCGTGCTGTTGTGCAGTGCCGCCGGCTACGTGATCGGTTCGATCTGCCTGCGCAGCCGCGGCCACTATTTCGCGATCTTCACGCTGGCCGTCGGCATCATCATCCACCTCGTGATCCAGAAATGGGAATCGCTGACCCACGGCCACATTGGCGTGATTGGCATTCCCGGTCCGGGTCCGCTCGGTCCACTCACATTCGATTCAAGCGTGGCCCGCTCGTACCTCGCGTTGTTCTTTCTGGCGCTGACGGTGGCCGCCACAGCCAGGCTGATGCGATCGCCAATCGGCCGCACGCTGATGGCGGTGCGCGAAAGTGAAGCGCTCGCGGGAGCGGTCGGTCTCGACGTGATGGCCGCCAAGCGCATGGCGTTCACGATCTCGGTGGCGCTGGCCGGCCTGGCCGGCGGTCTGTTCGCCGGCTTCATCGGGTTCCTCGGTCCCGAGTCGGCCAACGTCGAAATGACGTTCAACACCTTGTTGTACGTGATGGTGGGCGGGATGGGATCGCTGTCCGGTCCCGTCGCCGGCACCTTCATCGTCTACGGCTTGTCGCAGGTGCTGGCCGTGCTGCAGCACTACCAGATGGTGATCTTCGGCCTGGCGCTGGTGCTGCTGATCCGGTTCATGCCGTCAGGACTCGCCGGCGCGTGGAGATCCCGGTGACCTTGCTCGAGACACGCGGCTTAAGCAAATCTTTTGGCGGCCTTCGCGCCGTTGACGGCGTGGACTTCTCCGTCACCGCCGGATCGCTGACCGGCATCATCGGTCCCAACGGCGCCGGCAAGACGACGCTCTTCAATTTGATCAGCCGGGCGCTGCCGGCGACGAGCGGTCAGATCGTGTTCGATGGCCGCGATGTCACGCGCCTGCAATCTCATCAGGTGGCGCGCCGAGGCATGGGCCGCACCTTTCAGGCCACGACGTTGTTTGCCGACGCCACCACGCTCGAAAACGTGCTGGTCGGGTATCGGCAGCGCACCACCTCAGGCCTGTTCGATGCGATGGTGCGCAGCGGGAGACTCGCGCGGGAAGAGCGCGAGGCCGAAGCCGCGGCGCGCGAGTCGCTGAAATCGGCGGACCTCGCGCAGGTTGCCGATCGGCCGGCGAAGAGCCTGACGCAGGAGCAGCAGAAGCGCCTGGCGATGGCGGTGGCGCTGGTGTCGCGGCCGAAGATGCTGTTGCTCGACGAGCCGTTTGCCGGCATCAACGCCAACCAGTCGCGTGGGCTGATCGCGTTGATTGAATCGATCGCCGCCACCGGCATCACCATTTTGCTCATCGAACATCAGATGCAGGTGGTGATGCAGTTGTGCCGCCGGATCATGGTGCTCGATTACGGAAAGAAGATTGCTGAAGGCACGCCGCAGGAGATTCGCACCGATCCGGCAGTCCTCGACGCGTACCTGGGCGGCCATGCTTAGCGTTGCCGGCCTGACCGTGTCGTATGGGCCGTTCCAGGCGGTGTCGGACGTGTCTCTCGACGTCCGCGCGGGCGAGCTGGTGGTGCTGCTCGGCGCCAACGGCGCGGGCAAGACGACATTGTTCCGCGCGCTGAGCGGAATGACGCGCGCCACTGCCGGTTCGCGCATCACCTTCGACGGCCGCGATCTCACGATGCTGAAGCCGGGGGCGATCGTCGACGCCGGGATGTCGCACTGCCCGGAAGGGCGCAAGTTGTTTCCGGCCTTGTCGGTGATGAACAATCTTCGCCTGGGCGCGTACCGTTGCGGGGACCGTGCGGAGATCGAGCGCCGTCTGGAACGGGTGCTCTCGCTCTTCCCGACGCTGAAGGAGCGCCTTGGCGATCCGGCCGGAGCCCTCAGCGGAGGCCAGCAGCAAATGGTGGCCATCGGCCGCGCGCTGATGGCGGAACCGCGCCTGCTGCTGCTCGACGAACCGTCCGTGAGCCTGGCCCCGAAGGTGGTCCGGCAGGTGCTCGAGACGGTTGCGGCGATCAACCGCGCCGGTACAATGGTGCTCCTTGCCGAGCAGAACGCCTACGCGGCGCTGCACATTGCCAACCGCGGCTACGTGCTCGAAGCGGGCCGCGTGGTGCTCGAAGGTTCGGCCGGGGATTTGATGCAACACGACGAGGTGCGACGTGCATACATGGGAGCCTAGGCGATTGCGGATGGCAGGTTTCGGATTGCTGATTGCCGCGCTCGCCGCTGCATCGTGTTCCTCGAGCGATCGCGCCAGCGAGACGGTCACGATTGGTTTCACCGGTCCGTTGAGCGGCGGCGCGGCGTTGTACGGCCGCAACGTCCTCGACGGTCTCGAGATGGCGATTGCCGACATCAACGCCGCCGGCGGCATCACGGTGGCGGGCAAGCAGGTGAAGCTCGCCGTCGCGCCGCTCGACGATCGCTACTTCCCGAACGAATCCGCGACCAACGCCAAGCGGCTGGTGCACCAATACAACGCGCCCGTGGTGTTTTGTCCGCACAGCGGCGGCATCCTCGCCATCCAGGGCTTCAATGCCTCGTCACCGCCGTTCATCGTTGGCGCCTATAGCAGCGAGCCGCAGATCGTCGAAAGCGGCAATCCCCTGACGCTGATGATCCCGCCGAAGTACACCATCTATTTCGACGCCTTCGCGCAGACGATGATCGAGCGGCATGGCAAGCGGCTTGGCCGCATTCCCGGCGCGCATGCCTACGCGAAGGAGTGGACCAAGGGGTTCTCCGAAGTCTGGAAGAGCAAGGGCGGAGAGCTCCTGACCAATAACGAGGTCGACTACAACACCACGACGGATTTCTCGAGCGTCGTCAGCAAGGCGTTGTCGGAAAAACCCGACGTGCTGTTCGTCGGCGGGCCATCGCAGACGACTGCGCTCGTGATCAAAGCGGCGCGTGAGCACGGCTTCAAGGGCGGCTTTGTCGTGATGGACCAGGCGAAGTTCGAGGAGATGAACAAGCTGGTGCCGATGGACATGCTGGAAAACTCCGTCGGCGTGATGCCGATGATTCACCATCCCGATTTCCGCGCGGCGAAGTTTGTCGAGAAGTACCGCCAGAAGAAAGGCGCCGACCGCGATCCGCCGCGCGAGGTCAGCCTGACCTACGGCGCCCTGCGTATCATCGCGCGCGCGATGGAGCTGGCCGGCACCACCACCGACGCCAAGGCAATTCACGCCAAAGCCGACGAAGCGGCCGCGACGCTGCCTGACGAATTCAAGCCGTCCGAGCTTCTCGGCGTGGATGCCAAGGGGCATCTCAAACAGGTCACCGTTGCCGCGCACGTGGTGGGCGGCAAGTTCCTGCCGTTGCGGTTAGAACAAATCGATTAGCAA
>Ga0114129_10011177_pt1 | contig 12799 bp, 14 predicted proteins | sample RhiMetdeltSRZDD1_FD_80071 | JGI IMG/M metagenome (GOLD analysis project Ga0114129, IMG submission 80071) | Populus rhizosphere microbial communities from Tennessee, USA - Rhizosphere MetaG P. deltoides SRZDD1 (version 2) (version 2) | ecosystem: Host-associated > Plants > Roots > Rhizosphere >...
CGCCCGGCCGCCGCGCCGCGTCCCCCGCGCTGAGCGCCGTCACGGCCGCGAGTCTCTGATGCCGCTCTTGCGCGGGAACCTTCACGCGCACACCACGTTCTCCGACGGCATCCGGACGCCGGCTGCGCTGGTCGAGGAGTACGAGCGGCGCGGCTACGACTTCCTCGCCATCACCGACCACTTCGGCCACGAGAACCTGATCGAGCCCGGCTACACGCGGGCGCTGGCGGCGCTGCGCCCGAACCTGATGCTGTTCGGCGGCGTGGAGCTCGACTATGGACGGCTGAGCCAGCACGTCGGCAAGATCGTGGGCGACGAGGAGACGCTGTACGTCCTGAACCACCCGGCGCGCTACAAGCTGACGGTGATGGAGACCATCGATCGCGTGCACGAGATCCGCCGGTTCGGCTGGACGCTGGACGCGGTGGAGATCACCGACACCGGACTTTACCGCCCGCTCTACGACACCGACGACATTCCGCTCGTGAAGATTGCCACCGACGACGCGCACCGGCCGCCGCACTTCGGCCGTGCGTGGATCGAGGTCGAGGCGCCGCGCAGCCGCGACGCGATCATCCGCGCCATTCGCGCCGGTGATTTCCGGACGGCGTTCGCGCCGCGCGACTGAGCGCGGTCCTCAGCCGGGTGAGCCGACCGAGCGCAGGAGGAGCTGCGTGAGCGCCGGAATGGCGCCGACGAGGTCCCCCACGCCGCCGTGCAGCCACTGAACGACGATCTCGTTCACGGCGCCGAGCCATGCGAGCGTGACCACGCGGGTGTCGACGGCCGGGAGCGAGCCGTCGGCCACCGCCTCGTCGAGGTAGCCCTGGATCAGCGCCGCGAAGCGGCCGGTGACCTCCGCGCGCTTACGCTGGTACGCGGGCCCCAGACTGACGGCTTCGAGCAGGATCAACCGCGCCAGCTGCTCGTTGGCGGCGAACGTCGTGAGGGCCGCCGTCAGCGCGCCGTCGACCTTCCCCAGCGCGCCGTGGCGCGCGGTCACCGCGGTGGCCACCCGCGCGACGAGCCGCTCGGCGAAGTCGTCGACGAGGGCCGCGAACACCGCCTCCTTGTTCGGGAAGTGGTGATAGACGGCGCCCTTGGAGGTGCCGGAGGCGCGCACGATGTCGTCGACGATGGCCCTGTGATAGCCTTTGCGCGCGAACACGTCGAGGGCGCCGTCGAGAATGCGCTCGCGTGTCGCGATCTTGCTCACAGGAGCTCCGGATGGCGGATCGCCTGATTCGTATCGGCCACAGCCCCGATCCCGACGACGCGTTCATGTTCTATGCGCTCACGGCGGGGAAGGTCCGCATCCCGGGCGTGCGCATCGAGCACGTCCTCGAGGACATCGAGACGCTCAACCGCCGCGCGCGCACGGGTGAGCTCGACGTGACGGCGGTCTCGTTCGCCACGTATCTCCTGGTGGCCGACCAGTACCGGATGATGGATCCCGGCGCCTCGATGGGGAAGGGGTACGGACCGATCCTGGTCGCGCGGGAGCCGATCGCGCGAGCCGAGCTCGAGCAGCGGGTGACCGCGATCGCCGGCAAGCACACCACCTCCGCGCTCCTGCTGCGGCTCTACGTCGGCGATCCGCCGCTGATCGAGGTGGCGTTCGACAAGATCCCGGCCGTGGTGCGCGACGGGCAGGCGGACCTCGGGCTCCTCATCCACGAAGGGCAGATCACCTACCAGGCGATGGGGCTCACGAAAGTCCTCGATCTCGGCGAGGCCTGGCAGCACGATACCGGCCTGCCGCTGCCGCTCGGCTGCAACGTGATGCGTCGTGCTCTCGGCGACGGCGTCCACCGCGCGCTGTCGCAGGGCCTGCGCGAGTCGATCGCGTGGGCTCACGCGCACGTCGACGAGGCGCTCGAATACGCGATGCGCTACGGCCGGGGCATCGACAAGGAGACCTGCCGCCGCTTCGTGCTGATGTACGTCAACGACTTCACCCTGGCCCTCGGCAAGGACGGCCGCGCGGCCATCGAGCGCCTGTTCACGATGGCCCATCAGAAGGGCCTCATCCCCGGCGTCCCCGCCATCGATGCGATCTAATACCGCCGGACGATGTCGTATTCGGTGGTGCGCTGGGCGGGCGTGAAGCCGGCCTCGCGGATCAGCGTCACCATCTCGTCGACGGAGATCGTGTTCACGTAGTCGGCCGCCTTGTGGACGTTTTCCTCGAACAGCGTGCCGCCCCAGTCGTCGGCGCCGAAATGCAGCGCGACCTGCCCCGTGCGCTTGCCTTCGGAGAACCACGAGGCCTGGATGTGCGGGAAGTTGTCGAGATAGAGCCGCGCGACGGCGAGCATCCGCAGATAGGGGCTCGGGCCCTGGTAATGCTTGATCCATTTCTCGAGCAGCGTGTGCCCGGGCTTGAACGACCATGGCACGAAGGCGGTGAATCCGCCGTGCTGATCTTGAAGATCGCGGATCGCATCGAAGTGGTCGAGCAGGTCGTCGACCTCCTCGACATGGCCGTACATCATGGTGGCCGTCGACTTGAAGCCGCGCCGATGCGCCTCGCGATGCACGTCGAGCCACGCGCCGGGCCCGCCTTTTTTCGGCTCGATCCGCCTGCGGACGCGCTCGGAGAGGACCTCGGCGCCGCCGCCGGGCAGCGTGCGCTGTCCGGCCGCCCACAGGCGGTCCAGCACGTCCGGCACCGTCAGCGATGACACCGCGGCCATCGTCCGGATCTCGGAGGCCGTGAAGAAGTGCGGCGTGACCTGCGGGAAGCGCCGCCGCGTCTCGGTCACGAGCGAGAGGTAGTAGTCGAGCGGCAGCGCCGGGTTGTGGCCGCCCTGGAGCAGCACGGTGGTCACGCCGCGGGCGGCCGCGGACTCGATCTTCGCGAGCACCTCGTCCACCGTCAGCGTCCACGCCTCGGGATCCCCGGGCTTGCGGTAGAACGCACAGAACTGGCAGTCGGTGACGCAGACGTTCGTGTAGTTCGGATTGGTGTCGACGACGAAGGTGACGACCCGCTCGGGGAGCCGCGCGTAGCGCGCCGCCGCGGCCAGCGCCCCGACCTCGAGCAGCGGCGCCTCCGCGAGGAGATGGCGGCCCTCCTCGCGCTCGAGACGCTTGCCGTTGCGGACCTTGTCGGCGATCTGCGCGAGCATCACCCGTACACCTGCACGACGTTGTAGAGCGCGTCGCGCTCCACGGGAATCTTGCCGGCGTCACGAATCATCCGGAAGAGCTGCTCGCGGGCGACGCCGGCCGGCGTCCGAGCGCCGGAGAGGTGCTGGATGCGCTCGTCCTCGAGGGTGCCGTTGACGTCGTCGGCGCCGAAATGGAGGGCGAGCGACGCGGTGTCCTCGCCGAGCGTGACCCAGTACGCCTCGATGTGGGGAAAGTTGTCGAGCAGCAGCCGGGACGCCGCGATCGTGCGCAGGCTGTCGGTGGGCGGTGTCTGGCGCTCGCGCAGCCTGGTGGTCGCCACCTGGTAGGCGAGCGGCACGAAGGTCACGAACCCGCCGGAGGCGTCCTGCTGGCGCCGCAGCCGGAGCAGGTGATCCACGCGCTCGGCCGGCGTCTCGATGTGGCCGTAGAGCATGGTCGCGTTCGTCTTGATTCCCAGCGCGTGGGCGATGCCGTGGATCTCGCACCACCGCTCGGGATCCGCCTTGCCGGTGTATTTGAGCAGCTTCGCCAGCCGCGGCGAGAAGATCTCGGCGCCGCCGCCGGGCATCGACTGCAAGCCGGCGGCCTTCAAGCGCGCCAGCGCGTCCTCCGGCTCGATCTTCCAGCGCCGCCAGAAGTAGTCGATCTCGGCGGCCGTGAATGCCTTGATCTGCACGTGCGGGTGCGCGGCGTGGATGGCCTCGATCATCCGCTCGTAGTACTCGAAGGGCCAGTCGGGGTGATGCCCGCCCACGATGTGCACCTCGCGGGTCTCGCCCTTCACCATCGTCACCATGTCCTCGATGGTGTGCTCGTAGGCGCCGCTCTCGCCCGGTTTCCGCGCAAAGCCACAGAACGCGCACGACAGCACGCAGAGGTTCGTCGGGGTGATGTGGCGGTTGATGACGAAGTAGACGCGCTCGCCTTCGCGCGCACGCTTGACGTGATCGGCCATGCGACCGACGCCGAGCAGGTCGTCGGTGTCGAACAGCGTCTGCCCGTCCTCCCGGTCGAGGCGGTGGCCGGCGCGGACCTTGTCCCAGATCGGCTGCAGGCGAGTATCCGCGAAGCGCACGTCCAAAGCCTCCGTGTGGCGAGCCGCGACTGGCCGGCCAGACCGACCGGTCGGTCTGATGCTAGCCGCCGGGATACGGCGGGTCAACCGTGAAACGTTTTTCCATATATTGTGGCCTAGTCCGGTTGACAGCGGTCGAGCGGTGGCGTACTGATGAGCGGAGCGCGCCCATGGTCATCAGCCCGGTCGTCGCCGATCGTTCCGCCGCGTCCCGTACGCGCCGCTCGTCGCCGCCGTCGACCGATACGCGATCTGCCTCGGCTCCTGTGGATCTGGCGCGCTTACGATGGTTTCCGTCGCGCAGGGTCGACCCGAGCGCCACGCTGCCGAGCCTCGAGGGTCGGACGATCCTCGTCGTGGATGACGACGCTGACGCGCTCGAGCTGCTCCGCATGATCCTCGAGTCGTGCGGCGCCCGGGTACAGGCGGCGTCGACCGCGACGCACGCGCGCGGCTATCTGCTGTCGTCGACGCCAGACCTCATCGTGTGCGATCTCGCGCTGCCGCGCGAGGACGGCCTCGCCTTCATCCGCAGCGTGCGTGCGTCGTCGAATCCGGCGCTGGCACGCGTGCCGGCCGTCGCCGTCACCGCCTTCTACGAGGATTATCCGCCCACGCAGGCACTCGAGTTCGCCGCGTACTTCCAGAAGCCCATCGACATCGACGCGCTCACGCGCGCGATCGCCGCGCTGCTCCCTCCCCGGCCCGAATAATCGCCGCCGTCCGGTCTGTCCATTCGCAACTCATTGACGCGACTGATAATATTTGCGTATCCGCGTCCGATGACATCCGCTCGAGTGCAGAGGGAGGAAGGCCTGATGCAAACACGCCGGCAGTTCATCGTCAGGGGCGGCAAGCTCGTTGCAGCGGGAGTCGCCGCCACCGCGGCTGGCCCGACGATCTTCGTCCGCGACGCAACGGCGGCCGGCCAGCTGAAGATCTTGCAGTGGAGCCACTTCGTTCCCGCCTATGACAAGTGGTTCGACCCGTTCGCCAAGGAGTGGGGCGCCAAGCATGGTGTCGAGGTCACCGTCGATCACGTCGGCTTCGCCGACGTCGTGCCGCGCGCAACGGCCGAGGTGGCCGCCCAGGCGGGTCACGACATCCACATGTTCCTCGGCCTGGCCTCGGCGTTCGAAGAGCACGTCATCGACCTCGCCGACGTCGTCGGCACGCTCGAGAAGAAGTACGGCAAGCAGGTCGAGCTGGCGCGGCGGTCGACGTACAACGCGTTCACGCAGAAGCAGTTCGCGCTGTCCGACATGTGGGTACCCGACCCCGGCAACTTCCACAAGGCGGCCTGGACGAAGATCGGCATGGCCAACGGGCCGGCCACGTATGAAGATCTGGTGAAGGCGGCGCCCGAGATCAAGAAGGCCATGCCGCAGATCCAGATTCCGATCGGGATCGGCCTGAGCCAGGACATCGACTCGAACATGGCCGTGCGCAACATTCTCTGGTGCCACGGCGGATCGATTCAGGACAAGGACGGCAACGTCGTGCTGAACTCGCCGGAGACGCTGGCGGCCCTCGAGTACACCAAGCGGCTCTACTCGGTCGGCATGAACCAGGCGGTGCTGTCGTGGAACGCCGCTTCCAACAACCAGGCGTTCAACGCGCAGCAGACCGCGTACATCCTCAATTCGATCTCGGCGTACCGCACCGCGCAGGACAACAAGCTGCCCGTCCTCGACAACTACTTCTTCACGCCGGCCCTGAAGGGGCCGACGGGCATCCAGCTCGCGTCCGAGCACGTGATGAGCGGCTACGTCGTCTGGAAGTTCAGCAAGAACCAGGACGTCGCCAAGCAGTTCCTGGTCGCGCTCGTCGACGCCTCGCGCGACTCCATGATGGCCTCGAAGCTCTACAACTTCCCGTCGTTCTACGGGGCGGCGGCCGAGGCCAACACGCCCGTCGATAAGAAGGCGGACGCCGGCGCCGCGTGGATCGCCGCCCAGTGCAACAAGGACCCGTTCGGCTCGAGCCCGCCGGACAAGCTCGCGTTGCTCGCCAAGGCGCTGCCGTGGTCGACCAATCTCGGCTATCCGGGCTACGGCAACCCGGCCGAGGGCGAGATCTTCGACACCTTCGTGATCACCGACATGTTCGCCAAGGCGGCCACCGGCGCGCTCTCGCCCAAGGACGCCCTGGCGGAGGCGAACACGCGGGCGAAGCAGATCTTCGAGAAGTGGCGGCAGAAGAAGATGGTCGGGGGCGGCGGCAAGGACAAGTAGCTTCTGAGCACGGTCACCACGACCACCGCCGTTCGCGTGTCGCCGGCGCCCCACGCCGGCGACACGCTGCGCCGCGCCGACCGGCGGCTCGGGGTCGCCATGCTGGCGCCGGCGCTCACGTATATCACGCTGCTGGTCGCCCTCCCGTTCTTGCTCGCGCTCTTCCTGAGTCTCACGAATTCCTCGGCCGGCAGCCTCGACTTCTCGTTCGTCGGCCTGCAGAACTTCCGGAGCGTCATCAGCAATCCCGTGTTCCAGCGCTCGCTGCGGAACACGTTCGTCTTCACGCTCGTCTCGCAGACAGTCGTGATCGTGCTCGGCAACGTCCTGGCGCGCGCGCTGATGAAGCCGTTCTTCGGCAAGTCGGTGGCGCGGTTCCTCATCCTCATGCCGTGGGCGGCGCCCATCTCGCTGGCGACCCTCGGCTGGCTCTGGATCTACGACTCGACCTTCAGCGTCATCAACTGGCTGCTGCTCGTCATCGGCTGGCTCGGGCCGGGCGAGTGGTACTACTGGCTCGGCGACACGACGCTCGGCATGATCGCGATCATCACCATCCACGTGTGGCGCATGCTGCCGTTCTCGACGGTCATTCTCCTGGCCGGCCTCACGTCGATCCCGAACGAAGTCCGCGAAGCGGCCGCCATCGACGGCGCCGGGATGCTGGCGCGCATCTTCCAGGTCGAGATTCCCATCATGAAGCCTATTCTGATCGTGGCGTTGCTCTTCGGCGTCGTCTTCACCTTCACCGACATGAGCCTCGTCTACCTGCTCACGCGCGGCGGCCCCTACAACTCGACCCACGTTCTGGCGAGCCTCGCCTTCCAGGACGGTGTGCTCGGCGGTGACGTCGGTCGCGGTGCGGCGGTGGCCATCTTCCTGGTGCCGGTGCTGGTGGTCCTCGCCGTCGTCATGCTGCGGGCGTCGCGTCGTGCCGAGGTGATCTGATGGTCGCGCCGTCGCCGACGCGGCGCCTCGTCGGCGCCGTCATGCATCGGGCGACCGTGCTGCTCTTCATCGCCTTCGCGGTGTTTCCGTTCTACTGGATGGTCGTCACCGCCTTCAAGCAGAACGCCGACCTCTACGTCGGCGCCACCGACACGACCCACAACCCCTTCATCTTCAACCGGGCGCCGACGCTCGACCACCTGCGCACGCTCTTCGGGCAGACGCTCTATCTCACGTGGCTCACGAACACGCTGCTGGTCGGGGTGGTGGTGGTCGCCATCACGCTCGCGCTGGCGGTGCCGGCGGGGTATAGCCTGGCGCGCCTGAGCGGGCGCTGGGGCGAGCGGCTCAGCATCGGCATCTTCCTGACGTACTTGATCCCGTCCACGCTGCTGTTCATCCCGTTCTCGCGCCTGGTGTCGCTGCTCGGTCTCACCAACAGCCACTGGGCGCTGATCCTGATCTATCCGACGTTCACGGTGCCGTTCTGTACCTGGCTGCTGATGGCGTTTTTCAAGTCGCTCCCGAAGGAGATCGAGGAGTCGGCGATGGTCGACGGCTGCAGCCGCGCCGGCGCCATCGGGCGCATCGTGCTGCCACTGGCCGTGCCGGGCGTGCTCACCGCCGTCATCTTCGCGCTGACGCTGGTGATCCAGGAATTCGTCTACAGCCTGACGTTCATCTCCTCGGTCGAGAAGATGACCGTCAGCGTCGGCGTGCCCGTCGCCCTCATCCGCGGCGACGTGTACTACTGGGGCTCGCTCATGGCCGCCTGCCTCATCACCAGCGTGCCGATCGCGATCGTCTACAACTTCTTCCTCGATCGCTTCATCGCCGGCTTCACCGTCGGCGCCATCAAGTGACGCGCAGCGTGCCTCGAGTGATTTACAGTAGGGGCGATCGAGACGGTGTGCTCGATCTCCGGCTTTGCCGGCGTAATCCGGCTCCAGGGGAGGCATCGGAGGGGGCCGTCGAGGCCCCCTCCGAAATATGAGACGATTCTTCGACGACATCGAGGTGGGCGAGGCGTACGAGTCGCCCGGCCGCACGGTGACCGAGACGGACATCGTGCTGTTCGCCGGGCTGTCCGGCGATTACAACGTGCTCCACACCGACGCGGAGTTCATGAAGCAGTCACTCTTCGGCGAGCGCATCGCGCACGGGCTGCTCGGGCTGTCGATCCAGGCCGGGCTCTTCACGCGCGCCACCCAGGCGTACGCCACCCTGGCGTTCGTCGGCCTGCGGTGGAAGTTCAAGGGCCCGATCAAGATCGGCGACACCATCCGGCTGCGCGCCAAGGTCACCGCCAAGAAGGAGACGTCGAAGCCCGACCGCGGGCTGGTGACGGTGGAGCGCGTGGTCGTCAACCAGCGCGGCGAGGTGGTGCAGGAGGGCGAGACGGATCTCCTGGTCGAGCGCCGGCGCTCGTGAGCGTGGCCGCGCCGGCGCGCTTCTTCTTCGAGGACGTCGAGCTGCATGGCATCCGCGAGACGCCGGCCATCACGGTCACGCAGGCCCACGTCACGCTCTACAGCGGCGTCACCGGCGACGGCGCCCCGGCCGACGGCACGGCGCCGAGCCTTCTCTTGCTGTGCCTCACGACCGGGCTCGGCTGGCGCATCGCGCAGCCGCCGCTGGCGGTGCTGGCCTTCATGGGTGTCGAGTGGCACGTCGACGCTCCGCTCGCCGTGGGCGACACCATCCACAGCCGCTCGAAGACGGCCGTCAAGCGCGCGATGCGCGAGGGCGGCGTCATCGTCGAGGAGCGGGAGGTCATCAACCAGCGCGGCGAGACCGTGCAGCACGGCAAGTTCACGTTCCTGGTCGCCCGGCGCCCGGCGCCGCCGGCCCCGCAAGGAGACTCCGCATGACGTTCGATCCACGGCACATGAGCCGCACGCTCCTCGACGGCGGGGACCGCGCCGCCGCCCGCTCCTACTTCAAGGCGATCGGGTTCACCAACGAGGATCTGGCCCGGCCGCTCATCGGCGTGGCGCACTGCTGGATCGAGATCACGCCGTGCAACTGGAACCACCGCAAGCTCGCCGACAAGGTCAAGGAGGGAATCCGGGCCGCCGGCGGGACGCCGATCGAGTTCAACACGATCTCGGTGACCGACGGCATCGCCATGGGCACGGAGGGGATGAAGGCCTCGCTCATCAGCCGCGACTGGATCGCCGACTCGGTGGAGCTCGTGACGCGCGGCCATCTGCTGGACGGCCTGGTCACCCTGTCGGGCTGCGACAAGACCATCCCGGCGATGGTGATGGCGATGGCGCGCGTCAACGTGCCGTCTGTCATGCTGTACGGCGGCTCGATCCTGTTCGGCGAGCACCGCGGCAAGCGGCTCACCATCCAGGACGTCTTCGAGGCCATCGGCGCCTACAACGCGGGCAAGATCGACGCGCGCGAGCTGAACGAGGTGGAAAGCCGCGCGTGTCCCGGCGCCGGCGCGTGCGGCGGACAGTTCACCGCGAACACGATGGCCACGGCCTTCGAGATGCTCGGTGTGTCGCCGATGGGGTTCAACGGCGTGCCGGCGGTCGACGCCCACAAGGAAGAGATCGCCTACCAGACCGGCCGCCTCGCCATGGACGTGCTGCGCAAGGGCCTCCGGCCACGCGACATCATCACCAAGAAGGCGCTGGCCAACGCCATCGCCGGCGTGATGGCCACCGGCGGGTCGACGAATGCCGTCTTGCACCTGCTCGCCGTCGCGAAGGAGGCCGGCGTCAAGCTCACCATCGACGAGTTCGACCAGATCTCGCGCAAGACGCCGCTGCTCGCCGACCTGAAGCCGTGGGGTAACTACACGGCGCCCGAGATGTACGAGGCGGGGGGCATGGCCGTGGTCGCGATGCGGCTGCTCGAGGCCGGCCTGCTGCACGGCGGGGAGAAGACGGTGACGGGGAGAACGATCGGTGAGGAAGCGCGCGCCGCGCGCGAGACGACGGGGCAAAAGGTGATCCGCTCGCTGAAGGAGCCGCTGAAGGCGCAGGGCGGACTGGCCATCCTGCGCGGCAACCTGGCGCCCGACGGCTGCGTGGCGAAGGTCTCCGGTCAGAAGAAGGACGTGCACCGCGGTCCGGCGCGCGTCTTCGATCGCGAGGAGGATGCGTTCGCCGCGGTCAAGGCCGGGAAGATCAAGGCGAACGACGTGGTCGTCATCCGCTGGGAAGGACCCAGGGGCGGTCCCGGCATGCGCGAGATGCTCCACGTCACGGGCGCCATCCAGGGCGCGGGGCTCGGCGAGACCGTCGCCCTGATGACCGACGGCCGATTCTCCGGCGCCACCCACGGCTTCATGATCGGCCACATCGCGCCGGAGGCGGCCGAGGGCGGTCCCATCGCCGCGCTCAAGAACGGCGACACGATCGTCATCGACATCAAGAAGCGCCGCCTCGACGTGGAGATGTCGGCCGCCGAGCTGAAGAAGCGCCTCAAGGCAGTGAAGGCGCCGAAGCCGCGCTATACCTGGGGCGTCATGGCCAAGTACGCGCGCCTCGTGTCGAGTGCCTCCGATGGAGCGGTCACCGGGTAGCGCCCCGCCCGGCGTCAGCGCGCGGTTCTGGGCGCTGCTCCAGGCCGAGGACCTCGGCGAGGTGCTCGACGTCGGTACCGGCACCGGTCGCATCGCACTCGCGGTCGCCCCGCGGGCCCGGCGCGTGCTCGGCGTCGATCGCGACGCGGTCGCGCTCGCCGAGGCGCGGCGTCAGGCCGCCGACGCGGGCGTCGCCAACGTCGAGTTCGCCGAGATCGACGCCGAGGCGCGCGCCGACTTCGTCGACCTCACGCCGACGTGGAAGCGACCCACGCTGGTGATCGCGCACCTCTGCGTGTCCGAGGCGATCATCGCGGCCGCCTCGCGCACGCTGACCCCCGGCCAGGCGCTCGCGCTCGTGGCGCTCCACGTCGATCAGTGGCGCGAGACCGGCCGCCGCTCGCGCTTCGCCTACGACGCCGACACCGCGCGTGAGCAGCTCCAGCGCCACGGCTTCACTATCGAGCATCTCGAGGTGGAGGAGGAAGTGCAGCGTTTCGAGTCGGTCGAGCAGGGGCTCGCCGCCGCCGTCGGCCTCGCCGAGAAGTGGAAGTCCGACGGGCGGTGGTTCCGCTACATCAAGTTCCTCGAAGACGGCGGCCGCACACTGACGCGCAGCCAGCTGATGGCCACGGCTCGACGGACATGACGCTCGCCGCGCTGGCGCTGACCCGGACGGTGAAGGAGCGCGCGCGGGAGCTCGGCTTCGATCAGGTCGCCATCGGAGCGGCGCGTGCGCCGCAGCACGCCGCCGCCTTCGAGCGCTGGCTCGACGCCGGCTATGCCGGCGACATGGGCTATCTCGAGCGAGGGCGGGCGGCACGGCTCGATCCCGGCCTGCTGCTGCCAGGCTGGCGTTCGGTGGTGGCGCTGGCGCTGAACTACGCGCCCGCCGCCGACGACCCTGCCTGGCGCGGTGTCGCACGGTACGCGCGCGGGCGCGACTACCACCGGGTCATTCGGCCACGTCTTCACGCCCTGAAGGACGTCCTCCGGAGCGCCGGCGGCCCGGAGGTGCGGAGCCGCGCGTCCGTCGACACCAGCGCGGTGCTCGAGCGGAGCCTGGCCGCGAGCGCGGGGCTTGGCTGGGTCGGGAAGAACACAAACCTGATCGCCCCCGGGCTCGGCTCGTATTTCTTCATCGGCATCGTGCTCACGACGGCGGCGCTGGCGCCGGACGCCGAGCTTCCGGATCGCTGCGGCACCTGCACGGCGTGCCTCGATGCCTGTCCGACCGGTGCGTTCGTCGGGCCCTACACCCTGGACGCCCGGCGCTGCGTCTCGTACCTGACCATCGAGCACCGCGGCGAGATCGACCCATCGCTGCAGCCCGGAATCGGCGGCTGGCTCTTCGGCTGCGACATCTGCCAGGAGGTCTGTCCCTGGAATCGTCACGCTCCGCCGGCACGTGAGCCGGCGCTGCGGGCGGGCGCGTCACCGGGTCCGATCGAGAGCCTCGTCGACATCGATGACGACGAGTTCCGCGAGCGCTTTCGCGGCTCCGCGATCAAGCGCGCAGGACGCGCCGGCCTCGCTCGGAACGCGCGGATCGTGGCCACCAATCGCGCGCGGGAGTAATTGCTACATCCCCGTCGGTGGTACACCCCTTGCTGAGTTATACACCGCAAGGAGGGTCTCAAGTCATGGGTGACAAGATTAAGGAAAACAAGGACGCCAAGAGTGGCGAGCCTGTTCAGCTCGATAAGGATATGCCGCAGCAGGGCGAGCAGCAGCAGCGCCCGCAGCAGCAGCCGGGCCAGCACCAGCCGGGGCAGCAACACCCCGGTCAGCAGCAGGGTGGCAAGCGGCAGGCTGGCCAGCAGCACGAGGGCGGTCAGAAGCGGTAGACCGCCCGCGGCGGCGTGA
>Ga0114129_10011178_pt1 | contig 12799 bp, 9 predicted proteins | sample RhiMetdeltSRZDD1_FD_80071 | JGI IMG/M metagenome (GOLD analysis project Ga0114129, IMG submission 80071) | Populus rhizosphere microbial communities from Tennessee, USA - Rhizosphere MetaG P. deltoides SRZDD1 (version 2) (version 2) | ecosystem: Host-associated > Plants > Roots > Rhizosphere >...
CCCGGTCCGGGCAGCGGCACCTCGATGCGTGATGCGGACTCCCCCACCACCTGCCCGTCGCGCCGCAGGACGATCCGCGTGGCCTGCGGCACGCGTCCTCCCACACGCGCACGCAGGCGGCCTGCAGCGTCGACCTGATCTCCCATCGTGAAGCGTCGGCCCTCCTGGTTCTCGACGGTGAAGGAGAAGCCGTCCGCAGGAGCGAGCGCGTCGATGCCGATGTAGAAGCGGCCAGCGGCCAGCGCGTCGAGGACTGCCCGCCGATCGGCGCCGGCGTCGCCCGACAGGGGCGAGGCCAGCAGCAGGTAGTTGCGGGCCTGGCGGAAGAGCGCCTGGTAGGCCGGGAAACGCAACGCGCGGCTACGCGTGAGTGCGAGGCGGCTGTGGGCATCGGCTCCCGCGAGACCCGGGACGTCGCGTTCGGCCAGGAGCCGGTCCCAGCGCTCCAGGACCGGATCGATGCTGGAGATGGCCGCGAGCAAGGCGTAATCGGGGTTCAAGCGGTAGCAGAAAGCCGTCAGCAGCAGCCGCGGGCCTGCCCGGCGCGCGTCACTGTCGCCGTTCAGCAGCTCGAGACCCCACGGGCCCGGCAGGTCGAAACCGGTGAAGTGCAGGTCGGCGCGGGTCGAGAACGGATGCGCGGCAAATGGGACGCCGCCCAGGAGCCGCACGTCCTCGAGGGCGTCCAGGCCGTCCCCATTGAAGCGGAACGCCGGATCGCGTTCGAGCCCCACACCGAGCACGTGGCCCGAAGGCGTCGACAGCTCGGAGCCCACCAGCACCAGCACACCGTCGCGGTAGCCCTCGAACGGCTTCGCGTCGAGGTTGTTGTGGTCGGTGAGGCCGAGCACGGCGACGCCGGCTTCACGGGCCGCGCGGATCACCTCGTCGGGCGATCCGCCCCCGTCCGAGAGCGTCGTGTGGACGTGGAACACCGCGGGGATGCGAAAGTAGCCGTCCGCCGGAGCTTCACCGGCGACGCCGAGCGGCCGGTGAAACGCCACGCGCACCAGGAGCAGCGCGCCCGTTCCGAGGGCGGCGAGGAGGAGCACCCTCCTGAGCTGCACCCGGCCAGGCTTCAAGGCGAGCCCCGCCTAGCGCTTCAGGAAGGCCTTGAGCTCGCCCACCTTGCTGGTGGCTTCCCAGGTGAACTCCGGCTCGTTGCGGCCGAAGTGCCCGTACGCCGCCGTCTTCTTGTAGATCGGGCGGCGCAGGTTGAGGTACTCGATGATCCCCTTCGGAGTGAGCGGGAAGATCTCGCGAACCGCCCGCACGATCTCGGTCTCCGGCAGCTTCGCCGTGCCCATCGTGTCCGCCATGATCGAGACCGGGTCGGGGATGCCGATGGCGTAGGCGATCTGCAGCTCCACCTTGTCGGCGAGCCCGGCCGCGACGAGGTTCTTGGCCACGTGCCGCGCCATGTACGAGGCCGAGCGGTCGACCTTCGTCGGGTCCTTGCCCGAGAACGCCCCGCCGCCGTGGCTGCCGACGCCGCCGTAGGTGTCGACGATGATCTTGCGGCCGGTGAGGCCGCAATCGCCCTGCGGGCCGCCCACCACGAAACGGCCGGTCGGGTTGATGAAGTACTTGGTCTTCGCGTCGAGCAGCTCGGCCGGCACCACCGCCCGGATCACCTTCTCCAGGACCTCGTCGCGTACGGTCTCGATCTTGACCAGGTTGCTGTGCTGCGTCGACACGATCACGGCGTCGATGCGGACCGGGCGGTCCCCCTCGTACTCGACGGTGACCTGGCTCTTGCCGTCCGGGCGCAGGTAGTCGAGGACGCCGTCGCGGCGTACCTCCGACAACCGCCGCGTCAGCCTGTGCGCGAGCATGATCGGGAGCGGCATCAGCTCCTCGGTCTCGCCGCAGGCGTAGCCGAACATCAGGCCCTGGTCGCCCGCGCCGCCCGGGTCGACCCCCATCGCGATGTCGGGCGACTGCTCGTGGATCGCCGAGATCACGGCGCAGGTCTCGTAGTCGAAGCCGTACTTGGCACGCGTGTAGCCGACGGCCTTGATCGTCTCGCGCACGATCGTGGGCAGGTCGGCGTAGGCCTTGGTCGTGATCTCGCCGGCAATGAAGGCGAGGCCGGTAGTGACCATCGTCTCGCACGCGACGCGGCTCGTGGGGTCATCGGTGAGCAGCACGTCGAGCACCGAATCGGAGATCTGGTCGGCGATCTTGTCGGGGTGTCCCTCGGTGACGGATTCCGACGTGAATAGATGACGGTCGTTCTTGGCCATTCCTCGTCCTGGTTCCCGGATCCTAGGCGCCCCGTCTGAAGCGGAGCGCGCGAGATAACGAAAAGCGCGAAAGTATACCAGCCCCGGCGCTTCGGTGCGAAGCCGCGGGGTGCGTCAGGCGCGAGGGTGCAGCTTGTCGTAGATCTGGCGCAGCCGCTCCCGGCTCACGTGCGTGTAGATCTCCGTGGTCGAGATGTCGGCGTGGCCCAGCATCGCCTGGAGCGCGCGCAGGTCGGCCCCGCGCTCGAGCAGGTGCGTCGCGAACGAGTGGCGCAGCACGTGGGGCGTCAAGATCCGCTCGATGCCCGCCTTGACCGCGTGGCGCCGCACCAGGCCCCACAGTCCCATCGCCGAAAGCCGCCCGCCCCGCTGGCTCAGGAACAGCAGGCTACCCGAGCGCTCGCCGGCCCAGCGCGCGCGTGTCCCGTCGAGATAGCGGGTGACCCAGCGTCGCGCCTGCCGCCCGAGCGGGACCAGGCGCTCCTTGCCACCCTTGCCGAAGACGCGCACTACTCCGAGCTCGAGGTCGAGCCCCTCGAGCGTGAGGCCGGTGAGCTCCGAGGCGCGCAGGCCCGTCGCGTACAGCACCTCGAGGATCGCACGGTCGCGAAGGCCCACCGCGCCTTTGGTGTCCGGCGCATTCAGCAGCGCTTCGACCTGGGCGGGGCTCAGATGGCGTGGCAGCGCGCGGAAGGCGCGCGGCGCGCGCACGTTCTCGGTGGGATCCCGGTCGATCAGTCCCTCGCGCAGGGCGAAGCCGAAGAAACCACGGACCGCGAATACGTGGCGCGCTTGCGAACGAGCCTGAAGTCCGCGTGCGCGCAAGACGCCGGCGAAGTCGGCAAGGTCGGCGGCTCTGAGATCGAGCAGGCCCGAGCCGCGCTCGTCGGCGAAATGCGCGAGGAGCCGGAGGTCGCGCGCGTAGGCCACGAGCGTGTTCGCGCTCAGGCCGCGTTCGACGCGCAGGTGGTCGAGCCAAGCGGCCACGGGGTCCTCGCGCTGACGCCGTGCCCGCTTCCCGCCAGCAGGTGGCGGCTTGGAACCGGCGCGGCGCATGCTACGCCCGACGCCTTTGGCGCGTGACGAGCGTGACGAGCACGTCCGCCTCCCCGACCCGCATGGCGTAGGTCAGCCCGAGGTACAAGGCGACGCCGACGGCTACCGGAACCAGGCCCGTGGCAAGTTGGGCGACGAGGCCGGCGGTCCCGAAGACCCGCTCGAGCCAGCTGGCGACCGCCAGCGACGCGGCACCCATCACCAGTGCCGCCAGCAGCATCCGGGCCACCGGGCGGACGAGCCCATGGCCAAGGAGCCCGCCCACCCGTTTCTCGAACACGGCCAGCAGCAGGAAGGCGTTGAGAATCGAGCCCACGGCCGTCCCGAGCGCGATCGCGCGGTAGCCGAGCGCGGCGTGGCCAAGGAAGATCACCGTCAGGTTCGTGACCACGGCCACGACGCTCGCCGCGAGCGGGAAGCGCGGCGTGCCGAGCGCGTAGAACGCCGGGGCGAGCACCTTCACTCCCGTGTAGCCGACGAGGCCGAACGAGTACAGGAAGAGCGCCGTCGCGGTGTGCGCGGTGTCGGCCGGGGTGAATCGGCCGCGCTCGTACAGCAGCCGGATCACCGGGACGCCGAGGACCATCAGCCCAACCGTCGCCGGCACGGTCAGGTAGGCGAGCATCGAGAGCGACTGCCGCAAGGTGTTGCGCAGGCCGTCGAGGTCGCCCTCGGCCGCCCGCCGCGCGAGGCCCGCCGTGGCGATCGTGCCGAGTGCGACGCCGAAGAGCCCGATCGGGAGGTAGAGCAGGCGAAAGGCGAAGTCGAGCCACGACACCGCGCCTTGCTCGTGCGACGCGAAGATGCTGCTCACGAAGATGTTCACCTGGACGGCGGCGAGGCCAACGGTTGCCGGCGCCATCAGCCGCCCGACCTGCCGCAGTCCCGGGTCGCCGGGCGCCCACTCGGGGCGGAAGCGAAAGCCCAGCCGATGCAGCGACGGCACCTGCACCAGGAACTGCGCGACCCCGCCGGCGAGGGTGCCGCAGGCCCAGCCCAGCACCACCTGCTCGAGGCTCAGTCCCATGCTCCAGAGCACGCCCGCCCACACGATCGCCACGGCGTTGAAGAGGGCCGGCGAAAGCGCCGGGATGCCGAAGCGGCCCTCCGCGTTCAGCATCCCCATCGCGACCGCGGCGAAGGAGACGAGGGGCAAAAACGGCATCATCACGCGGGTGAGCCGCACCGTGAGCTGAGCCTTGCCCGGCACGTCGTCGAAGCCGGGGGCGATGCCTGCGACGATCGGCCAGGCCAGCACTATGCCGAGGACCACGACGACACCCAGTGCGACGGCCAGGAAGCTGAGGATTCGGTTCGCGAGGCGGAAGCCGGCCTGCTGTCCCTCCTGCTGGCGCGTGCGGGCGTAGCTGGGCATGAAGGCAGACGAGAGCGCCCCCTCGGCGAAGAGGTCGCGCAGCAGGTTGGGAATCCGGAACGCGATCCGGAAGGCGTCCGAGTGGTAGCCGGCGCCCAGGAGCGCCGCGAAGACCTGTTCGCGGAAGAGGCCGAGGAGCCGCGAGACGAGCGTCATCGCCGACACGAGCCCCGCCGCTTTCGCGATCTGGGCCGACTCTTCGCTCGCCTTGACCTGCATGCTTGTGACCGCTAGACTAGAGTTTTGTTCGACTTGCGAGGAGGAAGATCCGAGTGGCACAGCACGCGTCAGCCGAGAAGCAGATGAGGCAGAGCCAGAAGCGCCGGGCACGCAACAGGCAGAACGTCTCCCAGCTCAAGACCCAGGTGAAGAAGCTCAGAAGCGCCATCTCCGAGGGCGACGCCAAGGCTGCGGAGTCGCTCCTTTCCCCGACCGTCGGCCAGATCGACAAGGCCGCCAAGAAGGGCGTGATCCACGACAACGCGGCCGCCCGGTACAAGAGCCGGCTGACGCGCAAGGTCAGGGCGCTCGCCGCGGCGAAATAGCCGCCCGGCCGCAGCACACGACGACGGCGCTCGTGAGCGCCACCGCCGCATCCGCACCCTGCTTGATCCCCCGATCCGTCCGTGCCATCACCTCGATCGCCTGCGCCAGTTCGCGCTCGCTCCAGCGCCGTGAGGCGTCGAGGAGCGCGTCGAGCTTGAACTGCATGTTCGCCGGCAGGAGCCGCGCCCCGATCTGGGCCCGCGGGACGCGCGCCTCGCGCATCGCGACGGCCCCGCGCACCTGCCGCAAGGTGCGGTGCAAGGTCGCGAGCACTCGCAGGCCCGCCTCCCCGTCGCCCAGGAGTCGCTCCAGGAGCGTGAGCGCCAGGGGCGCGTCGCGGGCGGCGAAGGCGTCGCTCAGCAGGTAGAGCGGCTGGCCGAGGCCGTGACCGAGGAGCGAGGCCACGTCCTCGCCGGTCACGTCCGTTCGCCCGTCCACCCAGGCTTCGAGCTTGTCGACCTCCCCGATCAGGCGGCGCAGGTCCTGGCCCACCTCCTCGAGCAGCAGATCGAGGGCGTCGCGCGTGAAGCGCAGCCCCCGTCGCCGGAGCTCCTGCTCGACGTGCGAGCGGAGCGCGCGGCCCCTGCGGGGCGCGGCGTCGTGGACCTGCGCGCGTGCCAGCAGGCCCTTCCAGGGACGGCGCCTCTTGTCCGGCTTCGCCGCGACCAGCACCAGAGTCGCATCAGGCGCCGGGGCGTCGAGATACGCTTCGACGGGATCGTCGTCGGAGCGGGACTTGCCGCGTCCCTTCGCTTCGCCCGCCCCGTCGTCGTCCTGCGGGGCGGAGGCGTACTTCAGGAGCTCGGCTCGGCGTACGACCACGGCCCGGCTCTCGGCGAAGAGCGACCCGGCGCGCGCCGCCTGTAGCACGTCCTCCCACTTGGCCTCGTCTCCGTACAGGACGCGCACGGACTCGCGGGTGTCGCTCCCGACGGCGTCCTTCAGGACCTGCGCGAGCAGGCCTTCGGCCAGATACGAGTCCTCGCCGACGATGGCCTGGATCGGGGCGGGCCGGGCAGGCGACATCCGCGGTGCTAGAACGCCTCCAGCATGGCGGCCACCAGGCTGCGCGCGAAGGCGGTCGCGAGGCGCTCGATCGACTGCTCCTCGCGGTCGAAGTACGTCTCCGACTGCTCGCCCATGTCGTACTCGTCGCGTTGGGAGAATGCGTCGTGCGACCAGAGCGGCTCGGCCTGGCCGATCTTGCGGTAGATGACGGTGGCGGTGAGGGCGATCGCGTAGCGGGTGGCCTGGGTCTGGCCGGTGTCCGTCGAGAAGTTCACGGGCAGCACGGTGAAGGCGGTGATCTCGCCCTCGACGACGGCGTCCACGTTCGCGGCGTCCTTGACGACCGTGAAGCGCCCGCGCCTCAGCAGCTCCGCCATCACTGCCTGCGTCACGTGGGTGTCGAGGCCCAGCTTGCCAGTGCGGTCCTTGAAGATCGGCACGCCGATGCGCTTGACCGAGGCGTCCGTGGTGATGCCGCGCCCCTGCAGCGCATAGCCGCAGCCCGACGCGAGCGCCGCTGCCACGGCCGCGAGCGCGTGCCGGCGCCTCATTTCACCACCATGCTGACCAGCCGTCCGGGAACCACCACGAACTTCACCATCTGCTTGCCCTCGACATGCTCCGCCACGCGCGGCTCGGCCAGCGCCTGGGCGCGGATCTGGTCTTCCCCGGCCTCGCGCGGAACCACCACGCGACCGCGAACCTTGCCGTTCACCTGCACGGCGAGCTCGACTTGGTCCTCGCGCGCGGCCTCGGCGTCGAAGGCCGGCCAGGCCTGGCGCACGAGGCTCTCGGCGTGGCCGAGACGGGCCCAGAGCTCCTCGCACACGTGCGGCGTGAACGGGTTGAGCAGGACCACGAGCGTCTCGAGCGCCTCGCGCAGCACCTCGCGCCCGGGACCGCTCTTCACCTCGGGCTCGAGGCGCAGGATCTCGTTCTTGAGCTCCATCAGCGCGGCCACCGCCGTGTTGAGCTGGATCCGTTCCTCGATGTCGCGGGTCACCTTGTCGATCGTCTGGTGCACTTTGCGACGGAGGTCACGGGCGGCCGGCGGCAGCTCGCCGCTAACGGTCGTACGGGGCTCCTTCGCGAGCGCAGCGGCATGCCGATCCAGGAGCCGCCACACCTGCTGCAGGAAGCGGTGCGGGCCCTCGATGCCGCTCTCGCTCCAGTCCATCGCCAGCTCCGGCGGGCCGGCGAACAGGATGTAGAGCCTAAGCGTGTCGGCCCCGTAGCGGGCGACGACATCGTCAGGAGCGACCGTATTGCCCTTCGACTTCGACATCACCTCGCCGTCCTTGTGCACCATGCCTTGCGGAAAGAGCCGCGTGACGGGCTCGTCGAGCGTGACGAGGCCGAGATCGTGCATCACCTTCGTCCAGAAACGCGAGTAGACGAGGTGCAGGATGGCGTGCTCGATGCCGCCGACGTAGAGGTCGATCGGGAACCAGTACTTCACGGCGGCCGCGTCGAAGGGGCCGTCGCTCTTCCGGGGCGACAGATAGCGGTAGAAGTACCAGGACGAGTCGACGAAGGTGTCCATCGTGTCGGTTTCGCGCCGCGCACGCCCGCCGCACTTCGGACAGATGGCGTCCACGAAAGCGGGCACCTTCTCGAGCGGGTTGCCGCCCTCGCCCGTGAAGGGCGCGTCCTCGGGGAGCACGATCGGAAGATCGGTGTCCTTTACCGGCTGCATGCCGTCCTTGTCGCAGTACACGACTGGGATCGGCGTGCCCCAGTAGCGCTGGCGGCTGATCAGCCAGTCCTTGAGGCGGTAGGTGACGGTCGGCTTGCCGATGCCCTTCTGCTGCGCCCACGCCGCCATGCGCGGGATGGCTGCCTCCGCAACCAGGCCGTCGAACTCTCCGCTGTTGACCACGCGGCCGGGCCCGTCGTAGGCGACCGGGAGGGTCGCGCCTTCGAGCTTCTCCCCTTCCGGCTGGATCACCACGCGCACGTCGAGCCCATACTTGCGCGCGAACTCGAAGTCGCGCTGGTCGTGCGCGGGGACCGACATGATCGCGCCGGTGCCGTAGCCCATCAGCACGAAGTTGCCGACCCAGACCGGGATCTTCTCGTTCGTGAACGGATTCGTGGCGTGACGGCCCGTGAAGACGCCTTCTTTCTCCACGCGGCCCTCGAGGCGCGCGCGGCGATCCTGCGCGCGCAGCCGCCCGATCTCCTGCTTGCGCGCGGCCGCATCCGGGAGCCCCGCAAGCAGGCCGTCGACCATCGGGTGCTCGGGTGCGAGCACCATGAAGGTAGCGCCGTAGATCGTGTCGACCCGGGTCGTGAAGATCCGGATCGCGGGAAAGCCCTCGACCGGGAAGTCCACCTCGGCGCCGTGCGACTTGCCGACCCAGTTGCGCTGCTGCTGCAGCACCCGTTCCGGCCAGGTGGGAAGCTGCGCCATGTCGTCGAGCAGAGCGTCCTGGTAGGCGGTGATGCGGAGGAACCACTGCTCCATCTCGCGCTGCTCGACCGGATTGTGGCAGCGCCAGCACAGGCCGCCCTCGGCCTGCTCGTTCGCGAGCACGGTGAGACACGACGGGCACCAGTTGACCGGGGCCTTCGCGCGGTACGCGATCCCCTTCTCCAGCATGCGCAGGAAGAACCACTGGTTCCAGCGGTAGTACTCCGGGTCGCAGGTGGCGATCTCCCGGCTCCACGGATAGCTGAAGCCGAGCCGCTGGAGCTGGCGCTTCATCGACGCGATGTTGCTGCGGGTCCACTTCTCGGGATGGACCCCCTTCTTGATCGCGGCGTTCTCGGCGGGCAGCCCGAGCGCGTCCCAGCCGATCGGGTGCAGCACGTTCATCCCGCGCATCGTCTTGCAGCGCGAGATCACGTCGGTGATGCAGTAGTTGCGGACGTGACCCACGTGGATGTCGCCCGAGGGATAGGGCAACATCTCCAGGCAGTAGAACTTCGGCCGCTTCGGGTCCTCGGTGACCTCGAAGACCCCCGCCTCGGCCCACTTCCTCTGCCAACGCGTCTCGATTTCCTGGAAGTCGTAGTCAGGCATAGGTGTCCGAAACGAGCCAGCTTAGCACGCGAGCACGAAGCCGAAACAGAAGACAGAGAAGCAAACGAGGGGGGTCTGGGGGGATCGAATCCCCCCAGTTCAAAGAAGGAAGCAACAAGCGTAGGCTTTCGATCCCCTCCAAGAGCCCTGTTGGAGAGCTGAGGAATTAGGCCTGCGTTCGCAGCCGCTCCGCCACCAGCTCCGCCAGGTCCTTCACCTTGACTGACTCGTCGACGCCCTTGGCCTTGGTGCCGTCGGTCATCATCGTCATGCAGAAGGGGCAGCCGACGGCGACGGTCTTGGCCCCGGTCGCGAGCGCCTGCTCGGTGCGCTCGACGTTCACGCGCTTGCCGATGCGCTCCTCGAGGAAGATGCGGCCGCCGCCGGCGCCGCAGCAGAAGCCGTTCTTGCGGCTTTGCGCCATCTCAACCGACTTCACGCCGATGCGGTCGAGCACGTCGCGCGGCGGCTCGGCACCGTCGTTGTAGCGAGCCAGATAGCAGGGGTCGTGGAACGTCACGAGCTCGTCGCTCGTCTTCGCGAGCTCGAGCGGGATGCGGCCCGCCGCGAGCAGCTCGGCGAGGAGCTGCGAGTGGTGCACGACCGTGTAGCTGCCTCCGTGCTCGCGGTACTCCTTGCCCAGGCTGTTGAGGCAGTGCGGGCAGGTCACCAGGATCTTGCGGAAGCGATACGGCGTGAGGGTCGCCACGTTCTCCGAGGCGAGCTGCGCGAAGACGTACTCGTTCCCGAGCCGCCGCGCCGGGTCGCCGTTGCAGCGCTCCTCCGAGCCGAGCGTCGCGAAGTCGACGCCGGCGGCTTTCAGGATGCGGACGAGCGCCTGGTTGGTCTTGCGCGCCCGCGGGTCGGTCGCTCCCGCGCAGCCGACCCAGAGCAGGTACTCGACCTCGCGCCCGCCCAGCTCGCTCATCAGCGGGACCTCGAGACCCTCGGCCCACTCCATGCGGCGGTCCGGGCCCAGGCCCCAGGGATTGCCCTTGGTCTCGAGCCCCTTGAAAGCGTTCGTCGCCTCCTGCGGGAAGCGCCCATCCATCATCACCAGGTTCTGCCGCAAGCCGACGAGCGTCCCCGGCACTGAGTCGATCAGGACCGGGCAGGCCTGGACGCAGGCCGCGCAGGTAGTGCAGGCCCAGAGCTCGTCCAGGTGAACTTGACCCTCGACCCGGGCGTAGCCGCCGTCCGCTCGCACCATTCCCGGCCGCGAGCGGTCGATCTCGGCGCCCGAGACGAGCGGGGCCTTGTGGTCTTTCAGGTTCAGCTTGACGTCGCGCAGCACCTTCATCGGCTGGAGCGGCTTGCCGGTCGCGTGCGCCGGGCAGACCGTGTTGCAGCGGCCGCACTCCGTGCAGGCGAAGGAATCGAGCAGGCTCTTCCAGGGCAGCTCCTCCACGCGGTCGACGCCGAACTTCTCGGTCTTCTCGAAGTCGATGCGTGGCGGCAGGCCGTAGCGCTCGCGGCGGAAGAAGTAGAGGTTGGGCCAGGCGAACACCAGGTGCATGTGCTTGGTGGTCGGCAGGTACGCCGCGAAGCCCAGGAACACGAGCGCGTGGGCCCAGAAGCCGAGCGCCCGCATCGCCCCCACTGCCGGTGACGCGAACCCGGTGAAGGCTGCCGCCACGAGCGACGACACGGGCTGGGCGAGCGAGAACGTAGCGGCGCCGGCCGCCCGCTGGCGCAGCAACAGGCTCGGGCCGGCGAGCAGGAAGAACGTCACGTAGAGCGCGAGCAGGAACCACAGGATGCGCTCGCCGTCCGCCGAGCGCGGCAAAAGCCGCGCGGGCCGACCCGCGAAGCGGCGCCCGAGGGCGATCGTGGCGGCCACCAGCACCGCGGCGGCGAAGCCGTCCTGGCTTGCGTGATACGCGGCCGCGAGCCCGGCCGGGAATAGGCGCTCGTAGGTGAAGGGCCGGCCCCCGAACGCCACCAGGAACGACGTCATGCCCTCGAGCAGCACTTCGAGGTGGCCGATCCCCAGCACGAAGAAGCCGTAAAGGAAGATCGCATGCAGGATGCCCGCGCTCCGATCCTCCTTCACCTTGCGGTGACCCAAGGAGAAGCTGACGAGCTTCGAGGCGCGCTCGCCGGGGGTGTCGGTCAGGACCTCGTCGCCGGGCGTGCCGCTCTTGATCAGACGGGCCAGCCGGCGCAGCTGGAGAAACATGAAGCCGAACGCGATCGCCGAGAGGACCGCGACCAGGAGCGACTGCACCACCGCGAGCATGGCCATCAAGGTACCTCGGCCAAGGGCTCCGCTTCAGCCGCGCGCGGACCGGTGCGCCTTGGCGGCTTCGGTGAGCCGGGGCAGGATCTCGAACAGGTCGCCCAGGACGCCGTAGTCGGCGACCTTGAAGATCGGCGCGTCGGGGTCCTTGTTGATCGCCACGATGCAGCGGGCCGTCGACATGCCGGCCAGGTGCTGGATCGCACCGCTGATCCCGCAGGCCACGTAGAGCGACGGCGAGACGGTGCGGCCCGTTTGCCCCACCTGGAGCTGGTGATCGACCCAGCCGGCGTCGACGACGGCGCGCGAGGCTCCCACGGCGGCGCCGAGCGCTTCGGCGAGGCTCTCGACCAGGTGGAAGTTCTCGGGTCCCTTGAGTCCGCGCCCGCCGGAGACGATGATCTGCGCCTCGCTGAGCGGCAGCCGGCCCTGCGCGGTCGCCGTCGTTGCCGTCACGCGCGCCCGCGCCGACGCGTCGACAGAAGCTCGCACCAGCTCGACCGGCCGCGCCGCGTCGCGCGCCCCGAGTGGAAACACATTCGGACGCAAGGTCGCCATCTGCGGCTCGCCCGTCCACTCCACGGTGGCGTAGGCCTTGCCCGCGTACATCGGGCGCCGCGCTTGGAGCCTGCCGTCCTTCACCTCGAGCGCCACGCAGTCGGACGCGAGGCCCGCGCCCACGCGTGCCGCGACGCGCGGCGCCACATCTTTCCCCATCGCCGTGAACGGGACGAGCACGACGCTCGGCTTCGTGTCGGCGATCGCCTGCGCCAGCGCCCTGGCGTACGACTCCGTCGCGTAAGCCGCTAGCGCGGGATCGTCGAACAAGCGCACCCGGTCGGCGCCCTGGGCGATGAGCTCGCCGGCGAGGGCCTCGCCGCCCGGTCCGATCAAGACCGTCTCGACGCTCGCCCCGAGCGCCGCGGCGAGCCGCCGGGCCTCCGAGACCACCTCGAGCGAAGCACGTCGCAGGCGGCCGTCGCGGGCTTCGGCGAACGTCAGGATCAGCGCCACCTCAGATCACCTTCGCTTCCTCGTGAAGCACGCGCACCAGCTCCTTCGCCTGTGTTTCCGGGTCGCCCTGGATCATGCGCACCGGTGGGCGCGGCGGCGGCAGCTCGAGCCGCGACACGCGCAGCTTGGGAGCAAGCGCCGCCGCGTCGAGGCCGAGGGCCGCCGCGTCGAGCACCGAAAGCGGCTTCTTCTTTGCCGCCATGATTCCCTTGAGCGCGGCGTAGCGCGGCTCGTTGAGCCCCTTCTGCGCCGAGACGAGCGCCGGCAGCGGCGTCGTCCAGGTCTCGCGG